>Ga0315902_10007597_pt1 | contig 14781 bp, 11 predicted proteins | sample LakEriMetagenome_9_FD_203523 | JGI IMG/M metagenome (GOLD analysis project Ga0315902, IMG submission 203523) | Freshwater fungal communities from buoy surface, Lake Erie, Ohio, United States - Buoy 12 MA117 | ecosystem: Environmental > Aquatic > Freshwater > Lake > Lake biofilm | place: USA... | reverse complement strand
GCGCCGAATAGAATCAACGCTACCCACGGCTCAAAGGTGATGACGATTACCAGAAACGATACCAAGGTGGCGAATTGCTGGACGATTGAAAACACGCCGGTAACCAGCGCCATCGCACGAAATTCGGCTTGGCGCTTGGCGTTCTGGAGCTTGTCATAAAACGCCGCATCTTCAAAATACTGTACATCGAGCTCTTTGGCCTTTTGCATGATGCGCATGGCAATGTAATGCGTCAGTTTGGTGTTGAGCGTGTGATCGGCAAAGACACGTAGCTGCGTCAAAATCGCGATGACCGTCAACAATCCAAATTCGAACAGGAGCCAAGGCGCAGTGGTCTGCATTCCTGCCCAGACGTCGGGTTGTTGGATTGCAGTGGCCACGTGGTCAATAATTTGCGATGCTATGTACGCCTGGAGCGCGGGTATCGCGGCATTGATGGCCGTGCTCACACTCAACATCCACAATCCATTTGGGTCGGCGGCACGCACCAGTTGGAATGCGGTAGGGATAGTTGCTAATGCCGACCGACTCTGCTCGAGCCATTGGTGCCAACGCTGGGTGAATGATAGCTGATCGGTTTCGCTCATGGTCGATCTCTTATCGGTTGAGGATGATTGTCACATTATGCCACGTTCATCACAAAAGAGCACCGCCACGGGAAAAGCGTGTGGCGGTGCAGGGGTGTGGCCGGATGTGAAGGGCGGGGGGACACCATGCACATCGGTAAGGGGCCACGCAGTGAGTTGTATGTTATTCGAGCGTGATGTTGGCGCGCTCTTCGGGCGACATCAGGCCTAAGCGATCACCACGATTGAGATAGATCAAGGCTTCGTTTTTGACGTTGACAATCATGTCTGTCAGGCTGTCACCGTTGACATCGCGGAAATCGAGCAACACGGGTGTGCGATCCTCGTCGGCACCAAACAAGTATGGTCCATTGATGATACGCGTCTTGCTGGTGTCACCACCGGGGATGTGCATAATCACGACTTGTCGGTTAAGGTTCATTGCCACAAAGTGGCTTGGATTCATTGGGCTGTCCTCGATACCGAGATATGCGTCGGTGTGGAATGTGCGAGTCTCACCATAACGAATGTCATCGTAGCGCTCGATGCCCCAACTGACGGCTGCGCTTAGGACAAAGTAGAGCAGAACCGCAGCGCCAAGTGCGGCAACGATGTAGGTCGGCGTCAGCGTGCCAATGGTTGGAATATTGATGCGTCGGAGAGTGAATCCCTTGCTCTTGGCACGGGGGAGACGCATTGTTGGATTGCGCATGTCTTGAGTGCGAACTGCCATGATGTGAACCTCCTTGAGGGGTGTGACACATATGTTCGAAACATCTGTGCTAATGATATACGAACATTTGTTTCATGTCAAGAGGAATTTGCATGACAATTTGCATACAGCATAAATACAACGTGCTACAATTCATGGACACATTCACACAAGGGAGCAGGGAAGTCCATGCAAACTCCACAGGTGCGGCGTCGACAGGTCTTTCGGCTGGCGATGCCCGCAGTTAGTGAGCTCGTGCTCAACACACTGGTTGGCTTGGTTGATATATTGCTGGTTGGGCAAATGAGTATGGCAACCATTGCGGTGCTCGGCTATGGTGTTGCGCCAGCGCTGGCTGCGACTGGCCTAGCTGGTGAGATGTTTTGGACCATGTCGTTGCTCTTCATGGCTATTGGTACGGGGTGTACTGCGCTGGTGGCGCGCGCGACTGGTGCCAAAGATCCTGAGACTGCCAATACCGCATTACGCCAAGGTTTGTTGATGGGCTTACTCAGTGCTGCATTGATGAGTGTGGTTGCTATCGGCTTTGCCGAATCGGTGATGCAAGTGTATCGCTCTGAGGCGTTGGTAAGTGAACTCGGCGCACAGTTTATTCGGATTTTGGGCTATTCGTTCTTTCCAACTGCAATCATGATGATTGGTATGGCGTCGCTTCGTGGTGCCGGTGATACACGTACGCCATTGATGATTATGATTGTGGTGAATCTCGTTAATGTTGCCATATCATATGTGTTGATTAGTGGTGGCCCTGGTATTGCACCAATGGGGGTCGAAGGCGCTGCGATTGGCGCTGCAACCGCCCGTACCGTGGGTGGATTGATTACATTCGTGCTGTTGCTCCGTGGTCGCGCCGGGTTATGGCTAAAGCTTCAGTTCGCATTTAATCGCGACATGATTCAACGTATCGTGCGCGTCGGCTGGCCGTTTGCAGGTGAGCAAATGGTCTTTCAGGGTGCACTTATTTTGTTTATCGGTATGATTAACCAACTGGGGACAGCGGCCTATGCCGCTCATAATTTGGTCATTCGTATTGAATCACTTGCGTTCTTGCCGGGCTGGGGCTATGGCATTGCCGCCTCGGCATTAGTGGGACAAGCACTCGGTGCCAAAAACCCCGATGAAGCGAATGCGGCGACTTACGAGGCGCTCAAACAAACCTCGTTGATGATGGTCATCCTCGGTGGCTTAATGGCACTGTTCCCACAGCCACTCTTGGCGTTTTTTGTGCATGATGCCGAGGTTATTGCGGCCGGGATCATACCACTCCAGATAGCAGGCGCATTCCAGATTGCCATGGGTGCTAACTTCGTATTATCAGGTGCGTTGCGTGGTGCCGGCGATACCCGTTGGCCGCTCTACACCAAGGTGATTAGTACGTGGGGGCTACGGTTGCCGATTACATTTATTGTGTTATTGAGTGGCGGTGGTTTGGTTGGCGTATGGATTGCCATGGGTGCAGATTTTTGTAGTCAAGCAATCTTGGCGTATGTGCGCTTTCGTCAAGGCAAATGGCGCACCATGCAGGTTTAACAAGGGGTATTGGTATGATGGAACACGCGCTCCGCTCACGTCGTATGCATGTCTCGATTGCTGGTAATATTGGCGTTGGCAAAAGCACCTTGGTCGGCATTTTGGCCGAAGAGCTCGGCTGGCAACCGTATTATGAACTCGTCGGTGACCATCCGTATCTCGACGATTACTACGCTGATCGCGAGCGTTGGGGGTTCCATAGCCAAATCTGGTTTCTGACGCAACGCTTTGAACAACACCTCGAAATCAGCGATATGCCTGGTTCGGTCATTGAGGATCGGAGCATGTACGAGGACTACGAAATCTTCGTGAAGGGCCTCTACGAAGAGCAAATCCTCTCGGCGCGCGACTTTCGTACCTATCGACGGCTCTACACAACGCTCGTGCAACGTATTCAACCGCCGACGCTGGTCGTCTACTTGCAAGCCTCGCTCGATACCTTGCAAAAACGTATTTCTGGCCGGGCGCGCCCGAGTGAAATGAATATCCCTCCAACCTATTTACGGCGTCTCAATCAACGATATGACGAGTGGATGGGGAGCTTTGATCGCTGCCCCATCCTTACCATTCCTACGGACCACCTCGATTTTGCCCATACCGTGGAGGGGCGTCGTGAGGTGGTTGATCGTGTGGTTCGCGCCTTGGGCATTCGCCCGCCTACCCAAGAACGACTTATTTCTTAATTTTTGTTAAATTTTACAAAAATTAAAAAGTGTCAGAAAATAAAGTTGTAAGAACTTACAAAAAAAATAAGCAGTGCACATGGTACGCTACACACAGAGATGTAGGAAATAAAAGAATACCGTGTTGAACCAGCTGATTGTTAATGATACCGGTCTGTCTGATGAACGATTGTTGGATACGAAAAGAGGCAAGCGATGCCGAGCTTGGTTAATGTAAGTGATGCACAGATTAAAAGGCGAATCATCGAGTTGATGAGTACGATTCGTGTGCGATTGCGGCAACAAAAAATCAACATTGTCGTCGGTAAAGAGAGCCTCAGTGTTGCCGCAAATAACCGCAGAGCTGCGATGACTTCGTTGGTAGACATGATTCAAGAGCGTGGCTGTGAAATAACCCCTGGGCGCTTTTCGGATATTTTTTTGGCGCGCCCGCACCATGTCGTGAATGCCCGCGTCGAGGAGTTAGTTACGACGTTCGAGGTGATTCTTGAGGTCAATCCATCCGTGATGTCGGCAGTGGAACTGCTCGAGTTGTGTAATCTGACGCGTTTTCCAATCGGTGATGTGTCACGCTTCGCCAAATACTTTAGTAGCGAAGATTGGCGCAAGGCACTACAACACTACGACATTGTGCCGTTCCGTATTCACGAAGATGGCATCTTGCTGGATCGTGATGCCTATGTGGATGATGTCGTCAATGTCATTATGACGGCTTGGCGGCGTCAGGTGCATGATGTACCACAGCACGTGGTGATTAGCGGGCCATCGGGTATCGGCAAAAGCGCCGTTGCGATGATGGCGGCCCGACGGATTGAGCCCATCTATGATCACCAGGTGTTTGTAGTGACAGTGCCACCACATCTGTCACAAGTGGAAGACGTGTATGGGGCAATTGGTCTTACCTCTGGTATGCAGTTGCTCGGCAATGAGACGTGGTTGATGCGGTTACGTACGGCAGATCGCATCAAAAACGCTGTGATTCTGCTTGATGATTTGAATGGTAATGACAAAATCACGCCTGAGCATATTTTGTACCACTTGTTCCAACAATTACCGAACCTGCATGTCATTGTCACCACGCAAGTCGCTGGTTTGGCGCATGCGTTCAATCATGTCCATGAGATTGTGTTGCCACCGCTCGACGACGCCCAAGCCCACAAGTTGTTTTGGCATGTCTATCGTAATGCGGATGGCGGTGATATCTCGCCCGATAAGGTCAACGCATTATTGGGACGCACCCACGGTTATCCGATGCATATTGTGGCGGCTGCCAATAGTGCAGTGGCTGGTATCGATGTTGATGCTGACATGTACCGTGGATTGGTTGATAGTCTCCCTAATCTGGCACAGCAATTATTGCGCATTATGGTGATGGTACGACATCCACTCAGTGAGCAATATTGGCATTTACTTGATGATTACCTCAAAGTGCGCAATCCGGTCATCATCAAAAGTCAACTGTCGTTCCTCGAGCGCCGGCAAATTATCATCAATCGTCGTGGTGAGGGGTACCTGGTCCACGATGCCGTGCGCATGTCGTTGTTGTCGAGCATGAGTGACGCCGATCAACATCAGATGCTAGCCGAGATTAGTCGTTTGTTGGTTAAAGCGTTGGACGTAATCGAGATTGAGGGGGATGTATTTGCGCGCCAGCTGACGACATTTGATGTGTTGGCGACCTATGATTTATTGCGACAAATGTGCGACCTTGCGTTGTACGATGGGGCGATAGACTTAGTCGTACATTGGCGTATTGTCTGGATTCGTCATGGCCTTAGTGCAGAGTTGTGCACGATTGCGAATCAATTGTTGCGGGTGATTGGGGAGCTACATCCGGCGTATGGCGATTTGTTGTTCTCGATTGGCAGCTTTTATGGACATCGAGGAATTGTCGACAGTACCATTCGGTTCTTGAATCAGGCGATGATGCGCGCTGAGCGCATGCAGCAATCGCAGTTGTGGGCGCTGGCAGCGCTTGAATGTGGCTTGCACGGCCTGCAAGCGATTGGCTGGCAAGAGTCCGAACGGCTGATTTTACGGGCATTGTCGGAGTTCGAAATTTTGGGTCTATCGGGGTGGTCGGCTCGCTGTTATGATACACTCTCATACATTTATTTGATTGCAGGTCAACCAAATCAAAGTGTCAAGATGAGTGACGAGGCGCTCAAGATTTATGGCTATAAATCAGTATCATTTGGTGCTGCCGATGCGCATGGCAATCGTGGTTTGATATTTATGGTGATCGGCGACTACGAGATGGCACGCAATGAGCTCTTTATAGCCGATGGCATGTATAGCAAACTCAAAGCACCGAGTAACAATGCGGCAGTCCACTTGCGCATGGCAGCCGTATTTGCCTTGAATAATCAGCCGAGTGACGCCCGGCATTATATTACCAAAGCATTTAAGGTACTTGAGCGAATTGGTGGTTTGAACGACCTCCTCTATATTGTCGACGTATTTGCGGCTATTAGTCTGGCCGAGGGTGATGGTGTGACTGCGGTGCGTTTGGCCTCAGCCTGCACTGTTGTGCGTGATGAACATGGCCTAGTGCGTGGCGAAGCGCTCGATGGTATTGTGCGTCGTTTGATGACGTATGCCGATATGCTCGCTGGCGATGAGCGCGTGCCACCTGCACCAGCGAATCTGGCCGATTTAATTATGTTAGTGCGAAGTAAGTTATTGACAGCACAGTCAACCGCATAAATACCGTCGCAGGTGTCGTCCAATCTAACGCCTCAGTTGCTGATGGCTCATGTAGTTTGTCACAGCGTTAACACGATCGTGCCGAATCAGTGTGACCTACTCGCCCGCATCACTACCACTCATCATGCGTAGTGCGTGTGCACAATATTGTGGCTCATTACGACCCTGTTGCACAGTACACGTAATACGTTGTGGCGTAGTTAGACTTAAGCAATGCCACCTGCTGGGGAGTAACCACGTGCGCTCTTGTATTGTTGGCGTATGCCATACGAGACAGCCAACAATCCGGCACTGCTACGTACGCGGAAGATGAGCTAAACCAAATGTGGGTGGTGTGTGATGTATGCGTGGCTTCGCCTCGTCATCACTCCTGCACCTGGCAAATACGCTCAATAATGCTGTCGTCATACTGCGGTAACACGGAGCGTACATCAAGCCACAGTGCCTGATTGGCCACCCGTCCTACAATGGCCGGTGTGCTTGTCCGCAATCGGTATGCGAGTTGTTGTGGTGTGTCGTGGGGGCGCACGAGCGCAACCGAAGGCAGCGTGTCGCCGGGGAGTGACCCGCCGCCGATGGTGCTTTCGCAGGGACGTACCTGCCAGCCAACGGGAAGTTGTGACAGTATGCGCTGTGCGCGGTGGGTGAGGCTGTCGAGTGATACACTAATCATCTGCCAGATGGGAATCTCAGTCAACGCCCGCCCCATGATATAGCTCATGAGCGTCGCCTGTAGTGCCGCCATGATCAGTTTGTCGAGTCTGATGGCACGCATCAGTGGGTGTTTGGTAAGTTGTTGAATGAGCGGGGCGCGGCCGACGATTAATCCAGCCTGTGGACCGCCGAGTAATTTATCGCCACTAAAGCAGACTAGGTCTGCCCCATGCGCGATGCGCTCTTGCACCAACGGCTCAGTGGTCAAGCCAAATTGTGCCACATCAATCAATGAGCCACTGCCGACATCGTCGACCAGTAATATGTTGTGCGCGCGCGCGATGCGTGCTAGCTCGTCGAGTTTGGCATCATGGACAAATCCCTGGATACGGAAGTTGCTGGTGTGCACGCGCAAAATCATAGCCGTTCGCTCGGTGATTGCGGCTTCGTAATCGCGTGCATAGGTGCGATTGGTCGTGCCGACCTCGACCAAGGTGGCGCCACTTTGGCGTAGAACATCGGGGATGCGATATCCACCGCCGATTTCGACAGCTTGCCCGCGTGACACAATGACCTCTTTGCCGACGGCAAAGGCCGACAAAATCAGCAGAATTGCGGCTGCGTTATTATTGACTGCCACGGCCCCCTCTGCGCCTGTTAATTGAGTCAACAATTTGGCGATGTGGTGGTTGCGTTCACCGCGTTGCCCTTCGATTAAATCATATTCAATTGAGGCTGCGCCAGCATACTGCTGTAAAGCGTGTTGGGCTGCAGTGCTCAAATGCGCTCGCCCCAAATTCGTTTGTAGCAACACGCCAGTAGCATTGATGATGGGGCGGAGTGTGGGTGTCGTCAAAGATGCTAGGCGCGTGGCAAGTTGGTGGGCGATCTGTTCAGGTGCTGGGATATTGTCGGGCGTCTGTCGTAACTCATCGAGCAGTGCGCGGGCGTGGGTAACGACTACCTGATGGGGCAAATCAACCGTACCATCGAGAAGGCCAATCAGGCGATCGACTGAGGGGAGTCTACGAAGCGCATTCATCATTTATGGTTCCGGTGTGGGCATAACAATTGCAGGTGGAGTGTCTGTTGGCGTAGCACTCGTATCAACCAAGAACCTGCCGAGCAGGATTGCGCCAACGATGGCCGCTGCAATACCGATCACTGCCGTGACGGACCAAATCCAGCGCCATGGATCGCGTGGTGGCTCGAACAAAAACAACCGTTCAGTGCCAGGGACAATTCGGAGCTGTGGCAAGCCCCAACTGGTATCACGGCGACCGCTCGTCAATGCCCGACGCCCGCGGGTGACCGCCAAATCAAGTGGCGTATCGTCGATGATGGCATTGTAGCAAGTTGCAGCAAAGCGCACGATAATATCCGGCGTGCTAATGCCACTAAACGTGATGGCAGCGTTGATGGTACGACTGAGGAGTAGGGCGGCAAAAATCTGCGGAATCGCGCGGATTTGAGGTTCATCAATGCTACTACAGGTCACACAAACCAAGCCGATGTCGTTGTATTGCGATAATGTCTCTTGAAGTTCGAATACATCGATCTCAGCACCAAACGTGATATTCATGTATTGATCGTGGTTCAGCGATACGTCGCCTACGAGGTGCACAACGTGGTATACGTCACGGCTCAGGGTTGCATTAAGATCTGCAAGTCCGTGTATTTCGACAATATTGACGTGAATTCGCTGTTCGGCGATTTCACTTTGCAGTAACGTATGAATGGCGCTGTATTCTGACTTTTGATTGGGTGGTACACACATTAACACATTGAGCGGACCATCAATACCAATCGGTGGCGCTGGTTCGGATACTGACGACATGCGCACCACACCATAATCTTCGTTGACCGAGGGTGCCCAAGAGCGCGTGCCCTCAATCACTGCCCACTCCCATGGCAACGCTGCCAGCTCAGGGACGGCGATTTGGAGTTGAATCTGGATTCGCCCATTCTCGGTGTGGGCTTCACGCGCACTACTAACCAGGATGTCGCGTACGACTGCCGGGAACAAAATGCTGCCAAGGGTGCGTCCGAGCGCCGCCGCATCCCCGAGTGGCTCGAGGTGTTGTGGTTGGAGCAATCGAATGCCGAGTTGGATAATATCTTCAGGAATCACAACGGGCGTGGCAAATGATTTTGATGGGGTTGACACGTACAACGCAAACGTCACGTTGTCTTCTGAACCGATTGAAATGTGAAACGGTACGACGTGCATAGGTTCGTCTTTTCCATCACTATTGTGGACGGCGCGTGGTGAGTGCCTCGATGTAGGCATCGTGTGTCTGTCGCGCGACAACGCTCCAGTCAAATTGTTGGCGCACGATTTCAGCGCTAGCAGCACCCCAACGTGGCCAATCAGGGCGTGCACGGAGCATTTGGCTGAGTCCCTCAAATAATGCTGACACGCTACCTGGTGCTACTAGTATACCATTTACATAATTAAATATTTTATCTGGTATACCCCCAGCCGCTGTCGCGAGTACTGGGCGTTGATGAATCATCGCCTCAAGGGTAACCAGTGATGATCCCTCATACAGCGTCGGATGCACAAAAAAATCAGCTGCCGCATACAAGTTCTGCAAATCCTCGTCGTCTACTCGCCCGGCAAATGTCACGTGGTGCGCAATACCGAGTTCTGCTACTTGTGTCGCTAATGCGCTCCGCTCCTTGCCATCGCCGACGAGCACCCAGCGCCAGGTCGGCGGCAACAACCCGCGTTGCGTCGCCTGATGCAGTGCTTGTGCCAAGAGGTGATACCCCTTGTTGCGCTCGAGGCGACTGACACTGAGGATGAGTAACTCGTCGTGCGCCGCAAAACGCTGGCGCATCTCATGGGTGCGTTCGGGCTGAATGGGCGCTAGGTTCTCAGTGATGTCAATCGCGCTGGGAATGACCACCACTTGTTGTGGCCGTACATCAAGATACTTGGGTAAATCTGGCGCGGTACATGCGTCTGTGGCAATCACGTAATCTGCCAGTTGATGACCTTTGGTGTACATCCAGCGGAACGGCGCATATGCCAGCCATTTGCGCCAATCCGGCGTGCGATACTCCTCAAGCCCGTGTGGATTAGCAAAAAACGGCACGTGAGCGATATCCGCCTGATTGCGCCGATGCCAGCCATAGCCGAAGGCGCACAGACCTTGTGAATGTACAATATCAAACTCACCGTTGCGCACTCGGCGCACAACCTCGGCACCTTGCGATAAGGTGTAGCGCGGGTAGTTGATTTGGCGACCAAGAATCGAGTTCGGTCGCATGTATGGCGACGTGTAGTCGTATCGTGCGAGCTCTACATGCATGTGTTGGCGGAGCATGACCAACCCGGCAGTATCGGCGCTTTCTTGGACAAACAGCGTGACCGCAAGCCCTCGTTTGGCCAAATGCGTCGTCAGGTGATAGATGTGGCGCTCGATGCCCCCATAACCGTGTAAGGGCCAGACAGCTCGCGCTAGCATGGCGACGCGCAACGGCTTCATGCGGCCCCCGCAATCTGATCATAGAGGTTGAGCACTTGCGCAATCACGACGGGTACGGCAAATGTCGTCGTAGCATGCATGTATGCGCCCCCGCTGAGTTGCTGGCGCACGTGTGTATCGGCGTGCAATCGTTGTGCCTGCGTGACAAACGCTGCCATATCTGGAGCAAGGATGCCACTTACGCCGTCGATGATAATCTCGGGGGTGCCACCTGTGGGCATGGCCACAATCGGTGCCCCGCTCGCAAGTGCCTCAAGCAATACGCGACTGAGTGGCTCGTCCCACGATGAAGGGAACCAGAGCGCCTCGCAGCGTGCCATCAGTCGTAGTACATCATCATGATCAGCCCAATCGAGCATGACACACGGCACGTTGACCTGAGCGGCTGCCTGGCGAATTTGCTCCTTGAGTGGGCCGTCGCCGGCGACTACCACGGCCGGCGGCCGTATGCGCTGAATCAGCTCAGGCAAGAGTTGTGCCCCTTTGTTGGCCTCAAGCTTGCCGACAAACAAGGCAAAGCGCGCTGGTACCTCGATAGTTGGCGCCGTGGCGATGCGTTGTTGAACATCAGCCACATCAACCATGTTGGGGATTGCGACCACATGCGCAGTTGGCACATGCTGTGTAATTCGTTTGGCCATGTGCTGTGATACCGCAATCACCGCCGCTGCATCGCTGAGTAACTGCGCTCGCGCCCGCATTTGTAGCATATAGGCGGGGATGAGCAACTGCTGCCGCGCTGGCTGTTGGCGGAGGCGCATGGTCGCCTGTACTCCCTGCCAAGTGCGCTGATCGCCGGCCATTTTCATGCCTGTGGCGCGCATATCCCATGGCCAGTGATCGCGAACCGTGATAACCACTTTGGTACGACGACTTTGCAGGGGCATCGCCGCTTGCGCTGATAAGATGTGTTGCGCATGAATAATAGTTGTTGGCGCAAGATGTATCAGTTGACGTAACGATTGATTGAGTTGTGCCACCATCACACTCTGGCGCCAGAGTCTCCATGGGTGATTGGCAGTGGGTGTGCGTACGGTGGGCACACCGAGGACATCGGTCATGGTAGCTGGTCCGGCAAAGAGCGCCGAGTCGCTGAGGGTTGGCACAAGTGCGGTGACTTGCTCGCCGTGCGTTTGCAAGGCAAGCGCCAGCGCATGTGCACTCCACCCAGCCCCACCACACCGTGGCGGGAACACATCACTCGGCAGCAGGATTTGCCGTGCGTCTGTCATGCCTGACTCCGAGCAGCATCAATAAATCGACGGACGCGTTCAGCATCGACTGGCTCAGCGATTTGACCATCGCGCTTGATACTCGAACCTACAATCACGCCATCTGCTACTGTCATAAACGCCCCGATGTTGCGCTCGTCTGCACCGCTGCCGATGACAATCGGCCGATCGCCTGCCAGCGCCTTGGCCTCGCGTACTTTGCCCAGGTCTGGGGCATCGCCGGTCATACGACCCGAGATAATCAGTGCATCGGCCCCAAAGAATCGCGTCCACTCAATGTGGGTAGCCAAATCAATCCCGGGGAATCGAACCGAGTGCTTTTTGTCGACGTCGGCAATAATCTTGATATCCTCGGCATGCAATTCTTTGCGGCGACGCATCAAATCAGCAGCGCACCCCTCGTCAAAGCTCCCGGCATCCCATACGCCCGCCCCGGTAAACATGCAGACGCGAATAAACTCGGCACGTGCCGCAATGGCAATGGCGAGCAATGCCACACCGCCATTGTGCACCAAATTAATCCCCATCGGTAGGTGACACTCTGCGCGTACGGCGGCAGCCACAACCGCATGTGTGGCGATGCTTTCTGGTGGGATGTGTGCTCCAGCGCGGAATGGAATGTCCCACATGTTCTCGACAATCACCCCATCGCAACCACCAGCCAATAACGCTTCGGTATCGGCTTTGGCGTGGTCGATAATGGCCTGCATGCCGTACCCGGTATAGCCAGGAGCGCCAGGCATTGGCCAACAATGGACCATGCCGATTATTGGTTTTGGCGTGCGAAAAATATCAGCAAGTGAATTGATTTGTAAGGCGTCTAAACGGGCTTTCCAACTCGGTGTCATGCACATCCTCATCCGTATAATTCTATGCGTGTATTGTACCATCCTGAAGCAGTCGTGCTATCTAAAGCCATGTAGGTACATTTGTCCGTTGTTGCCGAATCAGCGTAATCACCTCGGCTCGTGTTGGCGTAATATCGGCTGCGCCACGCCGACTCGCCGTGATTGCACCAGCCGCATTTGCCACAATTAATGCCTCGTCGAGTGGGTGATTTTGCATCAACACCCAGACACAGACGCTTGCAAACGTATCGCCACAGGCAGTGGTGTCAATTGCATCGACGACGAAGCCGGCCGATGTGTAACTCTGCGCCGGAGTTACCGCCTCGCACCCACGAGCTCCGCGTTTGATGATGACAGTATGGGCATAGGACTGTAGCGGATGCTGGGCATGCTGTTGGGCAACGTGCATCTCGTCGTTATTCCCCGACAAGACCGTAAGTGTGCCAATCATGGTATGAATCTGATCAAGTTGTGGCGCAAGTGCCTCACACAAGTCAATCGAGGTACGCCATCCGCGTGCATGCGCCATTTGTAAGGCCTTGAGCGCACTTTGACGTTGCGTATCACTGACAAGCGCATGCCCACAGACATGGAGCCAATGACGGTCATCCGGCCATATATCGGGGACCTGCCAGGCCGTGTTTGCACCACGATAGCTCAAAAATGTTCGTTCTCCGTTTGGACTCACCGGAATCACGCAGAGCCCCGTCGGCATTGTGCTATCCGTTTGAATGGCATCGGTGTTGATTTGGTGCTGCTGGGCCGTGTTGCGGAGCTGTTGCGCAGCGGGATCGGTGCCGACCCGCCCCCACAACTGCGGTGTGCCCCCCATGCGCGCCACGGCAATCGCACTATTGAGCCCGGTGCCACCGCTACTCCAGGTGGCAGTGTGGGCCACTGCATCGCCACCCTCGTGTGGCCAATGACTCAATGCTAGATTTATATCAACATTGATGTCGCCGATGATAATCAACATCCTAATGTCCTGTACGGTGTAAATTCGATGTTCATTGAATTATAAGAGATTCTCCGCTGCGATGACGGTATCGAAGAATATTTGTGAAATTTGACAAAAACACAAACGTGAATAATATACGTATTACGTAATTTAAAAATCAATAGTGTTCAGAGTTAATCCAACGCGTTACACGTATTGCTACGACCCTATTTTCGCAAATCGATGCGTCAAAAAGGAGGATCCCGTATGCGTACCTGGTTAATTGGGTTGATGAGTGGTCTGGCATTCGGCCTACTCTGGGTTAGTGCGCCGCTCGAGGCACAACCGTTGCGGTCGCAGAGTACACCAACAGCTACGGCGATACATGCGCAGCACTTGCTTGGTGATTATCTGTTCGTGGCCCGTACGTTTCGTGATAATACGGCCAACAAAAACCATCTGACGTGTCAGCGTTGCCCTACGTTTGTCAGCGAATTTGCTCCGTTTATCGGCGCTGGAATTCGTTTTTTACCCAACAAACAACACCTCCTTACCTCCCAAAAAACACTTTCACTCGATAAACGGAGCTTTAGCATCAGCGTCTGGATCCGGCGTGATGACATCGCCCAAGAGCGTGTAGTGATGAGTCATGGTGTCGTCGGCAAGCCCGCCGTTGAGTTGGGTATTGCCGCCAATCAGGCACCCTTTTGTCGGAGTGCGGGGGTGACGATTCGTGCGCCACGTGCAATTGACACACATGCGCGCATGCTCACATGCACGTTCGATATGTCGCGTGCCCAGCTACGCCTCTATGTTGATCGGCAGTTGGTCGTTCAGCAGAAAGCTTCGCCCGTGACCGGTAACGGCAATCGAACCCTCATCGTTGGTGGCCGCTGGTTGGCGAATCCCACCAAACCGGCTCAACCTACCCAAGGGGCATGGTTTGGTGGCTACATTGCTCGCATCGTGATAACCAATCATGCGGTGAATGAAAGTGATATCAATCGCTTGTTTGCCCAGCTTTTGCGTACACCCACGAGCACACCTACGGCAACGGTGACGGCGACGAGCACGCCCACAGCGACGGCGACGAGCACGCCCACAGCGACGGCGACGAGCACACCTACGGCAACGGTGACGGCGACGAGCACGCCTACGTCCACGGCGACGAGCACGCCTACGGCAACGGTGACGGCGACGAGCACGCCCACAGCGACGGCGACGGCGACGAGCACACCTACGTCCACGGCGACGAACACGCCTACGTCCACGGCGACGAACACGCCTACGTCCACGGCGACGAACACGCCTACGTCCACGGCGACGAGCACACCTACAGCGACGGCGACGGCGACGAGCACACCTACAGCGACGGCGACGGCGACGAGCACACCTACA
>Ga0315902_10007596_pt1 | contig 14782 bp, 22 predicted proteins | sample LakEriMetagenome_9_FD_203523 | JGI IMG/M metagenome (GOLD analysis project Ga0315902, IMG submission 203523) | Freshwater fungal communities from buoy surface, Lake Erie, Ohio, United States - Buoy 12 MA117 | ecosystem: Environmental > Aquatic > Freshwater > Lake > Lake biofilm | place: USA... | reverse complement strand
TCTTTCTGCCGACAGTGATGCATCGACCTCGACTCTATAGAACTTGGTCGAGGTGAGTCCACTGACAAGCGAGGGAGCTTCAACAGGTAATTCAAAGCTCAGCTTGAGGTCCACCTGATGGGATAGACCCTTATGACTTTCAAGAATAAGTTGGCACGTGTTCAAGATAAGCTCGCGACTCAAGGGCTGTTGCGCGAAGGCCTGAGACGTGAGAGCAAAAAGGCGTGACATGTGAATGCCGCGGGCTTTTGGGTTGGAGAGATCGACGTACACTGAAGCTCGAGCTATGAGATGATTCCAAGCGTTCAGTTGATCGATCTTGATAGCAAGGAGAACCTCATCCAGTCCGACTCGATCGAGCTTGAGTTCGTGGTCATGAATATGAGAGGCTGCGATATCGGGTAGTGATGGATTGTCTTTCATAGAGACCTTGTGTGTTTCAAGTTATGGATCATACCCACCTTCATAGGGAATACTTCCTTGGGCATGCATGGCATACCCAACGCGTCCCCAGTTGGTTGTGTTGCTTACAAACTCGACTAAGCCATAGACCCAGACAGGACCCTCTTCGCGCCGCGGAAGGTCTCCGTTTCTCATCGTGACGAGGATCATATTCTCAGGAGGCGGCGGCGGCACGTGGTAACATGCACCCGCAGTTGGAACGAGCAAAAACTCGGTTGTTCGTCGATCCTCGAGCTCGAGAGGAACAACAAATCCAGGTATCCGCACGGGCTGCCGAAGTTTAGTCTCTAACGCCGCTTTAGGGCGCAGTGTTTGAGGATCGATTCGACTCATTTGATCCCAACGGAGGATAGGGAGACCTAAGAACTTATCACTCGGAGGAGGATATTGCTTTCGCCGTGGGACGAATTGCTGATCAGGATCTTGGCTCGGACCTGTCGGGACACCCAAGACAAGATTAGATGCGGACAGAAGGTCTTTCTCATCCTTTTGTGCTTGCCATCTTGCAAGTGCAAGCCCCAATGAGGTTCCTATCGTTCCTAGCATGAGGATTTTCATCAAACTATTCACAATGTCACGACCCTTTAGAGTTGAGGTGTCAAACCATCATGTAGAGTTACCCGATAAGCCTGGACAGCGGGAAGCAAGGCCAGTAAGCCTCCCGTGACAATGGCTCCCAGCAGGATAGAGGCATCGCTCATAGAAGGTAGAATCGGAATATCTTGAAGGTATACGTTATGCGTCAGCCAGGTTTGGCTTAACCCAATCAATAGGGTCGATAGTGACAGTCCAAGAAGGGTTCCGAAACAACTCAACAGCATGGCTTCTGAGAATAGAATGAGAGAGATGAACAAAGGGGTGGCCCCTATCGATCTGTAAATCGCGATCTCCCGACGTCTATCCTGAAGCGATGTCAAGACCGAAACCAGAAGTACCAAGAAGGCGATGCCAATCGAAAAGGCGCTCATCGCCTTAAGTCCTTTTTCAATGAATCCGAGTCTGCTCCAGAGATCCGTGAGTGTGAGTGCTGGTAGGATGGCTGTAAGTGGCGAATCAGCATAATTTCTGACCCAATCCTGCATCTGAAAGACAGCGAATCGTGATTTCATCTTAACTATGATCGAACTAATGGCAACATCAGGGTTCAGCTGAGATTCGTTATCTGGTTTTGGTTCGGTCTTCGCATGATGGTTGTGATCATGTTTGTCATTGTGATGCTTGTGAATATGCTGATCGCGAGACATCGACTCTTGCGATTCTGCGCCATGAGTCTCAGTATGCTCCCCATGAAGATCATGGATGGCATCGAGACTGACGAAGAGGACTTTATCGAAAGGAGTGCCGCTCGGCTCTAAGATACCCGCGACCTGAAAGGGGTGATCACGGTGGTGATGGAGCGAAATTCCACCCTCTCCCTCATGACTCAGAATCAGGCTATCACCTAGTGAATAGCCCAATTGGGATGCGACGGTCGCACCTAAAACGACCTGATTGCGCTCCTTGAACCAATGTCCTCTCAGCAGCTCAATCGCATGATTACGGCCATACCGGTAGTGGACGAGGAAATCAGCGGTGGTACCGAGTACCCGAAAACTTCTGTGGCTATCGCCCAATGCAAGCGGAATCGTCCAAGCGACCTCGGGATGTTCGCTTACATCGCGATAGGTCGGGTAGGGGAGCGGCTCGGAAGGGAAGCCCATCTGAAAAAGTGAATAGAGCAAAATTTCCATGGGGCTTCCTTTAGTCGCAACAATCAGATCGGCGCCCGATAGAACAGAGGAAAAACTCTGTTCTAGCCCTTGTCTCAACCGCGTCATGCCTAACAAGAGGCTGCTACTAAGGGCCAGTGCTAGGAGGGTGAGGCAAACCGATGCTCGACGGTGGACTAAGGACATCCATGCAAGTTTGATGATGATCACGGTACAGAACCCTATTAAAGATCGTGAGATCGAGGTCATGGTTAAACATGGTCTTCAGAGTGAGGTCATGGCTTACCATGATGATCGTACAGCCATAAGAGAGAGCCATTTGAAACAGGAGATTGAGAAACCGGTTTTTTTGTTTCTGATCCAAGGCGGACGTTGGTTCATCTGCTATGATCAGGGGTGGTGCATGGATAAAGCATCGAGCGGCAGCCACTCTTTGTTGCTGACCGACGCTAAGAAACATGGCTGGCTTATGCAACAAAGCTTGTAAGTCCAAGGTTTCGACCAGTTCTGCTAGAGTCGGTGCAGGTCTTTCCACGTTTTTTCGACTGATCATGAGAGGGAGTAGGATATTGTCACGGACGCTGAGATGAGGGATAAGATTAAACTGCTGGAATATATAGCCCTCGTATTCAGCTCGGAAAGCGTCTCTTTGCCTTGGGCTGAGCTTCGTGATGTCGTGCCCAAGCACTCGGATGATTCCCTTTTGAGGTGAGGTGATACCAGCAATCAGTGAGAGTAGGGTTGTTTTACCTGAACCGCTGGGGCCATGGACAAAAAGATGTGAGCCCGATTCGAGCTTCAACTCTGAGCACGATAGGGCTAGCATACGATTGGGATAGCTATACTCCACATCCTGCAAGAAAAGAATGGGCTCCATGGTTCGACCCTTCTGGCTCAAGGAGCCAACAAACTCACTTTGGCATCATTTTTCGCAAGCCAGTCTGGGAATAAGAAAGAGGCTTGTCGATTCTTCTTCATTTCAAGAATCTCGTCATTGGTCACATAGCAAGCTTCGATAGCAGTTCGAATCTGCTCCTACAGCATTTTTTTACCAATCAATACAGGTTCGTTACGCCGGTTACCGTAAGGCTCTCGCCATACATGCTCGAGCCATTCTTTGAACGTCTCATCCTCGGGTCTTTGCTCCTCCGGAACAGCTGCCCACCACCAACTGATCCGATTGACCGCAAGCGCGCGTCCTGCACGAGACCAGATGAGCATGGGTGCTAGCTGATCAGCTAGCCAAAAAACGCCTTTAGAGCGGATGATTCCTTGCCAGATATTCGGATCATAGAGGAAGTTCCATAAGTGCTGAGGATGGAAGAGATCGCGCGAACGGATCGCAAAACTCCCGATTCCGAACATCTCACTTTCGGAAATCTCTTCCCCTCGCATCGTTTTAAGCCAACCAGGTGCAGAGCGGGCTTTTTCAAAATCGAAAGCATCAGTAAAGAGAACATCGTGTAAGTCGACTTGTCCACGCTTGCACTTCGCGATCCTTGTTTCGGGATTCAGGTCGCGGAGAATTGCATAGAGCCTTGTGAGATCCTGTGGACTAATCAGATCAACCTTGTTGAGGACTAGGCCGTTCGCAAACTCTATTTGCTCAGCAAGGAGACGGCTCAAGTTCCTCCCGTCATCTTCACCCAGAGCTAGCCCCCTTGCTTGGAGGCCTTCACTCTGATTCCAGTCCTTCAGGAAATTGTAGGAGTCGACGACTGTAACCAGGCGGTCGAGATGAGCAAGGTTGCTGAGAGAGCTCTGGTTCTCGTCGCGAAAGGTGAACGTTTCGGCGATGGGGAGAGGCTCCGAGATCCTAGTCGATTCGATCAGAAGATAATCATAGCGACCTTCTTTAGCGAGACGTCCAACCTCGAGTAAGAGGTCTTCTCGGAGAGTGCAGCACATGCAACCATTTCTCATTTCCACGAGCTTTTCTTCTGTGCGACTCAGAAGGCTGCCTTGCTGGACGAGTTGGCCATCAATATTGACCTCACTCGTGTTGTTGACGATCGCCGCCACCCGAATCCCCTATCGATTGTTGAGAATATGATTCAGTACGGTCGTTTTGCCTGCGCCGAGAAATCCGGAGAGAGCCGCAAAGGGAAGCTTTCGACCGGGCTCGTAGCGCTCAGGACGATCAGAAGGAATCATGCCGACTACTAACGCAAAAAATTGCAATAAGGAATGTATAGCGATTGGTTCTTGCAAGCAACTGTTTATTTTTTTCGCTCGGCGTAGTTGTTAAATGCAAAAAAAATGCAATATACAGGAAAGTGAATTATGGAGTTTCAGTTTATGTACTATTCAAATCGAGCGATCGCGAGTCTTATCAAAAGGGGACACATTTGGATCGGCTGGAACAGTCGGGATGCTGTCAGCGAAGCAGATCTCGATTGGGAGGTTTGTGGGCTCGATCTGCATCTCGACAGACTCTTTCATGTTTGGGATGGGCGAGAGACATTGGAGGTCGATCCCAGCGATTCCTGTTTCGAACTCAGCGCGCTTCCGTCTTACTCCGTTCAGAGTGATGAGGGGTTGGTCTTATTGCCTGGACAATTTGTATTGTGCCAAACACGAGAGTACCTCCGACTCGCCTCTCTCGTTCAGGGGCAAATACAGGGAAGAAGTCTGCTTGGGCGCCTCGGACTTGGCGTTCATGTGACGGCACCTCTCATACAGGCTGGATTTGAGGGGCACTTGGCTCTTGAACTCTACAATCATGGTCCTTTTCCGATCAGACTGAGACCTTACGAGAATTCAGAGCGTCAGGGCTTAGCAATCGCTCAAGTCTGTTTTCACCCCGTCATCGGTATGAGTCGGGCATCCTCCAAACGCAAAAGGTTTCATCGTCAGACCTCGCCTACAGGTGAGATTAAGGCCGAATTAACCCCCCACTATGAGTGGAGAAGCTAATCATCATGCGTTTCTCCTTTCTTAAGAACTACGAAGAGTGGCGACAGTGCATTGAAGTTGATTGTCGCATTCCTTTGACCCGTGCCTTTGTAGAACAAAGGCTTCAGATTTATCTGGACCAGTCTCTTGACGAGACTAAGCGTTTCCTGAGTCTCTACGGAGCGGAACATCTGGCCTTCATCATCCAGTGCCTCGAGCGAGCAAGGAAGGAGGCCACCGCGTGACCGTGGATGTCCTTTATGTTTGCGACCGTTGTCGAGTCAGTCGGAAGGTGAAAGAGATCGATGGAGAGCGAGGAGGGGCGCTGCTTTTTCATGCACTGGAAGACCGCTGGGCCTCAATGAGACATAGTATGAAGCTTGTTTCGGTTAGTTGCCTGAGCGCCTGTGATCGGCACTGTGCAGTGGCTTTTCAGGGAAGAAACAAGGTCACCTGGATTTTTGGTGACTTACCGGTTGAGCCTGAGGATGTCGGACAAAGTGTCGACGATCTTTTGCGTTTTTCAACAGACTATGCGAAGTCGTCAGATGGATTTTTTGAGCGACAGGATCGTCCTTATCTTTTGCAGAGTGGTATTCTCGCAAGAATTCCCCCGCTTTCCCTTCTCCAGAATAAATCAGGGAAGATTTCGTATTGATCAGCGATGACTCGATGTGATGACAGGGAACAAACACATCTTGGTTTGCGCAACTGAATCGGAGTTCACGTGAAACAGACGCTCTCTCGTTCTTTTTCGTTGATGGCCGTTTTTAGTTTAACCATGGTTCATGGCGGCTGCCAGAAGTCAAATCCTTCTCGAGAGAGTGAGGGATCTGATCAAATCAGTCTCGATTTAGATGACGTGCTAGCCCATCAGGGACGGGAACGGATTTTCTATACCGACTCTTCTAGCAACCTTTCTTTTGTTTACGATCTCCAGGAAAGAAAAGTGGTCTTGACCGTGCCCTTTGAAGGGTTAGCGAGGGTGTATACGGGCGCTCTCGGTCAGTACGGATATCTTGTAGAGGCTGAATACGATCGGATCACGATAGTCGACAGTGGTTTGCGCTTTGTGCAAGAATCCGGGACGTGGGTGGAACAGAATATCAAACCTTTCGTTTCTGAAGCAAAAATTAGCGGGCTAGCTCCGACACACTTTGTAGCACATGATAGTCGAGTCGCAATCTTTTTTGACAATGAGGGTAAAGCGCGGATTTTGGATGAGCAGTCGCTGGTCTCTCCCAGCATTCTGTTTAATGAAATCCAGACGACAACCCCTCATCATGGAGTCGCTGTTCCCTTTGGGTCTTATGTGCTAGCCACTTGGGCACAAACACCTCCGACTGGGGGGCGACCGATTGCTAGCGGAGTCTCAGTTTTTACAGACAGAGGCATAGATACGGGCCTAAGGTTCGAAGGTTGTCCAAGTCTTCACGGCGAAGTCCAGGTCAACACTTCGATCCTATTCGGCTGCCGCGACGGCCTGCTTATCATCACGCTTGATGATTCTGGTTGGGGGGTAAGAAAGGTATCCAATCCGAGTGGATCGCCTGAAGGTTCACGTGTCGGCACTTTGACTGCTGGAAGGACTCCGACTGAAGTGATAGGTAACTTCGGTCGCCAGCAACTCGTGCTATTTGACATCAAAGAGGAAAGCTGGAAGACGATTGGCTTGCCAGCAGCCTATGCTCAATTTCAGTACGACGAGGCATCGAAGTTGATCTTAGTTCTTGGGCGTGACGGGTTTTTCTACGGTATCGATCCTTTGACGTCTTCAGTACAGGTCAAGTTCGATCTAGGCTTTGCAGCGGATGGGGCTAATCATGGAGCTGGTGATCCTCAAATGGTGATTGGCCAGCAAGCGATTTACCTGACACTGCCTCATCGGGGGGAAATTGCTATGCTGGAACGCAGTACTCTTACTGAACGCGAGCGGATTCAGGTTGGAGGCGAACCTACCAAAATCGCTTTACTCACATCGCATCGTTCTCGACTCGGGGCCAAGGTTTGGACACAGTGACCTGAGATAGATTTATAGGGCAGTTCGTAGCGCGAGTGAGTCACAATGCGAGCTGCCCGTTCTCCCGAATGCGCTAGTTGCTCTTCGAACATCGGAGTAAGAGGATTCCGGATGAACCACCAGAACCAAACACTCACGTTCTATCTCGGACAAGGTACAGATAGTCAGGCTCGGATCATTTCTCGTCAAATACACAAAAGTCCTAGGACTTGGATTGCCTCAATTCGATCATCGGTTGATCCTTGGCGATATCTCACTATTGAAGGCTGGGAAGGGCAGCCCTCTTCAGTTATGGTTAAGAAGTTTTCTCCACGCCTTATTTATCCTGAAGGTTTTGGACATCCTTGGCTTGATTCATGGGCTTGTGACCACTTGCTCATTGATGAGCTAGAGGTTCGGGATGTTATGGATCAAGGTATACTGGAAGCCTTTGCTTCGCTCGCAATGAAGCGATGTATGAATATTCATGTAGCCTTGATGATAGAGGACGAAAAGGAGCAAGAAGCTTTCGAGGACTTCGTTGGTCAATTTGTGAGACGTAGTGATGTGATTCGCTTCTGGATTCCAAATCAGGACCTCGATTTGCGATATCTCCGGCTGCCTGTGAAAAGTTGGATTGATCTTCCGCGAACCGACTCAGCTGAGATGGCTCTGTCGAGCCTTCTTTGTCTTCTTCACCAACGGCCTCGAAGCCTTGGGCAGAAATCTTGAATTCTCGCGGAGTCAGATCGCAGTCATTTCTGTAATATTATGAATTCGCTTCTTAAAATTTCTTTTCTCACGCTATCTTCGTTCCGTTGAAGATTCTTGTTCAGTTCGTTGAAGATGGCGCAGGTCACCTCAATGGCGAGAGTCTCATTAGGTCATAGCATATTGATGTGATATAGGTGACGGAACAGCCGAAAGACTCAATCACCAGCACCCATTTTTATCAGAATCAAATGGGTGCGGCTCTTTTTTGACAACAGGATAAATTCCAAATTTCGATGGGTTGTATAAGTTTGAGCTTGAGGAGCAGCCCCCAGGCGCATAGAAAATCAGTGTCAACTGAATCAACCCGCGCTGATTGGAGGAGATTCACTATGTGAGGCCGGAAAGCTTGAGCAAGGAAAGCTGCAGATCATCAAGTGATGTCGTCAAAAAAAGCCGCACCCAATTCTTTTGAAGAGCCAAAGAACTTTAGAAGCGTGGACACCGATTAAGCCGCTATGCTGATGATGCTAGCGTTTACGTTAAATCAAAGCGCGCGGGAGAACAGGTGCTGTCTTCCCTGCAGAAGTTCTTACAGAAAAGACTTCGTCTTCCCATCAACAAGGACAAGAGCTCAGTGATCAGATCAGGCTAGCACAGCTTTCTTGGGTATTCCTTTTACGTGTAAAAGTCTGTCGATTGCGAATAGCACCCAAATCATATGATCGTCTCCGCTCAAAGATTCGCACGAACCTACGCCGGTGGTGAGGCATGAAAATCGAAGGCACCGTCTTTGAATTCAACAACATGATACGGGGATATATCGTATGTTTTCGCATGGCAGACGGACGAGAACGTCTCAGATATCTGGATGCATGGATATACCACCATCTTCGCTGCATCATCTGGCGGCAATGGGAGACAGGCAGCACTCGGTTCGAAAAGCTCATCTCCATTGACGTAAACCGCAACACGGTAGCCAAGGCTGCCTGGGGTCGCTGAGGTCCCTGGCATAGCTCTACGACAAGCGCCATGAATTTTACCTTGAGCCCAGCTTACTTCGAAAAGCTGGGATGGAATGGCATCATAAGCCTCTACGACAAATACAAAATCATTGTACAGTTGGTGGGAACCGCCGCTTACGGAACCGTACGAGCGGTGGTGTGGGAGCTGGGATACGGAGACTGATCCTTGCTACCCGATGCTCCCTGGAGGGAACGTGGGGGTCTAGTCACCGGACCTTGTTCAGGCTCTGATTACGTCAAGGTCCGTGCCGACTTCAGCTGCAAGGTGATTCATGCCCTGCTGCAGCAGGCTCAGGATCCAAACAACCGCCTTGAGGTCGCACCGGGACCGCGCGGCGGGTTGCGTTTGGGTGTCAATGGCAAGTTCGATCCTAAGCTCAATATCATGGTTAAACGGTGATCGAAGCGAGCGGTAAGCCACCTGCTAGGTTGCCTATGCAGCCTAGCAGGAGCGGACGAACCAGCCCTCTCAGTATCCGGGAGGAAGAATAAAGCTTTGGATGAAGGGACTGAAGACAATGCGTTTTTTATCTTCAGAGGAAGTGCTTTCATTGTGATAGTAGCTCGTCAGGTGATCCCAGGAAAAGCGACTGAAACCGTCGCGTATCCAGGGTCGGTCCCAACGATTGGAGCCCCAAGAGTTCTTGGCAACCAGCATCTCGGGCTTACCTTGAAGCGCGAGCGCCTTCTCTTCAGGACTCAGATTCCCCTCCGGTAAGCGTCCATCCGCGACTCCTGGCACATCTGTGACCGTATAGTCATGCAGAACGACCATGTGCCCCCCCTGATTGCCCATGCTGCCGGCTTTAGCGAGGCTGTAGTTGTTGAAGACACCCTGAGAGTTCGGAGCATTGAAACTCACATGAAATGACATGACCACCGGTTGTCCATCGTTCAGAGCTTGCATAACACGCTGAACCGCAGAGTTCGCCGCCTGCAGGGCATCTTCCGAAGGTAAGGACTTGCCCGAGGCACCGATCGGCAGCGGAGAGATCGATCTCCAGCCCAGGATCCATTCGCTGAGCGGGAGACTCTGGTTCGGATCCTTGATGCTGACCAGCTCAGTATCGCTTGCATTTTGTACAGGGAGGGTCTCGGGCTTACTACCATCCGGATTCAGATTCACAAGATAACGACCATTGCAGCTAAAGCCCTTTTGTAAGCCTTCGTGGATGAGGGCGGCGTCATCGACTTGGTGCAGCGATCCCCCTTCTTTAAGGGCGGTTACTAGATAATCTTCCGCACACTTTTGTGCTGCGCTCATCTGGCTGGTATCAGCTGCTCGGCCATCTGTGGTTTTGAGGAAGGTCCCCTCTTCAACCCAGCCATGCTCTTGGATGATCTTGGAGGACATCCACCAGTTGCCACCTGTGCTTACTTTGCCATCCTTATCGAGGGCCGTTCCCGAGATGATCTTATTGAAGAGATCCCAGTAGGTCCAGTAGGCCTCGGAGACATCGATCGCCTCCTTCCGCGTGTTGAGCAGCATCGATTCGAGCCAGGTAGCGTGGGCGTATATCCAGCAGTTGCCGATCGACTGTTGTTTCACCGCGGTATGGCGCACAGAGGTGACATCGACGCTGCTATCTTCGACTGAGGGCTGCCCGCAGCTGATCTGGAGGGCGAGGAGAGAGCTCAGAGCCCAGCCGCCCATTCTGCTATGTGTTTGCTTCAGTTTCATAAAAAATCTTTCCTTCAGCGAGGTGTGGTTGCTGGTACGATGTATTGATCACGTACAGTAAGGCGCTGCTTGGCATATTCAAGGTAGCGTTTGCCTTCCGAATCACTCGGCTGTCTGCACTGCAGCCCGTCCTGGGTACTTGCGACCTCCCAGATCCATTCGCCACCTTGGAAGCGACTGAGAGCCAGGGTCGGCGTTTGACCGGGTGTTTTGTTCCAATGCCAGAAATAGGGACCTCGATCGAGATTTCTTAGTTGCCTGAGGTATCGCCCCTGCACGACATTCACTACGATACGAAATGTCGAGGCGGAACCCGTTGAGCCAAGAGTCTCCAGTTCAGCAAGCAGCTCCTTATGAGTATCGCGAAACCGCTGGAGCGATTCTTGTGCCTGCATGGCACAGGCCCGAGCCCCTTCGCTGACTTCGGCCGCATCTGTAGTAAAGATAAAACCACTCGTGTCCTCGGTATACCAAGGGAACTTGGTGCCATCAGGTTCGCCTGCGTAGACCCAGAATTCCTGCTCCACTGCGAAGGCAGGAGCTTCGATCGTAAAGCTGAGACTTGCCGTCAGCGTCCCCAGCTGCGCTTGTAGGGTGAACGACCCAGGTGCCAGGGCGCGAACCCGCCCTGCGGCAAGAAGACTAGCCCTGCCGGTGCCCTCAACGACGGACCATTGCACGTCACCGGCTGGGCTGGTAGCTGCTCCGCTCACGAGCACTGCCGTAGCGTTCAGCTCTTCATTGACCTGCAGACTTTGATCCTGCCCCGCATTCAGACGAATTTCGAGATTTTGCGGTGGCGGAGCGCTCTCCTGAATCAGCAGCCGGAGGGTGTTGGAGGATACTCCTGCAAGTTCCGCACGCACCTGGAGTTCACCCGCAACGAGCGCTTCGAGCGAGAAGGCTTCATTGGTCGCACTGATGCGAATCCGCTCGCCTGCTGGTGTGATCGTCCAGCTCAGACCTTGCGTGATAGGTCGGGAGGAACCATCGCTCCACGTGGCTTTTGCTATCAGTTTCGTCGTGTCTCCGACGCGTGGCTCCAGAGAATCAGCGGTGAGCGTTATTCCCGTTAGCGTTGGTGCGGGTGTGGGGCTTGGCTCGACAAAGGTCACCGTGAACGGCTGCGAGCTAGTCCCTAACGCACTCGCCAGAACCGAGACGCTACCAGGATTGCTTGCTCGGAGATGGCCATTGGCATCGATCGTGGCACGAGCCGTGTTAGGTTCCTTGAGTTCCCACTCGACAGAGCTGATCTCCGTCTGAGTGCCATCCGAGTATGTTGCTTGAACGGTTAAGAGGAAGGGCGTACCGAGAATTCCCTCCGAGCTGCCTGTTGTGCTCTGGATCACAAGGGTTGGGAGAGCCGGTGCTGGAGCAGGTTCTGGTACCGGCGTTGGTGCCGGAACGGGCTCAGGTGCCGGTGTTGGTGCCGGAACGGGCTCAGGTGCTGGTGTTGGTGCCGGAACGGGCTCAGGTGCCGGTGTTGGTGCCGGAACGGGCTCAGGTGCTGGTGTTGGTGCCGGAACGGGCTCAGGTGCCGGTATTGGTGCCGGAACGGGCTCAGGTGCTGGTGTTGGTGCCGGAACGGGCTCAGGTGCTGGTGTTGGTGCCGGAACGGGCTCAGGTGCCGGTGTTGGTGCCGGAACGGGCTCAGGTGCCGGTGTTGGTGCCGGAACGGGCTCAGGTGCCGGTACCAGCTGGGGATCCTTCGCCGGGGTTGGAGCGGGGGATTGTTCGGTCGGAACGGGATCAGACCGTCGCGATGAATCGGTTTTGTTATCCGAAGAGCCACAGCCCGCCAGCAGACCGAGCACTATCAGATAAGGAAATAGACTGGACTTCACGGGTCCCTCCTCTTTTCTAAATAAATCTAAATGACGTAGCAATAAAACAAATACAAAATGACAATGCAAGAGACTCCTGAGAAGCCCAACATATTGCAGGATTTTTTTAGAATATTATTTCCGCAGCTTAGCTTTGCTTTCCCTTCGCTGCTTGCGATCGACACCCACCCAGACCTGGCACATGGATCAGCCCGTGCGTTGCTGTTGATTTCGGGAGCGCAAGAGTAGTTTTTGGGAAGTCCACTCTTCTGGGCGGCGCCAGCTCTTGGACCAACCAGCCAAACAACCCGCCGTCGCCTGACGAGACAGACGGCAGCGACAAGCCTTACCCAGAGTCTTTAAGACGAGATAGGAAGGGGACGCTGCAGCGGGCCGTAGCGTGGCACTGCAGGCGTCTGGGGTCTTGTCGTGTACGCAGAACGATGCAAGATCACATACCAGAAAATCGCAGGCTGACTGTGCTCACATGAGCAATTGCTCCTCAAATGACAATCGTAAGCTCATGGGTAGCAAACAGACCTTAGCACTCTTGAGGCAGGAGTTGTCTCCTGTTGGTACCGATCCCATGCTCGGGCCCAGCTCAATCGCAGGGGCTGTTGACGTTTCAAAAAAGGCAGCCAATTTATCACACAACAAAGAACGACCGTACCTTCTTCCTACGGCCCGCACAACCATACATGTCGTGAACCCTAAAGGTCCCCCCCCTGGCCCGAGCACTGGCTACTGTCGTAGTCTCACGGAACTCCATATGGAGTCGAGGCCGCAGATCACGCGACCAGAAAGATGTCCCGCCCCATCCACACGATGGCGCTAGCGTAGTCGAAGATCGTCCTGCATGCTCTGCGATCATGAAGGCAGCAACTTTTCTGCCTCCTTACGAGGCACGTCGACCGACAGCATCCATTCTTTATCAGACTCTTGCCGAGTCACTCACAACATTCATGGATGAACCTAAAGGCGAACTTTGCTTTTTTTATGCAGACCGAACGTCCCGATGGCCCGTCGAGGACCCTTGTTACGTCAACACTTAGGTCCGTCGGCCATCTGCTATTGCCTAGGATCAAAGATAGAGGGTGGCATCTTAGTGGCAACCACTTTAAGCGAGGATTTAAACTCAACAGGGGTCAAGGGGGGTAACCATCACGTCTCATTTTCTTGGGTGTGGTGATGAGTCCAGCCATTTGTTTGTAGGTGAAGCCAAGCCCTCTTTAAAATTCCGACACTGGACCATTCCAGTTTTCCCAGGCAACGAGAATCCCATAGAGCGATTCGTCGGAAACATTCTCGATATAATCCTTGTCGGACCTGTAAGACCTGGGCTTCTTTTTCCATACGGGCAGATCCATCGCAATCACCTCCTAAGTTTACTTATATGGCGTTTATTAGAGACTGAGAGAACTTGTTAAGGTGTTGAGCAGAGACGATTGACCGTATCAGACAGACACGAACTGGTGATTGAGTGGTTGAACTGGCTCCATGCCCGCATCAATTTTTTGAGAGAAAGCATAAAGCACCTGCATTTCGTTTTTGATGGGGGCTATGATGCTGAGAGAGTTCAGAAGGCCATCAACCGTATTGGTTCCCATTTTCCAATGTCGATCAAGAGTAACTGGCGCTTGGCCCATGGCGGCGCTGATCTTAACTGATGGCCTGCAGAACGAGATTCGTGTCATAGGTCTGATTTGATTAACTTGAGCTGAGGCGGCTTGTGTTGCATCCGAATCGGTAAGACCTCGAAAATCCTCGCGGTTTCGATGAGCGGTGTCGACATGTTAATGGGGCTGCAAGGAGCCTCTCCGAGGCGCCAAGTCATTTGGGTGAGCGGTGTACCTAGATTCAGATAAGCATCGAGCATATGCAAAAAGTCATTCATCGATCCTAGGATTTGTCGACTTGCCGTCTTCGAGATGAGCACACTTTCCATGCTGGAGAGTTCCGTTGCGATCTTTTCAGGGCTCACACCGATCTGGGCAAGAACTTCACCCAACTCATGTCTGAGCCGTGTCGGAAAGCTTGCGAGGTCTTTGGCAGACAAGATGATGGGGAGCAAAGTTTTCTGACTGACACATAGCAGGATGTGCTGCTTTTGAATGATAGCAAAATTGCAATACCAATCTCCTAAAACGCCACTCGATGGAGGGGGCTCCTCGACTACCTCGACTTTGAGCTTCTTCAGTACTTTGGCTGTCGCTCTGATCACAAGCATGTCAAATCCTTTATCGATTCATCCGTCGAAGGTTTATCTATGATGCGATCAGATGATCGGAATGTCAGGAGCTCTTCGAACCTCTGACTCAAAAAGCCCAGCATGATGCCAACAATTTGATAAGTGCGAACGAGCAGCTTGACCGCTCATAAAAACCTATACAAAGCTATGCATAGTGTCATTATGTGATTCGCTCTCCGTTGATATCCGTTTCCGGCGTGCAACTGGAGTCCTGGAGGGGCGGTCA
>Ga0315902_10007595_pt1 | contig 14783 bp, 8 predicted proteins | sample LakEriMetagenome_9_FD_203523 | JGI IMG/M metagenome (GOLD analysis project Ga0315902, IMG submission 203523) | Freshwater fungal communities from buoy surface, Lake Erie, Ohio, United States - Buoy 12 MA117 | ecosystem: Environmental > Aquatic > Freshwater > Lake > Lake biofilm | place: USA... | reverse complement strand
ACAGCCCGCCCTCATCATCCTGGGCAAGCAAGCCATCGACGACGACTGCAATCAGACGGGTCAGATGCTCGCGGCGCTGGCAGGTTTGCCGCAGGCCACTTTCGCCAGCAAAGTGGATGTGCTGGAAGGCAAGGCCCAGGTGACTCGTGAAGTGGACGGCGGTCTGGAGACGGTCTCCCTGACCTTGCCTGCCGTGGTCACGACCGACCTGCGGCTGAACGAGCCGCGCTACGTGACCTTGCCCAACATCATGAAGGCCAAGAAGAAGCCGTTGGACGTCCTCAAGCCCTCGGACCTTGGCGTTGATGTCGTGCCTCGCATCAAGACCCTGAAGGTGAGCGAGCCGCCCAAGCGAGGTGCCGGGGTCAAGGTGCCTGACGTGGCCGCACTGGTGGACAAACTCAAGAACGAAGCAAAGGTGGTCTGATGGCAGCCCTGGTCATTGCCGAACACGACAACGTTTCCCTGAAGCCCGCTACCCTCAACACGGTGGCGGCTGCTCTGCAGTGCGGCGGCGAGGTTCACGTCTTGGTGGCGGGTGCTGATGCTGGCGCGGCAGCGCAAGCAGCGGCGGCGATCGTTGGCGTTTCGAAGGTGCTGCATGCCGACGGCGCTTCACTGGCCCATGGCCTGGCGGAGAACCTGGCAGCGCAAGTGCTGTTGGTGGCGTCGTCCTACAGCCACATCCTGTTTCCGGCCACGGCCAGCGGCAAGAACACGGCGCCTCGGGTGGCTGCCTTGCTGGATGTTGCGCAGATCAGCGATGCGACGAAGGTCATCTCGGCCGACACCTTCGAGCGTCCCATCTATGCAGGCAACGCCATCGCCACAGTGCAGAGCACCGATGCGATCAAGGTGATCACGGTGCGGACGACGGGCTTCGACCCGGCAGCACCATTCGGTGGTGCTGCATCGGTGCAGCCGATTGAAGTGGCTGCTGATGCGGGTACGTCCGTCTATCTTGGCTCCGAGATCGCCAAGCTTGACCGTCCAGAACTGACCTCCGCAAAGATCATCGTGTCTGGTGGGCGTGCTCTGGGCAGCAATGACAAATTCGCTGAAGTGCTGACGCCCCTTGCCGACAAGCTGGGGGCCGCCCTTGGGGCCAGCCGCGCTGCAGTGGATGCGGGTTACGCACCCAACGACTGGCAGGTCGGTCAGACGGGCAAGATCGTGGCTCCTCAGCTGTACATCGCTTGCGGTATCAGCGGTGCCATCCAGCACCTGGCCGGCATGAAGGACTCCAAGGTCATCGTGGCCATCAACAAGGATCCCGAGGCCCCGATCTTCAGTGTGGCTGACTACGGGCTTGAGGCTGATCTCTTTGCGGCCGTGCCTGAGTTGGTCAACTCCCTTTGAATCATTGAAACCTCTCGAGGGCGCCCATGAGGCGCCCTTGTCGCATCCGGAGCACTGAAATGACTTATCGCGCACCCCTGAAGGACATGCTCTTCGTGATGAAGGAACTGGCGGGCCTGGAGGCTGTGGCGGCCCTTCCGGGCTACGCGGATGCCGGGCCGGACACAGCCGCGGCGGTATTGGAGGAGTGCGCGCGCTTCAATGAGGAGGAGGTCGCGCCCTTGAACTGGGAAGGTGACCGAAACCCTTCGTCGTTCCAAGACGGGGAGGTGCGGACCACGCCTGGCTTCAAGCAAGCCTTCAAGCAGTTTGCCGAAGGCGGCTGGCAGGGGCTGCAGCACCCTGAGGCCTTCGGCGGTCAGGGGCTGCCCAAGCTGATCCATGCCGCCTGCGTCGAGATGGTGCAAAGCGCCAACATGAGTTTCGCCTTGTGCCCGCTGCTGACCGATGGCGCCATCGAGGCCTTGTTGACCGCAGGCAGTCCGCAGCAGCAGCAAACCTACATTCCGCCCATGATCGAAGGACGCTGGACGGGCACGATGAACCTGACGGAGCCCCAGGCCGGCAGTGACTTGTCCCTGGTGCGCACCCGCGCTGAACCTCAGCCCGATGGCACCTACCGTCTGTTCGGAACCAAGATCTACATCACCTACGGCGAACACGACATGGCGGACAACATCGTCCACCTGGTGCTGGCCAGGGTGGCGGGTGCTCCGGAGGGTGTGAAGGGTATCTCGCTGTTCATCTGCCCCAAGGTCCTGGCGGACGGCACGCGCAATGACGTACGGTGCGTGAGCATCGAGCACAAACTCGGCATCAAGGCCAGCCCTACAGCGGTGCTGCAGTACGGGGATGCGGGCGGCGCGGTCGGCTATCTCATTGGCCAGGAAAACCGTGGTCTCGAATACATGTTCGTGATGATGAATGCGGCCCGCTTTGGCGTGGGCGTGCAGGGCATCGCGGTGGCCGAGCGGGCTTATCAGAAGGCGGTGCAATACGCGCGAGACCGCGTGCAGAGCCGGCCCGTCGATGGGTCAGCGTACGCGGCGGCTCCTATCATCCACCACCCGGATGTACGCCGCATGCTGATGACCATGCGGGCGCACACCGAAGGCTGCCGTGCCATGGCGCTGGTGGCTGCTGGCGCATTCGACGCCGCCCATGCCCATCCGGATGAGGCGGTACGGCGCGAGAACCAGGCGTTCTACGAGTTCCTGGTGCCCTTGGTGAAGGGTCTGTCCACCGAGATGAGCCTGGAAGTGGCGAGCCTGGGCGTTCAGGTGCACGGCGGCATGGGCTTCATCGAGGAGACGGGCGCGGCCCAGTACCTGCGGGACGCCAAGATCCTCACCATCTACGAAGGCACCACGGCCATCCAGGCCAACGACCTGGTGGGCCGAAAGACCGCGCGCGACGGAGGCGAGTTGGCCCGCGCCCTCGCGCAGCGTGTGGCAGACACGGAGTCCGCCCTGATCGGACGCTCCAGCCCGCAGGGCCACGCCATGGCCCGTCGCCTTGCAGCGGCCCGCGCGGCGTTCCTGGATGTGGTGACCTTCGTGGTCGAACGCACCCGCTCCGACCCTAACGCCGTGTTCGCCGGGAGCGTGCCCTATCTCATGATGGCAGGCACGCTGGTCGCAGGCTGGCAGATGGCCCGCGCCTTCATGGCCGCGGAAGATCTGTGTGCAGCAGGCGAAGACCCGGGCTTCATGCAAGCCAAGATGACCACTTGCCGGTTCTATGCCGATCACCTGCTGCCTCGCACGCTCGCTTGGCGAGACAGCATCGTGGACGGCGCCGCCGCTGTCACCGACATGCCTCTGGACTCATTCTGAGACACGGCGCGAGCGAGGGTTGCGCCGGCCTCATTGACCGCCTTTAATCTCCCGAGCCCCAAGAGAACGGCGCCTCACATGGAGGCCCCGCCCAAGGGTTCACAGATGGGCGGTGGCCGGACTGCGCGGCCGGCCGCCGACGGCCTTATCGGATGGAAGTGAACCGCGCTTCTGGGCGATCGTCCGAACGGTGAAGGGTTGTGACGCCCGCCTTCATGGCCCAGGGGCGCATCTGGTGGTGCAGCGGGATGACGAGCATCTCATCGCGCGTGCGGACCAGCGCCTCGCGGATCATCGCGTTGCGCTTGGTGACGTCGGTTTCGGTCTTCATGGCGTCGGTCAGGCGGTCAACGACGGGGTCACTGATCTTGCTGAAGTTGAAGTTGCCGTCTGCACCGGTGGTGCGGGTGCGGATCAGAGACTGCAGCGAGTACTGGGCGTCATAGGTGGCGACACCCCATCCGAGCAGGTAGATCGAGGAGTCGAAGTTTTGTACCTTCTGGATGAAGGTCACCATGTTCTCGGCGGCCAGTTGGGCCTTGACGCCAACGCGGGCCCACATCGCCACGACGTTCTGGCAGATCTCCTCGTCGTTGACGTACCGGTTGTTCGGGCAGTTCAGACGCACTTCGAACCCGTTCGGGTAGCCGGCATCGGCGAGCAGTTTCTTGGCGGCGTCCACGTTGGCCGGTGCCGGCTTGTCCAGTGCGTCCTCGTGGCCGTTCACGCCGGGCGCCACGATCAAGGCTGCCGGGATGGACAGTCCACGCATGGTCGTGCGGCGGATCGCCTCGCGGTCGATGGCCAGCGAGAGCGCCTGCCGCACGCGCTTGTCGGCGAACGGGTTCTTGCCCTTGATGTTGCTGTGCTTGAGCTCCGGGCTGCCGAGGTCCGGCGCGAGGTAGATCGTGCGCACCTCGGGGCCATCGACCACCTTGAGCTTGCTGTCCTGGCGCAGTCGTGAAATGTCCTGCGTTGGCAGGTCGGTGAGCATGTCCACATCACCTGATAGCAGGGCGGCCACGCGGGTGGGATCGCTCTTGATCGGGGTGTAGATCACTTCCTTGACGTTTCCGCCGTGCTTGTCCCACCAATCGTTGTTGATTGTCATCGTGATGCGCTGCTCGGGCGTCCAGCCGGTGATCCTGTACGGCCCGGTGCCGATGACGTTGCGCGAGGCGAAGCTCTCTTCCTTGCTCTTGAAGTCTGCCACGTTGACGCTGTTGTTCTTCTTGGCCCAAGCTTCGCTCATGATGAAGAAATTCACCAGGTTGCGCAGCAGGATGGGGTTCGGGCCTGAAAGGATCAGGTCCACGGTGTGGCTATCGACCTTTCGGATCTCGGACACGCCAGTGACGTAAATCCCCATGGTGCCGTTAGGCTGCTTGACTCGGCCATAGGAGAAGATGACGTCGTCGGCTGTGAAGGGGGTGCCGTCGTGGAACTTCACGCCCTTTCGCAGTTCGAAGCGCACCTGGGTGGGCGAGATATAGGTCCACTTGGTGGCCAGCGACGGTTCGACTTCGTACTTGGCGTTGTAGCGCACCAGGCCTTCGTAGGCGTGCTGCAGGATGGCGTTGGTGGTGGCGTGGTTCTGCGAGTGCGGGTCCAGGGTCAGGATGTCGTTCTGGGCTGCCCAGCGCAGGGTTTGGGCATATGCAGGCGCGGCCAGCACCGCAGCCGACGCGGCAGCGACCAACAACAACTTGAACTTCTTCATGCAGGGGCTCCAGGAGCAATTGACGAAGCCCAGATGCTAGTGCCTGCGGCGGAATTGCAAAGCCGGGAAACCCCGATCCCATTGAGGTTCAATCCGAGCCGGGGTTGTCAGGTTTCGAATCCGCCCGCGTTAAGTTGGCATCACAACGGGTGTCCGCAGCAATCCACCGCCGGGCCACACGCCGGACCACGGTTTGCGGCAGCCAGGGTACGAAAGTTTGTGGCGATGTCAGCAGCCCGCAACGGTAGACGGCTTGTTCGGCAGACCATTGAAGGGCGCGACACGGGCCCAGGGTTTTTCGAGTGATGACCACGCCCACCGGGCAGGGTTTCCAAAGGCAGCAAAGCCCGCACCCGTTACAGGGCTGACCCACACCGGGATGGGCAGGTGCCAGCGGCTGGATCATCACGATCCGTTCGTATCGGGTCATCGGATGGCGCAGATCAGGCGGGGTAGTTTCTTGACCACGAGACGGGCCAGGCTCATCGATTGGCGCATGAGCGGCTCGGACTTCGCAGTCTCCTGCCCACTTGTCAGCAAATTGAGGTGGTCCAGCGGTTCCAATAGTCATCTGAGAACATGGTCGGGCTGGGGCGATGCTACAGTGCCGGACAGAAAGACACAGGTCCTTCCCGTCCCCTTGCTGAACGAGACGACAGCAAGGCGGGTCGCGATCCGCCAACCGGTGAAGCCGGGGCCGCGGAAGGTTGTTGAACCCATCGGAGTGCCGGTTACCGGCGCGAAAGGTGAGCGAATGTTGATGCAGCAATACAGGTCCAACTCGTATCTGTTTGGCGGTAATGCGCCGTATGTTGAAGAGTTGTACGAGGCCTATCTCGACAATCCTGGCAGCGTGCCTGACAACTGGCGCGCGTACTTCGACAACCTGCAACACGTCCCCGCTGTCGACGGCAGCGATTCGCGCGACGTGGCGCACGCTCCGGTGGTCGAATCCTTCGCGCAACGCGCCAAGGCCAACGCGTTTGCGCTGAAAGCCAGCAGTGCCGATCTGGCGGTGGCCCAGAAGCAGGTGCATGTCCAGAGCCTGATTGCGGCCTACCGTTTCCTGGGCTCCCGCTGGGCGGACCTGGATCCCCTGAAGCGCACCGAACGTCCCCGGATCCCGGAGCTCGAGCCTTCGTTCTACGGCTTGAGCGAGTCCGACATGGACATCACCTTCTCGGCAGCCAACACTTATTTCAGCAAGGCCGAGCAGATGAGCCTGCGGGAGATCCTGCAGGCCTTGCGCGATACCTACTGCAGCACGCTGGGCGCCGAGTTCATGCATGTCACGGAACCCACGGAGAAGCGTTGGTGGCAGGAGCGTCTCGAGAGCAATCGCAGCAAGCCCGCGCTGAACGTCGCACAGAAGAAGCATGTCCTGGACCGCCTGACCGCGGCTGAAGGGCTGGAGCGTTACCTTCACACCAAATACGTCGGCCAGAAGCGCTTTTCCCTGGAGGGGGGAGAGAGCTTCATCGCCGCCATGGATGAACTGATCCAGCAGGCCGGCGCCAAGGGCGTGCAGGAGATCGTCATCGGCATGGCCCATCGTGGCCGCCTGAACGTGCTCGTCAACACGCTGGGGAAGATGCCCAAGGATCTGTTCGCGGAGTTCGACCACACGGCTCCCGAAGACCTGCCGGCCGGAGACGTGAAGTACCACCAGGGCTTCAGCTCCGACGTGTCCACGCCTGGAGGTCCGGTCCACCTGAGCCTGGCCTTCAACCCGTCGCACCTGGAGATTGTCAACCCGGTGGTGGAAGGTTCGGTGCGGGCCCGCATGGACCGCCGCGGCGACAAGCTGGGGGACCAGGTGCTGCCTGTGCTGGTGCACGGCGACGCTGCTTTTGCCGGCCAAGGCGTCAACCAGGAGACGCTGGCACTGGCCCAGACGCGGGGCTATTCCACGGGTGGAACGGTGCATCTGATCATCAACAACCAGATCGGGTTCACCACTTCAGATCCCCGCGACCTGCGCTCCACGCTTTATTGCACCGACATCGTCAAGGGCGTGGAAGCTCCCGTCCTGCACGTCAACGGTGACGACCCCGAGGCCGTGGTGATGGCCGTGCGCTGGGCGCTTGAGTACCGGATGGAGTTCCGCAAGGACGTGGTCCTGGACATCATCTGCTTCCGCAAGCTGGGACATAACGAGCAGGACACACCCTCGCTCACCCAGCCCCTCATGTACAAGAAGATCGCGCAGCATCCCGGCACCCGCAAGCTGTATGCCGACAAGCTGGCGGCCCAGGGGCTGGGGGAGAGCCTGGGCGACGATATGTTGAAGGCCTACCGCTCGGCGTTGGACGAAGGGCGGCACACGGTGGACCCGGTCCTGACCAACTTCAAGAGCAAGTATGCGGTGGACTGGCTGCCCTATCTGGGCAAGAAGTGGACCGATGCCGCCGACACGGCCATTCCGCTGGCAGAGTGGAAGCGCTTGGCCGAGCGCATCACCACCATCCCGGAAACGGTGAACATGCATCCTCTGGTGAAGAAGGTCTATGACGACCGCGCCGCCATGGGCAGGGGAGACCTGCGCGTGGACTGGGGCATGGGCGAGCACATGGCCTTCGCTTCGCTGGTCTCCAGCGGCTACCCCATCCGTCTGTCGGGCGAGGATTGCGGACGGGGCACCTTCACACACCGCCATGCCGTCATCCACGACCAAAAGCGTGAACGCTGGGATGAAGGTTCCTACGTGCCTTTGCAGAACGTGGCCGAGAACCAGGCGCCGTTCGTGGTGATCGATTCCATCCTGTCGGAAGAAGCCGTGTTGGCCTTCGAGTACGGCTACGCGGGTTCCGACCCCAACACTCTGGTGATTTGGGAGGCCCAGTTCGGCGACTTTGCTAACGGCGCCCAGGTGGTGATCGATCAGTTCATCGCCTCCGGCGAGGTGAAGTGGGGTCGGCAGAACGGCCTGACCCTGATGCTGCCGCACGGCTACGAAGGCCAGGGCCCGGAGCACAGTTCTGCGCGCTTGGAGCGGTTCATGCAGCTGGCGGCGGACACCAACATGCAGATCGTGCAGCCCACCACGGCGGCGCAGATCTTCCACGTGTTGCGGCGTCAGATGGTGCGCAACCTGCGCAAGCCCCTGGTGCTGTTCACGCCCAAATCGCTGTTGCGAAACAAGGACGCCACTTCCAGCCTGAATGAGTTCACCAAGGGCGGATTCCACACGGTGATTGGCGAACTCAATGCCGACGTGCTGGCGGCGGCAGCCAAGGTCAAGCGCGTGATCGCCTGCTCAGGCAAGGTGTACTACGACCTGGTGAAGAAGCGGGAGGAAAAGGGCTTGACCGAGGTAGCCATCGTGCGGGTGGAGCAGCTCTATCCCTTCCCGCACAAGGCCCTGTCGGCGGAACTGAAGAAGTTCCCGAACGCGACGGAAGTGGTGTGGTGCCAGGACGAGCCGCAGAACCAGGGCGCCTGGTTCTTCGTGCAGCACAACATTCACGAGAACATGCTGGATGGCCAGCGCCTGGGCTATGCCGGTCGGGCTGCCTCGGCGTCACCGGCCGTGGGTTACGCCCATTTGCACCAGGACCAGCAGAAGGCGCTCATAGACGCTGCCTTTGCCAAGCTCAAGGGCTTCACGCTGACCAAGTAAGCCGTTCGTCCCTCTGTAACGAATACACATTCAAGACCATCATGGCTATCGTAGAAGTCAAAGTTCCGCAGTTGTCCGAGTCCGTGGCGGAAGCCACCCTGCTGCAGTGGAAGAAGAAGCCCGGCGAGGCCGTCGCCGCCGATGAAATCCTGATCGAGATCGAGACCGACAAGGTCGTCCTGGAGGTTCCGGCCCCTTCTGCGGGCGTGCTCGCAGAGTTGGTGGTCGCCGATGGCGGCACGGTGGTCAGCGACCAGTTGATCGCCCGTATCGATACCGAGGCCAAGGCTGGTGCAAGCGCGCCTGCCGCCAGTGCGCCTGCGGCGACGGCCAGTGCTGCAGCGGCGGCCGGTGCTGCAGTTCCTTCAGCATCCAAGGCGGGGGTGGCGATGCCGGCAGCAGCCAAGCTCATGGCGGACCACCAGGTATCTGCCAGTGCGTTGGAAGGCACGGGCAAGGATGGGCGCATCACCAAGGGTGACGTTCTGGCGGCAGTCGCTGCCCCGAAGCCTGCTGCGGCGCCTGTAGCGGTGGCCGTGCCCGCGGCACCCGCTGTGGCCAAGCCGCTGCCGGCAGTGGCTGCACCCATGAATGTCTCGCTGGGCGATCGTCCGGAGCAACGCGTGCCCATGAGTCGCCTGCGCGCGCGGGTTGCCGAGCGTCTGCTGCAATCCCAGGCCACGAACGCCATCCTGACCACCTTCAACGAGGTGAACATGGCGCCGGTCATGGAGATGCGCAAGAAGTTCCAGGAGAAGTTCGAGAAGGAGCACGGCGTGAAGCTCGGCTTCATGAGCTTCTTCGTGAAGGCGGCGGTGGCGGCCCTGAAGAAGTACCCGGTGCTCAACGCGTCGGTGGACGGCAACGACATCGTCTACCACGGCTACTTCGACATCGGCATCGCGGTGGGTTCTCCGCGCGGGCTGGTGGTGCCCATCCTGCGCAATGTCGACCAGATGAGCTTCGCGGACATCGAGAAGAAGATTGCCGAGTTTGGTGTCAAGGCCCGGGACGGCAAGCTGTCCATGGACGAGTTGTCTGGCGGCACCTTCTCCATCTCCAATGGCGGCGTCTTCGGCTCCATGTTGTCCACGCCCATCATCAATCCGCCACAGTCGGCCATCCTGGGTGTGCACGCCACCAAGGACAGGGCGATGGTGGAGAACGGCCAGGTGGTGGTGCGCCCCATCAACTATCTGGCCATGAGCTACGACCACCGCATCATCGACGGTCGTGAAGCAGTGCTGGGCCTGGTGACGATGAAGGAAGCGCTGGAAGACCCGGCGCGCCTGCTGTTCGACATCTGAGGGCCCGCACATGTCTCAATCCTTTGATGTCATCGTCATCGGCGGTGGCCCGGGCGGCTACATCGCTGCCATCCGGGCGGCGCAACTGGGCTTCAAGGTGGCCTGCATCGACGAGTGGAAGAACTCCGCGGGTGGCCCGGCGCCTGGCGGCACCTGCACCAATGTGGGCTGCATTCCTTCCAAGGCGCTGCTGCAGTCTTCCGAGCACTACGAGCACGCGCTGCACCACTTTGCCGACCACGGCATCTCCACCGGCCCGGTGACGATGGACGTGGCGAAGATGTTGGCCCGTAAGGACGCTGTCGTGAAGCAGAACAACGACGGCATCCTGTACCTGTTCAAGAAGAACAAGGTGACGTTCTTCCACGGCCGCGGCAGTTTTGCCGGTGCCACCGATGGTGCGTATCAGGTCAAAGTGACGGGCGCGCAGGGCGCCGACCTGTCTGCGAAGCAGGTGGTGGTGGCCACGGGCTCCACGGCCCGTCAGCTCCCTGCGGCGCCCTTTGACGAGGTGAACATCCTGTCCAACGACGGTGCCCTTCGCGTGGGTGCAACGCCCAAGAAGCTGGGCGTCATCGGTTCGGGCGTCATCGGCCTGGAGATGGGCTCGGTCTGGCGCCGGCTGGGTGCCGAAGTCACCGTGCTGGAGGCCATGCCCACCTTCCTGGCTGCCACTGACGAGTCAGTGGCCAAGGAAGCGCTGAAGATCTTCACCAAGCAGGGGTTGAAGATCGAGCTGGGCGTCAAGATCAACGAGATCACCAACGGCAAGAAGGCCGTGTCAGTGGCCTACACCAATACCAAGGGCGATGCGGTGAAGTTGGACGTGGACAAGCTCATCGTCTCCATCGGCCGGGTGCCCAACACCCAGGGCTTGAATGCGGAAGCCGTAGGCCTGAAGCTTGACGATCGCGGCGCCATCGTGGTGGACGAGGAGTGCCGCACCAACCTGCCGGGCGTCTGGGCCGTGGGTGACGTGGTGCGCGGGCCCATGCTGGCGCACAAGGCCGAGGAAGAGGGCGTGGCGGTGGCCGAGCGCATCGCCGGCCAGCACGGGCATGTGGACTTCGGCATCATCCCTTGGGTGATCTACACCAGCCCGGAGATTGCCTGGGTGGGCCGCACTGAGCAGCAATTGAAGGCCGACGGTGTGGCCTACAAGGCGGGGCAGTTCCCCTTCCTGGCCAACGGCCGTGCTCGGGCCCTGGGTGATACCACGGGCTTCGTCAAGATCCTCGCCGATGCGCGGACCGACGAAGTGCTGGGCGTGCACATCATCGGACCCATGGCCTCGGAATTGATCGCCGAGGCCGTGATGGCCATGGCCTTCAAGGCCTCCGCCGAGGACATCGCGCGGATCTGTCATGCCCACCCATCGTTGTCGGAGTCGACCAAGGAAGCGGCCCTGGCGGTCGATAAGCGCACGCTGAACTTCTGAGGAAGCCTGTGCCCCGCGGCCGACCACGGGCGCCATGCCGGGTCGGCCGTTGGCGTTCAGAGGCTCCGCCTGTTGTCAGTCATGGGAAATCACATGGGTGTTCGTGAGCTGTACCAGCAGACGCTGCGCGAAAGGGGCTTCACGGCCGACCCGGCGCAACTGGCGGCGGTGGATGCGCTGGAGCGCTGTGAAACCGAGTGGGAAGCGTATTTGTCACGGCGCCGGAATGCGGTGACGCGCCTGCTCATCAAGCCACCGATCCCTCGCGGCGTTTACATGTTTGGCGGGGTGGGGCGCGGCAAGAGCTTTCTGATGGACGGCTTTTTTCAGTCTGTTCCCCTCAAGCGCAAGACCCGGCTGCACTTCCACGAGTTCATGCGTGAGGTGCACCGCGAGTTGCAGGATCTCAAGGGCACAGTCAACCCGCTGGATGAGCTGGGCCGCCGCATCGCGCGCAGGTTCCGCCTCATCTGCTTCGATGAGTTTCACGTCGCGGACGTGACCGACGCGATGATCCTCCACCGCTTGCTCGAGGCGTTGTTCGCCAACCGCGTGAGCATCGTCACCACCTCCAATTTCCATCCTGACGCCCTGTACCCGAACGGGCTGCATCGGGACCGCATCCTGCCCGCCATCGAATTGCTGAAGAAGCAGCTGCAGGTGGTGAGCGTCGACGCGGGTGTGGACTACCGTCAGCGATCTCTGAAGCGCGTCCAGGTCTATCACTGCCCCCTGGGAGGGCAGGCCGACGAGGCCATGAAGGCTGCCTTCGAGGTCATGGCCGAAGCACGCGATGAGCCCGGCGGCCTGAACATCGAACATCGGGAGATCGCGGTGCGCCGGCGTGCCGGCGGCGTGGTCTGGTTTGACTTCACGGTCCTTTGCGGGGGGCCGCGATCGCACAACGATTACCTCGAGATCGCGTCGCGGTTTCACACCGTCCTACTCTCAGATGTACCCAGAATGCCTCCCCGGATGTCCAGCGAGGCACGGCGCTTCACCTGGCTGGTGGACGTGCTGTACGACCGGCGCGTGAAGCTGGTGATGTCTGCGGCGGATGAGCCTGAGAACCTGTACATCGAGGGTCCGCTGTCGCACGAATTCCCCCGTACCGCGTCGCGCTTGCGCGAGATGCAGACGGCCGAGTTCCTGGCCCTGGCCCGGCGTGACGTCGACACCCGTCTGACCTGAACGGCGACTCCCTTGGCAGCCCCCCTCCATCGAGCCCGGCGATTCACCTCGGGGCCTGCGTGACCTCGCCCGAAGACGCGCCGGGCAGCGGCAGGGAAGTCGAACGGGAGCCCGGGCCGCTGCAGCAGGCGGTGGACCAGGTCTTCTCGGCAGCCGGCCCGCTCAGCCAGGCCGACTCCCAGTTCGCAGTGAGGCCCTCACAACTGGAGATGGCACGCGCCGTGGCTCGGGCCATAGAAGACGTGAAAGACCTGGTGGTCGAGGCGGGCACAGGCGTGGGCAAGACCTTCGCTTACCTGGTGCCCCTGCTGTTGTCGGGACGAAGGGCCTTGGTCAGCACTGCCACCAAGAGCCTGCAGGACCAGCTCTTCCTGCGCGACCTCCCGCGGCTGCGCGCCGTCCTGCAGATGCCGGTGCAACTGGCCCTGCTCAAGGGCCGCGGCAGCTACCTGTGTCTGCAACGTCTGGAGCAGGCGGGCCAGGCGATCGATGGGCGCGACCGTTGGGCGGTCCGTGCGCTGTCCCGTGTGCAGACCTGGTCCCTTCACACCCGCACCGGGGATCTCGCCGAAGTGCAGGGGTTGGATGAAAGGTCAGCCGTGCTGCCTCTGGTCACCTCCACAAGAGAGAACTGCCTGGGAAGCGACTGCCCGCAATGGAACGGGTGCCACGTGGTCAGGGCGCGTCGCGAGGCCATGGCTGCCGATATCGTCGTGGTCAACCACCACCTCTTCTTCGCAGACATTGCCTTGCGAGAGTCCGAGGTGGCCGAGTTGCTGCCGACAGTCGATGTGGCGGTCTTCGACGAGGCCCACCAATTGATGGAGGTGGGCCTGCAGTTCCTGGGAACCAGCCTGGGCAGTGGCCAGATCATCGACCTGGCCCGCGATCTTCTGGCGGCGGGCCTGCAGCACGCCCGTGGTCTGCGCCCCTGGCAGGATCTGTCCGCCGGCCTGGAACTGTGCGCCCGTGACCTGAAACTCGTTGCCGCTGGCGGGCAGGCGCAGACGCGCGTGGCACAGAAGATCGAGTGGGCCCGTGTGGCCATTCGACAAGACTGGGCTGAGGCCCTGCAAAGCATCGCTCAGCACCTTCAGCAGGCGCTTGAGGCAGCCTTGGCGGTGGAAGCCACAGCCTCCGATTGGAAGCGACTGGCGCAGCGTTGCGCCGATCTGGCCGAGCGTGCGCATTGCTTTGCCCAAGCGGGTGACCCGTCTCGCATCCGATGGGTTGATCTGTCGCCCCATGGCGTGCGGTTGCTCGAATCGCCGCTGGACATCCGCGAAGCCCTGACCGCACAGCGAGAGGCCGCCCACCGTACCTGGATCTTCACCTCCGCGACCTTGGGCAGTGACGAGCGCCTGTCCTGGTTCACTGCGGCCTGCGGACTGGAAGAGGCCCGCATCCTGCTGGCCGGCAGTCCGTTTGATTATCCGAAGCAGGCCCGGCTTTGGGTGCCCGCAGACATGCCGTTGCCCCAGGACGTTGCGCATCCCAGTGCGGTGGGCCGCCTGGCAGCGCGCTGCGCCGCAGTCCTCTCCGGTCGTACTTTTGTCCTGACCACCACCCTGAAGGCGCTGCCCCTGGTGGCGCAGGCCATCCGCAGCGCATTCCAGGCCCTGGATCATCCGCTCGAGGTCCTGGTGCAGGGCGAGGAGCCCCGCAGGGCCTTGCTGCAGCGCTACGGTGATGGTGTGGGCAAGGTGCTGGTGGGGTCGCAGAGCTTCTGGGAAGGCATCGACGTGCCGGGAGATGCCCTGCAATGCGTGCTGATCGACAAACTTCCCTTCCCGCCGCCGAACGATCCATTGGTGAAGGCCCGGGCCCAGGCCATTGAGGCCAGGGGAGGGAGTTCCTTTGATGACTACTTCCTGGCGGAAGCGGCCGTGTCACTGAAGCAGGGGGCCGGTCGCTTGATCCGCACCGAGCAGGACCTGGGGCTGCTTGTGGTGTGCGACCCGCGGATGGGCAGGATGGGCTACGGCAAGGCTCTGCTCAAAGCACTGCCCGCCATGACACGCCTGGAGACCGAGGTGCAGGCTCTGGCGTGGCTGGAAGAGGTGGCTACGGTAACCCGTCCGGCATGACCGAACCTGGGCTGCGCCTTGAATCAACCGCAGCCCGGCGTCATCAGGTGCCGCTCTACCATAAGCGCCACCAAGGTTTGGAGGTGAACTCCATGCCATCGGCCGAGAGGAAGCGCGAGTTTGGAAAGTTCTGCTTGAGCACTCTCTGTGCGTCACGGCTCAGGTTCTTCAACCCCAGGCGATCGTAGCCCGTGGCCATGATCGCAAGCCCCTCTTCCGCGGCAGGC
>Ga0315902_10007590_pt1 | contig 14787 bp, 10 predicted proteins | sample LakEriMetagenome_9_FD_203523 | JGI IMG/M metagenome (GOLD analysis project Ga0315902, IMG submission 203523) | Freshwater fungal communities from buoy surface, Lake Erie, Ohio, United States - Buoy 12 MA117 | ecosystem: Environmental > Aquatic > Freshwater > Lake > Lake biofilm | place: USA... | reverse complement strand
TAATCACCTCCTGGTTGAGATCTTGTTGCAGGGCATCCTGCATATCTCTGTCACAGTTAGATCCGGGAAATACAACGATTCCAAACTTCATTGATATTTTTTTACAATTCGTAAGATAGCATGTTGCCAACCACAGGGGTTGCTTCGCCGGCAAAGGTAAAGCATTGATGCCGTTCTGTATTTAGAGTAGAAAATTATTCAGAACAGCCCATGCGATACTCAGCCAGATAAGCAGTTCGGGCAGAAACTTGCTGCGGGGTGCCAGGTAAAAACCTGTATGAAAAAAACTTACGGGTACAATTGCCAGTATAAACTGACTGATCCAGCCACTCCCCTCCAGAAAAGGAAGTAACACGGCCACAACCAGGTACACAATCATAAAACTCCAGCTCTTCCGGGCATGCACCAGCATCCGTATTACCAGGCGCCGGCTCAGGTATAAACCCAGCAGCAGGGGCACAGCCACCAGCAACAATACCACCCAACCGGAAACAGTGGCCGGCAAAAGCGGAATAAATACATCAGGCCGGGGTATGATACCCGATGTCAGGTGCCATTGATCCCATACAAAGAAATAAACCAGCAGAAAATAAAAGGGAATAGAGACGCCTACAAGTCCAATCAACCATTCTGTCATGCGAAACGGCCGGAAAATGGCTAATGCAACAAACAGCAGCAGCATGTAATAGACAGACGGAAAATAAATAAAGGAACAGATACCAAATGCAAAACCGAGGTTAAAGAGGTTCCCGGCTGGCTTCTGATCGTGGTACAAACCTATCATACGCGGCCAGGCCCACACCATGACTGTATTGATCAGCAGGCCCGGACTTAACTGGTTCCACTCGGGCACCAGGCTGGTAACCAGCAGGAAGGAAAACCCAAGCAGCAGGTTGGGTTGGGGATAGAGCCGCTGATTGTTGATAAGACCGTTAAACGTTACAGCCTGTAAAAACAAAAGAAAGTAGCTGAGTATCGGGTATAAGGGCAGGAAAAAGGTGCCGGCGGGTTGCAGCCACCGGAGGAACACCTGGTACAAAAAACCGTCTGCCTCTGTACTGACGGGAACCACCGGGTTGATAAAAAAAGGCAACCGCAACAGAATGCCCACAAAAAAGAGCATCAGTACGTTAAGCGGATTGTTCCCTGAAAAAAAACGGATCACAGGCAAAAGTGTATTCAACCACAAACATTTGGAAAGAAATGCAACTTTCCAAATAAATCAGCCTTAAAACTCAATACGTGCAAAGGCTATCGAGCTGCGGTACTGCACGGGCGCCAGCATTTCACGGGCTGCCACCTGCCTGGCATATCGAATCATAAACTCGAACCCCTTGTCAAGGCTGCGCAGGGGTTGCTGCCGGTTCAGCTGACCCGATGGAGATAAGGACTGGGCTGAGAGCATAGGAACTCTCCGGCTCCATTCATTGTACAGAAACAGCAACTCGGAACCTGAGTTCATAATCTGGTAGGAAATAAGATTATCGGAATTATCATCAAACTGCGACTTGGCCATAACATTTTTCCACTGCAGGCTGCCCTCTTTGCCAAAAGAAAACAACAGCACATTATCGGTGTAGTAGCGTACGGTCTGTGCCCCACCAAAAGAATTCCACCCCCAGGGACTGCCCCAGCCACCCCAGCCCCAGGTATTGTACGGGTTCCAACCCCAGAATGAACCGGGTCCGACACCCCAGGGATTTCCCCAGAGAAAAGGATTATCCCAACGGTTAAAGTTATTCCCCCTTGAATTCGTGTACATGCTCTCTGCCGTCATCAGCACACCTCCATCTTTCCGTACAATGAAGTGCTTGAGGTAATAATCATTAAATGCATTTTTTGAACTGTTTTCACCTCGTGCCTGCTGACGCAATTCCTCATCAAATTCAAGAATATTTTCCATTACCGGATTGGTAAAATCCTTCGGAACCACCGCCAGGTACATGCCGTCAATAGTACCTCTTTTCAGTTTCGAATAAAAAGAGGCGAGAATATAGCGTCCATTGTTATTATCAACTTTTATACGCAGCTCATCCAGGAACACCCCCTTTAACGACAGTGGCTGCCTGATAACAGAATCGCCATACGTGGGCAGCACACAGAGATTGGCCATACTGACGTATTCCTTTTCCAACTGGTGCTTTACATGGGTAAACAAAAAATTGCCGTCATTGTCCAGGTAGAAATCAGCAATGGCCTCTTTCGTATTTTCCAGCGTGTACGTAAAGCGCGACCGGCGCAAGGGCATGAGGTTGTTACTCAGCAACAGTGTCTGAAACTCAAAATCGTCACGAAAACGGTTCTTCATTTTAAACACCATCAGTTTCTGCTTGTCGTCACTGCTTATTACAGAATAAATTTTATTGCTGGCAAAGGTGCCAATGTTTGTGGTATCAAGTTCCAGTGGCTCTCCTACAGTTCTTCCATTGGCATCCAGCTTTACACCCATGCAATACACTACATTCCTGCGCTGCACCTGGTAGATAACAAGAATATTTTCCTGGTTACTGAATACATCTACATTAATAGCCCGCTCCGGAATAAAATCAAGGGGCACTTTTTCCTTAACAGCCATATCCGGCGAATAAATCACCACCGAATGATTGTTACGGATATTTTTATAAACGAGATACTGATTGTTGAATTTACCCAGGATCTCAAACTTCAGGCTCCTTACATCATCCCTGTCAGGCTCAGAATAAAAAATCCGCTGTGCGTTCGAAGAAAGGTTGGCAAGAAGTGAGAAAAAAATGAGTATCGGGAATAATCGAAGCATAATTGATGAATCAGATATACGTAAAATTACAGGGAAAGCATACAATCGGTTCAAAAGACACCGTTAAAAATTAAATTGCACCTGATTCAAATTATGCTGCTATGGCAACAATCTGCATTACTGGCGGAACCGGACTGGTGGGAACCGCTTTAAGCAAGTACCTGCTTTCTAAAGGACACACTGTTATTATTCTGAGCAGAAACAGCCGGGAAAGCAACCACCCCCAATTACGTTATGCCCGCTGGGATGTGGCAACCGGCAGCTACGACACCCATGCATTTTCAGAAACCGACTATGTGATTCATCTGGCGGGTGCCGGCGTGGCGGATAAACGGTGGACTGCAGCCCGTAAAAAAGAAATCCTGGAAAGCCGCACGCAAAGCAGCGGCTTGCTGGTAAAAGCCCTGTCTGAAACCAGCCACCACATCAAAGCCGTGATAAGTGCTTCTGCCATTGGATGGTATGGGGCAGATAAAGGAATTGTATTCCGTGAAGAGGCACCCGCTGATACGGCCTTCTTAGGAGAAACCTGCCGCTTATGGGAAGAGAGTGTTGCACCCGTGTCCGGGATGGGCATCCGGCTGGTGACGCTGCGCATTGGAATCGTTCTGAGCAATGAGGGCGGCGCATTTTCCGAATTTAAAAAACCACTTCGTTTCGGCATAGCACCCATATTGGGAAACGGCGAACAGATGATCAGCTGGATTCATATGGCCGATCTCTGCAGGATGTTTGAGTTTGCCACTGAAAAGACGGAAATGAGTGGCGCTTATAATGCCACAGCCCCGGATCCTGTAACGAACAGAGACCTGATGATTCAGTTAGCGAATACATTACGAAACAGGTTTTACATTCCGGTACCTGTTCCTGCTTTTATATTAAAACTGCTGCTGGGAGAAATGAGTATTGAAGTATTAAAAAGCTGTACGGCCTCTTCTGAAAAAATCAGCGCTGCCGGCTTCCGCTTCAGCTATCCTTCCCTGAAAGCCGCACTCAATGAATTGTGCAGCAATCAGTCGGCTTAACAGCGAGCGAACAGTCGCAGTTCAGTTCTTCTGGATCTGCTGCTCCGCAGGCGTAATGACCGGAGGTTTGGGTACCGGAATAACCAGTTCGGGACTCAATTCAGGCAGCTTTTGCTTCGCGTCGGGCTGCCTGTACATACTGGCATCCACGAAATACCAGGTTTTACCGTCTTTAGACAAGGCCACTAATGTATTTTCGGTGGTTACCGTGCCCAGAATTGCTTCTACGGTTGTTGTCTGAGATAACAGACTTTGCATTATTTTTTTGTGTACCACCACCTTTGAGGGATTACCAATAAGAACCGACTTAACCCTGATGCCGAACTGCTTCCGGTATTTATCCGCTGAATCAATTCCCTGCCGGATCATTTGGCTGTATTTGACATCATTCGCAAGACCGGGGTACAGATATTTCGAATACGTATCAAAGTCAAAAGCAGCCATTGCACGTGCCATCTCAAGGGCCTCGGTCTTGATACGTGTCTGGATGTTCTGTGCGGTTCCCGTAAAAGAAAGCCCCAGCAAAACAGTAACCAAAACAATTCTTCTTAATGGAATGAAAAACAACATCAGAGATCTCTTTTTTTATAAATCCAGAAAACAAGTACCCAGAAAAGAACCAGGTAAGCGGCTGTTATCAGTACTTGCTGGTTCAGCATGGAAAGTGTCTTATTGTATTGTTCCGGGTTCAGTTTTCCGATAAATGCAGGAATGGGTGTGAGTCCGTCGGATGATTCCGTCGGAAGAAAACGGCCGGCACCTTTCGCATACCGCAGCAGCAGTCCTGATAAAATATTCTCAGCAATCACCTTGTAGAATATAAACGTGCCCAGGGCAATAAATGCACGCTTAATCAGCAAACCCAGCAAAAACGCAAATGACAATTGCTGAAACACCTGCAGGCTGTAGTAAAAAATATAATGCACCAGGCCAAACCGGTCCGCAACAACACTATCTGTAGTAATGAAACCTATAGTAAAGGTTACAAGTACGTATAAGGCAATAACAATCAGCGATACAATCACCACATTCAGAAACTTGGCAATAATAAATTCATTGCGGCTCCATCCGTCAATCACATTCTGCCGGTTGGTTTTATAAGTGTACTCATTGGTAATAAGCATAATGATCAATATGGCGGGTATGACCACAAACAAGGAGGAGGTGAATGCAACCGTACGGAATACCTCCGGAAACTCAAACGGGTTTCCGATGAGCATCTTTAACATCTTTGCCGCCACTTTTTCATTCTGTGTTTCCTGCTTGTAAATAAAATAAACCATGCCATTGATACCGGGAAAGGATAACACGGTAACCAGCATAATCCACCAGAAACCCGGATAGTTTTTAATCTTGAGCCATTCTGTTCTGAGTAAGTGAAGCATAAAATAAGATTAGATCAGTTGTTGGTGAGTTCAAAGAATTTTTCTTCCAGCCGTTTACGTTTCAGCATCAGATGTGTCAGGGTGATACCTTTTTCAAAACAGTACCGGTTTATTTCCGCGAGTTGTGCAGTGCCCTTCGTAAAGTACAGCTGAACGTAGTGATCCGAGGCGACTGTCTGATGAACCCCCGGAAATTCTTTCACCACTTCTTTCAGGGCCGGTATATTTTCAGCACCCAGTTCCACAATATCTTCATCCACCAGTACATCATGCACAGGACCGGAGGCAACCAGGGTGCCCGTTTTCAGAATAGCCACATGTGTACAGACTTTTTCCACCTCATCGAGCAGGTGACTGGCCATAATAACCGTATGACCTTTTTTACGCAGCTCCATAATCAGTTCCCTGGTTTCCATAATGCCCACCGGATCCAGTCCATTTGTGGGTTCATCAAGTACCAGTATGCCAGGGTTGCCCAGCAAGGCAGCAGCAATGGCCAACCGTTGTTTCATACCCAGGCTGAAGGTATTAAAGCGGCTCTTCCTGCGCTCATACAATTTCACTTTCTGGAGTACCGCATCAATTCCCGCTTCATCACCCCTGCCGCTGATGCTGTTCGTGACTTTGAGATTATTGACAGCAGAGAGGTAATGATAAAAATTAGGGGTTTCCAGCAGGGATCCGATTTGTTTGCGCAATTCCGGTGAAGCCGGTTTACCCATCCATTCATAGGAACCCGAATCGGCATTCAGCACATCCAGTATAATACTCAGCAAGGTGGTTTTACCACTGCCGTTGGGCCCAAGAATGCCAAATACGGCTCCCTCCGGCACTTCGAAGGAAACACCTTTTAATGCCTGAATTCTGCCATAGCTTTTCTTGAGTTCATTTACTTTCAGAATACTCATTGAATTGTATTTTTATGAAAGACGCAGAGAAGTTATAAACTAATCCAGTGTCCTTTTAAAATGAATTACCAGTGCTGTAAAACGGTATATGAACGGATAAATTGCGCAGATGAAATGTAAGTGCCAGGCAGGTGCATCATAAGGCAGCTATCCGGATAAGGTTAAAATCAGGAACTGCTGGAAAACGTACTTGTCTTAATTGCAGTTCCTGATGTAAAAATAACAGAAAAGCCTCTTGCTATTAAAAAATTCTTTAATTACGTACGGGCCTGCCGCTTTTGAGCACACTCTGAATGCGTTCCAGTGTTTTCTTTTCGCCAGTCAGACTCAGAAATGCTTCCCGCTCCAGGTCGAGCAGGTATTGCTCGCTTACCAGTTGCGGTTCACTCAAATCTCCACCGCACATAACATAGGCGAGTTTCTTAGCCACCACCACATCATGATCGGTGGCATAACCTGCCCGCCACATGCCATTGATACCTGCATACAAAGCTCCCAGTGCCGATTGACCTAACACTTTCACATCGGTGCGCTGTACCGGTTGCACATAGCCGCTTTCATACAAATCAAGAACACTCCGCTTGGCTTCTGCGATACGGCGACCCTGGTTCATCACCACTTCGTCCAATCCTTTGCGGAATACACCGATTCCAAATCCTTCGTGGGCAGAGGTGGCTACTTTGGCAGTAGCGATATGGAGAAAACGGTTTTTCAAGGTAATGGTCTCCGGTTCATCTTCATGCATTTCATCGGCAGCTCGCAACACAAACTCTTTGGTGCCTCCTCCACCGGGAATAAGACCTACACCCAGTTCCACCAATCCAATATAAGTTTCAGCCGCAGCACATACTTTATCGGCATGCAGGTTGAGTTCGCAACCGCCGCCGAGTGTTAAACCATGTGGAGCCGTAACCACCGGTACAGATGAATAACGGGCGCGCATCATGGCATTCTGGAACATCCGGATAGCCAGGTCGAGTTCATCATACTCCTGCTCAATGGCAAGCATAAAGATCATTCCCACGTTGGCACCTGCACTGAAGTTGGCTCCTTCATTGGCGATAACCAGCCCTTTGTATGATTCTTCTGCCAACGCTATCGACTTTGTGATACCCTCCAGCACTTCTGCCCCGATACTGTTCATTTTGGTACTCCACTCGAGGCCGAGTACGTCGTCGCCCAGATGATAGGTACGGCAGGCACTGTTTTTCCAGACGGTCTGCCCTTCGAAGTTTTTCATGACAATAAAAGCATCCCCGCCGGGAAGCGCTTTATAGGATCTGGAACGAACGTCGTAGCAGAAACGCTTTCCGTTTTCCACTTTGTAAAAAGAAGTGGCGCCGGAGGCCAGCATTTCTTCCAGCCAGGCAGCTGTTGTGTAACCTGCTGCTTTCATAGCTTCCGCTGTTTTGGCCACGCCCAGGAGATCCCAGGTTTCAAACGCGCCGATTTCCCATCCAAAGCCGGCCATCATTGCATCATCCACCCGGTAAATTTCATCGCTGATTTCAGGAATACGGTGAGAAATATAGGAGAACAGGCCGTAGTGAAATTCCCTGTAAAATTGCCCGGCCTTGTCGGGTGCAGCAAATAACATTTTGATGCGCTGCCGCAGGTCGTCCACCGGTTTGGCGGCATCCACACTGGCAAACTTTGGTTTCACCCGTGGCTTGTATTCCATCGAAGCCAGGTCGAGGGTGAGAATTTCTTTTTCGCCACCAGCACCCTTGGTCTTCTTAAAGAAACCCTGTTTGGTTTTATCACCCAGCCAGTTATTGGCAACAATGGTTTCCAACCAGGCGGGTATGGCGAATTTTTCCTTTGCTTCATCACCGGGGCAATTATCAGCAACACCCCTGGCTACTTTCACCAGGGTATCAATACCCACCACATCGGCCGTACGGAAGGTGGCTGATTTGGGACGTCCGATAACGGGACCTGTAAGTGCATCAATTTCATCCACCGTCAGTCCCTGTTTGCTCATGAGATGAAAAATATTCATGATGCTGAACACACCAATACGGTTGGCAATAAAAGCGGGTGTATCCTTGCACAAAACGGTTGTTTTACCAAGAATCACATCACCGTAATGCATCAGAAAATCCACTACCGCCTGATCGGTATGGGGCGTAGGAATAATTTCCAGCAAACGCAGGTACCGGGGCGGGTTAAAGAAATGCGTACCGCAGAAATGTTTCTTGAAATCATCGCTCCTTCCTTCGGCCATCATATGAATGGGTATTCCGGAGGTGTTGGAGGTGATTAACGTACCCGGCTTGCGGTACTGCTCCACCTGTTCAAAGAGTTGCTGCTTGATGTCCAGCCGCTCCACCACTACTTCAATAATCCAGTCGGCCGTGGCAATATCTTTCATGTTATCGGTAAAATTGCCGGTAGTGATTTTCTTCACCACGTCTTTGGTATATACCGGCGAAGGATTACTCTTAACGGCCGTCTGCAGGGCATCATTCACAAGCTTATTACGCTCGGCAGCTTTGGTACTTGTTTCCGATTCTTTAGGCACCATATCCAGCAACAACACCTGAACACCGGCGCCGGCAAAATGGCAGGCAATACGGGAACCCATAACACCGGATCCCAAAACAGCAACTTTCTTAATGTTTCTTTTCATATAGTTTTCTTTTTATCACAGATGGCACAGAAGGCCACAGCTGATTTGTGTTTTAACTTTCAATTCGAATGTTACTCAAATAATGAATCCGCTTTACGCTGAACCCTGCATCTTTTTACCAACCATTTATTCATACATATCAAACTGACTTAATCAACGAGGCTGCCTGAATTAAAATTCACAAGCAAATCCATTTTCTTATTTGTTAAACGCAGATACATTACCAATTGATTTTATGTACATCCTGCAAAGTCTCTGCAGATTTAATTTCAATAATTACTTCATCTTCCACTAACAAATCCAATCTGCATCCAACGTCCAATTGTACACCCTTGTAGTTCACAGGAACACCCATCTGGCTTTGAACACTGCAACCAGGCCGCTTCCGTTCAAAGATCAATGCAGCCTCCTATACGCTCTCAAACAATCCTGGGCCCAGCGACTTATGAACTTTGTACAAAGCTCCTCTGATTTTACAGGTGCGTTCGTTAAGTTCCCTATCTGTGTTTTCCTTTGAAATCCGTGAGATTTCAAATTAGTTAGTTATGCAACTATTTTTATCGAAGTTAGGAGTTTTCAGTTTTTGAAACACAAAAAAATGCCTCCGTTCCGGAGGCATTAAAAAATATTAACAAGTACTGTTAACTTACGCCGGCACCCGGATTAATAACCGTTTCCGGGCGTACAAAATGAAGTTTGCCGGAGGCATCTTCTGCCATAAGAATCATGCCATTGCTTTCAATGCCTCTCATTTTCCGGGGGGCCAGGTTGGCCACCACCACTACCTGCTTGCCTGTGATTTCTTCAGGTTGGAAATGAAGTGCTATGCCACTCACAATCGTACGGGTTTCAGAACCAAGGTCTACGGACAGTTTCAGCAGTTTATCTGCTTTTTCCACTTTCTCTGCTGCCACGATGGTTCCCACTTTGAGATCAATCTTTGCAAAATCATCAAACACGATTTCGGCCTTGCTGTTAACGGCAGGCTCCTGGGGAGCGGAGGCTGCTTCCGTTTTATTTTCACTTTGCATTAATCCGGCATTTAATTTATCAATCTGGTTTTTAATTTCCTCATCCTCTATTTTGCGGAACAATAATTCAGGAGCCCGCAAGGCATAACCCACACTGAGCAGTTTCAGCTTTCCGGCATTGGGCCATTCCAGCATCTTATCCACCACCTTCATCATGTACAGCATTTTCTTTGCCGTATTGGGCAGGAAGGGGTTAATGAGAATGGTCAGGTTGGCTGAAAGCTGCAGGCACAAATGAAGGGTGTTATCAATACTTTTTTGAGCATCTGGATTTTCAGCCAGTTTCTTTGCCACAATCCAGGGTTCTTTCTTCTGCATATATTGATTCCCCTTCCGGCTCAGATCGATCACTTCGAACAAAGCCTCCCGGAACTTAAACTCTTCCAGTAAACGTTCGATATTTCCCGGCGCCTGCTGAATAGTGGTAATGAGTTCCTTATCATCTTCCCCCAGTAATTCTTCATGAAGTTTGGGCACTTTACCGCCGCAGAGCTTATGCATAAGTACCCAGGTGCGGTTGATGAAATTTCCGAAGATGCTGACCAGTTCACTGTTCACGGCATCCTGGAATCCCTTCCACATAAATTCACTGTCCTTGGTTTCCGGTGCGATCTGGGTGAGGTAATAACGAAGCATATCCGCACACTGCGGCCCGCCGTTTTCTTTCTTCACAAAATCGTTGATGAAGTCGCGCATGTCGAGTTTCCAGTTGCGGCTGGTACTCATTTTATCGCCTTCCAGATTGAGGAATTCATTGGCAGGAACGTTGGCCGGCAGGATGTTGCCATGCAGTTTGAGCATCACCGGGAAAATAATGCAGTGGAATACAATATTGTCTTTGCCAATAAAGTGCACCAGTTTTGTATCCTTATCATACCAGTAAGGCTCCCATTCTTTGTTGTTTTCCAGGGCCCATTGTTTCGTGGCACTGATATATCCGATGGGTGCATCGAACCACACATACAGCATTTTACCTGTTGCATCCGGCAAGGGTACTTTAATTCCCCAATCAAGGTCACGGGTTACGGCACGAGACTGCAATCCACCGTCAATCCAGCTCTTGCATTGTCCCACTACATTGGAACGCCAGTCGTCTTTATGCTGTTCTAAAATCCATTCCCGTAAGAATGCTTCATGCCTGCCCAACGGCAGATACCAATGAGTGGTTTTTTTCTTGATGGGTGCTTTACCACTGAGCGTGCTTACAGGATTTATTAATTCATCAGGGCTGAGCGTGCGGCCACAGCTTTCACACTGATCGCCGAAAGCCCGGTCGCTGCCGCAGTTGGGGCAGGTGCCCTTGATGTACCGGTCGGCCAGAAAGCTTTTTGCCTCTTCGTCGTAATACTGTTCCGTTTCCTTGGTTTCCAGTTCACCCCGTTCGTGCAGGTAGGAAAAAAATTCCTGCGCTGTTTCATGATGCAGCGGTTCACTGGTTCTGTGATACATATCGAAGCTCATGCTCAGGTCTTCAAAATCCTGCTTCATAGCCTCATGATATTTATCGATGATGGCGCGGGGTGTGGTACCTTCTTTGGCCGCCTGGATGGGGATAGCTGTACCATGCTCATCGCTTCCGCACACAAACACCACATCCCGTTTCTGTGCCCGCAGGTAACGGGCATAAATATCGGCCGGTATATAGGCGCCTGCCAGGTGGCCCACATGCTTTAAACCATTGGCATAAGGAAGGGCGCTTGTAATCAGGTATCGTTTGGGTAAATTCATTTTGCAGCCGTCTTTATAAATTCTGTTTCCTGCCTGGTGGTAACAAATGAAGAGGTTCTTTTCTGCCTGACGAACGAATGCACCGGTTCCTCCTCCTTTCTCACTCTGTGCCGCAGGCAACGGCGCAAAGGTGGCTGCAAAAATACCGTAATCGGCACCATTGCCCAAACGGAATCGGGGAAAGACCCGGTAAAGTATGCAGGGTGCAGTAAAATCAAGTCATTTGTTGGTGGCATACTTCGTTTAATCTGCTAATTTTAACACCAGCATGAAACAACCTCCTTTTCTGCAAAAAGGCGACACAATTGCCCTCACCTGCCCGGCAGGATATATGGCTGCTGAAAAAGCGGCCGCCTGTATTAAAACGCTCACTAATTGGGGCTATAATGTTCTTGTGGGTAAAACCGTTGGCAGTAACTCGGCCAATTATTTCAGCGGCACAGCCACTCAACGTCTGGATGAGTTGCAGGCCATGCTTGATGCAACTGAAATCAAAGCCATCCTCTGTGCACGTGGAGGATATGGTACCACGCACGTGGTGGATCAGTTAGATTTTTCTTCTTTCCGCAAAAATCCCAAATGGATCATCGGCTTCAGTGATATCACCGTACTGCATGCACATATCAACACCCATTGTAAAACAGCCACACTCCATGCGCCCATGGCCGGTGCATTTAACAACCATGGCTTCCGCAACCAGTATGTCCGCTCTTTAAAGCAGGCACTCGAAGGAGTACCCTCCCGCTATGAATGCAAACCACATGCGTTCAACCAAAGCGGCCTTGCAGAAGGAGAACTGGTTGGTGGTAACCTGGCCCTGCTTGCTCACCTGGTTGGCACCACCTCCATGTATAAAACAAAAAATAAAATTCTCTTCCTGGAAGATGTGGGCGAGCAATTATACAATGTGGAACGCATGATGCTGCAGCTGCAGCGCAGCGGTCATCTTGCTCAACTGGCCGGACTTCTGCTCGGTGGTTTTACCGACATGAAAGATACAGAGCGGCCCTTCGGGAAAAGCGTCAACCGGTTACTGCATGATCTTAGTAAGCAATATAACTTCCCAGTATGCTTTCATTTCCCGGTTAGTCATGAAACCCGTAATGTGGCGCTCAAAGTGGGTGTTGCACACCGGCTTTCGGTGAATGAGCAAAGCGTACAACTCTCAGAACTCTGAGTTATTTTCTCTTGATTTCCTTCTATTTATACGGCACTTATACAACTGTGTCAATGTCTCAACGTTGACTTTTGTCAAACCGGTTGGTGATAAAAATCACTGTTTCAACAGCAATTGGTCATAATTCAGCAACTGAATGTTCGCAACTTTTGTCCTGCATTATTACTCAAACTTTATCAATATGCGTTATTTCATTTCCCTCTGCATCGCTGTACTAACCGGTCTGCTGACCTTTTCTGCTGCCCAGGCACAGAACTATACAGCCAAGTCTTACAAACTCACCATTGAAGGCGGATCCACCATGCACGACTGGTCATCTGCCGCCACCAATGTTTCTGTACAAAGTGACATTACCATTACAAACGGCGTGGTTGAAAAAATCAATGCTGCCACGGTGAATGTGGTGACCAAATCCATAAAAAGCCACAAGAACTCAGGACTGATGGATTCCAGAACCCATGAAACCCTGAAAGCCGACAAATATCCCAATATCACTTATGTATTTACCAAAGTGAACAGCATCCAGAAAAGCGGTAATGAAAGTACCATTACCGTCAGCGGTAACCTTACCATCGGGGGCACTTCCAAGCCCACGGAACTGGTGCTGAAAGCCAAAACCCTTCCCAACGGTGATGTGGAAATCAAAGGCACCAAGAAAATCCTGATGTCTACTTACGGTATCAAGCCTCCTGTATTTATGCTGGGTGCCTTAAAAGTATACGATGAGATAAAACTTGACTTTAATGTAGTATTAGCCCATAAATAAACTCTTTTTATAACCTAAACAATCATCATTTTTAAAACTTTAAAAACAAAGTATATGAAAATGCAATCACTCAAAACAATTGTAGCAGTCTTTATCCTAGTGAGCGCTGCTGCAACAGTAACTGCACAGCAAATTCAGTATTTCAGACATTATGACCAACGAGGTATCAATGTTTTTGAAACACCGAAACAGGACGACACTGTAAAATACGACGGATTCAAAGTAAGAATCGGTGCTGGTTTTACACAAGGATTTCAGGGATTGAAACATTCTAATGCCACTACAGCACCCGCCAGATACCCCCGCCTGTCTCCGGGCTTCAACCTGGCTTCTGCCAACCTGAACATCGACGTTCAGTTAGCTGATGGTATTACATTGAACCTGGTGACTTACCTGGCTGCCCGTCACCACAACGAAGCCTGGGTTAAAGGTGGTTACATTCAGTTTGACAAACTTCCTTTTAAAGGAAAAATCTGGGAAGACATCATGAAAGTGACAACCGTTAAAATTGGTCACATGGAAATCAACTATGGTGATCAGCACTTCCGTCGTTCCGATGGTGGTCAGACATTGTACAACCCCTTTATCGAAAACTATATTGTTGATGCCTTTGCAACAGAAATCGGTGGTGAGGTGTACGTTCGCCAGAGCGGCTTTACCGGAATGCTGGGTGTAAGCAATGGTTTGATTAATGGAACCCAACAGGTGCCCCTCCGTCCCGGAAGCACTACCCAAACTTACAAACGCAATCCTTCCCTCTATGGTAAAATTGCTTATGATACAAAAGTTGCTGAAAAGATCCGTTTAAGAGGTGCTCTGTCTGTTTATCATAACAACAGTTCCGGACGCAGTACGTTGTATGCAGGTGACCGTACCGGAAGTAATTACTTTATGGTTATGGAAAGCTCTACTGCCACTGCCACTCCCAACTTTACCAGCGGTCGTATCAATCCAGGTCTCACCAATCAGATTACAGCTTTTCAGTTTAACGGCTTAGTAAAAGCTTACGGCTTTGAATTGTTCGGAACATACGAAAGCGCATCAGGAAGAGCTATTAGTGAAGTGGTTGCCAATACAGCAAAACGCAGCTTTAACCAACTTGCCGTTGATGCTATTTACCGTTTCGGAGCGAAAGAAAATGTATTCTTTGGTGTTCGTTACAACCAGGTGAAAGGTGAATTGGTTGTTGCAGGAACCGATCAGACTGTTACAAGAACAGCCTTTGGTGCCGGTTGGTTTTTAACCAGAAACGTATTATTGAAAGGAGAAGTTGTAAGTCAGAAATATGAAAATTATGCTTCAACCAGCCTGTTCAATGGTGGTAAATTCAGTGGATATGTAATTCAGGCAGTAGTTGGT
>Ga0315902_10007587_pt1 | contig 14789 bp, 12 predicted proteins | sample LakEriMetagenome_9_FD_203523 | JGI IMG/M metagenome (GOLD analysis project Ga0315902, IMG submission 203523) | Freshwater fungal communities from buoy surface, Lake Erie, Ohio, United States - Buoy 12 MA117 | ecosystem: Environmental > Aquatic > Freshwater > Lake > Lake biofilm | place: USA... | reverse complement strand
CAGTTTTAGTACATGGCCACTGAAAGTGGCTACCATCAGCGGATTTCTGGTTTCAGGTATTGCATTTTTTCTCATTGCTTACAGCCTGTATCAGAAGTTTTTTGGAACCACGGAACCCGGCTGGACAAGTTTGCATATTTCTGTCTTATTCATCGGTGGAATACAACTTATAGGCATTGGAATACTGGGTGAATACCTGGGCAGAGTAAGCGAAAATGTAAAGGGCCGTCCCCATTACATCATTCGCGATAGCAACATTGAAAATGAAGCCGGTTAATCCCACAAAATGGTTTTGGTTGTGCTGGATTTTCTTCAGCATGTACCTCGGGATTTTTGATGTGATGCATTTACCACCGCAGGGAATGCATCAGGGTGCCCAATCTGACCGCGCCTGTGTGGCCTGGAATTACTACCACGAAAGCATGAACTTCTTTCTGCCCCGGGTATCGGAAGACCGCGGTTCGGAAGGCATTGCAGGCATGGAATTTCCGGCACTGCCGTATACTGTTGCTCTGATTTATAAAATCACCGGTTCCCACGACTTTATTTTCAGACTTATCGTTTACCTCATTGTCAGCTTCGGTGTATTCATGGCCTGGCAAATTACAGGGTTGTTTATCAGCAAGACCATTCATCGGCTTCTGCTCACCTTTGGCTGGTATTTTTCGCCCATCCTGGTTTTTTATACTCCCAACTTTCTGGCCGATCCCGTGGCCTTTTCAATGAGCATGGCCGCCTGGTATTTTTATTTAAAACGATGGTTTGGCATTGAACCGTATAAAAACAGATTGCTGTACACACTTTTTGTTTGTCTTGCCGGATTAATCAAAGTTTCCTACCTCATTACCCACATTGCGGTTATATTGATTGCACTGCTTTGGAACCGCCTGAACAGAGACAATCAGGTTTCTTTTCAGCCGCTACGCCATGAAATATTATGGTTGTTCATTCCATTCGTACCGGTAGCAGCATGGTACAGTTATTCTGCTCAATTAACAGCCAAAACCTGGAATACGCACTTTTTACAGACCGTAAATCCTTCGTCTTCTTTGAACGAGTTCATCGAAAACACCCGTTATGCACTGAACACATGGCAATCGCAATTGTATTCACCAAAATTTATGTATGGTTTAATCATTGTTGCCGTTTATGCACTCGTTTTTCATAGAAAAAAAGCACCCCTTCCGGCATTTATTTCAGCACTTTTGCTAACGGGATTTGCAGCGGTTTTTGTTCTATTCAATGTGCAGTTCAGATACCATGATTACTATTTTATATTGTTAATGCCTGCACTGTTTTTTATGTGGATTTTTCTTCAACAGCTGTGGCTTGAAAAACAAAATTTTATCATCGGATTATTCCCCCTTGCGTTCGTTTTTTGTTTCTGGTATATGCCGTTTCGGAACCTGTGGCATGCAAAAGAAGTGATTAAAAATCGTTACACACCCGGTAATGAATGGAATCAATCTGCATTTAAAACAGCAAATGAATTGATAGATGCATCGGGGGCCATTAATAAAATCATTCCCGATAAAAGTCGGATTTGTGTGGCTTTCGATCCCACACCCAATACAGCCTTATATCTTTTGAAGAAACGGGGCATTCGAATCAGCGAAGATTTCGATTCTAAAATGACTGCCGGAATTCTATCGGCTTCAAAAGCAGACTATCTGATTCTCAATGATACTTCGAGGTGGTTTCAAAAGTATCAACCCATTATTCAGCAAAAAATTATACCCCTTTACAATAACGGAGAGAACATTTTTGTATACCGGATTGACAGAAGCATCACTGCACCAGCACATCGCCCATAATGGTCAGCTGCTGTATGCTTCCATCGGAAAAGGTGACTTTTACGCCCTTTTTAAACCAGCCGGGACGATTTGCCGTTCCATATTTTAAAATAACCTTACCCGTTTTGTTTTTCAACACCGCATCCTTCGTATAGTCGCTAACAGTGCAACTGCAACCGGGCTCGGCACTTTGCACTACTATGGGTTTTTTGCCCTTATTTTTAAATTCAAAGGTGAAAACAGCCTCTGGACCCAGCGCTATTTTACCAAATTCATGATCCGTTTTGTTCCATTTAACCTGTTCAGCCATGGTAACCGCTTTCTTAGTTTTGCCCGGTGGTGGGGTGAAACCAAAAATCAGGAACAGAAATATTGTTGGTATTAAGTTTCTCATTTCAATATGAAGTTTTAAGCCTTATTCTTCTATTTTTAATTTGCGTGTTTGCGGGCAATGCCTTCACCTCGCCTATCATTCTAAAGGTTCTCTCAGCGCCACTGTTAATGATAATGGCAAATTTATCTACCGCACCCGGATGAATGTTTTTGCTATGAAACTGCAGACAAACCGAATCAATGGAACCTTCGGTAAGTGAATCCTTAGGGTATTGAGGTATGGTGCACTGACAACCGGCGTAAACCTGCCTAATAAATAGTTTACCTGCGCCCTTTACAGTGAATTTGAAAACGGCTTCTACGGTATCGCCTTTGTAGCATTCACCGAAATAAACGGTATCTGAACTTATGCGATGTATCTGTGCTTCACCGATAGCTGTATTTTGCGCCAGAACAACGCTGGTGAACAACGACAAAGCGGCTATGCAAAAAAAGGTTTTCATGTATAAAAAAAAGGGCCGGCAAAAACCGACCCATTTTTAATGATGCATTTAATCAGTTTCCAATGATGACAGATTTGGGTTTCTCCGCTTCTTTCACCACAATACCTGTGATGGTCAAGGTAACATCTCCGCCGTTGGAATAGACAAAAATGTTCTTGGTAAAGTTGCCTTCTCTGCCTGCACTGTTGTACTCAGCAGTAACGACAGCACTTGCACCGGGGGCAATGGATTCACGGGGCCATTTGGGCGAAGTACAACCGCAGCTCGCCTGAACATTGCTTAAGGTTAGAGGATCTGTGCCTGTGTTGGTAAATTTAAAATCATACCTCGCTATCTGACCTTCAATTACAGAACCAAAATTGTGAGAAATGAGTTCAAACTTAATTTTGGCTTTGCTGCTTGAATCTGTGGCAGTACCTGTAGTTGTTGTAGGGTTTGTAGCTTGTCCAAAGGCTGAAGCAGTCAAAACCACAGCAAAGAGGGCAAAAATTATCTTTTTCATCACGGGTAGGGTTTACTTTTTTATTTAATCTGGGTTCCGTTGGTCCCGGTTGCTTCTGTTACCACGGTTCCGCTGATGTTGAGGGTTGCGGTGGTGCCGTTGTCGAAAGTAACAGTTACTGATTTTTGGAAAAATCCGGGGCGGTCCTGGGTTCCGTAGCTGGCTTTAATTTCACCTGTTTTGCCCGGAGCAACCGGAGTTTTGGTGTAGGTAGGCGTAGTGCAACCACAGCTGGGTTGGGCAGCAGTAACGGTTACTGGGGTTTTTCCATTGTTGGTAAAAGTGAAGGTGGCCTCAGCCGGGGGACCCATTTTAATTGTACCAAAATCGTGGGCAGTTTTGCTCCACTTGATGGTGGTGTCTTGCAAAGTGCCGGCAAACAGAAATGCTGTAGCGGCGATGGCTGCAAATCCGAGAGTAAAGACTTTTTTCATATCGTTTGTTGTTTTGCATAACAAATCAAATTCTGTACCAAAACACATTACTCAAATTCAAAAATTTCTTTTTTATTGTTTTTCAATACTTTAAATCAGGCCGGAAAGAATTGTTTAAGTCAATTTCACGCACTGAACTCATGGAATGTCCACAAATACATCAGGGCAACATAACCGCAATTCCCCGCCAAATACAGATATTTGCAAACCAGTTTAAAAACCTGGTCCCATAGTAGAATGGATACTACGAATGCCTCCGGAGCATTAGATTCAGGTTCGATTCCTGATGGGACCACTCTCTTGAATTAGATTTATTTCTCTAATCCCTATATTCGCATTCCAATGCTTTCCAAAACCTTTATCAGGCTAGGTGTTTTCAGCCTTCTCTTTCTTTGCACGGCTTTCACACAGGCCCAAACGCAAATTCAGGGAAAAACTTTCGACTCAAGCAGCAACACCAATGTTCGCAACGCAACAATCATGCTGCTTAAAGCTAAGGATTCAACCCTGTATGCCTTTGCCCGTTCCAACTCAGCGGGAGAGTTTTCGCTGAAGAAGGTTCGTCCTGATAGCTACGATCTACTGATTACTTACCCCCAATATGCCGATTACACCGATCGAATTTATGTAAATAACGATGCAATTAATTTGGGAAATATAGACCTCATTCCGCTTTCGCGACTCATTGAAGCCGTGATCATTAAAGCGCAGAAGGGAAAAATGAAATTGCGGGGAGACACCCTTATTTATCTGGCCGACAGTTTTAAAACAAAGGAAAATGCCACCGTGGAAGATCTTTTGAAGAAATTGCCAGGGCTGCAAGTTAATCGCAACGGGGAAATCACCGCGCAAGGCAAAAAAGTGGAACGGGTACTGGTTGATGGTGAAGAATTTTTTGGCGACGATCCGACCATGGCCACCCGAAATCTGGACGCCAAAATGGTGCAGGAAGTAAAAGTGTACGATGCCCAAACAGAGGAAGCAAAACGAACAGGAGATCAAAACGCTGAAAAAGTTAAAACCCTGGATATACAGTTGAAAGAGGATGCCAAACGAGGGTATTTCGGCAACATTACAGCTGCCTCTTCCGTTGACCTTAAACTCGATGAACAACGGGCATTGTTTGCCAATTTTAAGGGCAAGCGAAAACTCAGTCTTTTTGGTATTCGCGGCAACACCAATAATACTGATCTCAATTGGGAAGAAAGCAGGCAATTTGGTTCAGGTTTGCAAACCAGCATGCAGGACGGGATGTATATAACTTCTCAATCTAATGATGACCTGGGTTTTAACAATCAGGGGTTACCCAAATTCCTCAATCTGGGAGGTGTATATTCTAATCAATGGAAGAAACACAAGGTAAACATCAGCGTTTACAACCGCAATCTGGAAGTGCGAAACCGCAATACCAGCAATAGCCTGCAATTACTAAGCGAAAAGGAGCTGCGAAGTTTGTCGGAAAGCAACGACACCAGTGACCGCAGCAGCTACAGAATCAGGGCTCGCTGGGAATTTGCCATTGATTCTCAAACCACACTGATACTGAACAGCAGCGGAAATTTGGGTTTTAGTCTGAACCAAAATCTAAGTAATTCCAGCACCTCCCGTAATAATGCCGAATTGCTTAACAGTCAAATAAAATTGAGTCTCGATTCGGGCAAGAACCGAGAAATCAACAGCGACCTCAGCCTTACACACAGTTTTAAAAAAGCGAAAAGACAAATTACTGTGCGCATGAGCTATTTGGAATCAACAGCCAACCAATCGTCATTGCTCAATTCCAACAATCGCCTTCGTAACCCTTTCTTTGCTTTCGACACAATACAGGCACGGCAACTAAGGGTAAACGACAACCGGGATCGCACCATTAGCGGAAGCGCGAATTTTGTTGAACCCCTGCACAAAAATTTGGAACTGATGCTCGGCGCCTCAGCCAATCAAACTAATCAGTGGAATTTATTGAATGTATTTAATCCCAAAGCCACTGCACTACGCGTCGATTCTTTGGCCAACGATTACAGCCTTGGTCAAAACACGATCAATGGTAGCATTGGTTTGCAGTGGCACAAGAAAAAATGGAACATCAATGTGGGGCTGAAACCACAGGTATCAGATCTTTCACAGAATGAAAACATATATGGCTTTTCTCTTGACAAAAGATTTAAGGCTCTGTTGCCAAATGCCAAAGTTGTTCTCAATATGTCTAAGACATCGCGCATCAACCTTTCTTACTATGCCAATGCGCAGCTCCCCGATGCCTACGATCTTCAACCCGTAATCAACAACGCCAATCCACTGTTTGTGAATGTGGGCAACACCCGGCTACGACAGTCGCTTGCGCACAATTACAGCTTAAGCATGAATGCCGGCAGCATCATAAGGCAATCCTGGTTTATGATTAGCGGCAGCCTGACCGATTACGCCGATAACTTTATCACATCCACACAGGTTGACAGCATCGGAAGAACGGTTTCCACAACCGAAATGGGTAAAAACAATTACAATTTCAACATTTGGAGCTATTACCACAAACAAATTAAGGGAACGCCTCTGATGTTTTCGGTTTCATCAAGCTATTTCAGCACTTACTCTCAGGTTATTCAAAATGGTGTACTTGGCGACAACATCAACAATTCACTCAATTTATCGCCATCGCTAAACTTTCAGGCAGGTGATATTTTTAGTATAGATGTTGAATACAGCTACAATAGAAACAACAACAGCAGCAGCCTGCGGCAGAACTTCAGCAATATAAACTACATCCAAACTGTATCAGCAGGTTTTGAACTGGGGCCAATAAACAAAAGCACTTTCAAAAGCAGCGACGAAAAAGAAACAAGCCACGGATGGTCACTCAATTTTGATTACGATGCAAACTACCGGCAGCGCAACGAAATTTATAATGTTCGAAACAATCACCTGGTTAATGCATTCATTAGTTTCAACCATAAAAATTACAAGGATTTGTTATTTTCTTTCTCCGTAAATGATTTGCTCAATCAAAATTTTAACTACAATCGTTATGTAAACAGCAATCAAATTTACGAAACCACCAACACGGCATTCACTCGATATTTTCTTTTCAGCATTCGCTACAAGTTTAAAAACAAAACCAAAGCCAATGAAAACACAGACAATTAAAACGGCGGCAATTGCAATTATCAGTGCTCTTTTGAGCACAACTGCTTTGAAGGCTCAAATCAGCGATTCCTTCACCATTTATTATACCAAAACAGTGAATGTTCACAAGGGCTTGGGAAATAATCCATGGATGGAGAACATGAAAAAAATGATGCCGAAGTTTCTGAAAACACCATTTATTCTAACCTATAAAAACGGTGTTTCACATTACCGCGTAGTACCGTCAGAAAACGCCACCCCAGGCATACCGGCTTGGATGATGATTGGCGGTAGTTCTGAAGTACTGCGCAAAGGTGATTCTTTCCAGCTTCGCCGCGAATTAATGGACCTTAAAATGCTGGTGCATGATTCTGTTATACCATTTACCTGGAAAATAACCGGCGATAAGCGAAACATTGCCGGATATGAATGCAGAAAAGCTGTTGCCCGCTTTCAGGACAGCATTTTGATTTACGCATTTTTTAGCGAAGAACTCAATGCCTCATGCGGCCCTGAGGTGGTCGGAGGCTTGCCGGGTGCCATTCTAGGACTGGGCATTCCCAAACTAAACAGTACCTGGTTTGCCGATAAGGTTGAACTGCATTCAAAAAACTTTACGGGCGAATTGCCGCCGGTGAAGAGGGAAAAGAGCTATAACATGCAAAGCCTTCGTACAGAAATCAAAACTTTGTTCGAAAACCGCTGGACCAAAGACACGGAAAAGGTTTTCTGGGGACTGTTTTTTTAAAGCTACAGTAAAATAATACTGGAAGTCAGAAGGGCGGACTCAGGATTGCCTTCGGTGAAAACAGGATAATGACTTCGGCGGCGTCAGACCTGGAAGGTCTTGTATTAAACCTGGAAGGTTTCGCGCGTGCGCGAGGATCCGACGCAAGCAACACCCAAATTAACCAACTCAGAAAACCCGTACACCCAAGATTCAGTGCGCCGGGGGCTACAATCAAGCTATTAAACTGTTAGACCCTGCCGTAAAACCCAATTACAATGCCAGCCCGTACTGCTTCTTCAAATTCTCAAGCATATCGGCTGTCATTTTATCCAAATCGTAAACAGGTTGCCATCCCCAGTCTTCGCGGGCGCGGCTGTCATCAATCACAGCGGGCCATGAGTCAGCAATGGCCTGACGGTAGTCGGGTTCATAAGTGCTGCTGAAACCGGGTAAGTGTTTTTGAATAGCAGCGGTAATTTCTTCCGGTCCAAAACTCATACCGGCCAGGTTGTAACTGCTTCGTATTTTTACCTTTTCGGCAGGCGCATGCATAATATCCAGTGTAGCTTTCAAGGCATCGGGCATGTATAGCATAGGCAGAACGGTACCTGGTTTAAGAAAACAATGGTGTTTGCCGGTGGTTAGTGCATCGTGGTAAATCGCAACTGCATAATCCGTTGTTCCACCTCCGGGTGCTGATTTGTAACCAATGAGCCCGGGGTAACGCAAACTGCGGGTATCAACCCCCCAGCGATTGAAATAATATTGTGCGTACAATTCTCCGGCGAGCTTGCTGATACCATAAACCGTTGTGGGATCCATGGCTCCAAATTGCGGGGTGTTGAACCGGGGCGTATTGGGTCCGAATGCCGCAATGCTGCTGGGCCAATACACTTTTTTCACTATTCCCATATCCCTGGCAGCATCGAGCAAGTGAAACAAACCATCCATATTCAGTTTCCAGGCAAATTCGGGCATTTTTTCAGCGGTAGCGCTGAGCAGCGCCGCCAAGTGATATACCTGCGCAGGTTTGTACTGAATTAAAATTTCTTCAAGTCTTTTTTTATCCAGAATATCCAGCAACTCAAAGGGTCCGGTCTGGAATACAGGGCTGTCGCTTTTCTTTACATCGCTGGCCACCACATGGTTTTCACCATAAATGTTCCGCAGGGCTTCTACAAGTTCGGTTCCAAGCTGTCCGCAGGCACCTATAACAAGAACGGTTTCGTTTTGCATTGCTGCAAAGGTTTGAAAACAAAGGCAATTTACAAAATGCGATTCAGGCCTTAACTTTGTAAAGTCTTGAGTACCCGCAAGATTGTTCAAAAAGTTTTTCGTGGGTTTTTACAAATCCTGAACGGCCGACAAAAAAGAAGGACAAAAAAGATTGTCTTGTTCTCGACTGTTATTGCCGTGGCCGATATTATTGGCCTTGGAAGCATGGTGCCTGTGCTCATGCTTGCCATTGACCATAGTTTTTTAGAGAAGAGCAGCAAACTCAGGACTATTTACAACTATTTTGAATTCAACACCGAGGCCAGCTTTCTGAAAGCCCTCATCGTTCTGATTTTGTTATTTTTTGTTCTCAAAAGTTTAATGGCTATACTGCTTCAAAGCTATGTGAGGCGAACGGCTGCTGATATCAGTACCTGTCTTTCGGAAAACAGCTACAACCATGCATTCAGAAAAAGATCGTATGTAAAAATAGCCGGCGAAGGACTGGGCTTCAACGACATGGTTATTTTTACGCCATATTACTTCGTATCTGGCGTGTATCTGCCATTCATTAACCTGATCAGCGAATTTGTAGTTGTGGTGATGCTCACTCTATTTTTCACCATTTACAAACCCCCGTTGTTCTTTCTTATTGTTGGCTTGCTTGGAACGGGATTTTACATAGTTAACAGAACAACCCGCAGAAGAATGACTGAACTGGGTGAAAAAATGGCTTTTCAGCGCGAACAGGTTATCAGAGAAGTGAATTATGGAATAAGCGGGTTTACCGATATTTTATCAAGAGGGTCAATTGAATGGTTTCGCGAAAAAATGATGGTTCCTTACAAGGCATTTGTGCATAGCGGCATTAAAGGGGTAAGTTTACAAACCATTCCTTCAAGGGTGAACGAAGTAGTGTCTCTGATTGGCATCATTATTCTTGTTGTTTACGCCTATTTTTATTCTTCCGACAACATTGGCGAGGTGCGGGTTCTTGCCGCACTGTTCGCCATTGCTATTTTTCGCCTTATACCCGCAGCCAACCGCATTTTGCAAAGCATGATGCACATAAAAATGAATTCCTATACCATTGACAAATTGTCGGATATTAAACAGGAAAACGAAAGCGGTGAAAACTGGATTTTTTCATTTAACAATAGCATCGAATTAAGGGATATTCATTATTCCTACCCCGGTAAACGAAAACTTTTTAACGGCCTTGATCTGACGATTCAAAAAGGCAGTTGCACAGGGATTCAGGGTGCATCGGGGTCGGGCAAAACAACCCTCATTAAAACCATTCTGGGTATGGTGAACCCCGAAAAGGGCGGAATTTACATTGATGGACAATCTGTTAATGACCGGGACAATATGTCGGGGCTCGTTTCCTATGTAGGACAGGATCCTTACCTGTTTCACGGAACGGTGATGGAAAATGTGGTTTTCGATGGAAAAGCGGTGCAGGCCGACAAGGCTAAAGTGCTGAAAGCCCTGGAAATGGCAGCCTTTAAGATGGATGGTTATGGAGACGATGTATTGTACCTGAATGTGGGCGAGTTGGGTTCAAAACTAAGTGAAGGTCAAAAACAAAGACTGGCCATTGCCAGAGCCGTTTACCATGCCAGTCCGGTATTAATTATGGATGAACCCAGCAGCGCCTTAGATGCTGAAACGGAAACTGAGTTGATAAAACAACTTGATGTACTAAAAAAACTGGGTAAAACAATCTTGCTGATAGCACACCGCGAGAAAGTTTTTGATATTTGCGACACCGTTTACAAGCTGGAGTACGGAAAAATTACAAGAATAAAATGAAAGTGAAATTTGCTGTTTTGGGGGCGGGATATATTGGCAAACGCCATGCTGAAATGATTGTGAGAAATGAGAATGCGGAATTGACTGGTTTTGCAGATATCAGACCCGCCGACACCTTAGGTTTGGATGCCTTTGGAGTGCCCCTTTACAATTCACTTGATGATTTACTCAGCAACGGCCCCGAGTTTGATGTGCTGAACATTGCAACCCCAAACGGCTTACACGGAAAGCAAGCCATTCAGGCCATAAAAGCCGGTAAGCACATTGTAATTGAAAAACCTATGGCTTTAACCAAAGCTGAATGTGAGCAAATCATCTTTCAGGCGATGGCGAACCATAAACTGGTTTTTTGTGTGATGCAAAACCGGTATTCGCCCCCTTCGGTTTGGATTAAAAACCTACTCGATGAGGGAACCCTGGGGAAAATACAAATGGTGCAGGTAAACTGCTACTGGAACCGCGATGAACGCTATTATAAAGCCGGTAACTGGAAAGGTTTGCAAGAACTCGACGGAGGCACCCTTTTCACCCAGTTTTCGCACTTCATAGACATAATGTATTGGCTTTTTGGCGATATTACCGATATAAAAGGCCGTTTTGAGGATTTCACCCACCAGTCAAATACTGAATTTGAGGACTCAGGCATTGTGCACTTTTCTTTTCTGAACGGTGGATTGGGAAGTTTCAACTATTCCACCAGTGTTTGGGATAAAAATTTCGAGAGCTCATTAACTATAATAGGATCGAACGGTACGGTTAAAATTGGAGGGCAGTATATGAATGAGGTGGAATATTGCCATATTAAAGATTATACCATGCCCCTTCTGCCCCCGTCAAATCCGGCTAATGATTACGGGCCTTACAAAGGCAGTGCAGCCAACCACAACTATGTTATTGACAATGTAATTAACAGCATACACCAGAAAATTGCCCCAACCACCAATGCACTCGAGGGAATGAAGGTGGTGGAAATGATTGAACGCATTTATGGTAACAACCCTTATTTCCCAGCTAAAAAAGGACTTTTAGGGGATAATTACTTCAGCTGACAAAAAAATAAATATTTTTTGGGGGTATTGCAGGGCTTTGTTGTATAAACCCCTGCGAACCTGTATGAAAGAGCAACTGGAGTCGAACCTGATTACGAAATATGCCGCCGGGCTGATGACCGGCGAAGAGGTAAGGGCGCTTGAAGAGTGGCTGAAGAAAAATCCTCAGTTCAGTGTTACCGTAGCGGTGATTAAACAACGGGTAGACGCCCTTGTAAATACCGCCGCCAGAGCCGTAATGCCATAATGTGAGTTACCCATGAAGAATGAGAAGAGCCAAAATGATGTGAAACAGATGCCGGATTTTGATTCCGATATTTGGAATGCGGCCGGAAATTACATTTATGACACCAAAACCAACAATGACCAGGCCTGGAACCGGTTTAAAGACAATGTGCAACCCAACAAAAGACCATTTTCTGTTTTCCGTTCTCAGTATTTGCGCGTTGCGGCAAGCATTACCCTTATTGGCATAATAACCGCAACTGCCTGGTACTTTGCCGCAGTTAAAACGAATAAAAATATCGAGCTGATTGTTACAAAAACTGCTGTTGGTGAGTTGAAAAAAATTACCTTACCTGATGGATCGGTTGTGCAACTGAACTCGGGAAGTACAATGACCGTTTCTGAAGATTTTGGTCAGAAAAACAGAGAGGTAAAATTGGTAGGACAGGCATTTTTTGATGTAAAGAGAAATGAAAAGTTGCCATTCCACATTGTAGGACCAAAAGTTGAAGTGAGTGTGCTGGGTACTGCTTTCGATGTGTGCAGTTATAACGGAGAAGAAGCCACAGTTCAGGTTTCACGGGGAAAAGTAAAAGTGAACAGCAGCGGAGCAGAGAAAATTTTAACCAAAGGAATGGCAGTGAAAACCGAAAATGGGGCGCTGCTGGATAAACAGGGCGGAGAATTTATTTGGACAGATGGTGAGCTCGTATTTAGCAAAGCATCGTTAACGGAAATTGCTGATGCTGTTTTTCATCGCAGCGGAAAAAGATTACTTTTTGAAGAAAAAGAAGCAACAAGGACATTTACAGGAAGTTTTGACGACAATACCACACCGGAAAAAATAGCTGAAACGCTGTCTCTTGCCCTTTCTGCAAAAATTAAAATAAAACCACAATAGGTTTAATTTGTGTGTGTACATAGTGTTTAGGTTGGTAAGCCGCCCCTTACGGGGCGGTTTTCTTTTTACCTGCAGCGGACAATTATTCGCGTATTCTGACTGTCTATATAATAACTTCGCATAAAGTTGTTTGCCCGAAAACTATATATTTCATTCCTTTTCCTAGTTTGGGGAATACTTGGCTTAAATGCACAAAGTCTTTATTTTTCGCCAAATGAAGGACAATGGATCGAGCCCGTGCTTGCCAAAACTGTTTTTAAAGGGGGAGCTTTTTTTCTCAGAAAAGACGGTTTTCGAATTCGGCTTGTAGCGCCGGAAGATGCGCATAAAATTCATCAGGCTTTTCATTTTAGGCACAAAGACACCACATTTTCGGTAAAACAACATGTTGTAGATGTGCGTTTTTTAAATTGTAATCTAAACTCATCCGCAATTGAAACTTCGGGGGAGGCAGATTATTACGAAAACTATTATTTAGGCGATGATATTTCGCGCTGGCGCACCGGTGTGTACCCTGTAAACCGCATTAAGGTGAAAAATGTTTATGCCGGTATTGACTTTGTAATTTACACCCGGGGCGAGCAGGTAGAGTTCGATTGGATTGTAAACCCCGGAGGTAATCCCGCAAACATTCAGGCACTCATCTCAGGGCAAACCGAGTATGAGTTTGCGAACCAGGAACTGCACATTCAAACCACCTGCGGATCGGTTATTTTCCGAAAACCCATGGCTTATCAGGGTGAAAAAACTATTCCTTGTAATTTTGATCTGAAAGGCGACACGCTGGGGTTTGATGTAAAAAATTGGAATAAAAACCTTCCTCTTGTTATCGACCCCATATTGGTTTTTAGTACCTATTCAGGTTCCCGCGGCGATAATTTTGGGTTCACCGCCACCTACGATTCAACGGGGCATTTGTACGCCGGCGGAATAGTTGACAACAGTCAGGGTATTTACCCGGTTACAACCGGAGCTTTTCAAACGGTTTACGGTGGCAGCGGCCCTCAGGTTGCGCCGGTTTACCTGCCTTGCGATGTAGCTATATCGAAATACCTGCCCAACGGTTCAGCATTGGCCTATGCCACTTACCTGGGTGGAAGAAGCAATGAATATCCCCATAGTTTAAGCATTGACGAGAAGAATAACCTGCTTGTTCTTGGAACCACGAGCAGCAACGATTTTCCTGTGTTAAAGCAAACAGCATTCGACAGCGCCTACAATGGCAATCACGATTTGTATGTGGTAAAACTGTCGGCTGACGGCAAAAAAATGCTGGGTGGAACTTATGTGGGCGGCAGTGGCGACGACGGCATCAATACAGGAACATTGCATTTTAATTACGCCGATGATTTCAGGGGCGATATTCTGGCCGATAAACAGGGCAACATTTATGTGGCATCCTGCACCAAGTCAGGGAATTTCCCACTATTCAAAGCTGCGCAACAAATTAAACAATCAACACAGGATGCGGCTATTTTTAGCTTGAACGGCAATTTGTCCTCTCTGCGCTGGTCTACTTTTTTGGGAGGCAACGCTGACGATGCCGCCTACTCAATTAAACTCGATGACAGCATGCATTTGTTTGTAGGCGGCGGGACTTCAAGCCCTAATTTTCCCGTTAACGGCAAAGTATTCGGAAAAGCATATGCCGGAGGAACAGCGGACGGATTCATCGCCAGACTGAACGCAGATACTGGCTCAATTTTTCGCAGTGGGTATTGGGGAACTTCTAACTACGACCAAATTTATTTTCTGGACTTCGACCCGGCGCAGAATATTTACATGTCCGGGCAAACCAAAGGCACTGTTACACGCAGTCCCGGCACATATGGTAAAAATGGAACCACACAGTTTATAGGCAAAATTTCCAATTCACTGGATACCCTTAAATTGATTACCACTTTCGGAAACAGAACTGCTACGCCAGAACTCAGCCCTTGTGCCTTTATGGTGGATAGATGTTACAACATTTATTTCAGTGGCTGGGGTTGTGAAATTGGCGTGGGCAATGCAGGCACCACCGCCGGATTGGAGATTACACCAAATGCCTACCAAAAAATTACCGACAACAACGATTTTTATTTGATTGTGCTGAGCCAGGATGCGGGAAGTTTGATTTATTCAACTTATTTCGGTGGAGATGAAAGTGAAGACCATGTTGATGGCGGC
>Ga0315902_10007586_pt1 | contig 14790 bp, 10 predicted proteins | sample LakEriMetagenome_9_FD_203523 | JGI IMG/M metagenome (GOLD analysis project Ga0315902, IMG submission 203523) | Freshwater fungal communities from buoy surface, Lake Erie, Ohio, United States - Buoy 12 MA117 | ecosystem: Environmental > Aquatic > Freshwater > Lake > Lake biofilm | place: USA... | reverse complement strand
CCTCCCGCGCCAGATCCAGCCGTTTTTGCAGCCTGACCTGCGGCACGAGCAAGAACACCGGCACCGTCGTCAGCCCGCGGCCGGTCTTCGCGTGGGAGGCCACGGCGCGTCCCTTGCTGTTCAACCGTCCCTCGGCCACCAACAGGCTCGGGCCGCGGCGGCGATAGATGAACCGCAGGCGCAACCCGGTGCGGCGTTCCCATTCACCGGGGGTGATGCGCCCGCCGCGGGTGGATTTGCCTGCGGCCGGGGTGGGGATGGCGAGCCAGAAGCCGTCTTTCGAGCGGATCAGCGGCCCCGTGTCATGCGCGCCGACGATCACCGGGGCGTTCGACCATACGAGCGCCGCCGCATTCAGGCTCTCGCCGCCCTTCGGATAGGTCGCAAGCCGGATCGAATTGCCAAGCCTTGTGCCGAGCCCCGCTTGCACGATCTGGCCGCGCCAGGCGGATTTCAGGCGGGCGCCCGCGTCGTGCATCGCCGCGCTCACCGCCTTTTCGCCCGCGCGGATTTCCTCCTGCATCAGGGCGACCAGATCGGGGCGGAGCTCGAGTTTCAGCTTCATCGGGCCCCCTCCGGCCGCAGGTTCAGCGTCCAGATCAGCCGTTCGCGGTCGCGCAGCGGCTCGCCCTGGATCACGAACCGCTCGGCGCCGATGACGATCAGATCGCCCGGACGCGGCGCGGGCAGGTCGGCCACCCGCACGTCCACCACGGTCGTGTCGCTGACAAACCGCCCCGCGCCAAACTCGGTGATCCGGTCGGGCGCACGGGCGATGACCCTGATCTGGCGCTCCTCCACAGTGGCTACCGCGATCCAGAGCGCGGGCGTCGCAAGGGCAGGGTGCTCAAAAAGCCGATACACGGCGGCGGCAAAGACGGTCATGGCGCGATGAAGCCCTGCGCATTCACATAGACCTGCGCGCCGGTGGTGATGCAGGCGACGTTCAACGCCGTGTTGGCCGTCGTGCGCAGCGGATCGGCGAACTGGTGGCTTTCCGAAAGCGTCATCGAAGTGCCAAGATGCCCGCGCCAGATCACCGTCGAGCCATCCTTCAGCACGACTTCCGTTGCCACCGTCCCCGCGTTCTTCAGCTGCAGCGCGGTCACGAACCGCCGCAGCCCGGCCCCGGCCGCAGCGCCCAGAACCACATCAGTTGTGTTGGTGATCCCGCCCGCCGCGGCGGCAGAACTCCATTCCAGTTCGGGGATCTGCCAGGGGCGCACCACCTGCACGCCCTGCACCGTGGTGATCAGATCGGCCACATCGCCGCTGGCGACGCTCGCATAAGCCGCCGTCACCGCGCGGGCGGCGACGATCACCGGGGCCGTCGAGCCGCGCGCGCCGTCATGGGCGACAGGCCCCACCGCCGTTGCCGTCACCACCGATCCCGCGACCGTGCGCGCGGCAATCGCCTGTCCCTCGACGATCTGGCCGCGCCCGGCGGTGATTTCCGCGGTAAGCTCGGCATAGTCCTGGCAGTTGATGAAGGACATCTGCAGGCTGACCGCGGTCGGCGCAGCGGCGAGCGCAACCCGGCCCGAGCCTGTGATGTAGGATCCACCGAAGACCGTGCTTTGCAATTCGATCTGGTTCGCGTCGATCACCGTCACGGTGAAGTTGCCGCGCGGCTCCGCCCCGGCATTCGTCACCCCGTTCAGATATTCGAGCCAGACGAGGTTGCCGGTGGAAAGCCCGTGCGCGGTGACGGTGAGCCGGATCACCCCGCCCGTGCCCGCAACCGCCCCGGTCACCGCCTTCCAAGCGCCATGGTTCAGGCTGCGCAGCCGCAGCTTGTAAAGCGCCGAAGGGTCGGGGATCTGCTGGTGGCGAACATAGGAATTGGCCCGTCCCGAGGTCGCATCGAGCGCACGGGAATGCACATAGGCCTCGTCCGAGAAGGGCTCGATCTCCAGAATGTTGGCGCTCGCGGTGGTGAGGATCGTCACCGTGGCACTTTCAAGCGGCGTCAGACCGCCGTTCTGGCTGAAGTATCGCATCAGCGTGGCGGTGGTGCTGGCCGCGCCGCCGATATCGATGCCAAAGCAGTGCTTGCCATCGGGCAGGCCGGAAACCGGATCGACCGAGATGGCCTCAAGGATCTGGTGGTTGTTCGCATGGCGCGTGTTCACCACCCCGGCCATGGCGCGGAAGGGGATGGTGAAGCTGTCCTTCGACAGAAGTTCGACGACCGCGCCCGCCGTGGTGCCCGAGGCGATGGTCAGCATGCCGCCCGCGATGGTGGCGCTGGCGCCATCGGCCGCCGTAACCTGCCACAGATCGGCGAGCGGCCGGGTGAAGCTGTCGCGCATCTTCTTTTGCACCGACTTCACCTTGAGCATGTCGTCGAGCGCGTCATAGCCCGCAAGTTCCAGAGCGCCGCCGCTGCCGGTGAGCACGGCGATCACCACCGGCTCGGTCTCGGCGCGGGCATAGACGATGTCGCTCCGGCCAAGCCCGGTCAGGCACAGGGGCTCGATCCGGGCGGCGACATGGTCGGGCGTGCCGGGGGCGGGGTGCGCGGAGCCCACATGCAGCCGGAAGGCGCCCACCCCGATCGGCGCGATCCGGCAGTGCGCGACGCCGGTGGCAATCGCGGCGTAGGTGTCGGGGGAGAGGGTGATCTGCCGGGTCAGGCTGGGCATGGGGACCTCAGTTCGAGCTGTGGATCCGGACGGCGAGGCGCGGGCGCTTGTTCACCGGCAGGATCGAGGCTTCGGTCATCACGTCGATCCAGCGGCCCTTTTCGTCGAGATGCTGGCGGGCATAAAGCGGCAGGCCGATGGTGTTGGCGGTTTCGAGCAGGTTCGCGGGGCCGCCATAGGTGGTGAAGGTGTCCATCGTGCCCAAGGGGAAGGCGATGCCTTCGTTCGCCGCAACCAGCCGTTCGGGGACCTTGGTCGAGAGGGTGACGGAGCCGGAATATTCCTCGAAGAGGATGCCGCCGAAGGGGAAGTTGCGCCGCACATCCTCGCGCAGCGGCTGGGCGCCGGTGGCGGCGTAGAACTTGTAGGCCTCTTCCGTCTTCGGATGCGCGATCAGCTTGTCGAAGAACTCGCGGCTGACCAGCGCATGGACCGAGGTCATCGCCTCGCCCAGAAGGTTGTCCTCGATGGCGCGCAGCACCTCGCGGACCTTGCCTTGCACGTTCGTGCCTGCGGTGCCGAGCACGAAGTCGACCGAGATTTGTGCCAGGCCAAATTCGGTGAAGTAATTGTAGAGCGTTGTACCCGCCCCGTCCTTCACGATGCCGCGCAGCGCGTTCATCTCCATGTATTCCCGCGTCTGGGCATGCTTGCGCCGCATCAGCAGGAGCTTGCGGTTCATCACCTCGACGAGCGGATCGGCCGCATCGAAGGCGCCGAGCGCAGGCTGTCCCTGGATGTCGGCGGGCAGGATCACATCGTCATGCGGGATCCAGGGCAGGGCGAAGCTGCGCATCGAGCGGCCTTCCCGGTTGCCGACGGTGGCGGGGCCGCCAAGGGGGACGGAAGGCAGAAGGCTCAGCACGCCCTCGTATTGCTCGATGATGACCGCCCGCTGGCTGACGCCTTCGAAGCGGAAGAGGCCGATCTGGCCGAGGCGGGTGTAGAGGTTGGGCAGGATGTTGATGGCCTGCGTCATCTCGGCCAGCGAATAACCGCCAGCGTCGAAGGGATTGCGCACGAGGGTCATGGGTTTGCTCCGGGGTGAGGGGGATCAGACGCCGTCGCGGGCGATGATGCCGACGGCGGCGAGTTGGGTGAGCTTCGTGGTGATCTTCGTCGCGTCATCGACGCTGGCGTCATAGGCAAGGCCCGCACGCGAGACGATGGCCGGGCCGCGGGTGAGGATGACCCCCACCGCATCGGCGAGGGTCGCATCGACGGCATAAAGCAGCACGGCGGTTGCCACCTGTGCCCCGTCCGAGCCGCTCGCCGTCGCGAGCTTGTATTTGCCGTTCACGGTGATTTTGCCGAGCACCGAGCCGACCGGATAGGGCATGCCCATCAGGAGCGTCACGGTCTCGCGGGTGTAGTTCGGGTTGACCTCGTATTTGAGGACATCGCCCATGCTGGGCGGATCCGTCAGGACGGGCATGGTTCAGTCTCCACGGTTTCGGGGGATGGGGGCGATGCGCGGTTGGGCGGGCGCGGAGGAGATCGGCTTCGGTGTCAGCGCGAGGCGGCGGCCGACTTCCTCGCGGCAGCCACGATGGGGCTTTCCTTCGCGCCCGCGGCCGGGGCGGTGGCGATGATGCCCGCGGCATCGCTGCGCGCGGCAAGGTCGGCGAGGATCTTGGCGCGCAGGGCCTCGGGCTTCACGCCCTTGGCGACGGCATCGGCGGCATCGATCTGGATGCCAAGGCGCGCCGCCTGCGCGCAGACCTGCGCGACCTCGGCCGCCTCGGCGCGGATCGCCTCGGGCGACATGACGGCCGCCGTGGTTTGCGGCGGTGCGATCGCCGCGGGCGAGGCCGGTTCCGGCGGGGTGCTGGCAGAAGGCTGCGCATCATCTTCGGAGGCAGTGGTCATCATCGGGCCCTTTCCCTTGGGGTTGGATTTGAGGGTGGCTGTGCCGCGGGGGGCGGCGGCGAAAGCGCGGAAGGCGGTGACCGGATCGGCCACTTCGTCGGCAAGACCGGCAAAGGCGGCTTGGCCACCGCATGGGTGCCGCAATCGAAGCCCATCCGCTTCACCGAACTGGGTTGCCCCGCCATCGACCGGGGCACCAACCAGCCCAATGTCTTCTTCGACCCGAAGTCATCCGAAAGCTTCACGCCGTACTTCTCGCGTGGCTGGCGCGATGATGCGATCCAGCGCGCCTATCTGGAAGCAAGCTACCTGCATTGGGGTGATCCCGCAAACAACCCGATCTCGCCAATCTATGGCAGCCGCATGGTGCATGTGCCGGAATGCGCCGCCTGGACCTGGGACGCGCGACCCTATCCGTTTTTCCCCGAACTGACCGACGTCTGGACTGATGGCCCGAACTGGCGGCTGGGCCACTGGCTGACCGGGCGGCTGGGGGCGGTGTCGCTGGCGGCGCTGGTGCGGAACCTCTGCCTGCGCGCCGGAATGCCTGAAGCTCTGATCGACGTATCCGGCCTCTGGGGTGCAGTAGAAGGCTATGCCATCACTGCGCTGGAAGCCCCACGATCCTCGATCAGCACGCTGGCGCGACATTGCGGGTTCGATGCCATCGAGACGGAAGGCATGATCCGCTTCGTCATGCGCGGGCGGGCGTCTTTTCTGACCTTGGCGCACGATGACCTCGTGGCATCCCGCGAGGGCGAGGCGCTGGAACTGGTCCGCGCGCAGGAAACCGAACTGCCGCAGGCCTTGAAGTGGCAGGTCGCGCGGGCCGATGAGGACTATGACGCGGCGCTGGTCGAGGCCCGTCGCATCACCGTCGACACCACCCGCATCGCATCGGAAAGCTTCCCGATGGCAATCCCGCCCGAGGAGGCCGAACGCCGCTGCCGCCGCGCGTTGATGGAGGCCTGGATCGGCCGCGAGAGCGCTACCTTCCGTCTGCCGCCGTCGCGGCTGGCGCTGGACCCCGCGGATGTGATCCGGCTGGCGCACGACGGTCGCGAGATCGAGTTGCGGCTGGTGTCCATCGCCGATTCCGATGGCCGGGGCGTTGAGGCCGTCCGTCAGGATCGCGCCGCCTATGACCTGCCACCCGGCGATCCGCGTCCAGCCACGTTGACCCGTTCCGTGGTCTTCGGCGCGCCGGATGTGGTGCTGCTCGACCTGCCGCAGCTTTCCGAGGACCAACCCGCGCACCGGCCGATGGTCGCGGCCCATGCGGTTCCCTGGCCGGGCGAGATGGCGGTGTTCCGCAGCCCGGGGGCGGATGGCTTTGCCTTGCTTACCACCTTTGGCAGCCGCGCCCGGATCGGCACGCTGGTGTCGGATTTCTACCAGGGCCCGACCTCGCGCTTCGATCTCGGCAATGCGCTGGTCGTTGATCTGGCTTCGGGCACGCTGGAAAGCGTCACCGATCTGACCCTGTTCGGCGGTGCCAATGCGCTGGCTGTGGAAGCCGCGCCGGGTAAATGGGAGGTGGTTCAGGCGGGCGCGGCCGAATTGATCGCCCCCGGTCGCTACCGCCTGACCCGCCTTTTGCGCGGCCAGCGCGGCACCGAAGCCGCGATGGGCAATCCCGCCCCGGCTGGGGCACGCGTGGCAGTCCTGGACTCTGCCTTGGCCTCACTGCCCATCGCCGAAGCCGATCTTGGTCTGCCATGGAACTGGCGCATTGGTCCCGCGGCGCGGTCCGTCAGTGACGCCAGCTACACCGCGCTGGCCTTCACGCCAGCCGGTCGCGGCCTCGTGCCCTTCGCCCCGGTCCATACTGGCCAGCCGTGGCGCACGCCGCGCAGCCCGGGCGATCTGACAATCCGCTGGACGCGCCGGTCGCGGGCGCTGGTGGCCGATGCCTGGGAACAGGTCGAGGTGCCGCTGGCCGAAGACCTGGAAAGCTACGATGTCCAGATCCTCGACGGGGCAGCGGTCAAGCGGACGCTGACCAGCACCACGACCTCCGTCTTCTACACCGCCGCCCAGCAGACCGCCGATTGGGGCGCGCTGCTCGGCCCCGGTCAGACACTGGCAATCCGCATCTACCAGCTCTCGAACCGCCTCGGTCGCGGCGATCCCGCCACCGTCACCCTCCAGTTCTGAAGGCCCGTCATGTCCGACACCTCCACCCACCTTGGCCTGCCATACCTGCTGGCGGCCCAAGCCCAGAAGCATGTCACGCACAACGAGGCCCTGCGCCTGCTCGATGCCATGGTGCAACTGTCGGTCCTCGACCGCACGCGCACCACGCCGCCAGCCAGCCCCGCCGATGGCGACCGCCACCTCGTGGCATCGGGCGCGATGGGCCTCTGGGCGGGGTGGGATCTGAACGTGGCCTTCTGGGTCGATGGCGTCTGGATGCGCCTTGTTCCGCGCCAAGGCTGGCTGGTCTGGATCGCAGCTGAGCAGGTTTTCCTGGTCTGGAATGGCAGCGCCTGGGACCCGGTCGGCGTGCCGCAGGATGTTTCCGACGCCATCTTCAGCCTCGTCAACGACGCCGATCCGACGAAGAAGGCGCTGTTTTCGCTGTCGGGGATCACCACCGGCACGACGCGGACCTTCACATTGCCCAACACCTCCAGCGAGTTGGCGATCCTCGCTGGCACACAGACCTTCACGGGCAACAAGACCTTCTCCGGCACGCTGACCGCCTCGGGCACCGTGACCGTCTCGGCGGCTTCTGCAACCATCGGCACGGCCACGACGACCGCCACCTACGGCATGGGCACCGGGGCGACGACGACCGGCGTGACCAAGACGGTAAACATCGGGACAGGCGGCGCGTCCGGATCGACGACAGTCGTCAACATCGGCTCGGCCTCCGCCGGGGCGGGCGGCACGACAATCATCAACACGCCAACCGTCACCTTCGCCAATGCCGTCACGCAGGTCGGAATGCCGCAGGCGAACCTGACCGCGCAACTTCTGGGGCTCGGCGGTGCCACAGCCGACAGCTACAACCGGCTCTCGATCAATACGCCTGCGGTCCTCCTGAACAACGCAGGCGCGGGGATCGAAGCCACGGTGAACAAGGCCGCCGCAGGGAACGACGCGGCCTTCGCGTTCAAGACCGGCTTCTCCGCCCGCGCGCTGATCGGTCTCCTCGGCAATGACGACTTCAGCTTCAAGGTCAGCCCGGATGGCTCGGCCTTCTTCGATGCGATCAGGATCGACCGCACCAGCGGCCAGGTGGAACTGCCGCAGCCGACGGTCTTGCCGGGGCTGGCGGCTGCGCCGACCCCGCCGCCCTCGGGCAAGGCCAGCATCTATGCGCGCAACCGCGCAGGCGCGCCATGGATCGACGTGATGCGCCCCTCGGGGCGGGACTTCCCCCTGCAGCCCCACTTCGGGGTGAACCGGATTGCCAACTGGTCCCCCTCGGTCAGCACCACGATCACGACCGAGGGCCTGCCGATCACCTCGGTTGGTACCGTGTCGCACCCGACGCTCGCCGCCACGAACCTCGCCGCCCCGATGCGCCGCTGGCGCCTGACCTCGGCGGCCGTCGTGGACTCGGTCGCAGACCAGCGTTCCGCAGGCTGGGCCTGCTGGCGCGGCAATGCGGCGGGCTTGGGCGGTTGGACTTTTGTCACGCGGATTTCGCTGACGACGCTGCAGGCGACCGGCATGGGCTTCTTCGGCCTCTACGGCTCCACCGCCGCGCTCGCCGTTACGCTGACCTTGGCCGCCGTCGTGAACTGCATCGGCATCGGCTTCCAGCGCGGTACCCACACCCGCTGGCAACTGGTCGCGAACGACGGCACCGGCGCGCCGACGCTGACCGACATGGGCGCATCCTTCGCCATCGCGACGGGTGGGGTGCTGACCCTGTTCATTGCCGCCCCGCCGAATGCCGGGTCGGTCTGGGTCCGTGTGGTGGATGAGGTCTCCGGCGCGGTCTTCGAGCAGGAAATCACCGCCGACCTGCCAGCCGCCACGCAGTTCCTGTCGCCGCGCCTCTTCATGAACACCGGCGCGACAGCCGCCGCCGTAGCCTACGACTGCGCCGGGGTCTACCTGGAAACCGACTTCTAGAGTGCGCGGCCGCGTGCGGCCATTTCTTTACGGTTTCAAAGAGCGTTACGTCAAGATTGCTTGGTCAAGCGATAGCTGCTCAGAACTCATAGCGTCCAAGCTGGAAATGGGCACAGTTGTGCGCACCTACGGCCTATGATGGTTCGACTTCGCGGTGCCTGCCTACTGCAATTCTAACGGGGTGGGGGCGCGCCTCGCTGCTTTCTTAGCCAACCTTCAAACTGATCATGCGGGCTCCTGCACCGTCTGTCCGCACGTCTAGGTTATCAGAAAGCGAGAGCACGTAGCCAAGATTTTCGCCGAGAGAGAACGGGAACATCGTTGGGTGACCGGATAGTCCGTCAAGACCAAGGGGGCGGCCGACACTCATGAGGAGAGCTTCGGAAAGCCATTGAACAGTCTCAGGGCTTTGAACAGCCATCGCGGGCTTCCGGGTCAGCGTCTTGCCGTTGTCACTCTTGCTGAGCAGTGACCAGTCAACTTGCGACTGCAGGACCATATTTGTCATGCGACGAGTGCCTTCGCGCTCACCGTAGATCTCGGCCATCCTCCTGTGAACTTCCGCCGTGGTGCAATCACCTTGAAGGGATGTCAGCCTTCCCACGATCTCAGCGACCTTTGCGAAAAAGGGGTAGACCGCCAACGACATCCCCCAAGTGAGAGCTGCAACCTGCGGCTTCGTCAGCTTCCGAAAGGTATCGACGCCGCGATCCGCCAAGCTGGTGAGCTCTTCGCGAGGCTCGAGCCAGAGACGATTCAGGACAGTCCTTGTCTTCTTTTTTGCTTCCTGTCCGGAATGGGCCTCCGCGAGGATCTTATCAAGCTCACCGATGTCCGCAGCACCCGACCGCACCCGTAAAGCTGCTGCCGCCCAGTCAAGGCGGATGAAGCGGTCAAACCCAATCTGAGGAGCTTTAGGCTGCATTATCTTCCTTCTTCATTCCTATCTTCACGAAAGGCACGATCAGCTCCTCGACCGACATCCCTCCATGTGCAACTACCTGTTGGCCAACGGGAACAAAGGCCCCGCGCCCATTCGCATAGAGTGGAAGAAAATCCAACGGCAGACCTTGGCCCACGAACTGAAAAGCGTCGGTAGATTTTGGAACAGACGCTGCCAACGTCTCATTGCGGTACGTGCGGACCCGTTCCCCTTTGACTTCACTGATTACGCCTTGATTGAGTCGCCCGATGCCATCTGCATCGACGTTCCCGTGATCGGCGGTCACATAAACATGGAAGCCCTTGGTGATTAGTAGGTTCAGCAATTGCTTAACGAAGCCGGTTTCGCACCATTCTTGGATCTGGCTTGAAAGCCCTCGTTTGCCGAGCATGGCGCCGTGGACCAGCTCGTCGATCATGTCGACGACGATACCAGCAACCTTGATCGATGGGCTGGAAACAGCTGCCTCAAGGTCGGGCAACTGCTCAGTTCGCTTGATCGCTTTGCGATAAAAGACTTCGGCGGGGCGCAGTCCATTTTCCATCCAGAAACGGTTCCAAAGGGAAGGCTCCTGGGCGGTTGTTTCGATCGACGCCTGAAACTCGCGCGGCCTCATCCCTGAGAACAACGCCTGTCGGGAGACGGAGGTCAGGCTTGGAAGCCATGCAAAGCAACCGCTCTCTTCAGTCGTCAAGTCCGGAGCGCGTGCGCTCAGATACTCTCGAATTTGCACCCACTGATCGAGTGCCATCCCGTCAAACACCAGAAGAGCGATCCTTTCTTCGCCTGCGTTCCGGCGCATCGACAGGTATCTCGGGATGTGGTGCACCATGACTGGCGCCTTTGCGACAGGCAGCGATGGCAGATCCTGGTACCTCTTTTGCACCCATTCTCGCAGTCTCGTGTCCGCATCGAGTTGCAGCTCACGCATCGAAGGCCGAAGGGCAGCCGCCTCTTCGCTCGGCAGTTCATGGAAACGATAGATGGTCTCAGCCAAGCGCCTTGCGGCGTCGGTCCAGTCCCGGTGGGTCGCCTCTGGCGCAGGGAGCTTCGCAGCCACCGACTTAATGCCGCCCTCAACCAGATCGCTCAGGCTGGTTGGGCTTTGAATAGCACCCAACCTAATCCAATCAGGCAGTGTGGCCGGCACGGTCCGCGCGTTTACTGGCTGCAGCGCACCTTCAAGGAAGAGGGTATCAACGATGACGCGGATGTCTGCATGATCAAATGGGATGTCGACAACCTTGGTCGCTTGTAACCCTGAATCGACATCTGCATGCTCAATCGCGACACCCCGCTCTTCCAGAAAACGGCCCCATGCCGCTTGTACCGTGCGGGCCATAGCGCTCCTCGAAGATAGTAGACCTTCGACGGGCAAAGATCCCAGGACCGTGTCAGTCAAGATCTTGGCGACATACTGAGCAAGAACGGGGGGCAAGACGACGCCGCGATAAAGCAACCCGAATGCTTCGCGCCAGAAGTTTTCCGGCTTTCGCATTAGATGAGGGTTCACTTCGAAGAGATGCGTCAGAAGGAACTCCTTCGTCATGCTCTCGCCGAGAACCTGGGAAGCATGACTGTTGTGGGCGGCGAAGAGCCTTTCGAGGTCGGCGCTATCGATCTGCCGGATGACGCTGGCATTCAGCTTGGGCATCAGATCGGCAAGACTCAGGTCAACCCTTCGTGCATGCCGAAGATAGTCCCACGGTAGAAAGTTCAGGTCCGCTCCCTGGAATTGCAGAACGAGAGCCTTGCTGGCCCCTTCGGCACCCCGATCCCAAGCATCACGGTAGCGTTCTTCGTACTCAACCCGGAATGCGATCGAGTCCTCAAACGGGAGCACCTCAAAGCCACGATCTCGCAAGACCCGGAGGATGTTCTCATCCAGCAGGAGGTTGTCGGGATCGCTTGCGATCCAGAACGATGAGAGGTCCTCGGGAAAGGCCTGAAGTATCCGTTCCGTCCAGGGGGTCATTTGCTGGCATCCGCCTCCTTGCCAACGCGCAAGACGAGAACGCAGTACAGATCCGGAACGAAGGCTTCAGCAACGTCCAAGCGTGCCAGACGCGCATCATGTTCTGCTTGTAATCGCTTCTTACGATAGTCGCGCACCGTCGCAAGTCCTACCCGACCGATCGCTTGCTGGCGCGACTGAAATGCGTAGTTTGCACGGTCCCGCTCTTCCTGCAGCCGGGTCATGTGCTCGTCGACCAGCTCGGAGAACATCCTCTCACCCTGTACGACCGCTGCGTCCTTCGAGGTTCCAAATAGCTCTGCGCTGATTGAAGAAGCCGTGCCGCCGATGGTTTCTACGCGCTCGGTGAGCAGAAGATCCCAAATTCGTTTCGCGGTCGGCTGAAATGCCCGACCTTCAATACTGATGAAGACGGGCAGGAAGCGACGGCGGCTAAAGTCATCGGCCGACAGCGTGATCTCCCAGAGTGACCAGACGCCATTGACGGTTTCAGGAAGCCCCGAAATGCGGACGAAGGGCATGTTTTGTCCCGCAACGCATCGAGGCAAATCTGCAATCAAGGCGCGGGCTCTGGGATCCTCAAGTGTGAGCCACTCCAGGTCGGGGCGCCCCTCTGCGGTCCTCGCGTCGAAACAGACCGAACTTGTCTCACCGTCACCGGACCACCGGACGTGCCATGCATCAGCTTCTCTGGTGGCTTGGCCGCCACGAATTGGCAGCCCTGACGTTATGGCTCGCTCAAGCCAAAACTGGGCAGGATGGTCGCGCCATTTGCGAGCATCCGAAGCATCAAGATCATGTCCACCGGATAGAAGCTGACTGCTCTGGTTATGCTCGGCAATCGCCGTCCTCAGTTGGGACACGACCGTCTCGCAGTCGGCTTCGATTGCATCAGGGTTCTGCAGGCCATTGACGAAAAGCTCGTCGAACAGCGGCTCTGCCTCGACCGAGTCCATGACGTCGGCCGCCTTGTCGACACCGAACTCTTCAGCGATGACGGCCAGCTTCGTCTCGAGAACCTCGCGAACTCGATACTCAACCGTGTCTTCGAGCACGAAGTTGATGGCGCGCACGACAAATGGCTGTCCGATCCGGTCAACACGGCCGATCCGCTGCTCAACCCGCATGGGGTTCCAAGGCATGTCGAAGTTCACGATCACATGGCAGAACTGAAGATTAAGGCCTTCCCCCCCTGCATCCGTGGAAATTAGGATCCGGACGTCCTGCGAGAACGATTTCTGCGTGCGCGACCGAGCCTCGAGATCCATGCTGCCGTTCAATGTGACAACCGAGAAACCGCGGCTCTCCAAGAAGTCGGCGAGCATTGCCTGTGTGGGGACAAACTCGGTGAAGACCAGGACCTTCAACTCGGGATCGTTCTCTTCCTGCTGGATCTTGTAGATCAGTTCGAGCAAGGCCTCCGCCTTGGCGTCGGTTCCCTGCGCTTCAGTCTCGCGCGCGAGGAACAGTAGGGCTTCGACATCTTTGCGTTCGTCGGCGAGAGCTTCGAAGGCGACCGCCAGATCAATCTGATCTTCACCGGAGAGTTCGTGCCAGTCCTCTGCGCGCTCTGCGGGGAAAAGCTTCAGCTGTGCATGATCGTCGTCGAGCGCGAGCAATCGCTTTTCGAGCGTCGTCCGGATCGCCGCCGTACTCGAGGTCACGAGGCGCTGCATCAGGATCATCAGGAACCCGATATGGCGTTGCTTCGCCGCCATCGCCTGGTTGTAGCCGTGGCGGACGTACTCTGTGACGGCTTCGTAAAGCCCCTGCTGCGCCGCATGGCGATCCAGCCATGCGACGGGCTGCAGCCGCGTCATCCGCGGCTTGAAGAGAGGCTTCCCCTCAGCGTCGATAGCTGCGCGCTTTTCTGTCCTTACCACGAAGGGACGAACACGGTCGGCCGCGATACTCGACACATCCGGAAACGTGTCCCGATCCAGCAGTTGCATCAGCCGGTGAAACTGATCTGTCTTGCCTTGATGGGGCGTCGCAGAGAGGAGGAGCAGATAAGGTGCCGCCTCGGCCAGAGCTGCCCCCAGCTTGTACCGCGCAACCTGGTCCGTGCTGCCGCCCATCCGGTGGGCTTCATCGATGATCACCAGATCCCATGACGCAGAGATCAGGTCTTCGAACCGTTCCCGGTTGTAGGTCTGAAGCTGCTCGACGCTCCAGCCGCGCCGGCCTTCCATGGGCTTCACGGAATCCAGCGAACAGATCACCTGGTCATGCACACGCCAGAGGTTCTCCTCGTCGTTTCGCCACTGCCGAAAGGCGGACAGTTCCGACGGCTCGACAAACGTGAACTGCTCACCGAAATGCAGGCGCATCTCGGCCTGCCATTGTCGAACCAGCCCCTTGGGGGCGACCACCAGAATCCTGCGTGCCATGCCACGCAGCTTCAGTTCGCGCAGGATCAGGCCAGCCTCGATGGTCTTCCCGAGGCCAACTTCATCCGCGAGCAGGTAGCGGATCCTGTCGCGGCTCATGGCGCGGTTGAGCGCATAGAGCTGATGGGGGAGCGGCACCACGCTCGACTGGATCGGCGCCAGCAGCAGGTTGTCCTCCAGCGCGTCCAGCAGCTTTGCCGAGGCTGCCGTGTGAAGGATCTGGTCGACTGATGGCTGAACAGCGTCGAGCAGACCTAGGTCGCGTGCCCGGGCGCGGACAACGGCATCCTTGCCGGGCAGCCAGACGCGATAGGTGGTCTCGCCCCAGACTGTCTCGCGGTCCACGACGCGGCAGGGTGCAGCATGGCGGGCATGCCAGCACCATTCACCCACGCCAAAGCTGAACCCGCCATCCGTCACCGATCAGCCCCCTGTCCGCGTCAAGGCGCTGTCGAACCAGAAGAGCAGCTTTTCATCTTCCTGCAGGGCGTCCTCGGGCACCTTGTTTGCGATGGAGACGATGGTCTGGTAGTCCTTGGTCGCCCAGGCGGCCTTGAAGCCTGCCCGCAGGACTTCCAGGCGGAACTCCTTGAGCTTGCGGCCGGGGGTGTTCCGGTACTCCTCGAACTCCTTGAGCAGTGCCTTTTCGCGCTTCTTCTCCAAATCCTGCGCCTTGTTCGGGTCAGGCACGAACCAGCGGTCCTTGGCCTTGGCCTTCAGCCGCGCGTCGGATTTCTCGAGGTTGCGCAGGTCGTGGAAATTCGACGACAGGTAGGTGTGGATTTGGCTGGGCACGTCGGCCGACCCATCATAACGCAGGAAGTTGTCCTCCAGCAGCGCCGACAGTTCGGGGCGGGTCTCGTGTTTTTTCCAGCCCGC
>Ga0315902_10007583_pt1 | contig 14792 bp, 18 predicted proteins | sample LakEriMetagenome_9_FD_203523 | JGI IMG/M metagenome (GOLD analysis project Ga0315902, IMG submission 203523) | Freshwater fungal communities from buoy surface, Lake Erie, Ohio, United States - Buoy 12 MA117 | ecosystem: Environmental > Aquatic > Freshwater > Lake > Lake biofilm | place: USA... | reverse complement strand
AAGAAAATTTAAAATCAACAGAATCTTGTGTTATGAAAGTTATTGATGGATTAGAAATTGATTTAATTGAAGAATTTTCTCTAATTATAGAAGCATATCTCCAATCTGGAGCAAACTTAAGAGACGCGTCTGATGGTAATAATTGGAAAACTGTAAGGTTAGCTGTTGATACTGATGTTACTTTAGGTCTATATCCTAAATTATAAGCTAATGCCATTATATTTTTCTTCTCCTGAGCGTATAAAAGTAATGTTTCTTGGAGTTGATTATCAGTGTAAAATGATAAAACATCTCCAACATACGCAGCCATATCCATAAACATATTTCCAGGAGAAGAAGGACTAAAGTCCATGTAACTATTTTGAAAATAAGTTCTAGCGTAGTTTACTAAATCTTGTTTTAAAGTTACAAAATCTTTATCAAAATATTTTATATCGGGTACATTAGCCATATTATTGAATAAATGTTATTTGTTGATCAGTATTGTTAAGTATAGTTGTCATATCTACATTTATATTTAAAACATCATTTCCTTCAGGAACAGAATAGTCAATTTGTATATTCACTAAATTTTGACTATAAAATTTTTTTACTCTTATATCATTAATAATAATACCAGGAACATATTCTTGTATTTCTTCTCTTAATAATTCTCTTAAATTATCAAAACTATCTATATTTTCAAATAAATATGCTCTTACATTTCCACCAAATTCAGGATCAAAAACACGCTCTCCTTTATTTGTTAAAATAAAGTTAATTAAATTAGATTTTACTTGATCTTTAGTTGTGTAATTTTGAAAAAAAATATCATACCCATTAGTATAAAAAATACTAATCCCTAAACCTCTAGGTTTAGGAGTTACAGCATTAGGTATAGAAAAAACAGGCCTATTCATATTTGTCCTTTTTCTTTCATTGTTTTCATCAAGTTACTAAAATCAGGTACAACATCAATTCTGACAGAGTTAATATCTCCTGCTGGTCTAGTGCTAGCTAACATTTGATCTACATTATTAACTACTGTTGGTTCTTGAATTCCTCCAAATCCTTGAGCCATTGATGAATCCATATTAGCTATTGATTGCCAATCACTAGCATGAGCTGTCTCATTTAATATTTCATTTAAAATATTATTTTGAGTGAAGGATATAGGTTTAGTTGGCTGTTTAGGTTTGGCAGGTTTTATAGATTCAACCATGGAATTTTTAATAACCGTTTTTTTGGTCTCTACCATTATCGGTTTAGGCTCAGGAGCCTCTAATAATATTCCTAGCTCTTCCCTAACAACAGCCTGTACTTCTTCACGTATAACCTTGCGTAATAATTTAATAAATGTATCTGCTTTCATGTTTATAAATATTTTATTATCCAAGTATTTGTTTAAGTTCATTAAATAATTCATCAACTCCCCGAGTTTTACTAGGAGCGGTTTATGCTATTTTTAATTTGCTGAATGAGTCACGTGCTATTGCTTGTAAAGCTCCTGAAGGGGTTGTGATTATTTCTAAAGTATAAGATTTACCATCTGTTGCTACAAAAGTATTTTCCTCATTATTAGAAAGTGATGAATTTGATGTGTTTAAAGAAAGTTGATTTGATGTATTATTGTATGTATTATTACTATTTGTAATTAAAAGGTTTAATTTGCTTAATTTTAACTCTAAACTTTTTAATATTTTTTCAAAAACTTTTAAGAAAGCTTTAATAACTTCAATAAAAACTAAATACTTATCAATTTTTTCTTGTAATTTTGGAGTAACATCTCTATCTATCCTATCAGCTACTATATAAGCAGATGATGAAGGTTTTGATGGAGATGGAGATGCTAATTCAGCGGCAGATGCAGCTGATTGGACTTTTAATCTGTTTTGATTAAGACTAAGTACTAATTTTAAAGCTGCTAATCCTGTTCTGATAAAACTTAAAACGGTATTTAAACTTGATATAATTTTTTTTAAGGTTGAAACTAATTCTTTTAATTTATTAACAGATCTATCAAAATTTTGCTTATATATTAAATAATTTCCTGTATCTTTAGGAGTAAAAGTTATAACAGTTCCTTTTACTTCTACTTTACCTTTATCTTTTAATTGTTCTTCAGTTTGTTTTATCAATCTATTTAAAATAATATCAAATGAATTTTCAACTTTAAGAAAATTACTTAATAATGGAGTAACTAATCCAATTAAAATTAATTTAGCATTACCAGGAGATATAGAAGATTGTTCTTTTAAAAATTCTGAAGGTTGAGATACATTTTTAAAAGCATCTTTATTTTTAAGTTTACCTTTTACTTTTTCAAGTTGTTCTTTAGTTTTATTTAATTTATCTTTTCCACCTTGAAGTTTTGATTTTGCATCTTGAAGTTTTGATTTTCCATCTTGAAGTTTTGATTTTCCATCTTGAAGTTTTGATTTGATATCATTAGCAGATGATAATTTATCATTAATGTTAACATTTCCAGGGTTGATATTATTTCCTATATTCATTTATAAAAATTATATTGTAAATGAAATTTTTGATTTAAAATTATCAAAATTTTTCTTTATTTCTCTAAATTTACTTTTTAAATGATCATTAGGAATCTTTAACATTTGAGCCATAGCTGGGTCTGCTATTTGAGAGCATGCTTGTAGCATATCTACATATGTAGCTAAAGACTCCATTATGTTTGTTAGTGTATTATCTAATTGCTCTGCTTTTGTTATAGGTTCAGCAGTTCCTTTACTGTCTAGTCCAAATTGAATTTTAGGAGAATTAACTAAAAATATATTTTCCTCCTTATCAGTATCAACAACACCAACATCAATTGTAACTTTATCTCCAGCGGATAAATTTATATATTGAAAAGCATTTAAAAAAATACTGTCAGATCGAGAATTAAAAAATAATCTACCTGATGATAGAGCTATTTGTTCTCCTTTATATTCACTAATAGGCATATTAAAAAATTAATTTTATAATAAGTTTGTTTTTAATTATTTTAACTTCCAACTCCATTATTCCATCCACCTCCATTTGGAGGGATGGGGGCATTATGATCTTTCCAATTCCAGAAACCTGCATCATGAACTCCATCTGCATTCACACCTTTTACAGTTATACCTCCCCATGTTTGACCGCACTCAGCAGGCCATGGGTTATCCCCTATTCCATAATTTCTTTTTGAACTTATATGAAAATGATCATAGTGATGTTCCCATTGCCAAATCCATCCATTACTATTTCCACAATCACTTTCACCTCCCACTCTTCCACATTTTGAAGCATTAGGAGCAAATCTAGCATCATATTGTTTTGGATTCATCATTACATTATTAATAAACAGTTGTTGACCAGAATATTTTGAACAAGCTACTCTAGTCATATCATCAGCCCATCTATCAGATGGATGGACAGATTTTTGATTTACACCACTAACAACATAATATTGAATTTTATCAGGGCTAGAATTTAATATCACACCTAATGTTGAAATATCATAAGCTTTTCCTCTAGAATGATTAGAAATTTTACCATTAGATGATTTAACTCTATGATTTGCTCTGGTATTACTAACTCCTATTTTAATTGTACTAAAATCACTAGTACCTAACCATTGTTGAGCATATCCAGCATTAATAAATCCTATTACCAATTCTTTGCACATAAAAGGTAATACAGGACTAATAAGTCCAGAATACCAATCTATAGCATTATCTTTATATTTAAAGAAAATATATTTTAACGCATCAACTAATTGAGGCATACAACCAGAATTACCAGTGAAAGCAGGTGTTGTTGGAAGTCCAACATTCCACATTTCATCATCAGTAACTTTAACAGTAGATGTTGATTTTCCTTTTCCTCCTGTTCTAGTTCCTCCTCCTTGATTACCTCCACTACCTTGATTACCACCACTTCCTCCTGTTCTAGAACCATCATTTTGAGGAATACCACCTCCAGATGTTTTTCTATCAGTAGGAACAGGGCGTTGGATTGGTTTACCAGGTTCCCAATCCTGATAAAATTCAGGATCTTCTTTTTTATTTTCTTGTACTACTCGACTACAATCTTCTTCATCATCATTTTGAACCTCAGGTTCTTCATCTGGTAAATCAACAAAAATACCAAAATCAAAATCAGAACTAGAAGGAGAAACAGTAGCAGAAACTGAAGGAGATGGTGTTGGTATATTTGTAGATTGTGGGGATGGAGATGAAGTTAATATATATTGAGTACATTTATTAAAATCAATAGCCCATTCTAAAGCAACAGATTGCATTAAATTATAAAAATTTAAATAAAATTCATTTTGAACTTGTATTTTTAATTTTTCTTCTTCATTTGTTTTATTTATATAATTAAAATTAATCATTACTTCATCTTGACAAATATCTCTTACTAATTCTAAAAATTTAATTTTATCATTATTATAATTTTGAATTATAGTTTCATAATTTGCATTCCATAAATCATTAATTACATTAAAATCAGATTTAAAATCACTTTTATTCACTATTTTAGAAGCTAATAAAAATACACCTTTCCAAGTTGTTCCATTTGAAGGTATATTTAAAAAAGAAAAACCACCAACATATTCTATTCCTAAAGCCATTGATCTTAATCCGTCAGGTAAGGTTTCTATTGATGTTATTGGTTTACTTACATTTGTTGTGACATTAATATTATCATTAAATGATCTATTAAAGGTTGTTAATCCATAATTATTTACCCAAGTTTCATATAAACATCTATTTATATGATCTAAATAATAATAATCATCATTTTTATAAGAATTACAACTATTATCTTTAGTACCATAATTGCCCCAACCTAAATTAACATAATATTTTTCATTTCCTTTTGTCCATTTATTATTTTGAATCATAAAATCCACATATTTTCCTAATCCTACTAAATTAGCAAATCTAGGATATTCTATAATTTCTACTCCTGATTGTCCTGTTATTGATACTTTTCCTTTAGTTGAACTATCATAAGAATCTGGATTAGCATTTTCACTTTGAAAAAGAAAAGGAAGGGAAATTGCCCCTTCATAAGGATCAGTTACACTACGATCTTCACCATAACCTCCAGGATAAACATAAATTGCTGTAAGTACATCATCAACACTATGTAAGGGAATATTAAGACTATTTTTATTATCAGCTGAACCAGCAGTTACTATTTGAGGAACATTTAATAAAAAAGGAGCAGGATCAAAATAATATTGATTTGGTTCAAAAAGTCCTAAATTAGGATTTCCTCCATTACTATATAATTGAGTATAAGCGCATATAGCTGCCCCAGCCTTATGTAATTCTTGAGATACTAAATTACCTCCTATTATATAATGATCACAAACAGGATCATTACTAAATTGAGTTTCATTTTTTAAATTTAGTGATTCAAAATTATTATTAGATAAATCTTTAATTTGAATAGGATCACTATTTGTATTAGTTAAAATTATACCACTAGCAAATTTATTAGTCTCAATATCAACTGTATTATCTCCTAATATTTGTTGATCAGGAATCATATTACTAACTATATTTATAGCTTGATTATTCATTAGTATACCTCCCCCACCTTCATTTTGAAGAATAATATCAGTTTGTTTTAAAGTAAATGGTGAAATTTTAGACATAAAACATTATTTTTATAAATTTGAAAATTTTTTACCAACAACTGTAAGAGCACTCCAATGATCAGTAACACCTGTATAAGAAGTATTCTTTACAACACCTACTCCTGTACTTTCACTTGCTCCTACAAATACATTTTTAGAAGGTACTCCATTTGATACAGCTCTAACTATATTTGAGTTTCCTGATTTAGCATATGGTTCTATAATAAATATTTTTGTTTTATCAGCATTTGGGCTATTAGATATTTCATCTGATAAATCACAACCAGCACTAAATGTAAAGACTGGTATTTTTGGATTTTTAGATAAAAATGCCAATACATTATTTACCTCAACATCATAATGAAATGCTTCTACAATTTTATTAGCCCCATACCCTTTTTTAAATAATTCAAGTTGTTCTTTAAGTGATTTATAGTTAGTTTTAAAATTCTTTTTTCTATTATAATTTTCATCAAGACCTCCAATAAGTATAGCGTTATATTGAGTTTTTAAAGGGTTATTTTTAGTAACACCTATATCAGCATTCTTAATATCGCTTATGTTTATATCCACAGGATTATCAGAAACATTAGGTCCTATTTCTACTTTATTATTATCAACTGATTGCCAAACTCCTATAGGTGATGGTTCATAATAAACTGTGTTTTTACCACTTTCGCTAATATTCGATATTGAAGAATCTGAGTTAGATTTCAATTTTATTATATATCCAGGTTTTGGGAGATGTTGAAAATTATTAGTTGATGGTTTGGCTATTCCTTTTTTATTTAATGAAATATTGTTATGTAAAGGGGCATAAATAATTTCTCTAGTTAATTCATTAACAGATATAACAATACCTAAATTAATTGATTTATATGTTTTACTTTGAGGATTAATAAATTTATTAAAATCATTAGGAGTAGAGGTTCCAGTTTGTATAATATTTTCTCTTCCCATTTTTATTGTTTAGTTTGGTTTTTTCTATAATAATCAGCTAAATGTTTATTAAATTCTTCTTTAGCCCATGGTGGAAGACCTCCTGAATAGTTTTTTCCACTTCCCCATACTCTTCTACCATATTTTGTTTTACCATTTACTTGTTCTCTTTCTTTAATATCTATATGTAATGTGTCACCATCAGCGTAAATACCTAAACCTAAAGCACCATGAAAACTAGCTATACCTATTAATTTCTTTATAGCTGCGGAATTTGGGGTTGGAAATTTTATATCAATTCCATTAGCTGATAAATGGGGTGAGGATGAAGCTCCTCCTCTTTTTTCATTTTCTAATGCTGTTCTGTATGTTCCATAATTATCATCTATAGTCAAAACACATCCCCAATCAACTTGAATTTTATAAAATATATCTTGTAATGGTTTAATAGTTGGAACTTTAGTATTATTTAATAATTTCCAATTTTTATTCATTATTGTTTGAGATGCTATATCATTAGGTTTTGGAGGAAAACCAAAACATAAATTAGGTGGTAAAAAAATATTAGAACCTTTATAAATTAAATCAAGAGGAGATGTACCTGTTTGAAGAAAATTAGTAGGAACAGATGGCTGTGGAGATGTAAGTAATGTTGAAGAGTTTTTAGCAATACCAATATCAGCGTTTTTAATATCATTTATATCATTAATAAGATTATTAGAAATATTAGGTCCTATTTCTACTTTATTATCATCAACTGATTGCCATACACTCACAGGATTAGGGTCATAATAAACAGTATTTTTTCCACCCTGTGTAATATCTGAAATACTAGGATCTGATAATGATTGTAAATTCATTATATATCCAGGTTTTGGGAGATGTTGAAAGTTTAAAGTTAAAGGTTTAGCTATACCTTTTTTATTTAATGAAATATTATTAGCTAAAGGGGCATAAATAATTTCTCTAGTTAATTCATTAACAGATATAACAATACCTAAGTTATTAGATTTTACAGATGCTAATCTATTTGTTGTTATATTATTTGTATAAGTAGAAATATTAGTATTAATAGGTGTTGAGGTACCTGTTCGTATAGTATTTTCTCTACCCATTATTCAATTGTTTTGAATTAACAAAATTTATTTCTTGAAATAATAATTCTTTATCACGCTCACTTAAAATACCTCCTTCACCTCCATCATTATTATTAACCATAGCCCGTTGAACAATACCAGCCATTTTAATTAACGCTTCATCATTTTTAACAGATATTTCCATATATTCCTTTAATAAAGGAACAAGCATCATCGCATCACCTGGTTCCTGTATCATTGGTTTCAGTTGATCGATTAATGCTTTTATTTCTTTCTCTTTACGAGCAGCATTTTTATATATGTCCTCTAATAAACTTGAAAAAGTTTTATCCTTAAATATAATTTGATTGAAATCCATATTATTATTTATATATAAATATGGAAAGTAGAAAAATTTAGAATTTCATATTAATACGTCCATGTTCATAATATTCGTTATATTTTTTAACATATATTATTTTTAAACGTTTAATAATTTTAGTTATTTGAGGAGTAGATGCATCAGTTATTTCTTTAATATATATGTAAAGTGCTTTTTTATTAAATATATCTAAATTTTCACTTTTTCTAAATAATTCCATTATAGCATCTGCTATACGAGCATCATTCTGTTTTGGAAATAGAAGAAATATATTATTATCAACATATTGGGTAAATTGTTTTAAAAATGAAGGTGTTTTATCAATATTATCATTATTATCATTATTGACTAAATCAATTAATATTGTTTTATCTTCATCTACAGCATCAACAGGTGCTTTATCTTTTAATTTTTTATAATTAGCATTATTATATAAAATAAGATAACGTTTAGCAATTGTACCAAAATAACTAAATGCTTTACCCTTTTCAGGTTTATATAAATGTAGTTTCTCTAAAAGAAAAGCTACTACTTCATGTTGGAGTTCAGGGATTGTATCAACTTCTGTATAGTAAAATTTAAAAGTATGAATGATATTTTCAGCCAATTTATGGAACGCGTAATTGATTTTATCATTGAATATTTTATTTCGTTTTTTAGAACTTCTAGCTTTCAAATATTCTAAAATAGCATCCTCAGTTTCTTGAGTAAAATAAACATTAGCTTTTTTAGGTTTACGTTTACGGACAGTTCCTTTCTTAGTGAGCAATATTTCTTCAGCCATATTATTTATTCTTAAGGTAATGGTTTAATGAATCTTGAATATTCTGTAAATTTCTAAAGAAAAAACCTATTTGATCATCAGATTGAAACGCTTGAGTTAACTCAACTGATTGAAGTTGTTTATTAGATTCATCAACAATAGTAGACACACTATCAATAATAAATTTTTGTTTAGTAGCTATTTCTTCTAATTTAGATACTTTTTGGTTTAAATTCCAAATAATATATCCAAATATTGTACATATCCAAAGTGCGATTGATATAATTCCTAATACCATATATTATATATTTTTCATTAATTCGGCTAAAGCAGGATTAGCCATTTTTTTAAGGGCTTTTTGCTTAACAGCGGATGATTTTGTTGTTAAATTAAAGTTGTCTTTTTTAGGTTCTTTAACTGGTTCTTGTTTTGGTCCTAATAGTTTAGGTAGCCATTCCATCTCAAATTCAATACGGGCTGCTAATAAATCAGCTTGATGAAGAACGTAAATAATTGATGTACGCGGTTTAGTTTCTGGATTGAAAGTAACTAAATAAGGTTTATTAGATTCATCATATAACCCATCATGTAATTTAATAGCTAATGTTTCGTTTTTAGTAGGTAAAATACCATTACTAATTAATAAATGTAAACCACGATCAGGAACAGTCATAAATTCTAAACGGTCATTAAACATATATGTTTCGTTTAATTTATCACGTCTCCATTGATCAGTTTGTTCAATATAAGCTGCTTCTTCTTCTGTTCCAAATTTACCTAAATCATGATTAATAGCTGAAAATACAAGTTCTTCGGTTGTATAAGTATCTATCATTCCAAAATTACGCCACACAGCATCTATTTGTAAAGCAGCGTCTACAACTCGATTTACGTGGTCAATATATCCACCTGGAAAGCAATTATGATATTGTGGACGATGTGAAGCAGGCATCATAACAAAACGCTCTTCATGTTTAAGATAGAAGGCTTTAAGTTTTTCACCTCGTTCACCTGAGATGTATGTATCAATAATAGTCAAAAACTTAGTCCAATTAGCTTGGATCATTTCTGGAGATAACATATTAATTATCGTTTTCGTTATTAATTAAAGTTCTAATTTCTTCAACTTTGTCTTTTAATACATCAATCATTTCTCTAGCTATATTAATATTAAAAGCAGGGTCTGAAAATCTAGAGCTAAATCCATTTAGCATATTTTCAAGTTGATCTAATTTGTTTTGTACTGGTTGTTTATATCTCATTTTATATATGATTTTATAATACCAACTAATTCTGGTATTGTATTAAATGTACGTAATGTTTCTGATGTTTCCAATTTTGTCTCTGAGAGGATAGTAATTACTTTATCTCCTATATCAATGAAGACAATAGGGTAATATTTAGTTTGGAATTTATCTTCCACCATATTAGCAAAATCAGAGAATGTGTTAGCGTCAATATTAGTGTAGGTTATTCCTTCTATGTCCAATTCACTCTTCAACCAACTGCAATAATCACAGTCACTTAACGTTAATACTCTAACTTTTCCTCCTACTTCTCTCTTATCATTACTCATAAGTTACTTATTAGTGTATAGAAAAAATATGGAAAAATCTTTGGGCTTCCAAGCTTTTCTTTTATTGTTGATAATATAAATATTAAAAAAGGGAGGACTTTCATCCTCCCATTGGCTACTAAACATTCAACATCAATCATTATATATATTTTTGCATAATAACATCTGCTATAGCATAAAATTGATCATAATCATCTTTACGTACTAACGCTACTGCTGACTCCATTTCTAAGATAAATGCTTTACGTTTATCACCTTTTAGTTCTATATCGTCTGCTAAATTTTTAATTTCGTTTTTCATAATTATTTAGTTATATATTTAACTAATTCTTTATTTAACATCATTAACTTAAATTTACCTGGATTACTATTATAAATTGACTTAACCATATTATAACTAACATCAGTAGCAAATACTTTTTCAGTAATTATTTTAGCTACACGATCAATAATTGGTTTTTCAACAGTATTCTCTTTAGCAAAATATTCTAAATAGTTAGCAACCCTAGTACCTAATGTAGCGGCTATATCTGCTCTATATTCTTTATCTTTACCAACTAGACTCTTAAGTGTATTAAGTACATATTGTTCATCTTGGTTTAAGATATTTTCAGGCGAAATCATCTTATCCAATTTGTTATTAATAAACATTGTAAATAAAGTACTAAACTCACTACCAACAGAACCTTCACCAATCATTTGGATAAGTGATAATTGGTCTTCAAAGGTTTTAATAGAACTAATACTATTAAAGAACATACTAATACTTCTACTGTTTACTTCACGGGTAACTAATTCTGGATGCATCAATAAGAAGTTAATACATCTACCATCCAAACGATTCTGTTCAGCCCATTTACCCCAACATTTAAGATCAAATTTTAAGTCAACACTAATAAACCTAGTTTTTTGGGCGTTATCAATACTATTAACTAAATAATCACCATTATCAGGATTACTAGTAAGAATAATATGCCAATCTTTAGGTAACTTCCAACTAATATATTGTTGTCTATCAATTAGTTCCATTACAGCTTGAATAAACCTCATATCTGCTCTATTCCAGTCATCTAATAATAATATACCACCATTTGTTTTACCACTAATCCATTCAGGTGGACAATAACTCATACGGTTTAAACCAGTTGATTCATAACCTTTTTTACGGTAATCTTCAACTGAGTTTTCATCTACCCATTCAGTTACTTTTTTATCCTTCATTTCAAATTGACGAATTGGAAAACCAACCAAGTCACCAATTTCTTCAATTTGTGCAAGGTTCAATTTAACAAAGTTTAAGTCCAATTCATTTGCTAACTGAACAATAGATGATGTTTTACCAATACCTGAGTCACCTACAACCTCTACACTTACAGATTGTTTATCCTGTTCTTGTAAAAAACGGTTGTTGTCAATAATGTGTTTTAAGAAATCCTTTAATTCATTAACATTTAAGGACACTTTAGCATTTGATTTTGCTGTTGATGTTGTTGTTTTTTTAGCCATATACTTGTTGTTTTTATTTATATAATAAATTTAAGTTACTTATTGAGGTCATTATGTGGTTCATATGGTATCCATTCATCATTATCTAATGTTGATTGATCATCAATCATGTATGTTTTTTTATAATTATCATGTCCAATCCAAACAAACCGAGCACGAACATCTCCTTTCTTATTTTTAAATAATGCGAAAAATAATCCTGGACACTCATCATATAATTCATTAACAGTTTCTACTATTTTATTATTATTAAAATCTGCATTATTCAATATTGTTAAACCCATTCTAATATTTTCTGGATCATTACTATTAAGCATATTAATTAATGATTCAACAGTTTCTGAATCTAGTTCATGTATATTTTCCATATTATTCAAATTGGGACATCCAAATCTTCATTTTTAAATTACTTTTATCTTTAATATCACTCAATATCTCATATAATTCTTCTTTATATTTTTGATTTTGTTTATCCCAAATATCAATAGTATTTAAAATACCTATAACTACTGCTATATCATTCTCATTTGAAGATGACATCATTGTTTTTAATTCTTCAAATAATTCTTTATCTATTATAAGATCACTCATTACGATTTAATTTGAACTTTAGCTCCGGGTAAACCTTCATTAATTTGTCTTCCTGAACAATGTACCCATAAAGTTGGTTTACAAGGTGGTTTACTTACAGAACATTCACCATCAGTTAAGTAAATTAAGTTTTGGAATTTATCTTTATGATTCCATAAATACTCAAATACTGGATCATAACTTGTACCTCCACGACCTGTTACTTGTTTTGATTCTTCAATTTTACCATTATACTCATAAACACGACCTATAGCAGCATCACACTCAACAACAGTTACTTGTGTTCCTGTTTTCCATATATGATGAATTTCACTTAAAAATTCCTTTAAATCTTCTGTACTAACAGAACCAGAAGTATCAATAGCAACTAATGTATTTTTCTTTTGTTTAATTTTAAGAGCTGGATTACCATTAAAACGTTTATTTGGTTTACGTCTTGTTTTTTTAGTATAAATTTTAGAAGCCATACCATTAAAACGTCTTAAATAAGATCTCCAATCAATAACAGGCTCTTCTTTAACATATAAACTATCAATTAATTCTTTTAATTCACCAGGTATAGTACCTCTACTCTTATTAACTTGGTCAGCAGCTTCTTTTAATTGATATTCAATTTGTTTTTCCATCAGTTTCTTTTCTGCTTCATCTAAATTTTCCCAATGTTTCCAAAATTCATGAGTCATTTTTGCTTTAACTTTAGTACCATCACTTAATGTGATTTCTCTTTCTTGTCCATCACCCATAGCAGTTCTCATAGCATCCATATACTTAGCTACATCACCATCAGGACAATCTTGTTCTTCTTGTTTAATTAACTCATAATATTTCCTTGTACCTGCTTTTTCAGGTAAATTCATATCAGCCCAAGGTTTATTAGTTATTTCTAAACCATCCCATGTTTCATCTTTATATTCATCTTGGATATATTGATTAATTTCTAAATCAGCAGCTACGTTTAATAATGTCTTATCATCATATTGATCATACATGTAAAGATGTTTAAACGCTATATGTAACAATTCATGTTTCAAAACAGCTACTTTAACATTATCACTTATTGTTCCCCAAAATTCAGGACTAATAATAAGTTTAGTATTAATACCATCTTTAGCTACACAAGCAGTAGTAACACCATTACTTAATTCTTTATTTAAACCAATTAGGAACAATCCATAAAATGGTTCTTTAAACATTAATGTCTTAGAATGCTTAGCAATCTCAGCATGAATATTATCTATCATAATTTATTATTTTATATTATTAATTTATATTCTTTACTTCGGTCGTAAAAACAATATCTACTAATGATTCAGCAGCTGAATTACTTAATTTGAATTCACGATTAATATTGTCTAATAAAAACTTCTTAACAATTTCTCCTTCTTTACCTTCTTTAAAATTACTTCTTAAACCAGTACCAAATGTTTTCCAATCACGATCCCAATGTATACCTTTTGTTCTAAATAATGTAAGTAAACTTTTCAAATTACTATTATTTTGTGTATAATTACTTGGTCTAAAATTAGAAGTTGTATATAATTCATTTAATAAAAATGAAAGTGAAAGTAATGTTGGTTGATTAAGTACTAAATTAGACATCATTTCAAACCCTAATTTAACATTAGATTTATCCTGACTAAATAGCATATCACGAAGTGCTTTTAAATACTCGTCATCAAGTTCAATTCCATCTTTATTTAATTCAATAAACATATCTTCATCAAATACTATTTTACATTTACCATTAATTATATCTAATGATCTATTTAAAATAAGTTGTAATAATTTTTCATTTTTTCCTTCTCTATAAAAATCAATATGTATTCCTTTTGATGAATGTGTATTATCTTCAATTTCCTTCTTTAATGTTGGATGTTTTTTAATTACAGCATCAAATCCCTTTTTTGAATATTCATTTAAGTCAAAAGTAACTGTTAAATCTTTATTTGGACTACTATTAAATAGTGTTATAACATCAGTTTTAGTAGCATATCCAGGAGATTTAAAAGTAGATCTATCTTTAATATTTTTAAAAAACTCACTTTTAAAAAATACAACTTCCTCTTTTTTCAATTGTTTTATAAAATTATTAAATTGTCCTCTATTCATAATAATAATATCAGCATATTGAAAACGAGTAGTTTTCTTTAATTTCTTTTCTTTAATAAATTCCTTTAACTTAAAACGAGGTATATCACTTATAGGAGAGGCATAAATAACATCATTACTATTAATAGTAAATGATTGTTGGTTAAGGATAGCTTTAGTAGCTTTTAATACAACATCAGAAGTTTTCTCATCAATAAATACTTTTTGATTACTCCAATAACCACCAGTAGTCC
>Ga0315902_10007582_pt1 | contig 14792 bp, 11 predicted proteins | sample LakEriMetagenome_9_FD_203523 | JGI IMG/M metagenome (GOLD analysis project Ga0315902, IMG submission 203523) | Freshwater fungal communities from buoy surface, Lake Erie, Ohio, United States - Buoy 12 MA117 | ecosystem: Environmental > Aquatic > Freshwater > Lake > Lake biofilm | place: USA... | reverse complement strand
CCTGGACCGATGATACATCGATGGCGCTCTGTTTGGCCGAGAGTTTGATTTTGCAACAAGAGTTCGATGCGGCCGACCAAATGCGACGGTATACGTGGTGGCACGAGCGCGGCTATTTCTCGAGCATTGATCACTGTTTTGACATTGGCATTACCACGCGCCAAGCGCTGATGCGTTTTGCGAGAGACGGTAATCCAATCGCAGGGTCAACGAGCGAGAATACTGCGGGTAATGGCTCCCTAATGCGCCTCGCACCGATTCCGTTGATGTATGGGTACAATGATGTGTTGTGCGTCGAGTATGCACGTCAAAGCTCACGCACAACCCACGGTGCTCCACAAGCCGTCGATGCCTGTGCGGCATATGCATTGTTGATTGCAGGGGCGTTGCGAGGCCACAGTCATGCGCAGTTGTGTGGTGAGACCTATGTCCCGCTGACGCAGTATCAATGGCATCATACGATTGCCGAGGTGGTGAATGGGTCGTATCGGCATCAACAACCACCACACATTGCCGGCACAGGCTATGTCGTCAAGTCATTTGAGGCTGCCATGTGGGCGATGTATCATCATGAGACGTTCGCTGATGCAGTACTTGCTGGCGTGAATTTGGGCCAAGATGCCGATACAACGGGGGCCATTGTGGGGCAGTTGGCCGGGGCGTTGTACGGCGAATCAGGTATTCCTATGCGCTGGCGTCAGCGTTTGGTTAAGTATGATGTGATTGCGTGGCGTGCTGATGAGCTCCTCAAATTGGCGTGGCCTAAGTGGCAAATTCAATATGGCCTATTGAGTGATGAAAACATTTAGCAAATTCTCAACAAACACGAGTATTATTGACACAGCATCAATGCACACGAGTGTGTAAAGGATAACGGAGGATGCATGATTGAAGTAGTAGGACTCACGAAGCGGTACAACGACGTCACCGTCGTCAATGATGTCTCGTTTTCGGTGGCCCGTGGTGAAGTGCTCGGCTTCCTTGGTCCCAACGGTGCCGGCAAAACAACCACCATGCGCATGCTCACGGGATATTTGCCGGCAACAAGTGGACAAGTGACGATTGCAGGGTACGACATCCAGCGTGAGCCACTTAAGGCCCGTAGTCATATCGGCTACTTGCCTGAGGGCGTGCCATTGTACCCCGAGATGACGGTGGCAGGCTATCTTGATCACATGGCGCGGTTGCGCAATGTGGCAGGACGTCGGGATGCTGTCGAGCGCGCCATGGGGCTTGTGCACATGAGTGAGCGCGCCAACGATCGCATCGGTAAGCTCTCCAAGGGACAGCGACAGCGTGTTGGTTTGGCTCAGGCGTTGCTCCATGACCCTGATGTGTTGATTCTTGACGAGCCAACGGTTGGCCTTGATCCGCGCCAAATTATCGAGGTGCGTGAGCTCATCCGCGAGCTCGGTGCCACGCGCACGGTCATCTTGAGCACGCACATTTTGCCCGAGGTAAGCATGCTGTGTAATCGCGTGGTCATCATCAAAAAGGGGCAGGTTGTGGCCGTTGATACGCCTGCCGGCCTGACGGCACGCTTGCAAGGGGCAGATCGGGTGGAGATGCGCGTACAGGCTGACAAGATTGACCCGGCGCCACTTTTGCACATTGCCGGCGTGACCAGCGTAACCAACGATACTCCGGGGCATGTGGTGGTCGAGACCGAACCCGGTCACGAGTTGCGTCCGGCAATTGCCGGCGTGGCGATTGCCCAACAATGGGGTCTGCTCGAGTTGCGTCAAGTCACGCTCAGTCTCGAAGAGATCTTCTTGGAGTTGACCACACAAGAGACCATTGATGTGGCAGATACCGCACCAGTGCCTGCAACAGAGGGAGTTGAATAGAGATGCGAACCGCACTTGTGATTGCGCGGCGCGAGCTGATGGCGTTCTTTACGTCGCCTATCGCCTACATGGTCTCGGCCGTCTTCTTGTTGATATCAGGGTACCTCTTCTCGTTGATTTTGATTCAGACTCAGCAAGCCTCGATGGATGGGTTGTTCTTTAATGTGACGGTGGTGCTTATCTTCATTGCACCGTTATTGACCATGCGTCTCCTAGCTGATGAACAAAAAACCGGCACGCTCGAGATTCTGCTGACAGCACCCGTGCGTGACTGGGAGGTCGTGCTCGGCAAGTACTTCGCAGCCATGGGCTTGTTCTTGCTGATGCTTGTCGCAACGCTCTACTATCCGTTTATTTTGTGGCGTATCGGCGGTAATCCCGATTGGGGTCCGATTCTTTCGGGCTATCTCGGCTTGATTCTGCTGAGCTCAGCGATGATTGCCATTGGCACGCTGACATCAGCAGTCACCGAGAACCAAATCGTGGCTGCGGTATTGGGGTTTGGTGTGTTGCTCTTGTTGTGGTTGATTGAGTCTGCCCGCAACGTGGCTCCTGGTGCGGGTGAGATTCTGGCGTATTTGGCCTTGCCAGCGCATTATGATGATTTTGCCAGCGGTGCGATTAATCTTGATGATGTGGTCTACTATGTCAGCATGACCGTCGGCTCTCTCTTTTTGGCGACCCGCATCCTTGAGACTCGGAGATATCGCTAATGCAGAAGTTTACTGATACCCTCAAATCCTTCTTTGGCGGTCGCTCGGTGCGGTATGGTGCCAATGCAACTGCCATGACACTGCTCTTCGTGGCCGTGTTGGTGATGGTCAATGTGCTTGCGGTGCGCAACCCAGGTCGTCTTGATGTGACAGCCACCCAGCAGTTCACGATTTCGCAACAGACCAAGCAGATCCTGGCTGAACTGAACGGCCCGGTCGAGATTGTCGGCTACTTCGGCAGTCAAGACCGTGCCTTGCAAACCGACGTCGATAATCGACTCAAAGAATACGTCACGTCGTCATCACAAGTCAGCTATCGGTTTATTGACCCAGACCGCGATCCGGTGGCTGCTCGTAACGATGATATTTCGTCGTATGGTCAAATTGTCGTGAAGTACGGCGATCGCAAGATTATTGCCAACGGTAGTGACGAAAAAGCCATCACTGGGGCGATTTTGCAGGCGACCCAATCGACGCAAACGACTGTCTACTTTTTGACGGGGCATGGTGAGCGCACGATTGACGACTACAACGCCCAAAACATCAGCGATGTGCGGACACTGCTCGAAGAGAACAACTTCGTGGTCGAGAACATCAACTTGACCGTACAACCAGCCGTGCCACTCGAGAACTCGGTGTTGGTGATTGCCGACCCACAACAGGAGTTGAGCGCCGATGAGAACCGCTTGATTGGCGAATACTTCCAAAACGGTGGGCGCTTGGTTGTGTTAAGCGATCCGTTGAACCCAGGTCCACTCACGGATTTGATGGCGACGTGGGGACTAGCCTGGCAAGACAACATGATTGTTGACCAGCAATCACAGCTGGGCAATCCGCTGGCGCCGGCGGTGCTTGAGTACCCGTACACCGACATCACGCGCGATTTGCTCGGTCAAGCCAGCGTGTTTAACTCGGTGCGGAGCATCAAAGAGACGAGCGAGCCCGGTTCGGTTCCTGAGGGCGTCGATTTGCGCGTGATGCTCCAGAGTAGCACGAACAGCAGCGCTGCGACAGACTTCACGGATGGTCAAGTGCAGGTGCAAGAGACTGACGAGCCTGGTCCGTTGACGTTTGGTTATGCGATTACTGTGGGCGATGGCCGGGCGGTGGTGGTCGGCGATGCGGACTTTATCAGCAACGGGTACTTAACGGTGGCTCAGGCCAACGGTGCGTTGTTCCGCAATGCGGTAGCATGGGCGGCAGCCCAGGATGCGCTGATTTCGTTGCCCGAGCCTGAGTTCGTCGATCGTCGTATCTTTTTGACTGACTCACAGAGCACGCTCATCTTCTATAGCAGTGTGCTCGGCTTACCGCTCCTCTTCATTGTCAGTGGTATCGTGGTATGGTGGCGCCGTCGCTAAGGGAGCATGTGAGACTATGAATGGACGAACAACGCTAATTCTGCTCGTACTTGCGGCTGCCCTTGGCGCCTACCTCTACTTTACGCCTGCGCCTGACCCGGAGAGTGAGACGGCCACCGAGGTCACCACCCAAAAAGTGCTGACCTTTGAGTCGCGCCAGGTCAGCGCCATGACCATCACCAAGGGTGAGACCGGTGGCCAAGTGACGGTGACCCGCACGCCAAATGGATGGGATATCACCACCGATGCCACGGTTGCCGGTGATGAAATCACCATTGGACCAGCTGTAGCAACCATTGCCGGCTTGACCGCCGATAGTGTCATCACGGCGGTGACGGACTTTGGGGTGTATGGCTTGGCGACGCCACAACTCACGATTGAGTTGCGTGGTGAGAGCGGCGTGCTTGCTACCTTGGCTGTCGGCGAACGTAATCCGAGTGGCGGTGCGCGCTATGTGCGCGTCGATGCGCAAGACCAGGTGTATGTGGTCAGCGATTACGTGCTCGATACCGTCGAGGAATGGTTTACCACGGTGCCTCTGGCACCAACCGCGCTGCCGACATTGGCGCCCAATCCCTAATCGGGGAGATGAATACACGGCGACGAGTATCTGCTCGTTGCCGTGCTTTTTTGTGGTAGTGATGTGGTTTATTTCACGCAAAACGCTTCGCCCGCCGTGGCGTAGGCGTTTTGGATAACGCACGGGATGGTCGGCCCCGGATGATTCTTACGCATCACTCCACATGTCCTTGTCCACCGCAATGCTTAGATCAGGCTACGGGCTGCGCCGATGAGTGCACAAGCGAGTGCAATATGCCATGCTGGCAGTTTGAGCACGTGTAGGGCGGCAAACCCAGCCACCCACAGTGCCACATCGGTGGGCAACAATAGCGCATGGCGCATCAACGGGTCCCACAAGGTGGCGCCGAGCAGCCCGACGACGGCCGCCTGAATGCCTAGTAACGCCCGGTAGACCGATACGTGTTGGGTTAGTTGCTGCCACCATGGCTGAATGCCGATAATTAATAACCACCCTGGCAAGAAGATGGCCACCAATCCGGCAATCCCCCACCACCACGATCCGGCAGCGCTGATCCCCGCCACAAAGGCGCTAAAGGCGAACAACGGCCCGGGTAAGATCTGGGCAATCGCATAGCCACTGATGAGCTGGTCGTTGCTGATGATCCCCATGCCGACAAAGCGTTGCTGGAGCATCGGCAACACCACATGACCACCACCAAACACGAGCGCACCCGTTTGATAGAGCCAGCTGAGTGATGTACTTGTCACGAGGCTTACGGTCAATAAGATGGCAAACACGACCAGCAAAACGCCGCCGCCGGTCCGCGAGATAACAGCCGGTTGGCGCGTCGCGACAGGCGATGCCGTGGTCAGCGTGAATGCGCCAATCAGGCCAGCCCCAAGCAGCACGGCAAGTTGGAGCCACGGGAACGGAAATAGGAGCAGGATAATCGCAGTGCCAAATGCCAGGAGCTGGCGCGGTCGATCGACACAAAAACTCTTGGCCATGCCCCAAATGGCGTGCGCAACCACGCTGGCTGCGCCAATCAAGAGCCCATGGATGACGGTGGGGTAGTTGTTGAGCCAGGTGCTGCCATTGATGGCAAGGAGCATCAGCAACGCCGATGGCGTCGTAAAGGCCAGCCAGGCCACAATTGAGCCGAGCAGTCCAGCTTGGCGCGCACCAATCAGCATGCCGAGCTGCGAGCTGGCAGGCCCGGGCATAATTTGGCAGAGGGCGTTGTCCTGGGCGAACTCGTCGTCGCTGAGCCAGTGCCGTCGTGTGACGAATTCATCGCGGAAGAAGCCAATATGCGCACTCGGCCCACCAAACGAGGTCAGCCCGAGCCGACTGAAGATGAGCCAGAGGTGCCACAGTTTACGCATTGCCAGCCAGCTCCTTGGTCTTAGCAAGCATATCAGGTGCCGTAATCAGCGCCTCGCCGACCAGAATCGCCTGTGCGCCGTTGCGCCCGACGGTGGCCACATCGGCTGCCGTAAAGATACCACTCTCGCTGACGAGCGTAATCATGCGGTCGCGGGGTAATTTGGCGGCTACGTGGGCGGTCACGTCAAGCGAGATCTCAAACGTATGCAGATTGCGATTGTTGATGCCGATAATCGCAACGTTCAGGTTGAGTGCCCGTTGGAGCTCGTTGTCATCGTGCACCTCAACCAAGACCTCCATGCCGAGCTCGTGGGCCAAATCGTAGAGTGTGCGTAGTTGTGTGTCGTTGAGACATGCCACAATCAACAAAATGGCGTCGGCGCCGTAAGCCCGGGCCTCATAGACCTGATATGGGTCAATGATGAAGTCTTTGCGCAATAACGGCGGATGATGCCCGTCAGGTCCGACCGCATCCTGCTGACGAATGCCCTCGAGGTACTTGAGGTTGCCTTTGAAGAATTGTTGGTCAGTCAGCACCGAAATCGCCGACGCACCGCCCTCGGTGTAGGTTTTGGCGATGGCTAGTGGCTCAAAGTGCTCGATGAGGATGCCCCGTGATGGCGAGGCGTGTTTGACCTCGGCAATCAGGGTGGGGCGCTGATGACGGCGCAATGCGGCGCCAAAGGAGCGTACTGGTGGCGCTTTGGCGGCTCGACTCATGATTTGCTCGAGGGGAATTTTGGTGCGCTGACGCTCGACCTCGATGATTTTATGATCGATGATGCGTTGTAAAACACTCTGACTCATGATGTATTCTCGTAATGTTCGATGACTGAATATACTATACCATCTTGATTACCTGGTTATAGTTTGGCTAGGGTGTGGTTAAATCGCCTATGCCAACCACCAGATGGCAATCGCGATACTTGTAAGCGTGACAGGGAGCCCGATTTTGAGATAGGTGACAAAATCGAGGGTGATGTCGTGTTGGGCGGCCCGCTCGGCTACAATCAAGTTGGCGACGCTGGCGAGAAGTGTGCTATTGCCGGCCAGTGTGGAACTCGCCGCCAGTATCAGCCAGGCTTGGTCGGGATTGGCGAATTGGGCAATGACGTCCTGTAGGACAAGCACGGCTGGCACATTGCTAATCAGGTTTGATAAGAGTGCTGCGCTGATGGCAAATGGAATCAGTTGGCCATCAATGAATGTGGTGGATTGGGCATACATCCAGGCTGCCGTAGCGCTTTCACGGAAGCCAGCCGTCACAATAAATAACGCCGCAAAAAAGAGCAACAAACTGCCATCAATTGGTTGGAGCAGATTCGCTGCCGGTGTATGGCGACGTACCAACAAAACTCCAGTGGCAATCATGACGGCCACCGCTGGATTGACGCCTAGTAGTAATGTCACGGTGAGTACGACGATCGCTACCAGTGCATGCGGCGCACGTAACGGCGGTAAGGTGAGACTCGGCGTGCTGGGGAGTGGTGTGAGTTGATTGCGGTAGAGTATCGCCACCATCGTCCAAGCCACGAACAGGCTGAGTATGCTCGGTACCCAGAGCGCCTGCAAAAACGGTACGAAGCCGATGCCGGAGAGGTTGCCGATGACGATGTTCTGGGGATTACCAGTAATGGTGGCGGTTGAGCCGATGTTGGCACTCAAGGCCAGCCCGAGTAACAGTGGGATGGGAGGTGTGTTGGTTTGACGGGCAACCATGATGACCAGCGGCGTCAACAAAAAGACCACGGTATCGTTGAGAAAGATGGCCGAAAGTACGGCACTGACCAGCATGATGAGACCGAGGAGTGTGCGCCCATGTTGGGCGAGGCGGGTCAATAATGCGGCTGCATGCTGAAAGAATCCGGCCTCCTCGAGGGCGCCATTGATGACCATCATGCCGGCTAGGATGACCAATGTGGGGATGTCGATGGCGCGCCACGCCTGTTCGCCATCAAGCGCACCAATCGCCAAGAGCGCGGCAGCGCCGACAATTGTCAATGTGGGACGATTGAGCGCTAGCCATGGTAATCGACCGACTGCAATGCCATACATGACGACGACGACAATCAGACTCGTTGCTATTTCACGCCACATAAATGCCTACGAATAATCACTGGTACCGATGCATTATACGTGAGATGTTATTGGGCAAGTCGGAGGAGTTCGTAGTTGGTGCGTTCGGCAATGTCGATTTCGCGTTCAAACATGCGGAGCGCTTGTTTGGCGACTCCGGTCATTGACCCATCAGCATTGGTGCGCGTTACGATCATATGCAGATGAATCGGTGCGGTCATATATACGCTGACGTAGTTGGCATGGATTGCTGCTTGGAAGTTGTCGGGGCACCCCTCAGGTAAGGGATCGACTTGTTTGCTCAAGATGTCGATGCGCGCAACGAGTGTGGCAGTGTCGATCTTGTTGATGCTGTTGTAAATATCGAAGTAGTCATAGACACGTTGATTGCTGAGGTCGATGTAGCTATCGAGGGCAATTCGGCATGCGGTGGTAACGTTGGCATCGGCAGAGCGTGTAGTGGCTGCGATGGTGATAGCCGTGGCGACAGGCGTAGCACTGACGGTGGTTGAAGCGCTACGAACGCGCCATAACGTCCAGGCGAGTGCAGTGTTCACGACTATTAGCCCAATGATGCCAACGATGAGAATGCGCGATGAGAGCGACATGTTGACCTCCTAGTGATATGTAGTTGTATGTCGTAGGATGGAGGAATCGATGTGGGAGTAAATGGGCACCGCCGACACACTGTGTCAGCGGTGCATGCACAAACTAGTCTGAGTAACGCTCTTCGAGCCATGGGTCGGCGCTGTTGTTGTAGCCGTAGCGCTCCCAGAACCCGAGGCGATCCTCGCGCATGAACTCGAGGCCGCGCAACCACTTGGCGCTCTTCCAGAAGTATTTTTTGGGCGTTAGGAGGCGCAATGGGAATCCGTGATCGGGCGTGAGCTCTTCGTCTTCATATTTGTAGGCCAGCAGGGCATCGTCGAGCATCAAAAACTCGAGTGGCACGTTGGCCGTGAAGCCGTACTCACAATGCGCCATCACATGTGTAACACCTGGTTGAAGAGGTGGCAACAGTTCCAGAAAGTCGCGGAAGCGCACGCCGGTCCAACGCGTGTCGAGTTTGCTCCAACGCGTCACGCAGTGGATGTCGGTGACAACGTCGACCGTGGGCAATGCGCGGAACTCGGCGAAGCTGAAGGTCTTGGGTGACTCAATCGCACCCCAAATGCGCAAATCCCACGTCTGGTCGAGGTTTTGATAGAGCGGTACATCGCCATAATGGAGCACGGGGAATTTATCGGTCAAGTGTTGGCCGGGCGGTACACGACTCTGTAAGTCTTCGGGAGCCCGCTCGGTTTTGCGCCGGAATGCATTCAACATGGTCAAACCTCACGTATCGCGAATGAAACGAACCTCTATTCAGTATACCTGTTTTTGGCAGATTATATGCTTACCAATGCGGATGTGGTGTGCGAATCGGCAACCACGAGATATCCTCGCTTGGTGCTACCAAACCGGCTTTGCCCCATGCGCGCAACGCGAGATAGGGGTATTCGATATCACGCGCAACCATGCTTTGGTTGGGGTCGAGATCGGTGGCAATCGTGGCAACCATCTTTTGGGCAGTGCGCATGTCGATTTTGCCGGTCAACCACTGATCGTTGATTTCGTAGAGCCGGGTAATTGCAATCTGGATGACTGTATCGTCGCTGGTCAGGCTCAAATACTTGAGGGTGGTTTGACATAACCCATGAACTTGCTCGAGATCTTGTATGAGCTTGAGTCGCAACGCTGGTAGTTGTTGGCTGATGTGTTGGATGGCGTTGTTGAGGCGCTCATAGCGTTGCGTGAGTTTCTGGAGTTCGGGCACAATCGGCACCGTCAGGTTACTTGCCGTATACAAACTTGTCTCAAAGGCTGTGGCCTCGAGGCGAATGCTTTGGATGCCACGGGCGATTTGGACGGGTAGCGCTTGAGGATAGAGCGCCAAAAACTGTTCGAGCAGGGTCACCTGGCGGGTTAGCATCTCGCGCATGCGGGTGACGCGTTTGGAGAGCACAAAGGCGAGTTGACTGCTTTCGACAGGAACATGGTCGAACAACTCATGGTTGAACGTACGGGCGCGGTGATAGCACGTCTGGGCATCGAACGGTACTTCGTCGATCATTTGTTGCAGGGCATTGAAGGTGTTTTTGAGTTCGTCGTGGGCGCTGACATTACTCAATGTCCCTGACGTAAATTGGATTTGGGCGCGATCGTAGGCCTCTTCGGCTTCGATGTACTCTTCACGGGCCAACTTTTGCATGGCGCGGATAATCTCTTGGCGTTGTTCAATAATCTGCCAGAATGTCTGGGCGCGTTGCATGCTTTGATTGGCCAGATGAATCGTCTGGGCGGTAAGCGTGCTATTGCTCGTCGTTGGTGCGTTGCGTCGTAGGGCAAGTTGGGTGTAGTAGTAGCTGTAGCGCAGGTGGACACTGGCTTCGCTCCCGACCTGTACGAGATCAAGCCATAAGCTGGGGTGGGCATGGACGACATCAAGAAAGACCTCGTAGGTGGTTGCATGCTGATTCGCCAGATGTTCACCTTGTTGTTGCAAGATGGCGAGCAACTCGTTGTTGCGTTGTTGTTGTTGTGGTGTGTTGCCGCCGCTGGTGACTGCCTCTTTGCGCATGCTCTCGGATTGCATGATGAGCTGTTCGCCTGTCTCGATTTGCCCACCCATCATGGCTGCGAGCGCTTTGTCGAGGAGCGACAGTGATTGCTGAAATCCCTCGAGGCTGGCGCTGACATCAAATCCTTGCATGGCGGCTTTTTCTGCGGCAGTGCGACCAGTTTTGATGCTGGTACGCAACTCAAACATGGTGTTGAGCAGGCGATTGATGTGCTGATATCCTTCAAGTGCCGCTTGGGTATTTGGTCCAATCTGCGTATATTCGTGGCTTTCGAGCGCTTCGCGGGCAGTCTTGAGGTGATGATCCGCTTGCTGCAACATCGCACGTTGACTGATGCCGAGCGTCGTCAGGCGTTGGCTGAGGGTGAGTTGCGCTTGTTTGGCTTGGTCGATGGCCTGCGTAAACTGCGTCAGTTGCTGTTCGAGCGTACTCCGGTAACTGATTGCCTGCTGGAGGAGCTTTTCGATGGGCTCCACGGTGGGCACAATGCTGGCGACAGCCTTGCCTAGCTCACGGTAGTCGTGCTCTTCGGGGGAATTGGGTAGGTTACGAACCGCTTTGTCGAGTGCATTCTGACTCTCACGATAGCCGTATTCGGCTTCGTTGATGAGTTTGGCAAGGTGCGATGCGTCGGCGTCACGGTAGCGCAAGCGGTCATAACTCATTTTGTCGCGCTCGCCATTGAGGAGCTGTGCGGCATATCCGAGTTGACTGCGGAGCTTGCGCAAGGCGCGATCGACCTCGGCCTGGGCAGCCGCGATACGTTGATCGCGCTTCATGGTGCGGCGCATCCGCACAAAGAGCACAATCATGACGATAATCGCGATGCTCCCAAGGCCGACTGCTAGGATTTGTTGAATGAGCAACGGCGTCAAGGTGTAGCCGGCCACTACCGGGTCAGTCTGAAACACCACGTCGTTCTACCTTGCTAGAGATCAACACCAAGAACACCAGCCACGCTAAAGATATCTTTGTCGCCACGACCTGACAGATTAATCAAGATGATCTGGTCGGGACGCATCGTCGGGGCGACACGAATGGCATCGGCGACGGCGTGGGCACTCTCGAGCGCAGGGATGATGCCCTCGAGCTTGCTAATCAGCTGAAAGGCCTCGAGAGCCTCCTCGTCGTCCACCGAGACATACTGTACACGCCCAGTGTCATGCAACATGGCATGCTCAGGGCCGATGGCCGCATAGTCGAGCCCGGCTGAGATGCTGTGGGTCAACTGAATCTGGCCGTCGTCGTTTTGCAAAATGTACGTATAACTGCCTTGCAAGACGCCTTTGCTGCCACCCTCAAAACGGGCCGCATGGTTGCCCAGACTGATGCCGCGACCGCCGGCCTCGACGCCTCGCATGGCGACCGACGACTCCTCGAGGAACGGATGGAACATGCCGATTGAGTTCGATCCACCGCCGACACAGGCGATAATCAGGTCGGGCAAGCGCCCAGCGGCGGCTTTGATTTGCCCGTAGGCCTCGCAGCCGATGATGCTCTGAAAGTCGCGCACGATGGTGGGATATGGGTGCGGGCCAAGCGCTGACCCGAGCATGTAGTACGAATTAGGGTTTGAGACCCAGTCGCGCATGGCCTCGTTGATGGCGTCTTTGAGGGTGCGCGAACCAGTCGATACCCCACGAACCTCGGCACCGAGCAAGCGCATACGAAAGACGTTGGGCTTCTGGCGCTCAATGTCGTCAACACCCATATAGACCACGCATTCGAGCCCGAGCAATGCACAAACCGCAGCCGTAGCCACGCCGTGTTGCCCAGCTCCCGTCTCGGCGATGATGCGCGTTTTGCCCATGCGCTTGGCGAGCAGCCCCTGCCCGAGTGCGTTGTTGATTTTGTGGGCGCCGGTGTGCGCCAAATCCTCACGCTTAAGGTAAATCTGTGCCCCACCACAATGCGCACTAAGGCGCTGTGCATGGGTCAATGCCGTGGGTCGCCCAATGAAGGTAGCTTGAAGTGTGGCTAACTCGGCCCAAAACTCAGCATCATCTTTGATGGCTGCATATGCATTGATAAGATCGGCGACGGATGGTGCGAGCGTCTCAGGAATGAAACTGCCACCGTATGGTCCGAACATGCCAGGTCGTGATGATGTGGTGCTACTCATGTTGATGATCCTCAATCACTGGTACTATCTCTATCATACCGTATTTGCCATGATGTGGTGCATTAGTTAGACAGATACAACCTCTAACGTGGTCAGCAAAAACGCATACTCGAGCGCGCGATCAATTAATGCATCATACCGCCCACTTTTGCCGGCATGCCCAGCCTCCATGTCGGTGTACAAGTAGTAGGTGCCGTTTGGCGTCAGGGTGCGTAATTTGGCAATCCACTTGGCTGGCTCCCAGTACTGAACGCGTGGATCATTGAATCCAGCCGTCATGAATATTGCCGGATATTCCCGCGTTACCGTGTTGTCGTAGGGCGAGTAGCGCATCATGGTGGTGAAGTACGCGACATCATGTGGATTGCCCCACTCCTCATATTCGGGCACGGTCAAGGGAATGGTGGCATCGAGCATGGTGTTGATGACATCCACAAACGGCACGCCGGCAATGACTGCTTTGAATAACTCGGGGCGTTGAGTCACGACTGCGCCCATCAACAACCCACCTGCGCTCCGTCCGAAGATGCTCAGTTTGGCGGGCGAGGTATAGCGCTGTGCGATGAGGTGCTCGGCACAACTAATGAAGTCACTAAACGTGTTTTGCTTGTGGAGGAGCTTGCCGTTGAGATACCACTCGCGCCCCATCTCACCACCACCACGGATGTGTGCATAGGCCAGCACAAATCCACGCTCGAGCAGTACTAATCGGTCTGGCACAAAGCCGATATTCAGATTGGCACCGTATGAGCCATACCCGATGAGGAGCGTTGGGGCGGTGCCATCGCATACGACTGAGTGATGGCGTACGATGGTCAACGGAATTGCCGTGCCGTCATGGCCTGTTGCCCAGACACGCTCAAGGATGTAGTCGCTAGGGTTATGAGGCTTGCCACCGACGCGATCCTGCTTAATAGTCCCGAACGTTCGCGTCTGCATGTCATAATCGAACGCTGTGGCTGGTATGACCGGCGTAGCATAACTCAAGCGGAGCAGATTGGTTTTGAATTGTTGGATACTGCCGCGGGTGATGGCGTAGGCGGCATCGTTGAACTGCACGGTGTGCATGCTCCCGTCGGCGACTGTGTAAATCTCGACCTGCTGCAGTCCACCGCGCCGCACCCAGGCCACGAGGTGATTGGCGAAGGCATCAATCTGCTCAATGGTTGTGTCGTTACGATGTGGCACCATGGTGCGCCAGCCCGCTTCGCGAAGCGTTTTGGTCTGAATCATGAAATTAACTGCCTGCGCATTGGTATGCAGGAACAACTGCTCACCATACATGACCACGCTATATTCGACTCCTTGTTGGCGCGAAGCAACACAGGTGGCCGCATGGCTGGACTCGGTGTCGTACAACCATACCTCGGATGACGAGCTACTGTGGCTACCAACAATGAGGTGTCGGCCATCGCCACTCTGGTCAAGATCGACGTTGCAGAGTGGGTTCGGCTCCTCAAAGAGGCAGATGGCCTGTTCGAACGGCTGCCGCCACTGCCAGGCCCAGACGCTACTTGGGCGCCAGGCCGCATCGGGACGCACGAGGTAGAGCCAGTCGCCGTTGGGTGACCAGGCGAGGCCGTAGTAGAGATTGGCGATGGGTGCAATTTGTTCGACGCCGTCGCTGATACGGCGGATATGCAAACGAAAGTGCTCGTTGCCGCTGTCATCGAACAAGAGGGCGATGTACTGGCCGTCTGGACTGACCTTCCAGCCGCCGAGTTTGAGAAAGTTCTTGCCTGTGGCCTCGATCTGCAAATCACAGACAATCTGTGCATCGGTCGGAGTGTTCGCTGGGGCGCGCATTAACTGCGGGTAGTCGTATTCGTCGCAATAGCGCATGAAGTAGAGATACTCGCCGACGCGCATGGTTGCGCTATCATCATCGGCCACTATTCGACTCTGCAAATCGCTGAGGAGTTGTTTGACAAGTGGCTGTGGCATGGACGCATGTAGGTAGGCGTTTTCGGCATTGAGATAGGCTTTGACTGCCGGGTTGTCACGCTCGCGCAACCAGAAGTAGTCGTCGTTGAGTGTGTGGCCATGTACCTGGGTTGCATGTGGTTGTATGTGGGCACGTGGTGGTTGCATCATGGCACAATCTTTCAGCTTCGTATTAAAAACGCTCCTTACCATTATACTG
>Ga0315902_10007579_pt1 | contig 14796 bp, 10 predicted proteins | sample LakEriMetagenome_9_FD_203523 | JGI IMG/M metagenome (GOLD analysis project Ga0315902, IMG submission 203523) | Freshwater fungal communities from buoy surface, Lake Erie, Ohio, United States - Buoy 12 MA117 | ecosystem: Environmental > Aquatic > Freshwater > Lake > Lake biofilm | place: USA... | reverse complement strand
TGAAGCGCGTCCTTCAGGTCGGAGGACTTCAATTTGAACTCGACCGAACCGTCGAAGGCGGGGAGTCCGGGAAATTCCGCCTCGGGCAGGCCGAAAATTTTGTAGACACCCGCGCCGCTGTGCAGCGTCGCCACGCTTTTCGCGTCGATCTCCACATCGATGTCCGTCTTGGGGAGATCTTTGACCAGCGTGCTCAGGCGCTTGGCCGGCAGTGTGGTCGAACCCTGCTTGCCCGTCTTGGCCGCCACGGTGGTGCGAACCGTGAAGTCCAGATCGGTCGCCGTGAGCGTGAGAGTGTCGCCCGAGGCTTGGAGCAGGACGTTGGACAAAATCGGCAACGTGCTGCGGGGATTGACCGCGCTGACCGCATTGGTGAGCCCGTCGGCGAAGGCGTCTTGGGAGATGGTGAATTTCATGATCTGTTCGCGGCACCGGATGGAAGCACCGGTCGGCTGATGTATGTCGGAAAATTCCGGCGCCCTGTCAAAGCCAAACCCCGGCGCATCACCTTTGCAGCGAGGCCTCGAGGAAGCGCACGACCTGCCGCAGGCTCTCCTCCTTGTCCATGCGGTTCTGCACGGTCTTGCAGGCGTGGATGACCGTGCCGTGGTCCTTGCCGCCGAAAGCCTCGCCGATGTCCTGCAGCGAGCACTTGGTCAGGCGGCGCGAGATGAACATGGCGACCTGCCGCGGGAAGGCGATGTGGGCCGGGCGACGCTTGCTCGTCATGTCGGCCAAACGCACATCGTAGTGCTCGGCCACCTTGCGCTGGACTTGGTCGATATTGACCGCGCGCCGCGCCTCTTCCTGCAAAATATCGCGCAAAAGATGCTCGATGGATTCGTCGCTGAGCGGCCGTCCGCTCAAGGAAGCAAAGGAGGCCACGCGCAGGAGCGCACCCTCGAGGCGGCGGACATTGGATTTGATGCGGTGGGCGAGATATTCGAGCACATGGGTCGGCAGGCTGACCTGAAGGCTGTCGGCTTTTTTGCGCAGGATGGCCAGACGCGTTTCCATGTCGGGCGGCTGCAACTCGGCGGTCAGACCCCACTCGAACCGCGAGACGAGACGCTGCTCGAGTTGCGAGATCTCGCTGGGCGGCTGGTCGCTGGAGAGGACGATCTGTTTGCGGCCTTCGAAGAGCGAATTGAAGGTGTGGAAGAACTCTTCCTGCGAGCGCTCCTTGCCGCCGAGGAACTGGATGTCGTCGATGAGCAGGACATCGGCCTGGCGGTAGCGCTTGCGGAACTTGACCAGGGAGTTGGTCTGAATGGCCTGGATGAATTCGTTGGTGAACGTCTCGCTGCGGAAGTAGGCGACTTTGGCGCCGCGCTTGGAGCGGGCAATGTGGTGGCCGATGGCGTGAAGCAGGTGCGTTTTGCCGAGACCGACGCCGCCGTGGATGAAGAGCGGGTTGTAGGTGCGCGAAGGAGATTTGGCCACGGCCAGGGAAGCGGCATGGGCGAACTCGCTGTTGCTGCCGACCACAAAACTGTCGAAAACGTAGCGGGGATTGAGACCGAAGGCGTCCCGCGCCTTTTCCTCGGCCTCTACCTCGATTTCGGCCGCGGCCCCCGCCGGCATCGGTGCCTCGGCAAAGGTCTGCCCATTGGCCACAACAAATTTCAATTTCCTCTTTCCTCCGAGCACGGAGAGCAGCGCCGCTTGGACCTGCGCGGCGTAATTGCTCTCGATCCAGACTTGGTAAATGCTGTTCGGCACGGACAGCGTCAGGGCCTTCGCGTCGAGCGACTCGAGGCTCGCTGTGGAAAACCACCGGTCGAAAACACCGTCGCCCAATTCGCCCCGCAAGGCCGATGAAATCTGGGCCCAGCGGTCCTCCGGCCCCTCGGGGGACGGGGAGTTATTCACCTTGTTCTTGGCGGAGACGGACGACGACGGGGCGGCAGGACGGCTAGAGCGGCGCGGTCGGGAGAGCGTGTTCCGGGAAGACGAGCTTGGGGAGGCTTGTCGTGGCATAGAATCCTTCTGTTGAGCGGTGGAAATGGTTGATGGTCACGGCCGCCTGGGCGGACGAGTGGTTTGCGCTCCGGCGGGGGCGCGAGGCGCCGGGGGTTGCCGGAAATGTGATGCGCAGGCTGAAAATCCGCACCGATCTGTTCACAAGTTGTTCACAGCGGTGGTTCATGTCCTGCGGCGTCACGAGCGCGAGCGTATCGGCGCGAAATTTTGCGCACAAACTTTTTTCGCGCTTTGTAAACTTTTTGTCAAAATCACTTGACCTCACGGTGCGCCGCGCGGGGCCAATGTCTGTCGGACGCGCAGCGCGCAGAGCATGCGCACGAAGGTAAATCGTGACGTTGAGACTTTCCCGCACGGAAGTTTTTTTTCACCGACTCCGCGTGCGGAAGGCAAATGAAGGCGCGCGCGGCGACGCGGATCAAGCGAGATCCTTGACCAAGACTTTCGACTGCCGCCCGCCGCTGTCGTATTTCTTCCGCCGTTCGGGCGGAAGGATGTCGGGAGCGGACTCACGGAAGCCGCCTTTGATCTGGAGATACTTGTAGGCCTGCGTGCTCAGGGCGACGATCTGCTTGAGCCCTTTCTCCCGCGCCAGCGTCTCGGTGAAGGCCATGAGCTTCCGCCCGTGCCCCTCGTTTTCGTGTTCCTTGTGCACGTAGAGACAGGCCAGTTCACCGCACTTTTCCTCCGGATAGGCGTGCAGGGCGACGCAACCGATAAGTTTCCCGTCGATCTCGAGCACCCAGTAATCCTGCATCTGGTCGAGAATCTCCGCCCGTGTCCGCCGCATGAGCTCCTCACTGTCCATCGATTGCCGGATGAGCGACATGATGGCCCGGACGTCTTTTTTGAAAATTTTCCGGATCTGCTGGTATTCGTTCGAGTAGATCATGGTGCCGATCCCCTCGTTGCTGAAGACCTCGTCGAGCAAAGCCTCGTTGACCTTGCCGTCGAGGATGTGGACCCGCGACACGCCCTGCCGGCACGCTTTCGCGCCGTAGTCGACTTTCGAGTAGAGGTTGGGCGCTTCGCCGTTCTTCCGCTTTTTGCAAAGTTCCTCCGCCTCCGTGATGCCCAATTGCCGCGGCAGCGCCGCACCGCCCGGCAACTTGGTGTCGGCCGAGAGATAAATGACTTTCGCGGCCTGCAAAGCTTCGGCCAATTCGGCCGCGGCATGGTCCGAGTTCACCCGGTAGGTATGTCCCTCGCCGTCGAAACCCAGCGGCGCGACGACCGGAATGATTCCCTCGTGCAACAACATATGAAGGCACTTGGCGTCAACCCGCTCGATCCGGCCGGTGTGCCCTTGATCCACGCCGCCGAGAATTCCCGCGGGATGCGCGATGACCGCGTTGGCGTAAGCTGCCCGCAAATCGACCGAGGCGAGGCCCTCGAGGATTTTGTGCGTCAAGCGCATGGCCGCATCGATACTCAGTTCGAGCGTGGCCGAATCCGTGATGCCGTTACCGTCGGTGTTACTCGCTTTGATGCCCGTTCTTTTGGCTGCCTCTTGCACTTGGTGGCTGGCACCGTGGACCAACACGACCCGGACGCTCAGCGACCGCAGGACCGCAAGATCGAGGAGGATGTTGGCAAAGTTGGGGGAAGCGGCAATTTCCCCGTCCACAGCCACCACGAAGATTTTTTCGCGGAACCGCGGCACGTATTGCAGGATTTCCCTCAGGTCGGAGACGTTCACAGGGCAAGAGTTAGGGGTTTTCTCTGGGAAAGATCAACGCGGAAACCCCGGCCGAATCTTTACAAGACGCCGGAGGCCTGCCAATCTGGCCGGTTCATGTCGATCCTCATCAACGTCCTCATCGCCTTCCATGTGCTCATCTGCCTGCTCATGGTTGTGGTCGTCCTTATGCAGCGCCCCAAGAACGAGGGTCTTGGCGCGGCCTTTGGTGGCGGCATGACGGAAAACATTTTCGGAGCCCAGACCACCCACGTCCTGCAGAAGTTCACTGTCTGGCTCGGTATTGTCTTTTTCGCCCTCACTCTGCTGCTCGCCATCCTCTACGCCAAACGCGGCACCGGCGAGACAGTCATCCAAAAGGAACTGCTCAACCAACCCGTGCCCGCCGCAGCGGCGGCAGCGGCTGCGCCTTCGCCGACCGGCACTGCCACGGCAGACGCAGCCGACACATCCTCAGCGATCACCGCGACAATCACCAACGCCGCGGATGCCGCACCGGTCATCGCCACGGAGCCCGTTGCTGCTACCTCCGCGACCGAACCGTCGTCGCCGGCAGAAGCCGTTCCCGCCGAAGCGGCCCCCTCGCCTGCGGGGAATTGAGGCCCGCGCGCAACCCATGCGCACAGTCGGCACCGTAGCGGAGGCCGTAGAGCTCCGCCGCAACTGCTCCTCCCCCGTCGTCCTTGTTCCGACGATGGGCGCGCTCCACGCCGGACACGCCGCACTCATCGACGCCGCCCGCGTGCGCGCGGGAAAAAACGGAACGGTTGTGGTCAGCATCTTCGTCAACCCGACGCAGTTCGGCGCGAGAGAAGACTTGGCCAACTACCCGCGGACGCCCGAAGCGGATTTGAAAATCTGCGCCGAGCGGGGCGCCGACGCTGTCTTTGTCCCGACTGCGGAGGAAATGTATCCGCCCGCCGATGCGACATCCATCGAGGAGACCGCGCTCTCCCGGGGGTTGTGCGGCGCGCAGCGTCCCGGACACTTCCGCGGCGTTTGTACGGTAGTGGCCAAACTCTTCAACATCGTGCGGCCCGATGCCGCTATCTTCGGTGAGAAGGACTTCCAGCAACTGGCCGTCATCCGGCGCATGGCGCGGGATCTTTTTCTCGGCGTCGAAGTCGCCGGTCATCCGACCGTGCGCGAGGCCGATGGACTCGCCATGAGTTCCCGCAACCGTTACTTGAACCCCGACGAGCGAGTGCGTGCCGCGCACTTGCCCGCCGCGCTTGCCAGCGCCGCCACGGAGACAAATCCGGCCGCCATCATCGCCAAAGCCGCCGATCTCATCACCCGGGGAACCGGGTCATCGCCCGAATATGTTGCCGTGGTCGATGCGGAGACGCTCGAGCCTCTGCAGACACTCGACCGCCCCGCCGTGCTTGCCGCCGCGGTGAAAATCGGCCAAACACGGCTCATCGACAACGTGCGCATCGCACCGTCGCATGGAAAAATTTGACCACATCGTCATCGGTTCGGGTATCGCCGGACTGACCTACGCCCTCAAAGCGGCGCAAAGCGGCACCGTGGCCGTGGTGACCAAGCGCGCCAAGGCGGTCTCCAACACCGCCTGGGCCCAGGGCGGCGTGGCCTGCGTGACCAGTCCGGAGGATTCTTTCGAGTTGCACATCAAGGACACCCTCGAAGCCGGCGCGGGACTGTGCCGCGAGGACATCGTGGAATTGGTGGTGCACGAGGGACCCGAACGCATCCGCGAACTGATCGAACTCGGGATGTCCTTCGATCTGCGCGAAAAGCCGGACGGTGGGACGGAACTCGATCTGGGACGCGAGGGCGGACACTCCAAGCGCCGCATCCTCCACGCGCATGATTTCACGGGCTTGGAGATCGAAAAAACTTTGGTTGCCGCGGTGGAGAAACATCCGTCGATCACCGTCTTCGAAGACCACATGGGTGTGGATCTCATCACCACGGGAAAACTCGGCTACGCAACCGAGGATCGCGCCGTCGGGCTCTACGTGCTCGACGAGAAATCCGGCGAAGTGCGCACCCTGCGCAGCGACCGCATCGTTCTGGCCACCGGGGGCTGCGGCAAAGTTTACCTCTACACGACGAATCCCGACATCGCCTCCGGAGACGGCGTGGCCATGGCCTGGCGCGCGGGCGCCGCGGTCAGCAATATGGAATTTGTCCAATTCCACCCGACCTGCCTCTTCCATCCCGAAGCGAAGTCGTTCCTCATCAGCGAGGCGGTGCGCGGCGAAGGCGGTGTGCTTGTCGACGAGCGTGGACATCCTTTCATGCCGCGCTACCACGCGCTGAAGGATCTGGCCCCTCGCGATATCGTGGCCCGGGCTATCGATGCCGAGATGAAACGCACCGGCGCCAAATGCGTCTTCCTCGACATCACGAGCAAGCCCAGCGAATTCCTCAAAGAGCGCTTCCCGAAAATTTACGAGACCTGTGCTTCCCTCGGCATCGATATCGCCAAGCAGCCGATCCCGGTTGTTCCCGCCGCGCATTACCAGTGCGGCGGCGTCAAAACCAACGAGCACGGCGAGACCACCCTGCGCGGACTCTTCGCCATCGGCGAGGTGGCCTGCACCGGCTTGCACGGCGCCAACCGCCTCGCCAGCAACTCGCTGCTCGAGGCTCTGGTCTTCGCCCATCGCGCCTTTCTCAAGGCGACAAAGAATCACCGCACCTCCGAAGAAATCCAACTCCCCGAATGGCGTCCCGGCAGCGTGACCGACGTCGATGAACTGGTCGTCATCTATCACAACTGGGACGAAATCCGCCGCCTCATGTGGGACTACGTCGGGATCGTCCGCACGGACAAACGCCTGCAGCGCGCCGCCGCGCGCCTGCGCAACCTGCAGAAAGAGGTGCAGGAGTTTTACTGGAATTTCAAAGTCACCACCGACTTGCTTGAATTGCGCAACCTCGTCACGGTCGCCGCCCTCATCGTCGATTGCGCCCTGAGCCGCAAAGAGAGCCGCGGCTTGCACTACACCCTCGATCACCCGGAGCCGGACGAGAGATTCCTGCGGGACACTATGGTGCGGCGCGTGTGAGCAACTTGTGAATAACTAATCTGTGCACAAGTCATTTTCCCAGAAAGACTTGTGGTTCAATTAGGGGCGCTGCCCATCCTACATCTCGGCGGTCTCGCCGCGGACTGAATCGCCCGCCTGTTCCAGTGGCTTTTTCTTCTGTTCTTCAGGTGCAGGAAAAGTCCATATTGTCGAGTTGGCCCATGTCCGCAGCCCCCAAAATTCTCAATCTCGCTGTTGTTGCGCTCTTTTGCTGCGCGGCGTCGCAAGCGACTACCCAAGAAATGGCGGCGGTGACAACGCCCGTGGAGCAGCCGCCGACCGTCGAGAAGTTCGAGGCACCGGCAACGCCCGCAGAGGGGCAGACGAACAACTCCGCGTTTCGCTTCACTTACCCCGTGCGCGACACAGGCACAGACCGCATTTATACCGAGGCAAACCCGCCAGCGCAGGCGAATTCGCAGGAGACCGCCCCGGCTTCCGACACGCGCGCGAGCGACCAAGCCTCCCCCAACAACGTCGTCACTTCCTTCCAAGATTCCCCCGCGGTCACAGGCCAGGAATATGCCGAGATGGAAAATCTTCCGGCCGAACCGGAAGCGGACATCGGCGAGGGACGGTTTTCCAAACGTCCTTTCCGCTTCAGCTTCGCCGTCAACGAGGGCTACAACAGCAATGTGAACGGATCGTCGACCGATCCCGTGGAAAGCCTTTACACCTCCGTGGCCGCGGGCGTGGCCTACGATTTCGGCAGTTCGCGCCTCACCTTGGGCGTCTCCCTCGATGCCGCCTTGGCTTTCTATTACAACAACGAGCAACTGCAAAACGACGGCATTTTCCCGACCATCACCCTGGGTATCAGCGCGGATTACAAAGCGGCGCCCCAGCTTGATTTGAGCTTCATCACTGCGACCGCCCTTCTCTCGCAACCGGACTTCGCGGGCGGCGGGGGCGGTCCCTCGAATTATGCCGGCGATTACATCTCCAGCGCGACCACTCTCGCCGCGACCTACCGCTGGCTGCCGAAATTCCAGACCATCACGAGTTACTCGCCCCTCCTCTATTATTACCTCCAGCCGGAAGGCGACAACTTCAGCTACTTCGACCAGACCTTCGGCCAGCAATTTCTTTACCTCTGGAAGCCGACGACCCAGCTGGTGGCCGAATACAGGTTCAACCTGAGAAACTACCTGGACCTCACCAACTACAACAGCTTGGGAAACATCGGTCTGCTCGGCTTCAACCACACCTTCAACCCGCGCTCGACGATGAGTTTCCGCGCGGGTGCCGAGCAACGCATCAGCGAAAACCCGGTGGCCGGAGGCAACTACAACTACATCGGTCCGTTCGGCGAACTCACCTTCACCTACGCCTTTGCCGAGCGCACTTCAATCGCCCTGACCAGCCGTTACGGAACAACCGGCACAGGCATCAACAACTACAGCCAAGACCAGCAACTCCTCGTGAGCTTGCGAGCTTCGCACCGCTTCGGTCGCCGGCTGACCATGGGCGCCTTCGCCACTTACCAGAACAACTTCTACGCCCAGCCGGGCGGCGACGTCGACGGCGTCGATCTCACGCCGAGTTTCTCCTATAACGTCTTCAGCGCGGGAGTGAACGCCGCTTACTACATCACACCCGACAGGTGGTCGCTCAACGCCGGCTACACCTTCACCACACTGGCTTCGGGTGACACCGATATCCAAGGCGACTACACGCAAAACATCGTGTTCCTCGGAACACAGGTGAATTTCTGAGCGGGCACGCGCCCGAGCACGAAGACTCTCAGGACGCTTGCCGGATGGGATCGCGCCATGCCCGGCGCAACCACATAAAATCTGAAACCAGCCGGCCCAGCCGCCTCACCGGTCTTCCTGACCGCCAAAAGTCCGGAGCGCATTAAGAAAAGCTCCGTCCCTTTTTCTAGAGCACTTTAAGTTGTTCTGTAGCCGTGATGGTCCACGCGCACCGCGCGGACGGGCTGGTCCCGTCCGACGGTAACAGGCCTGTTGCGCTCCCATGACCCAAGGTCGTGGGCGGCACTTGGCTCATAGCAGCGGCTACAACTTTGCCAAAACCGCTCTGGCAGGCGCGGGGGACGGTGCCTCTACATCAACCGTAGGGTCGGAGCGTCCCCTCCGACCAATCGATCGGCTCGCATAACGAACGGCAGAACATGTCGCTGCAGCGCGATCCTCGCGAGATGTAAGCGCGAAACGGGAACGCCGCCGGGCGTTTCCACCCGGCGGCGTGCCGCTTGTTTTTTGCGAGTTGCCCCGCGAGCCGCTTACTTGATGAAGAGCATTTCCTGGTAGGTCGGAAGCGGCCAGATGTCATCGGGCAGCAGACCCTCCAGTTCGTCCACCGTGGCGCGGACTTTGAGCATGGCGGGCAGGACTTTGAAGGTCCAATCGCCGACCTCGTGGGCCGCGGAATGAACGGAGTGGAGCATGGCCAGATCGGTTTCGAGTTGTGAGACGAGCTTGGCCACTTTCTCGAGCGTCGCGGTGCTGACGGCCACGCCGGCGGCTTTCATCTTGGAAACGCCCTCGGCAAGGCTCGCCGCATAGGCGGCCGCGACAGGGAAGATCTTGGTCTGCGCGATTTCGGCGACCAACTTGGCTTCCACGTTGACCACCTTCTCGTATTGCTCGCAAAGGATGGCGTGACGGCTTTTCAACTCGGTCTCGGACAGGACGCCGTATTTCTCGAAGACTTCGACGACTTCGGGACCGGTCATGGCCGGCAAGGCGTCCGCCGATGTTTTGAGGTTGGGCAGTCCGCGTTCGGCGGCTTCGGCGTGCCACTCTTCGGAGTAGCCGTTGCCGTTGAAGATGACGCGACCATGCTTGTCCATGACCTCCTTCAAAGCGTCCTGGATCGCCTTGTTGAGATCGGATGTGCCCTCGAGCTTCGAAGCCATCCACTCGAGCGAATCGGCGAGGATGGTATTCATCGCGATGAGCGGACCGGAGATGGACTGGGCGGCACCGACCGCGCGGAACTCAAAGCGGTTGCCGGTGAAGGCGAACGGCGAGGTGCGGTTGCGGTCGCCCGCGTCTTTCGGAAGCTCGGGCAGGACATCGACGCCGATTTTCAGAGTGCCTCGTTGTTTGGATGTGGTGGCCCCGCCGGCTTTGATTTGTTCGAACACATCGGCGAGCTGGTCGCCGAGGTAGATCGAGATGATGGCCGGTGGCGCTTCGTTCGCGCCGAGACGATGATCGTTGCCCGCCGAGGCGATGGTCGAGCGGAGGAGCGGGGCGAATTTGTCGACCGCGCGGATGACCGCGCCGGCGAAGACGAGGAATTGCGCGTTCTCGTGCGGCGTGTCACCCGGATCGAGCAAGTTGCCCTGCGTGGCGTTGCCCAGCGACCAGTTGACGTGTTTGCCCGAGCCGTTGATGCCGGCAAAGGGCTTTTCGTGCAGGAGGCAGGCGAGGCCGTGCTTGTCGGCCGTCTTTTTGAGGACCGTCATGATCAGCTGCTGATGGTCCGCGGCGAGGTTGGCCGACTCGAAGAGCGGCGCGATCTCGAACTGCCCGGGCGCGACCTCGTTGTGACGCGTCTTGGCCGGGATGCCGAGTTTGAAGAGCTCGCGGTCGACCTCATACATGAAGGCCATGACGCGATCGGGAATCAGCCCGAAATAGTGGTCTTCGAATTCCTGGCCCTTGGGCGCGGGCGCGCCGAAGAGCGAGCGGCCGGCCGAAAGCAGGTCGGGACGCGCGTAGTAAAACATCTTGTCGACGAGGAAATATTCCTGCTCGGGTCCGGCCGTGGCCGCAACGCGGGCGATTTCCTTGTGGCCGAAAAGCTTGAGAATGCGGCGCGCTTGCTTGTCCAAAGCCTGCATCGACTTGAGCAGCGGCGTCTTGGTGTCGAGCGCTTCCCCGGTCCAAGAGACAAAGGAGGTCGGGATGCAAAGCGTTGTGCCGTTGGCGTTGCCCATGAGAAACGCCGGGCTGGTCACGTCCCACGCGGTGTAACCGCGCGCGCTGTGCGTGGCCCGGATGCCGCCGGACGGGAACGACGAAGCATCGGGCTCGCCTTGGATGAGCGTCTTGCCCTTGAACTTGGAGATCGTGGTGCGTCCGTCCGTGCCGGGATCGTAGAATGAATCGTGTTTCTCCGCGGAGGTGCCGGTCAGCGGATAGAAAACATGCGCAAAGTGGGTGGCGCCGCGGCTCACGGCCCAATTTTTCATCGCTTCGGCCACTTCATCTGCCACGCCCTCGGGCAGTTTGGTGCCATTGTTGACCGTCTCGAGCACGGCCTTGTAGGTGGCCGGCTTGAGGGTTTCCTTCATCACAGCGAGGCTGAAGGTGTTGGATCCGAATACGGTTTCCGGCGTCTCCTCGATGAAATTGACGGAGGCGTCCTGCGATTTGCGGGCCGCGATGGCGGCCACCGCGGCGGCGCGTGCTGACATGTTGCTCATAGGATTATTTCAGGGTTGGTTTCGTTGTGGAAATGCAATGACTTCCGGCCCCGTAGACGGGAACGAAAGTCAAGGTGAGCAAACAATAAGCACCAAACATGCCAATCGCCATGGCAAAGGAGAGAAAAGCCCGGAAACCGCACCCCCGCAGCGGGAAATGGTCATTTTGCGACACCCCTCGCGGGGGTGGCTCTTTTTAACCACGCGTTATCCTAATCCCGTCACAGATCCGTCACAAGAATCCGCGATCAGTCGATCAGATCGTAGGCCGGCAGGGTGAGGAACTCTTCGAAGTCCGCACTTTTCGACATTCTGGTGAAAAGCTCGGCCGCTTTGGCGTAGTGGCCTTTGGCGAAACGCTCGGCGCCGACTTCTTCTTCGATCTTGGCCATCACTTGCGGAAGCAATTCGTCGTAGAGAGCGGGCGTGATCACGCGACCGTCATCGAGCTTCGCGCCGTAGCGCATCCACTGCCACAATTGCGTGCGGGAGATTTCCGCGGTCGCGGCGTCTTCCATCAAGTTATAAAGCGGAACGCATCCGTTGCCTCCGAGCCACGCGGCCAAGTATTGGATGCCGACACTCATATTGCCGCGCAGGCCGGACTCGGTGATCGTGCCGGCCGGAACCGCGACCAATTCGCCGGCCGTGACTTTGACATCATCGCGCTGACGGAAAATTTGGTTCGGCGTCGGCATGTGTTTGTCGAAGGCCTGCAGCGCGACCGGAACCAAGCCCGGATGCGCCACCCACGTGCCATCGTGGCCGTCGCTCGCCTCGCGCTCTTTGTCGGCCAGCACTTTGGCGATGGCCGCTTCGTTGGCCACGGGATCGCTCTTGATCGGAATCTGCGCGGCCATCCCTCCCATGGCGTGCGCGCCGCGGTGATGGCAGTTCTTGATCACCTGCAGGCAATAAGCGCGCATGAACGGCACGGTCATGGTGATCTGCGCGCGTTCAGGCATGACAAATCCCGGACGGTTGCGGAACTTTTTGATGAAGCTGAAGATGTAATCCCAACGTCCGCAGTTGAGGCCGGCCGAGTGATCTTTTAACTCGTAGAGAATTTCGTCCGTCTCGAAGGCGGCGAGGATTGTTTCAATTAGAACCGTGGCCTTGATCGTCCCGCGCGGAATGCCGAGCGCGTCCTGCGCATGCTCGAACACGCGGTTCCACAGGCGCGCCTCGTTATGGCTCTCCATCTTCGGCAGGTAAAAATAGGGTCCGGTCCCCCGCTCCAGCGCGGCCATTGCATTGTGGAAAAAATACAGACCGAAGTCGAAGAGGCCGCCGCTCACCGGTTGGCCGTCGACGAGGAAATGTTTTTCCACAAGGTGCCATCCGCGCGGACGAACCATGAGTGTCGCCGTCTTGTCGTTCAGTTTGTAGCTCTTGCCCCCACCCTCGAAGGTGATGGTGCGGCGCACCGCGTCCTGCAAATTCACCTGGCCTGCGATGACATTGGCCCAAGTCGGCGATGTCGCGTCCTCGAAGTCGGCCATGAAAACCTTCGCTCCGGAGTTGAGCGCGTTGATCACCATTTTGCGGTCGACCGGACCGGTAATTTCCGTGCGGCGATCCTGCAGATCGGACGGCACCGCCGCGACTTTCCACGAATGGTCCGCGCGGATGTGTGCGGTCTCGGCGAGGAAGTCGGGCATTTCGCCGGCATCGATGCGTTTCTGACGCTCGATGCGCGCGTGCAGCAAACGCCGCCGCTCGCCGTCGAACTCGCGGTGCAATCCGGCGATAAATTCCATGGCCTCTGGCGTAAGCACGCGCTCCTGGCCGGGCTGGTGGTGACCTTTTACTTCAACTCCGTGGGGTGTCTTCATGATTTCTTTTTAACCGCAGAGGACGCAGAGGACACGGAGAATTCAGATGATCTACTTCCGTCAGCGCACTTAGTGTCTTCTGCGGTTTATCTTGTTCCGAACAATTTATCCTAAGCACGGAGCTGAGAGTCGACCGGTTAGGGCCAGAGCAAAGTAGGGACAACCGCGGGCTCGCTCACTCAGGTTTCAAACTCAGCCTTCAGCCCTTTCTTGCAACGTGTTGGTGGTGACCTTTGATTTCGATGCCTTTGCTCATAATAGATTTTTTTCGTTCTTCGACCGGTAGGGACGGCTGGCCCAGCCGTCCGCACACCACTCAAATCCATGCAGCGGCCCGCTGAGCCAGCGGGCCCTACCAACGGAAAAAAGTGAGATATTACAAAGATTCATGGGAAAGTCGCGCCAGCGTTCCGGCCAGCACGCGCGCGCCCGCCGCAATGTGCGAGGGATCGCTGTATTCCTCCGGACGATGGCTGTATCCGTTCCGGCAGGGAATGAAAATCATCGTGGTCGGACAGACCCGCGCCATGAAGAGCGAATCATGGTAAGCGCGGCTGACCATGCGCGTGGTGGCCAGATCGAGTTTCAGGGAGACGTCCTCCGCGATCTCCATGGTGCGCGGGTCACCATCGGCCGGCGGGTCCGCATTGATTTCCTCCCAAACAATTTTCACTCCGCGGCACAGTGCGATGTCATCCGAAGCGGAGCGCATGAGCATCAAGGCCCGATCGCGCGTTTCCAGGCAAGTATCGCGCAGATCGATCTCGAGCATGACATCGCAGGGTACGCTATTGATCGCATTGGGAAACACCTCCCACTTGCCCGTGGTCGCCACAGTGTCAGGACTTCCGGATTCATGCGCCGCTTTCTCCACAGCCAGCGCCAACCCGGACGCGGCAAGCGAAGCATCGCGGCGTCCGGGCATGAGCACGGCACCCGCATGGCCACCCTCGCCCGTGATGCGGACGCGATACGCGCTCGGGCCGGCGATGGCCTGCACAATGCCAATGGGAATATGCTGCTGCTCGAGCAACGGCCCCTGTTCGATGTGCAATTCGACAAACGCGGAGTAAAAGTTTTTCGGCAGGGCAACCGAATCAAGCGCGTCCTTCAGCCCTGCGCGCCCGCGAAGCTCATCGAGTGATTGGTCCTCTGAATCTCGCAACGCGGCGACTTTTTCCAGCGGAATGGCACCCGCCAGCATGCGCGACCCCAAACATCCGATCCCGAAACGGGTCGGCTCTTCCGCAGTGAAGACGATGAGTTCGATGGAACGCATCGGTTTGAAGCCTGCTTCCTGCAAGGCCTCGATCGCGGCCAATCCGCCGAGCACCCCGACCACGCCGTCGAATTTTCCCGCGTTGGGAATGGCGTCGGTGTGCGAACCCGTGGCCACGGCCGGTGCGTCGGGCGCGGATCCCTTCCAGCGGGCAAACATGTTACCGACCGCATCGACACGGACAATCAGCCCGGCTTCTTCACAAACTTTGCGGATGTAGTCGCGTCCGCGCAGATCGGCGTCGGAGAAGAGCACCCGCGTGACCACCGGGGGCTGCGCCTCGGTGATGAGCGCGAGTTCGTCGATACGCTTCTGCAGAAGCGCGGAATCCACCTCGGGCAGACCGGCGGACATCACCCCAAGCGCGGCGCGCGGTTGACGTCTTTGTAGTAGATGTAGCGCGCGGGCGTTTTGCCCATGGCGACGAACCATTGAGGACAATAAGGCGCGAGCCAGAGCGCGTCGCCCTTCTCCACCGGATGCCAATCGTCGCCGAGCTTGTAGACGCCGGCCCCTTCGAGAATGAGCATGCCATGCTCCAT
>Ga0315902_10007578_pt1 | contig 14796 bp, 13 predicted proteins | sample LakEriMetagenome_9_FD_203523 | JGI IMG/M metagenome (GOLD analysis project Ga0315902, IMG submission 203523) | Freshwater fungal communities from buoy surface, Lake Erie, Ohio, United States - Buoy 12 MA117 | ecosystem: Environmental > Aquatic > Freshwater > Lake > Lake biofilm | place: USA... | reverse complement strand
AACTCAATCTCGCGCGCCCGTCCGGGTTGCCAGAGCACATTGCCACCTCGAACGGTCTCGTTTGGGCCGCTCGGCAGGTGCAAAAGTCGGTTGATGCGAATGGCCTGGCTGGTGCGGGCGTCATCCATGAGGTCAAAAAGTGCCTCGAACTTGTCGAGTTCGTAGCCAACTCTGCGCAGGTCGAGCCGATCGGCGAAGTAGGTGAATTGATAGAACGGGATGTGCCGTGAGCCAGCAAAAGTCAGCTCGGATGGGCCGCCGCCCCAAAGCTCTGCAGCCTCATCGACCTCGTCGAGGTCATCACGGTCGAATGTCACCCGTTTATTCTCTCGCGACAGAGCGAGCGACACAATCGACTAGGTAATCTTGAACCCATGACAAGCAAGCAGCCAAAAAAGAAGTACAAATGGGGTTGGGCAGACTCCATCATCGCCGTTTCAGTAATTGGCGTCTTACTCGTTGGCGGCACGGTTTATCTGGGAACCGTGGAAAAGCCAGCACAAGAATTGCGCGACGAAAAGTTAGCCTGCGAGAACTTCAACAAAGCGTTGCAAGACGCCTACACAAAAACCAACATCACCGATTTCTACTTCACCCTTTTTCGAGGTGCCTACAAGGGCATCGACGAGTCAATTGAGGGCAAAGAGCTGAGTGACGGTTTTATTGCCCTCGCCCAACTTGAGACATACGTGAGCAAAGAGTCTGAAGAGACCATGCTCGAAACAGTTGGTGACGCCACTTCAATGGTGCAGGCAACTTGCTCACAACTGCTAGACGTGCAGTTCTCTACGCCCGCACCTACAAACTAGTTTCTATTTGGCGAGCATGTCGTGACGCACGATAATCGCGTCACGCGCCGGCCCAACACCGATGGCTGAGATTCTCGCGCCGCTCATCTTCTCGATTGCGAGCACGTAGTCTTGAGCGGTTTTCGGCAGGTCTTCAAATTTCTTGCAGCCAGAGATGTCTTCTGTCCAGCCGGCGAAGTTTTCATAGATCGGCTTTGCGTGGTGAAAGTCTGACTGAGAAACGGGCATCTCGTCGTGGCGCACACCATCTACCTCGTAGGCAACACAAACAGGAATCTCTTTTAACCCGGTGAGCACGTCAAGCTTGGTCATCACGAAGTCGGTCACTCCATTAATGCGTGCTGAGTAGCGCGCGATAGGTGCGTCATACCAGCCGCAGCGACGCGGGCGACCGGTTGTAGTGCCGAACTCGTGACCGGTCTTGCGCAAGTACTCGCCGTTCTCATCGAACAACTCTGTCGGAAATGGACCCGAACCAACACGAGTCGTGTAAGCCTTCACGATTGCAATCACGGTTGTGAATAGGCCTGGGCCGATTCCAGAACCGGTCGAAGCGCCGCCGGCGGTTGAGCTTGACGAGGTTACGAACGGATAGGTTCCGTGATCGACATCGAGCATGGTTGCCTGACCACCCTCAAACAACACGGTCTTGTTGGCCTCAATTGCCTGGTGCAATTCGAGTGCCGTGTCTGCCACCATCGGCGCGAGGCGCTCGGTGTATGAAAGCAGCTCTTTCACGGTGTCATCAACCTTGATTGCCGCGCGGTTGTATACCTTGGTTAGCAAATTGTTTTTCGCAACCAGTGCGCCTTCGACCTTTTGACGCAAGATGCTTTCGTCAAACAAATCTTGAATGCGAATTCCAACACGATTGATCTTGTCGGCATAGGTTGGGCCGATGCCGCGACCGGTTGTGCCGATCGCACGCTTGCCCAAGAATCGCTCAGAAACCTTGTCGACGGTTACGTTGTATGGAGTGATGACGTGTGCGTTTGCTGAAATGCGCAGCTTGGATGTGTCGATGCCGCGAGAGTTAAGCGCATCGAGTTCTTGAAACAGCACCGCGAGGTCGATTACGACACCGTTTGAAATTACCGGCACAACACCAGGGGTGAGAATTCCCGAAGGAAGCAGGTGCAGTGCGTACTTCTCGGTTCCGATAACCACGGTGTGACCGGCGTTGTTTCCGCCGTTGAACTTGACTACGTAATCGATGTGCTCAGCGAGTAGGTCGGTGGCTTTGCCCTTGCCTTCGTCGCCCCACTGGGCACCGACAATCACAACAGCAGGCATAACAGCCTCATCTCAGAAAAAGGATTGGAACCGCGAGCGCGTTCCCTATCAAGTTTAGCGAGCGGTCGGGTTTGGCAAAAGGCTATTTCTTGAAGACGTGCTGCATGACCCAAGAGTGCATCGTGATGGCCGCCGCAGCGCTCGCGTTAATAGACCTAGTCGAACCAAACTGGGTGATTTCGAGCACCACCTCGGCTGCCTCAATCGCGGCCTCGCTCAGGCCGGGGCCTTCTTGCCCAAACAGCAGAACGCAGTTTTCGGGTAGGTCGTAGGTTTCGATCTGCTTGCAGCCGGGCACATTGTCGATGGCGATAATCGGCATGCCCTCGGCCTTAGCCCAGGCCACGAACTCCTCGACCGTCGGGTGGTGCCGAACGTGCTGATAGCGGTCGGTCACCATCGCACCGCGACGGTTCCAACGCTTGTGGCCGACTATGTGAACCTCGGCTGCCAAAAAGGCATTCGCGGTGCGAACAATCGAACCGATGTTTAGGTCGTGCTGCCAGTTCTCAATGGCAACGTGAAAACTGTGCCTTCGCACGTCTAGGTCGGCGACGATTGCTTCCATCTTCCAGTAGCGATATTTGTCGAGCACGTTGCGGGTGTCGCCCTCGCGCAAAAGCTCTGGGTCATAGAAGTCTTCGGCAGGCAAGTCACCCATCCATGGGCCAACGCCCCAGGTGGTTTGTTCGTGGCTAGGTTCGCCAGGGACTGCTGTGTTCACTCGTCAAGCCTAACTAGGCCCAAGATAGGCTGAACCCATGGTTGACAGAAGCAAAATCACATCTTGGCTCACAGACATGGATGGCGTTCTCGTGCACGAGGGCAAAGCCCTCGACGGTGCGGCCGAGCTCATCAAGCAGTGGCAGGATGCCGGCACACCGTTCTTGGTGCTCACAAACAACTCGATTTACACACCGCGAGACCTCTCGGCCAGACTTCGCGCCGGCGGGCTCGATGTGCCTGAAGATCGCATCTGGACGTCTGCTCTCGCAACAGCCGACTTTTTGAAGTCGCAGATCCCGCGCGGCACAGCATATGTAATCGGTGAGTCGGGTCTTACCCAAGCGCTGCACGACATCGGCTATGTGCAGACAGACGTAAACCCCGACTATGTAGTTCTCGGCGAGACACGCAATTTCAGTTTCGAGAACTTAACCAAGGCCATTCGCTTGATTAACGCTGGTGCTCGCTTTATTGCCACCAACCCGGATGCCACCGGCCCTTCGGCCGAGGGAGTCATGCCAGCCACCGGTGCCGTTGCCGCACTTATTACTAAGGCAACCGGCAAAGACCCATACATTGTTGGCAAGCCAAACCCGATGATGTTCAGGTCTGCGATGCGCAAGATTGGCGCGCACTCGCAGTCAACCGGCATGATTGGCGACCGCATGGATACCGACGTGGTTGCCGGCATCGAAGCTGGCCTGCACACCGTTTTGGTGCTCACCGGCATCGCCGATGAGGCCGAAATTCAGCGCTACCCCTTTAGACCGACCGAAATCTTGATGTCGGTGGCCGACCTCGTCAAGCGCTAGACGCGATTGCGTTTAGGTTTAGTTAGTGAGCAATTCGCAGGCCTGGCGGGCATTTAAGCACCGCAACTATCGCCTGCTCTACCCAGCCAGCGCGATGTCGAATATCGGCACCTGGGCGCAGCGCGTTGCCCAAGACTGGTTGGTTCTCGAACTAACCGGCAGCGCACAGATTCTAGGAATCGTGACCGGCTTGCAGTTTGCGCCAACTTTGTTCTTGAGTCTTTGGGCCGGATCTCTCGCAGACAAGTTTGACAAGCGCAAACTTCTTTATGTAACCAACATCGGCGCCGGTGTGGTTTCTGCCTGGTTGGGCGTACTTATTGTTCTTGGAGTAGTAGAGATTTGGCATGTTTACGTTGCCGCCTTAGCTGTGGGAATCTTTAGCGCTCTCGATGCACCCGTGCGCACAAGCTTTACCGGTGAACTAGTCGGCAAGACCGACCTGCCAAACGCCGTCAGTTTAAACTCGGCAAACTTCAACGTTGGTCGACTTATTGGCCCAGCGATGAGTGGCTTCTTGATTTTCTTCTTCGGAACCGGACCCTCGTTTCTAATCAACTCGTTCTCTTATGTCGTGATGATTGTGACGCTGACCATGATCAACGCCGATGAGTTGCACACTCAAAAAGGCGCAGAGGTCGGCAGCAAAATTCGTGACGCGCTGGTTTACATTCGCTCGCGACTCGATCTAATGCTCGTTATGTTAACGGTTTTCTTCAGCGCAACATTTGGTTTGAACTATCAGATCTTCAACGCGCTTATGGCGACGCAAGAATTCAAGATGGGGCCAGCCGAATTCGGCGCTCTCGGAACCTTCTTGGCTGTTGGTTCGCTCTCTGGTGCGCTGATTGCCGCGCGACTTGAGAGCTGGAGGGTGCCGAGACGAATCATGGCGGGGGCTGCGCTCTTTGGGCTCACCCTGGTTCTGCTATCTTTCGCGCCAAACTATTTGGTCTATTCGATCATGTTGCCCTTCGGTGGAGCTATCGCGCTGATGTCTTTGGTGTCTGCAAACAGCTATGTGCAAACCAGTGTTGACCCGAATCTTCGCGGTCGAATAATGGGCGTCTACATTTTGATCTTCATGGGTGGAACACCAATTGGTTCGCCGATGATCGGTTTTCTAGCAGGTGAGATCGGAATTAGAGCAACCATCACAGTTTGTGGAACCATAACGGCACTGGCAGCCCTCATTTTGTTCTTGATTTTCACAGTAAAGAGAGACGCGATTGGCATTGCAAAAGCGGGGTCAAACCAGTGACTCTAGAAGAAAAAGCCCTGCAATCGTGGCACCGCTCGGTGATTGTGATGTTCGCCCTAATCGGCCCGCCAAGCATGGCGCTCTTGGTTCGACTGCCCGAAATCAAGGAGCTGCTGGGGGTTTCAACCAGTGAGCTCGGTCTGTTGCTGTTCTCTGGCGCTGTCGGCTCGATTCTGGCCCTGTCGATTGCCGCCCGTGTAATTGCCCGCTTGGGCACTCGACCGCAAATGCTCGGTGGTTTCTATCTGGTTGCTCTCGGGCTGATTGGTCAGGCATTCGCGGCAACGACAGGTTCGATTTGGCTTTTCGCTATTTGCATTTTCGTCACCGGATTCGGGTTTGGCTTCGTCGATGTTCCGCTCAATGTTGATGGCGCAAGCATCGAAGGCAAACGCGGGCGTTCGGTTTTGCCCAGACTGCACGCGGCATTTTCTGTTGGCGCGCTAAGCGGCGCCGCTCTCGGCACCGTCTGCATCGCGCTGTCGGTTGACCTGCTAACGCAAATGATTCTGCTCTGCTCGACACAAATGATTTTGCCGATTCTCGTGCGCAGATTTGTTCCACAGCACACGGGGCAAGACGAGCATCACAAAAATGCCGAGGTTGAAAAGCCAGAAAAAATCAATCTGTTTAAAGACAAGCGCATCATGTTTCTTGGAATCGGCATTCTCTGCATTACGCTCGCCGAAGGTGCAGCTGTCGACTGGTTAGCACTCACAGTTGTAAAGGACTTTGGCGAAACCGCAACCAACGCCGGAGTTGCGTTCGCGATCTTCAATCTCACGATGACCATCACGCGATTCTTCGGTGGCAATATCTCAGATCGTTTCGGCAGAAGAAACACCCTGCAGGTGATGGCAATCATCGGTGCGGTTGGTGTGCTGATGATGATCCTCGGCACATCCGTGATATTTGCTTGGATAGGTGCCGCGCTCTGGGGCATCGGCTCGGCACTCGGTTTTCCACTATTCATTTCAGAAGCTGGCGAGGGTGAGAACGCAACGCGCAGAGTCGCGCTGATTACGATTTTCGGCTACATGGCTTTCTTGGTTGGCCCGCCGACACTTGGTTTAGTAGCCGAGTTCACCGGTCTGAAACCGATGCTCTACCTGATTGCGACCGCGCTGCTTTCGGCGGTCTTCTTCGCGAAGGTTATGAGCAACGCGAAGAACGTGAAAGCCGCTAGCTGAGCAGGTCTGCTGCCGCCTGAAGTTCGGGTGCTAAGAAGCGATCTGGGCCAACGCCTGCCACTCGCGTGCGCAGTTTTGCCAACCACTCCCCGGTGACCTTGGCTGGCTTTAGCGGGGCGCGCGAGTCTAGGGCTCGACCGGCCGAAACCCACTCGATTGCCAGAATCATGCGCAGGTTGTCGACAACTCGGCGCAGCTTGCGAGCCGCGTGCCAGCCCATAGAGACGTGGTCTTCTTGCATGGCCGAGGTCGGAATCGAGTCGACAGAGGCCGGCACCGCCAAGCGCTTGTTCTCAGAGACCAGCCCGGCAGCGGTGTATTGGCCGATCATCATGCCGCTATCGACTCCGGCGTCGCCCGCCAAGAACGGTGGCAGGCCAAATGATCGAGCCTTGTCGAGCATGTTGTCGGTTCGTCGCTCAGAGATTGAGCCGAGGTCGGTTGCAGTAATCGCCAAGAAGTCGAGCACATAGCCAACCGGTGCGCCATGAAAGTTTCCGTTTGAGGTCACTTCGCCAGATTCGAGAACCACCGGATTATCAATTGCCGAAGCTAGCTCGTTTTCGGCTACCGACTTTGCGTATGCAATCGAATCGCGAACGGCGCCAGAGACCTGAGGAGCGCAGCGCAGCGAGTATGCGTCTTGCACGCGGTTGTCGCCCTCGACATGCGATGCAACAATTTCTGAGCCCTTCAATGCGGCAAACATATTTGCCGCCGAGGTTGCCTGACCAGCGTGCGGTCGCAAAGCGAAATGCAGTTCTGGGCGAAATACTTTGTCTGTTCCTAGCAACGCCTCGACGCTCATCGCGGCGATTACGTCTGCAGAGTTGTTGAGTTTTTCGAGATCGTGAATAGCGAGAATTAGCATTCCCAACATTCCATCTGTTCCGTTGATTAGTGCGAGACCTTCTTTTTCGCGCAGCTCGACCGGCTTAATGTTTGCCGCCGCGAGCAACTCTGCAACTGGTCGCTCGATGCCATCTGCGCCGAAGGCGCGACCCTCGCCCATCGCAACCATCGCACAGTGCGCGAGTGGTGCAAGGTCACCGCTGCATCCGAGCGAGCCGAACTCGTGAACAATTGGAGTGATGTTTGCGTTCAGAATTGCGGCGTAGGTTTCTGCAAGCTCTGGTCGAACACCAGTGCGACCCGTGCACATTGTTTTTAGTCGCAGCAACATGAGTGCGCGAGTTACTTCGGTTTCAACAATTGCGCCCATGCCGGCCGCGTGCGAGCGAATCAGTGACTTCTGCAATTGCACGCGATCTGCGATATCGATGTGACGGTTTGCGAGAGCGCCGAATCCGGTAGAGATTCCGTAGACCGGGGTCTCGCTTACAGCAAGCCTCTCGATGTGTGCGCGAGTCTTTGCCATTGCTTCGAGTGCCGCTGGCGAAATGACGACCTTCGCCGAGTGTCTCGCGACCGCGACCACCTCATCTTGGGTCAGACCAGAAGTGCCGAGGGTTACTGTTTGCGTCATTGCTTACCTTTGATAGACGGTCTTGCCGGCCACCCAGGTTGAGTCGACTAGGTCGACGCCTGGGCGATAGCTGAGGTGAATGTAGCTTGGTGCGTTCAAAACAACGAAATCGGCGCGCATGCCAACGCTAAGTGCCCCGATGTCGCCTCGGCGAAGGGCTTTTGCCCCGCCAACCGTGGCCGCGAGCAAGGCCTGCTCTGGGCTGAAACCCATGTCTCGCACGGCAACCGCCATGCAGAAGGCCATCGAGGTGGTGAAGCTCGAACCCGGATTGCAGTCGGTGGCGATGGCAACCATTGCCCCGGCGGCAAACAATCTGCTGGCGTCCGGGTAACTCGATCTGGTCGAAAACTCGGCACCCGGCAGCAGGGTGGCCACGGTGTTGCTCGCCGCCAGCATCTCGACATCTTCGTCTCTGAGGTGGGTCAGGTGGTCTGCGCTCGCGCAGTCGAGCTCAACGGCCAGCTTTGCGGCACCGATGTCTGCAAGTTGATTCGCATGGATGCGCGGCTGTAACCCGGCGGCAACTCCGGCGCGCAAAATCGCTCGAGCCTGATCGACATCAAATGCACCGCGATCACAAAAAACGTCAATCCACTTTGCGTGCGATTTTGCAGCCTGCAACATTTCGCCGACAACGAGCTCGACGTAGTCGTCGCTGCGATTTGCAAATTCCGCCGGCACAACGTGCGCACCCAAGAAAGTTGTTTCGTCTGTGAACTCTTTTGCGATTTGCAAAGTTCGTGTTTCGTTTGCAACATCAAGTGCATAACCAGACTTCGATTCGAAAGTTGTTACACCGCTTCGATGCAATTCAGAAACTAAGCTTGCGGTGTTTGCTCGCAGAGTTTCATCGCTCGCCGCACGAGTTGCAGCGACCGTGGTTTTGATTCCACCGGCAGAATAGCTCTCGCCATTCATGCGTGCAGAAAACTCTTCGCTGCGATCTCCGGCAAAAACCAGATGTGCGTGCGAGTCAACGAAGCCCGGAATCACCGTCTTGCCAGAAACCGAAACCACACTGTCTGTGTCTGCGACTTTGTCGCTGTCACCAATCCAAGCGATTTTGCCGTCGACAACAACAATTGCCGCATTGCTTCGAAGGCCGAGAGCGCCGTCGCCTAACGTCGAATCGTTCGTGACTAACGAACCGATATCGGTTATTGCAACGCTGCTCATAAGTCGAATTTATTCGATGTCGAGCATCGGCACGTGCACGTGCTTGTGACGAGCAACCTCGATTGCGTCGCCATAGCCCGCATCGGCGTGACGAATCACTCCCATGCCTGGGTCGTTGGTCAGAACGCGCTGAAGCTTTTCGGCGGCGAGATCTGTGCCATCGGCAACCGAAACCTGACCGGCGTGAATCGAGCGACCGATGCCAACGCCACCACCGTGGTGAATCGACACCCACGATGCGCCTGACGAGATGTTGAGCATCGCGTTGAGCAGTGGCCAGTCGGCAATTGCATCTGAGCCGTCGAGCATGGCCTCAGACTCGCGGTAAGGCGAGGCAACCGAGCCGCAGTCGAGGTGGTCGCGGCCGATAACAATAGGTGCCGATACCTCGCCCTTCTTGACTAGGTCGTTGAACACAGCGCCGGCCTTGTCGCGCTCACCGTAGCCGAGCCAGCAGATGCGGGCAGGTAGGCCCTGAAATGCCACGCGCTCCTGTGCCAGTTTGATCCAGCGGTGCAGGTGCTTGTTCTCAGGAAACAGCTCGAGAATCGCCTGGTCGGTGCGATAGATGTCTTTCGGGTCTCCCGAGAGCGCCACCCACCTGAACGGGCCCTTGCCCTCGCAGAACAGCGGGCGAATATACGCAGGGATGAAGCCTGGGAACGCAAACGATCTTGAGTAACCACCCTTGCGCGCTTCGTCGCGAATCGAGTTTCCGTAATCGAAAACCACGGCTCCCTTATCCATGAAACCAACCATCGCTTCAACGTGCTTCGCCATCGCGGCTTCTGCGCGCTCGGTGAATTCCTTCGGGCTCTTCTGGGCATACTCGCGAGCGTCGCGCAATTCGACGCCCTCAGGAATGTAATACAACGGGTCGTGCGCAGAAGTCTGGTCGGTCACGATATCGATCGGAACTTCTCGCTTCAACAGCTCGGCAAAAATAGTTGCGGCGTTGCCAACGAGGCCAATAGAGATTGCCTTCTTCGCATTCTTCGCAGCAACAGCGCGCTCGATTGCGTCATCGATGTTGTCTGCGATTTCATCGAGGTAGCGATCAACAACGCGACGACGCAAACGCGATTCGTCTATGTCGACAATCAAACAGGTTCCCTCGTTCATCGTCACTGCGAGCGGTTGTGCTCCGCCCATGCCACCGCATCCCGCGGTGAGAGTTAGTGTGCCGGCGAGCGTGCCACCAAAACTTTGTTCGGCGACAGCCGCAAAAGTTTCGTAGGTTCCCTGCAAGATTCCCTGGGTGCCGATGTAGATCCATGAGCCGGCGGTCATTTGCCCATACATGGTTAGGCCGAGGTTTTCTAGTCGACGAAACTCCGGCCAGTTAGCCCAGTCACCGACGAGGTTTGAGTTTGCGAGCAGAACGCGAGGTGCCCATTCGTGAGTACGAAAAACTCCAACCGGTTTTCCAGATTGCACGAGCATGGTTTCGTCGTTCTTGAGGTGAGTTAGGGTCTTCACCATCGCGTCGAAGCTCTGCCAGTTTCGCGCGGCCTTACCGTTGCCACCATAAACAATTAGCTCTTCGGGATGCTCGGCAACAGCCGGATCGAGATTGTTGTGCAGCATTCGCAGGGCTGCCTCTTGTGGCCATCCCTGAGCGGTTAGTTGAGTTCCTCGAGCAGCGCTGAGCGGGCCGCGAGCTACACCAGACATTGTGTTCATTAGGCTATTTCACTTCACATCTGGGTTCCGCGCAACTCAAAGCACCTGCAGTTCGACAAAGCTGGGCATCCGATTGCAGCAATGGCTCTAGCATTTAGACAGAGCGAGTTAGATTCGCAGCCGAAGAGTTGTCGAAGAGATTAGGAACACCGTGAGCGAAGACGCCCTGTGGCCGCGTGCCGCAACTTGGTTGCAGGCAAACTCGTCGAATGCTGACATCAGCGTGTACGGTGTTCCGGCGCACAAGACTTCAATTTCAAAAACCGGAGCGCACAAAACTCCAGCAGCGATTCGCAAAGCGTTGGTGCGCTACTCGACATACAACGCAACACGTCGTCTCGATATCGCAACGCTGAAGGTCAAAGACCACGGAGACGTTAAGTCGCCGGATTCGCTTGAGGGCGAACAGCGCACATCGGCAATGGCTTCTGTCGCAGCCAAGTCACGACTCGCGGTTGCACTCGGCGGCGATAACTCAATCACGTTTGCCGTAGCTCGCGGAGTTTTCGGCACAGACCTATCGAACGCCGGGTTAATCACGCTCGACGCCCATCACGATTTGCGTGACGGCATCAGCAACGGTTCGCCGGTTCGCCGCCTCATCGAAGCCGGCTTGAACCCCAAGCGAATCGTGCAAATCGGCATCGCCGACTTCTCGAACTCACCGGCTTACGCTCAGCGCGCGCAAGAGCTCGGCATCCGTGTTATTGCAAGAAGCGAATTGCGTCGTCGTTCGGTCGAAGATATCTGGGCCGAGGCAATTTCGATCGCGGGTGCCGGTTCAGCCGGCGTGCACGTTGATTTCGATGTCGACGTTTGCGATCGCGCAGTGGTGCCAGGTTGCCCCGCAGCAGCGCCAGGCGGACTCAGCGCTGATGAACTTCGGCAGTTTGCCTACCTTGCAGGCTGGAGCAAGCTCGTGAAATCTATCGACATCACTGAGGTCGACGCCACTGCCGATGCGGCAGATGGTCGCACGGTTCGGCTCGCCGCGCTCGTGCTACTCGAAGCTGCCGCCGGATTAGCCTCGCGCTAACCCAGTTTGGCGAAAGCAAGATAGAGCGCAATCGTGATCATGACCACGGCAATAATGCTGTCGAGCACTCGCCAGAAGATTGGCTTCGACATAAAACGGGATGCCGCCTTGGCGCCGAAACCGATTGATGTGAACCAGACGAGACTTGCCGTCATTGCACCAGCTGCGAAGAACCAGCGATCCTCTGCAAATTGGTTGCCAATCGAACCGAGCAAAATCACGGTGTCTAGATAAACGTGTGGGTTCAAAAACGTGAGGGCCAAAGCGGTTGCGACGACTTTCTTTTTCGACCCGCTCGCCGAACCATTGCTATCGAGCACACCCGGCTTGATGGCAGAGCGAATTGACCTGATGGCAAACCAGGTTAGGTAGGCAACTCCAAACCAGCGAATGGCCTCGAGCAACCAAGGCAAACCAGCGATTGCTGCACCAAGACCAGCAACGCCCAGGGCGATTAACAGTGCGTCTGAAATCGCGCAGATTGCCACAACGGTGAGAACGTGCTTCTTTGTTAGACCCTGGCGAATGACGAACGCGTTTTGTGCGCCAATGGCGACAATCAGGCTGAGGCCGGCGAGTAAGCCGGGCAGTACTGCAATCATCACATCACCCTATCGAACCTTCAATGCACCAAGTGTGAAAGCACTATTTCTATCACCGGGCTCTAGCCTCTTTCAGACTTTTTTCAGATTGCATTTTTAGGCTACAAACGCGTTGGGTCTTCAAGAAACTAAAAGAAAGGCAGTGCAGTGAGTGCAGTTAGAAAGCTTCTCACCGGCGGAACCCGCACCTCTGTTGGTGAGGCTGATCAGGTCATTCAGAAGTTGCTCAAAGCACCATCAGGCCTAAACGAGATTTACAGTCTCTTTCTCGATGACGACCCGGTTGTTGCAATGAGGGCAAGTTATGTTGCCATGCGAGTGGCAGAGCAAAAGCCTGAATCTGTAACACCTTTTGCTAAGGCTCTGCTGAAAGATCTTGAGCTCTACACGCAACAAGAAGTTCGTTGGCACATTCCGCAGCTTCTTGTTCACTTGAATCTCACGAAGGCCCAGAAACGTCGGGCCTATGAAGTGGTGATGAATTGGGCTGAAACCGACAAGAGCAAGATTGTCGGCTACTACGGTTTTCAAGCGGCCGCAGACTTTGCTGAAACAGATGAGCTTTTGCTTGAAGACTTCATCCCGAGAATAAGAAAGGCAAACAAGACCGGAGCGAAGTCGATCCAGAATCGCTGCAAGAAGATAGCGAAGCAGCTAGACATCGCGCTTTAGTTGCGGTTCATAAAGCAAAACTCCCTCTATTTCTAGAGGGAGTTTTGCTTTGTGGAGACTAGGGGGGTCGAACCCCGAGCCGAGTGATTAGCGACGAAGTTATCGTCGCTGCGAGGCGAGACCGCCAAGCTCCTGTTTTCAGACATAGTTTTGGGAAGTTGAAACGACCCTGGTCTCTTAAAGAAAAACCCGCCTCTCGGCGGGTGTTTTCTTTACGTGGAGACTAGGGGGGTCGAACCCCTGACCCCCTGCTTGCAAAGCAGGTGCTCTACCAACTGAGCTAAGTCCCCTTGCGGGTTTTGTTTCTAGCTTCACTAGTCTGTTTCTAGACAATGAAGCGGCTGCTTGGTGGGCCTAGGAGGACTTGAACCTCCGACCTCTTCATTATCAGTGAAGCGCTCTAACCACCTGAGCTATAGGCCCAAGAGCCTTGTTAAGAATAGTCGTGCCGGCCCTAGAGGTCAAACCCTATTCGTTGGTGAAGCCAACCCTGATGCCGCCAGATAGCCGGGCGATGATATTGAAGATCACTGCCGAAAGCCCCGACAAAAGTGTTCCACCGACGATGTTGACGATGGCAAGAGTGCCGGCAAAAGAAAGAACGCGAGGCAAGCTGAGAGTCTGAGCAACGTCTACCTGCGCAGCATCTCCCGATGCGGTGTTTAGCAAACTGTTCAACGAACCAAAGAGACCGGTGCTGCTGAGAATCGCCCAGATCACAAAGAAGCCGGCCATGGTTGCGATTCCCATCGCCAGCGTCACCATAAATCCGTTTCGAACCGCAGACCAGAAGTCGATGTGAACAAGCTTCAGCTTCACTTGCTTCACGGGCGAAACGTTGCGCTTAGCTGCTCTTGAGATGAAATTGCTCATTGTGCTTCTTCCTTTGTCTCATCGGTTACATCTAGATTGCGCTCGGTGTTGCGAGCTAATCCGAGAATGCTGTCGCCCTCATCGAAGCGAGCGAAAACCACACCCATTGTGTCACGACCCTTTGCAGGAACCTCGGCCACCGCGGATCGAACCACTCTACCGCTCTCGAGAACAACGAGAACTTCGTCGTCGTCGGCAACGATTAGTGCACCAACCAAGTCGCCACGCTTCTCTTCGAGTTTCGCAACCTTGATTCCAAGACCGCCGCGATTTTGTGCGCGATACTGATCGACCGATGTGCGCTTTGCATATCCACCCTCGGTCACTACAAACACGAATGCGCCTTCGACGTCATTAATCACGGATGCGCTCAGCAGGGCATCGCCCTTTCTAAAGCTCATGCCCATCACGCCAGAAGTGTCGCGACCCATTGGTCGCAAGCTCTCGTTTGATGCAGAGAAGCGAACCGACATTCCCTTGCGCGAAACAAGAAGAATTCCGTCGTTTTCGTTGACCAACATTGCGTCGATCAACTCGTCGTCTTCGCGCAACTTGATTGCGATGATTCCACCGCTGCGTGCGGTGTCATATTGCGTGAGTTCGGTTTTCTTAACCAAGCCCTTGCGGGTAGCCAGAACCAGGTATGGCGCTTGGTTGTAATCCTTGATATCTAGAACCGAAGCCACCTGCTCGTCTGGCTGCAGGGCCAAGAGGTTAGCCACGTGCTGACCCTTGGTGTCGCGACCGGCCTCGAGCACCTCGTGCGCCTTGGCACGGTAAACCCGCCCCTTGTTGGTGAAGAACAGCAGCCAGTGGTGGGTTGTGGTCACGAAGAAGTGCTCGACAACGTCGTCTGCGCGAAGCGATGCACCCTTCACGCCCTTGCCGCCGCGGTGCTGCGAGCGGTAGTTGTCGCTCTTGGTGCGCTTGATGTAGCCACCTCGAGTGAGCGAGATGACCATCTCTTCTTCAGGAATCAGGTCTTCTTTGGTGACGTCACCATCGAGACCGGCAACAATCTTCGAGCGACGCTCGTCGCCGTGCTTGTCGGTGATCTCAGCCAACTCATCGCTGATGATTGTGCGCTGACGTGCAGGGTCGGCGAGAATCGCCTTGTAATCGAGAATCAATGCTTCGAGCTCGGCGGCTTCGTCGATAATCTTCTGACGCTCGA
>Ga0315902_10007577_pt1 | contig 14796 bp, 13 predicted proteins | sample LakEriMetagenome_9_FD_203523 | JGI IMG/M metagenome (GOLD analysis project Ga0315902, IMG submission 203523) | Freshwater fungal communities from buoy surface, Lake Erie, Ohio, United States - Buoy 12 MA117 | ecosystem: Environmental > Aquatic > Freshwater > Lake > Lake biofilm | place: USA... | reverse complement strand
GCTGAAGTTGCTAAAAATCTAGCTGCATCCGAGTATGAAAAATATCGAGTGATTCAAGATCGAGAATATATATCTGACTTTGACAAGGCGGTTAAAAAATCACTAAATAGTGCTCAGAGAAAAGATAAGTCATAAAAGAATAAAATTACAAGTTAATAATGGGAAATTAAAGATATTTCTGCAATTACTTTACTTAGTTCATAGGTTTGGCAGCAGTTTGAAGATTAACTGGGATCTGAGAGTAGCAACACAAAATTAACACTATGTAGCCCCAAAAATCCTGAAATGATGATGAAACTTGAGCTAAAATAGCAAGAGCTTTTCTAGATTTGGTGCAGTATGTTTAAGGGACTATGGCAAAGTTCGTGGAAGTTGCTCAATACAGATATTTCTGTTGGAGAGACGATACAGGGTAGTGTTGATACGACGAAAGCCATTTTGGATTTATCCAAAGCGATAAATGAAAACAAAACTCTGCCTGAACTAACGCCCCTAATTGGACATCTTTCTTCAATATTGGATGTTTTGAATCTGCCGATAGTGCAATTAGCGGGTTCAGCGTTGCCATTTGTCTCGATCGCTAGTAAGTTGTTGCAGTTTTATTTAGATAGCACTAAGGAAGATCCATCCTTAGAAGATTGTGTGGAATTGGTGGGACAGGCGGCTTATTTAGAGAGTTTTAAAAAGTTTTTTAGTGATGATGCAAATAAGCATTTATTGGAGAAATTAAATAAGGCTAGAGCATCCGATCGCCTTCAGAAAGAGATTTCAAAATTGAGCAAGAGTCTGACTTTAACTGAGTCTGAGGCTAAGACTGTATTACTTTGCTTTCATGAGTCAAAGTTGGCAACAGAGTTGAATCCTATTGTTTTAGAGCGATTGGTTGAGGCGGGAATTGAGGAGAGGCAAGCGAAGATTATTGTCGAGAGAATTTCGCGGATGACGCATCGGGAAATTAAACCTGCGTTGGCGGAGATTAAGGACAAGGTGAAGAAGCTATCTGTGATTTATGGTAGTGAGTGGCAGCGTGAGCTAGAAACCTATGACAGTATCGATCGCTATTTAGAAGAGGTAATTGCTAAGAAGCCTAAAGAGAAAGTTTTTGAGGAGAATTTTGGCTTTGAAGATATCTATGTGGAATTGCAGGTTGAGGCGATCGCAAAAGATGGCAGCAGTGGCAAAACTCAGTTCATTGAAGAATGGGCGCTAGGTTTACTCAATGATGAGAGTAAGTCGGGACAGGTGCTATTTATCCAAGGGGAACCAGGGCGGGGGAAGAGTGTTTTTTGTCGGATGTTTGCCGATCGCGTTAGGCGGGAGCTATATCCGATTTGGACTCCGATTTTAATTAGATTGCGGGATATTGATATCTCAGCAGATGATTTTGATACTTTACTGCGAAATTCTGTAAATACGGATTTTGCGCGGAATGATAACGGCTGGCTGACGGATCGGAATACGCGATTTTTGTTTATTTTGGATGGGTTTGATGAGCTTCTGTTACAGCGTGGGCGCGATCGCAGTCTCAAGGATTTTTTAGAGCGTGTTTCTAGTTTTCAGGATGGTTGCAAAAATATTAAGGAGCGTGGGCATCGGATTATTATTACGGGTAGACCGCTTGCGCTGTTTGGAATTGAGCGCGAGATGCGTCCTAATTTGGAACGAGTGAAAATCCTTGATATGAGCCAAAAGGTTCAGGCGAGTTGGTTGAGGAAATGGGCGGTACTGAAAGGGGAAGATGCGGCGCAAAAGTTCCAAGCTTTTATTAGTGATGACAAATGTCCTAAACAAGTGAAAACCTTAGCAAAAGAGCCTTTGTTGCTGTATTTGTTGGCAGCGATGCATGGGGATAATAGGTTTAAGATTGAGGACTTCCAGAAGGCGGGAAACAGTGCCAAAATTTTGATCTATGATGAGACTCTAGACTGGGTTTTGACAAAACAACGCAATAACAGACTTAACCCCCAGTTGACAGGTTTAGAGGCTGAAGATATTCGCGATATTTTGAAAGAGGCGGGTTTGTGTGTGGCTCAGTCGGGAGGAGAATGTGCTTCTTTGGAAGTGATTGAAGCAAGGTTAGTGCCCGATGTGCGTAAGGCTCTAGAGAATGCTCGGAAGGATCAAGAGAAAGATACTTTGCCTGTGGCGTTGGCGACTTTTTATCTGAAGGCGGCGGATGGTAAAAATAACTCAATGGAGTTTCTGCACAAGAGTTTTGGTGAGTTTCTTTGTGCAGAGCGATTGGTTGATAGTTTGTTGGCATGGTCGAGGCAAAAGCCCGATCCACGCCGATCTAGTCGCCAAGTTTTGGAAGTGGAAGATAAAGATTTAGAATGGCAGGTTTACGATTTATTGGGTTTTGGAGCGCTCACTTATGAGATTGTGGAATATTTGACAGCATTAATTGAAAGGGAATTTGCTAGAAAAGATGATGATTTTGTGAGGTTGTTTGAGCGTTTATATGGGTTTTATTGGGCTTGGAGTGATGGGGACTTTATTGAGGCGGTTGAGTCGGATGGAGAGCCTATACCTCTTAAGAAAGCACGTCTAATGCAGAAACAAGGTGTTGCGATCGGGCAACGTAAGGTTGATGTTTATACAGGATTGAATGTTTTGATCTTGATGTTTACTTTCCATCGTTATGCTCAGGTAAACTCAGAACTAAAAGACAAAATTTCATTCCATCCTTGCAAATACAAAACAAAAAACGGATCAACTGATGACTCAAGTCGATTGCCTCGTATTAGTGGCTATGGACAATGCCTTGGAGATATCCTCTTTATTAACACAGTCGGCAAATTTTTAAACAATGCAGACATAAGTGGCACAGAGATTAGTCTTGCAAACCTCAGAAACTTAAACCTCAGTAACTCAAACCTCAGTAACTCAAACCTCAGTAACTCAAACCTCAGTAACTCAAACCTCAGTAACTCAAACCTCAGTAACTCAAACCTCAGTAACTCAAACCTCAGTAACTCGAACCTCAGTAACTCGAACCTCAGTAAATCATACCTGAGAAACTCAAACCTCAGTAAATCATACCTGAGAAACTCAAACCTCAGTAAATCATACCTTAGTGAGGCAGACCTCAGTAACTCAGACCTCAGTAACTCAGACTTTAGTGAGGCAAACCTCAGTAAGGCAAACCTCAGTAACTCAAACCTCATAGGTGCACTCCTCAGAGATGCAGACCTCAGAGATGCAGACCTTAGTCGCGCAGAACTTAGTCACGCAGACCTCAGTCGCGCAGACCTTAGTCGCGCAGACCTCAGAGGCGCAAACCTCAGCCGTGCAGACCTTCGTGGCACAGACCTCCGTGGCGCATCCCTCCGTGGCGCAGACCTCAGTGGCGCAGACCTCAGTGGCGCAGACCTCAGTGGCGCAGACCTCAGTGGCGCAGACCTCAGTGGCGCAGACCTCAGTGATATTTCATCACATGAAAGTATAATTTGGTCAAATGCTAGAGGCTTACACGAAGCAATTTATATACCCGATGCTTTAGTTAGCAATTCACAATTTAGAGCAGCAGTTTTGCTATGCAATGGTTCTGATTTGGTTGTTTCTGGTGATGTGGATGGAGCAATTGCCGCTTATACTGAAGCCCAAAGCCTCGATCCTAATTTGGAGATTTCTGCATTCTACTGGAATACATTAGGATGGTTTGGTAGTCTGCATAATCGTGCCACTGATGTTCTATTTGCCTGCGAGAAAGCTGTTGAGTTAGAAAAAATTACGAAATTTCATACTACTCGTGGTCTAGCAAGAGCATTAACTGGTAACTTCATAGGAGCAATTGAAGATTTTGAAGCATCGAGCAAAAGGGTTGAACTCAAGAAAGAAATTATAGAAAAGCGTCAACGTTGGCTTCAAGCTTTAAAATCTGGAATTAACCCATTTACACCCGAAGAACTAGAAGCCTTGAGAGCTAGCGAGGGAGCAACCTCATAATCGATCGACACTCACTGTCTAAACTGACTTGCTATACCCCAAAGCCAATCAAGACTACAATCTTAGATGAATTAAGAATTTTAAGCATCATGTTTCAACCCCAAGCCGCAATCATCACTGACAGCATTAACTTAACAGGCGATCGCCTGACCACCTTTGTGCTGACCTACCACCGCATGATTCACTCAGAATTCATGACCCATCGAATGCTCAGCAAAAACAGCAGCAGCAGTCGCGCCATTCCCGTCGAGAAAATGATCAAACTCGTCGAGAGTCAAGAGGTCTATCCATTACATTGGGGCAAAAATCAAAAGGGAATGTCCGCCCAAACAGAAGTTACCGAAGACGAGATGCAAGCAGCATCAGCAGTATGGCAAGAAGCTAGACTTGATGCGATCCGTCATGCGCGGAGATTGGTAGAAATTGGCATCCATAAACAAGTAGTCAATCGCCTGTTGGAACCTTTCTCCACGATTACCGTAATTTGTTCGGGAACAGAATTTCAAAACTTCTTTGAACAGCGCTGTCATCCCGACGCTCAGCCTGAAATCCAAGTTCTTGCTAATAAAATGAAAGCCGCCTATGATGCGAGTCAACCGCAGCAACTAGCCGCAGGTGAATGGCATTTACCATTAATTAAACAAGAAGATATTGACGAAATTAGCGATATTAACGAATTGGTCAAAGTTGCAGTAGGACGCTGTGCGCGAGTCAGTTATCTCAATCATGATGGGGTGCGGAGTCTCGCCGATGACGTGAAACTGCACGATCGCCTATTAACTTCTAAACCTGCTCACCTGTCACCCTTTGAGCATGTAGCAAGCGCCCTTCCTAATTCCGAAAAACGCGCCAATTTCACTGGCTTCCAAGCCTATCGATTCGATCTAGAAAGGAATAAGGGGAATTAAAGAGGGGAATTTCTTTGCGGAAAATCTCCTTAAGATATTCCCATAAAACAAAATCCCTGTAGGGGCAGGTTTATCAACAAGTCAATGCTTTACCCATAGATTTATTCCAAAACCTGCCCCTACGCATAGATGTTTTTTCTTGGGAATCTCCTAATCTTAGTAAATAACCACCAAAATCCTCAATGTCCCGTACCAAGACAGTTAAACCTCTAAAAAAAGGATTTGCCCGATCTCATTCTCCGATCATTTTAAGCGCTTGTTTAATTGTCAAAAACGAAGAACAACGCTTACCACAATGCTTAGAGAGCCTGCTTTCGCTTGCCGATGAAATCATTGTCGTTGATACAGGATCGCTCGATCGCACCGTTGCCATTGCCAAGAAATATCAAGCGCGAGTATTTCATTTTGCTTGGTGTGATGATTTCTCACAGGCGCGGAACTATGCGATCGCACAGGCTAAAGGCAAATGGATTTTAGTAATTGATGCCGATGAAGTTTTGGAGCAAAGTGCGATCGCTATTTTGCAAGAGGTGTTACAACGAGAAGACTGTCTAGCAGTAAATCTTTTGCGCTCGGAAATAGATGCAAAGCAAGCCCCCTATTCCTTAGTATTACGTCTATTCCGCAATCATCCTGCGATTAAATTTACAGGGCTATATCACGAATCCATCGATCAATCGGTGGTAGCTTTACAAGCGCAAGAACCTCATTGGCAAGTGCTAAATGTAGAAATTCCAGTTTTACTGCATTACGGCTACACGGATAGCGAGATCCAGCTTAAACATAAGTATGAGTTTGCCAAACAGTTGATGCACAAACATTTGGAAGCATTTCCTAATGATAGTTATATGCTCAATAAATTAGGCGCTTTGTACATTAGTAGTCCTCAAGATGGCGATCGCCATTTTGGGATTGAGCTATTACAAAAAGGATTACATTTACTTGACGATGCCGAACAACAAAGTTTAATTCGCTGTGAGTTACATTACCATTTAGGGCTTGCCTATCACCAAAATGCAGATTGGGAACTAGCCAAAAACGCCTATGAGCAAGTAATTGCCCTAGATGTTCCTAACATTGTCAAACTTTCCGCTTATCTCAATTTAGGAAATATCTATCAAGAACTCAACCAAAAAGAAGCGATCGCATATTTTGAAAAGGTAACTCAAATCGCTCCCAATTTCGCCCAAGGACATTTTAATTACGGAATTGCGCTCAAAACATCAGGACATTTTACCGATGCGATCGCCGCTTACCAACAAGCAATTGCACTCGAACCGAACTATGCCGAGGCACATCAAAATCTAGGTGTCGTGCTCATGAAAGTAGGCTATTTCCCCGAAGCGATCGCCTCTTTCACAATGGCAATCCAACTCCATGATCAGCAACAGAATTATGAAACTGCGGAAATATTGCGATCGGCTCTACAAGAATTTAGGTAAGGGCAATTCATGAATTGCCCTTACCTAAATTCTGCAAGTATTTAATCTGTTCGGCAAGATTTTTAGCTAACAATGCGCGATTAGGACAAACGGATAAACCCGCATTGCGGAGAGCCTCAGCCGCCCATGTATTGCAGTTAAACAAAGAAAAATATTTTGGCACAGCCGCATAAAAACTACTAACGCCATATTGACCTTTGCCAATTGTCGCTTTGCGATCGCCTTTTTCATTAACAGCAAAAGTCTGTTTCACATAAGCAAATAAATTTTGAAATCCCGCTTCTGATAGCTCTATCGGTAATACAGGAAATTTAAAAAACTGCGTAGGAGATTCCGCAAAACTTACCACATGCATGACACTATCCGATGGAATAAATACCGCCCTTAGCATTGAGAGAATAGACTGATCACCCGCAAAATAAAACTGGCGATCGCCCCAACCTACTTCCACATAGGGAGCATCTTTCCATTCTTCTGCACCAAAAGCTTCTGGCTTTAGTTGTGCCCATGCTAAGCCCGAATGCCAATCATGATGCACAAAATAAATCGTGCGAGTTTTAACATTAGGAGCAGGGGGGAACAGCCCCACAGTTGGGCTAGGACAATAGAAAAAGTAACTGGCGATCGCAATAAAAATTCCCAGCAATATCCCTAGGAAAATAGATATCTTCTGCTTACGAGTCACGGTTAGATTAGTGTCATCATTTCTTGATTAACTTTCGTACAATAACACTCAACAAAACCAAAAAGAGAGTTGCGGAGCTTCGCGCCGCAACTCTCTTTTTGGTTTTGTTGTAGCACGGCGAAGCCGCGCCACAAATAATTGGTTTTGTATTGACTATTGCACTAATTTAAAGTTACTATAGTGAGTTCGGAATTCCAAAACTGTAAAGCCATGCCGCTACCGATTGTTGCCGTTGTCGGTCGCCCCAATGTGGGCAAATCTACGCTCGTAAACCGTCTGTCGGGAGAGCAATATGCGATCGTCTACGATCAACCTGGTGTAACCCGCGATCGCGTTTATCGCGAATGTTTTTGGGGCGCACATGAATTTCAAGTCGTTGATACAGGTGGATTAGTATTTGACGACGAGACTGAATTTTTACCAATGATTCGCGAACAGGCGGAGATTGCCATTCGTGAATCTGCTGCTGTGATTTTTGTAGTTGATGGAATGGCAGGGATTACCGATGCTGACGAGCAACTAGGTGGCTGGTTGCGTCGGCAGAATATTCCTGTGCTACTGGCTGTAAATAAATGCGAAGGCTCTAAATTTGGTCTATCACTAGCCGCCGAATTTGGGAACCTAGGCTTAGGCGAACCAATCCCAATGTCGGGAATTCATGGCAATGGTACAGGCGAATTATTAGATGAATTAGTCAAACATCTACCCGCACCCGAAGAAGTAGTCAAAGAAAGCGACGAAATTAAAGTAGCGATTATCGGTCGTCCCAACGTTGGTAAATCCAGCTTACTGAATGCATTCATCGGTGAAAACCGTAGTATCGTTAGTCCCATATCGGGCACAACTCGCGATGCGATCGATATGTCGGTCGAGCGTGATGGGAAGAAATATCGCTTAATTGATACTGCAGGTGTGCGCCGTAAAAAGAATATTGATTACGGCATTGAATTTTTTAGCATCAACCGAGCATTCAAAGCGATCGGACGTTCAGATGTAGTTCTGCTGATCATCGATGCTCTTGACGGCGTTACTGATCAAGATCAAAAGCTAGCAGGTCGGATTAATGACGAAGGCAAAGCTTGCGTAATCGTGGTCAATAAATGGGATGCGATCGAAAAGGATTCCTACACCATTTACGACTACACCGCCGATGTAAAAAGCCGCCTGATGTTTGTGGAATATGCACCGATTATCTTTGTCAGTGCCTTGACTGGGCAGCGCGTCGAGCAAATTCTTGAGCGCGTAGATATAGCATATGAACAGCATAAGCGCCGCGTCCCCACGGCGATTTTAAATGAAGCGCTGAATGAAGCCGTTACATGGCACGCGCCACCCACCAGTCGCGGCGGTAAGCAGGGCAAAGTATATTACTGCACTCAAATTTCTGATAGTCCCCCAACCGTAATTCTGTTCGTCAACGATCCGCATCGTTTCAACGATAACTACAAGCGTTACATCGAAAATCAGTTCCGCAAAACTCTTGGTTTTGATGGGACACCGTTACGATTTATCTGGCGCGGCAAAAAAGATCGCGAAGTCGAAAAATCGAAAAACTCAGCATTGAGATAAACAAAAGGGACGCAAAGCGTCCCTTTTGTTTTGGTTATAATTTTACAAGCAGTAAAGGTGGTTTAACATGACAAGCCAGATAGTTAGTAATTTAACCGTCGATGAACTCAAAGATGTAATTACCAGTTTCGTAGAAGAATATGAAGACAAAGTGTCAGATGCTCGCAGCCAACTAAGACAAGTAGAAAACCTTTTAGGTTCTTTGCCTAATGTTAACCAAGATAATCCTTGGCTAAAAATGGCTGGTATGCACAAAGATAATCCCTTATTTGAAGAAGTAACTGCATCTATAGAAGCCAATCATCAAGACGTTACTGATGGAGAATTGAATTAGATGAGTTTGTGGATACATGATACTAACCATGTGACTTACCTACAAAATTCTCATCCTAATGTTTTGCAACGTCTTTCTACTGTTAATCCAAAAGATGTTGCTATAACCGCAATTACCGCAGAAGAAAAAATTCGTGGTTGGTTCAAGTTTATGGACGTAAACTCTGATTGCTGTATCTGGGCTTACAAGGGTTTTAAGGATACATTGACATATTTTAAAAAGGTTAATGTTCTGGATTTTGATGAAAATGCATACCAAATTTATCGAGATCTCAAAAAGAAATTAAATAATAAGGTTGGTACGAAAGACTTGCAGATTGCAGCGATCGCGCTTTCTGTGAATGTCATAATAGTTACAAGTAATCTCAAGGAAATAATTTCGCTTTGTTGCTCGATGCTCAAAGCGAAATTATTAATGAACAATTTCTAAATTGGGCGCTATGTTTTGATGTAATTTCTCTAAAAAACAATCCTAGATTTCAGGTAATTTAGTATAAGCAATCCCCAATGATTTCAGGGAGCGTGCGTTGGGGCACACTATCTAAAACCATGTAATACCAATTTTCAAAATGGCGTTGCCATTTTTTGTAACAGAATAAATTTGCTCTGGGGATAGACTTAGAGCATGATTGAGGAAAGATAGCGCTATTGTATGAGGATAGCCGAGAAGAAATTATGAACTCAACCTATAAAGCATTTTGGTTAGAAGCTGGTGATCTGGTGGTGATTGACCAGACCCAACTTCCCTTTCGTTCAGTGACTAAGACCCTGAAAACTAGTGCCGATGCTACCCTTGCGATTCAGGATATGACTGTGCGCGGTGCGGGGGTAATTGGTAATGTCGCCGCTTTTGGTGTGTATTTAGCAGCTAGAGAAAGTAAAGGCGATCGCGAAAAGATTAAGACCCTCTCATCGGTCATCCGTCGCGCTCGTCCGACCGCAGTAAATCTGATGTGGGCGGTTGATCGCATGATTGCGGTATTAGAAAAAGCACCCGCAAACCAAGATTTGGTAGAAATTGCCCTTAAAGAAGCGATCGCTATTGCCGATGAAGATGTAATTGGTACACGCAATATTGGCAAATTTGGCTGCGAACTGATTGAGGCGATCGCTAAAACTAAACCCAAAGGGGAACCTGTAAATATTCTGACCCATTGCAATGCGGGATGGTTAGCGATCGTCGATCGTGGCAGTGCCTTAGCGCCTATTTATGAAGCTAGCGATCGCGGGCTAAATATTCATGTGTGGGTTGATGAAACCCGTCCACGCAATCAAGGCGCAAATTTGACAGCGTGGGAACTCGGACAATCGAATATTCCACATACACTGATTGCTGACAATACTGGCGGACTTTTAATGCAATATGGCAAAGTCGATCTTTGCATTGTGGGAACCGATCGCACTACTCGTAGTGGTGATGTTGCAAATAAAATTGGTACATATCTCAAAGCTCTCGCAGCCTTTGACAATAATGTTCCCTTTTATGTAGCCTTGCCAAGTTCCACTTTTGATATGCAAATTGTTGATGGAGTCAAAGAGATTGCGATCGAGACTCGTAGTGAGGATGAGGTTCTCTATATGCAAGGGCTACAAGATGATGGCAATATTGGCAAAGTGCGAGTCGCTCCTTTGGAAACTACGGCTTTAAATTATGGATTTGACATTACTCCTGCCAGACTGGTTACAGGGCTAATTACTGAGCGCGGTATTTGTGATGCTGCGGAAACAGCGATCGCAGGGATGTTCCTCGATCTAATCCCATAAGTTAAGAGGCGGCATCCGTCGCCTCTTAGATTTTCTATTTAAGTTTGACTTCTGAAGATTGATGCAATGGTAACTGGGTTGTTACATTGGTTCCATCGTTATTAAACAAATCACAGGAGATTGGAAGACGACTGATATTTTTGTTGCTGCCAATTACGACGATCGCTGATCCTTTGAACAGCTTTTGGTTTGGATCAGGGTTGATTTCAAACTTTTGATCGTGGCTTACGGCTATCACGTTTACGCCATAGTGGCCACGCAGCTTTAGTTCTAGGATTGTCTTGCCATCAAACTCTTCAGGAACCATCACTTCGACAATACTGTTATCTGGATCGAGTTCAAAGCGTTCTAAAATGCCTCGTTGAGTCAGCGATCGCGCTAAAGCTCTTCCCATTTCTGCTTCAGGATAAACGACTAGATCCGCACCAACTTTTTTGAGCAAAGTACCATGTACTTCAGATGAAGCCTTCGCAACAACATGCTTCACTCCAGCTTCCTTCACATTAAGTGTAGTAATAATACTCTCTTCTAAAAAATTGCCGATCGCAACAATCACCGTATCAATTTCGAGAATGCCAGATTCTTTGAGTGCGAGTGGATTAGTGGAATCTAATTGGATACAATGCGCCGCTAGGTTATTGGCTCGTACATGACTGACACTCTCTTCATCCTTGTCAGCAGCTAAGACTTCATGCCCTAAGCGATCAAGGGTCGAACAGACTGATCTCCCAAATCGCCCTAGACCAATCACGGCAAATTGCTTATTCTCGTGGCGCAGACTGCGAAAAAAGCTTAAAGAAGATATATCCACAAAATTTTCCTGTATTCCTTACGGTGATTTAATTTTACACATTGCTAAAGGCAGAGCGAAGCGCTGTCTTTAGTCGTTCAACCTACCAGCATCGACTCTTGAGGGTATTTAATCAGACTAGGACGGGTATCAGTAAAGATTGCTGCCATCAATAGTAATACGCCAACCCGACCGATATACATCGTGGCAATGATTACAAGGCGACCTGCTGGTGAGAGCGACGCAGTAATTCCAGTCGATAAGCCAACTGTACCAAAAGCTGAAGTTGCTTCAAATAGGATATTTATAAAGCCTATATTGCGATCAGTTAAAGATAGTAACCCAGTCGAACAAATTACTGTAAATAAAGAACCCACTGCGACACCAACTGCTTTTAAGATCAGACCATTTGGTACTTGCAACTTATAAAGATTGATTTGATCTCGTCCCTGCAATGCTGCACCCGTGCAACTAGCCAAAATCCTCGCAGTTGTGGTTTTAATCCCACCGCCTGTGCCTCCAGGGCTTGCACCGATAAACATTAAGGCTATGGTGATAAATATGCCAGTCACAGTCATTTTGCCATTATCAATCGTGTTGAAGCCAGCCGTGCGCGTGGTGACAGACTGAAACCAAGCACCGACGATCTGATCAAACAATGGCAATTTACCTAATGTTTCGCTATTACTAAACTCTGTAAACCAGAAAAATATAGTTCCAAATAGGATCAATGCGATCGTTGTACTAGTGGCTACACAGAAGGTCAGACTAAAAGAGATGTAGTCGCGATCGCGTGAAAATTTTGTTCTTAACCACAGATAACCTTCCAAAATCACTTGATAGCCAATGCCACCAAAAACAATCAGTGACCCAATAATGATACTCACCATCGGTGAGTTCACATAGCCCATCAAATTATCGGTGAATAGGCTAAAACCAGCATTATTAAAAGCATTAACGCTATGGAAGATTGATTGCCAAACACTCTCAGTAAAGCTCATTTTTTGGCTAAAGATGGGCATTAGGGCAAATACCCCTGTCAATTCAAATAACATGGTCACGGCGATGATTGACTTAACTAATTGCAGCCCACTCCGAATACCATTTGTATCCAAGGCGGACTGCAAAGTCACTTTGTCCCTCAGGCTAAATCTACGTCCAATCAGCAATAAGAGGATAGTAGTTGCGGTCATATAGCCCAAGCCGCCTACTTGAACTAACAATGTCAGGAACAGTTGTCCCCAGAATGAATAAAATTTACCGACATCAACTACAGATAAACCTGTTACGCATACAGCAGAAGTAGAGGTAAATAAAGCGGTGATCAGATCTGACCATGTGCCGTTACTAGATGATATCGGCAGCATTAGTAAAAATGTCCCAATTGATATGACAGCCACGAAGCCAAGACAAATTGTTCTAGCAGGGTTCACGTTGATTCCGCAAATATATCCGTGAGTTACAAAATTAATTCTATAGCGATCGTTGGAAATAGAGACGACACAAAGTATTGTCATCAAAAATTTACCCCACCCTAGCCCTCCCCTTGCAAAGGGGAGGGAACAAGGTTTCTAGTTTTCCCCCTCTGCAAGGGGGAATTAAAGGGGGTAAGTCCGACTTATGTCTTGACGATAGGCGATTTACCCCACCCTAGCCCTCCCCTTGCAAAGGGGAGGGAACAAGGTTTCTAGTTTTCCCCCTCTGCAAGGGGGAATTAAAGGGGGTAAGTCCGACTTATGTCTTGACAAATAAAGATTAAAGGCAGCGCTTTGCACCGACTCTAATCTTTATTTGTGGTTAACCATACCCAAGGACAGAAGGGCAACATTAGATAAGAGTGTTACGATCGCTATTATGCAAATACAGGGTTACAGGGACTGAAACTAATGAAATACTACACATTTGGCAATAATTTTCCCAACGGCGGCGGCGGTGGCGATCGCTGGTCAGGTGTGCGTTTTTGGCTAACTACTATGCTGGTTTTTTGGGCATTTAGTGCGATCGGGCTAGGTTGGCTAGTTAACTCGTTTTTCATTTTGATTGGTTTCGTTACAGTTGTCCCTGTAGTCGCCTTTTTGGGTTTGCAATGGTGGATTAAGCGCAGTATCGTGACGGCAGATTGCCCTATATGCGATACAACTTTTAATGCTTCAAGGGCAAGTCAGTTTCAATGTCCTAACTGCGGCGAACCTTTGCAAGAGCAGCAAAATAAATTTGTACGGCTTACCCCACCAGGTACTATCGATGTTGATGTCCAAGTTGTCGAATGAGTACATCCTCCTGTTTTGGATCATTTTTTAGAAAGGAAAAGGATGCGCTTCGCGCATCCTTTTCCTTTCTAGGTATAAAATACTGTTAGCTCTATATTTAGCGTTTAGCATAGGATGTCACCATGCCCTTGATTGCAACCGATAAGATTGTCAAAGACTTAGAAAAGGTAGGCGCTTTAGCAATGCGCGTTCCCCCAGAAGGCGGTTATGAAGGTCGCTACCAACTCAGACTGAAGAATGCGGGTTATGACATTTTGTTCATTTCTGCGCGTGGTTTAGGCGATGTGAATAGCTATCTCACTGGAGTTCATGGTGTGCGTCCTTCTCACCTTGGCAAAACCGAGATTCGTACATATTTCATTCCACCCGCAATCCAGTTTCGTCTCAATGCTTTACCGACTAAAGCTAAGGGCTTGGTTGTGTGGCTGATCGAGGGTAACTACCTATCTAAGGAAGAACTTGAGACTTTAAGTCAAATCCCCGATCGCGATCCAAGAGTAAAAATCGTGATTGAAACAGGTAGCGATCGCCAAGTGACTTGGCAACCGCTCAAACTAGCTGTTGCTGCATAAATCAAAAAGGGGCGTTAAGCGCCCCTTTTTTTGCAAGGTAGAGTTCAGAGTGAGGTAATCTTTCGCAGGTCATAAATTGTTTGAGCGATCGCATCTGTCACATCTTCTAAATTGTTATAAACCTGTTGATTTGTAAATCTCAAAAAGTAAGTACCTTTAGACTTGAGAAATGCTTCTCTTTGAGCATCATAAACCTGAACGCCATCCTGAAAATGACTATCCCCATCAATCTCGATTGCAAGTTTTAGCTCAGGGGCATAAAAGTCAATAACAAATATATCAATGCTGTACTGTCTGCGAAATTTACAGCCTTCAATTTGCCGCCCTTTTAATACTGACCAGACAATTTTCTCGGCAGGAGGCATATCGTTACGCAGCGATCGGCGCTTTTCTCTTTGCGAGGTCTGATTGTATAGTTCTGTCATGATATAAGAACTTGATCGGCTCTATTAACAATGCTAATTTACCCCCCTCAATCCCCCTTTGCAAAGGGGGGAGGCTTATTTTCTTGTTCC
>Ga0315902_10007575_pt1 | contig 14798 bp, 17 predicted proteins | sample LakEriMetagenome_9_FD_203523 | JGI IMG/M metagenome (GOLD analysis project Ga0315902, IMG submission 203523) | Freshwater fungal communities from buoy surface, Lake Erie, Ohio, United States - Buoy 12 MA117 | ecosystem: Environmental > Aquatic > Freshwater > Lake > Lake biofilm | place: USA... | reverse complement strand
GGATGCGACCAATGATCGAATCCTGGGGCAAGTCGATTGGCTGCACCAGAGTGACTTTGGCAGGCCGCAAGGGCTGGGCAAAGACATTTTTAAAAGACGAGGGTTACAGCCCACAGTGGTCTGTACTTGCAAAGGAGTTGTAAATGGCAACAGATGTAAATCTCGGCATGTTGAGTCTTGAGGAATTGCGGAGACTGCTTGGTCAGAGCCAAGGGGTTACTCCATCCTCTCAGGTGGGCGTCAGCCCGTACCAGCAGATCATGGGCCGAATGCCACTACTTCAGAATCCATACGCTGGTGTGTCTGGTGGCTACAATAATTTCCAAGGTGGCTACAACCCCAACATGTACAGCAATGCGCCAAGAGCAATTGGCCAGCTTGGCTTTGGCGGTGGTGGCGGCGGCGGTGGCTCTGAGCCTGCCGCCCCCAGCGATTGGTCAAACAAGACTGATGCTGAGAGGGCTGCTTATTACTCTGCAAACCCGTTCATGGCCAGCGTCACGCAGCTTGGCCAGAAGGCTTTGGGGTTTACTTCATTGGGTGCTTTGGCAAAAGCAATGAATCCAGATCTTTATAACCGTGAAGGTTTGATCACGATGGGCGTCAACCCTGCCGCATACCAAGCCGCAAAAGAGAGTTTCCGCGCCAGTGAGATTGCCGACATGAATGCAGCTAATGCAGCGGCTGCCAATGCTGCTATGAACGCTCAATCCATGCAGTCGATGCAAGATGCACTGGCTGCTGACACGGCAGCAGCGCTAGCGCAAAGTGTTGCAGACCAGAATACTGGTGGAGACGGCGGCGGTTATGGTGGCTACAGTGATGGCGGCGGCAGTGACAGTTTTGGTGAAGGCCAGTACAACATGGGCGGCCCTGTTGATAAGGTTGTCGGCCCTAACCCACCAGGCCCAGATGACGGTGCTGGCATGTTGCAGATCGGCGAGTATGTCATCAAGAAATCAGCGGTCAAGAAGTACGGCGCAGGGCTGCTGGACATGATCAACGATGGCAAGATACCTGCCAAAAAAATGAAATCTTTACTCGGCTAAGGGGAAAAAAATGTCTAAAGGTGGAAACCAAGTATCAACGACTTCAATCGATCCTGACATCAAGAGTGCGTTTCTCACAAACTTTGGTCAGGCTCAAGGTGTCGCAGCGGCATTGCCTGTCCAGCAGTTTGCCGGATTCAATCCTTTGTACCAAGCTGGTGAAGAACAGATCGTCAACCAATCCCTGACCCCGTTCACTGGTCAGGAAATTGGCGGGTTTATGAATCCGTACCAGCAAGAGGTCATTGACCGCAGCCTTGCCGATATTGAGTCGAGCCGCCAGATGGCCGACCTTAGAGATCGTCAGGCCGCTACACAAGCCAGAGCCTTTGGTGGCTCGCGCCAAGGTGTGCAGTCTTCACTGACCAATGCCGCAGCCTTAAAACAAGCCGCTGACCTGTCAGCCAACCTGCGCAATCAAGGCTTTGGTCAAGCGACTCAGTTGGCTCAGTATGCCCGTGGACAAAACCTCCAAGGTGGCCAGAATGTGTTGGCCTTGGGCGGTGCGCGTCAGGCTCTGGAGCAGCAGCAGATGGATGCCATCCGCAACATCGGCCTGCAAAAACTTGGCATCGTGCAGTCCAGCTTGGGTGCAAGCCCAGCCAACTTGGGCGGCAGTGTATCTACACCGTATACACAAAACCGTGGCGCTGGTCTTTTGGGCGGTGCTCTGGCTGGCTCTCAGTTGGCCGGCCTTACTAATAACGCAGTCAGCGGCGGCACGGGTGCTGCAATTGGCGCATTGCTTGGTCTGTTTGGTTAAGGGGACAAAAATGGCAACGCAATTTGACTTCTCAAACATCGGCAGCATTTTCGGCGGCGGTATGGGTGGCACGCCAACGGGTCTTGATGCGCTGCTGAGTGAAGACCAGCGCAAGCTGATGGGCCGCAACGCAGCCCTGTCAGCGGCTGCTGCATTGCTGCAAGCCAGTGGCCGCAGCACCACCCCCATCGGTCTTGGCCAAGCCCTTGGCTCGGCTCTGCAAGCAGGTCAGCAGGGCTACCAGCAGGCGCGTGCTGGCTCGGTGCAGGATCTGGTGCTGAATCAGAAGTTGGAAGAGGCTAAACGAGCCGAGCAATTGAGAAAGCAAATTGCAGATGTTCTGACCACTGCGCCACAGCCCATGAACATGGCACAAGCCGCATTGGCTGCACCAGGCATGCCGCTTGGCCCAACTATTCAGCGTGCTGAGTTGATGGACTCCATGCCACAGCCAACAGCCAATGAATTAAAGGCCAATCAGTACCGAACAATTGCCGACATTTATGCAGCGCAAGGCAAGTCTGAAGATGCCAAGCGTTACCAAGAAATGGCAGAAAACTTCAACCCACGGCCTGAAGCAGTGGGTCAGCCATTCCAAGGGCGAGATGGTAAGTTTTACCTTATGACCAAAACCGGTGGAGTTATAGATGCACCCGTAGCACCGGCAGCAAAACCATCTGGTGCGCCACAGCAAGTGATGGGGCCTAGTGGTCAGCCCGTTATGGTGCAGAACTACGATGACGGGACTTACAAGATTGTCAGCGGTGTGTCTCCGTTGATACCAAGAATCTCCATTGATAGGGGTGGCAGCACTCAATTTATGGATCCTTACAGCATTCCTAGCGGAACATCATTTGCTAAAACTCTGGCTCCGCAAGTTGTCGGAAATGCAGAAGATGGTTATTTTGTTGTTGGCGGTGGCGGTGGTGGCATGCCTCGCCTACCCGTTGCTGCACCAACAGTAGCAGGCGCAGGTGCAGCACGACCAGCGGCGCCAGCAGCAGGCACAGCGCCAGCAGCAACAGCGCCAGCACCAAGTGCAGCACCGGCAACTGCTGGCCCTGTCCCACTTATTGCTGGAACTGGCAAAGCATATACAAGAGAAAAAGAATTAAGGGCTGATTACACGACTCAAATGAAGCCGTTTACCGACTTGGGTCAGGCTTTTAGAAAGGTTGAGGCTGCGGCCTTGAATCCATCAGCGGCTGGCGACATCTCATTGGTTTATGGATACATGAAAATTTTGGATCCAAACTCAACTGTGATGCAGGGTGAGCAGGCCACAGCAACAAACGCCGGCAGTGTTCCAGATCGGGTGAGAGCGCAATACAACAAAGCTCTCACAGGACAGGGATTGATTGATGAAATTCGACAAGACTTCTACGCTCAGTCAAGAAATCTGATTGAGTCGCAAAGGCAATTGCAACAAGATATCGCAGAAAGATACAGGGGCATTGCCATACAAAACAGATTGGATCCGAATCAAGTTGTCTTTGATCCATTTCAACGCATTCAAACACCGGCACAAATTGCCGCTGCTGCCGCCGAAGACAAAAAGAAAAAGCCAAAATCTTTTTTTGATACATACAACCTTCTGAAAAGGAATTAATGATGGCAACAATATCCAACATCGAGAGAGTGCAGGAAAACATTCGCAGGATGCAAGAGCAAAATGCACCTGCGAATGATGTTGTTGGCTACCTTAAGTCTGAAGGCTTTACTCCGACCAAGTTTGAGGCAGCAGTCGCAAGTTCCAGAAAGCTAACCGGCCCACCTGTGGATGCTGGTTTTGGCCGCTCACTTTTGCAGGGTCTGTCTTTCAACTTTGCTGATGAGATTGAGGCGGCACTGAAGTCTGGGTCTATATCAAACAAAGATTATCAAGACCAGTTGGCAAGGGTAAGGGCTGGCATCAAGCAGTACGAGCAGCAATACCCTGGCCGAGCATTCGCTGGTGAACTGGTCGGCGGTTTGGCTCCTACAGCGGCTGCTCTTATTGCTGCACCATTTACTGGCGGCGCAACATTGCCAGCAGTCGCAGCGGGTACTGCACGCATTGCCACTAAAGTCCCAACCTTGGGAGGCATTGCTTTGCGCGGTGCTGGATATGGAGCAGCCTCTGGCGCTGTCTCTGGTGCTGGTGGAGCTGAAGGTGGATTAGGCAGTAGAGCCGCAGGCGCTGGCTTGGGTACAGTAACTGGTGGCGTATTCGGCGGTGCAACCCCATTGGTTACCAGTGCGGTAAGTTCGGGTGGTAAAGCAGTTAAAAGCGCTTTCACTCCGGCCCAGCCACAAGATGCGGCTAGAAAAGCGCAAGAGCTTATTGCCAAGAAGTTGGCGCAAGAAGGTCTTGATCCAGTGGCGCTGGCCCAGCAGCAGGCACAAAGAAACCTTGCATTGGGCGTAAAAGATGAAACCTTGGCCGACTACGCTGGTGAGTCCATGCGGCGCTTGGCCCGTGGTGCAATGGCAATCCCACAATCCGCACAAACAGAAACACGCCAGATGCTCATCGAGCGTGCCAGAGGTGCAGGCCCAAGGATTACACAAGACATCACCGACTTGACGGCAGTTGGTGCGCGTGACATTCGGGAGGTGGCTGATGAAATTATCCGTAATCGATCTTTGCTGGCTGCTCCACTGTATGAGCAAGCCAGAAGTGCGGGTCAGGTAAATTCTTTTGCCATCGACAATTTGCTGAAGAAATCAAAAGACATTCAACAGGCCATCAATGATGCAAGACGATTGCCTCAGTTTGCAGACTTGCCCGACAACGATATTGTCATGCTGGATAAAGCATACAAGTATGTTGGCGGTATTGCGAATGAAGCAAGGCAGTCGGGCAAAACAAATCGAGCAAATGATCTTGATGAGTTGCGCGTCTCTTTGCTCAATGCGATCACTGAAAAAGTCCCTGTCTATGGACGGGCGGTAAAAACTTTTGCTGATGAGTCTTTGCTGAACGATGCTCTTGAGGCTGGGTCAACAAAGTTCCTCAAGAAAAAGCCAGCAGAAATTAACAGAGAACTTGCCAGATTTTCTGATGACTCAGAACGGCAAATGTACCGACTTGGTGCAATTCAGTCTTTGCGTGATGACATTTATGCTACGAAAGAGACAGCAGATATTGCCAACAAGTATTTGGACTCACGCGAAATGCGTGATCGTATGCGCACCATTTTTAATTCCGAAGGAGAGTACGAATCCTTTGTGAAAAACCTTGAGCGTGAGCGTCAAATGGGAATCACTCGATCACGCATTGAGGGTGGCTCGCCAACAGCACCAATTGGGCAGGACATTGCTGAGTTGTCTGGGCCTGCACCATCTGAAATCATTTCCGCTGGTGGTCAATTGATGCGCGGAGATCTTATCGGTGGCGGCCTTAATTTGATGGGCCAGCTTGTCCCACGCATGCAGGGCATGAATGAGAATGTTGCAGAGCAAGTGGCACGAAGCGTTTTAAATCCTAGTTTCACGCAGCAGCAGCAGCTTTTGACAAGCCTGACGCCCGTCTTGGATGACTTGAGAAGGCGTGCATTGCAGCAGCAAACCCGTGCAGCAGGTGCGTCCACCAGTGCTGGTCAACTTGTCCCAGGCTTGCTGGGCGATTAACGCATCCCCCCAAAAAATGCCGCTGTCAGTGGGTCGATCTTGATCTTTCGATTCCTCTGACGGCGGCGTGCATTCAGAAAATCCTTATCGTCAGCCGACATCTTGTGGCGTTTTTTACGCATACGCTCGGCGGCTGTGAACGACACCGGCCTTGGTGCATCTGGCTCACTGCCCATCGTCAGCAAGGCTGTGGTCATATTGCCGGACTTTTCATAACCATGCACCCGCACCACCTTGGCCTTGCGCAGTGCTCGGACATTGTCGTATGCGGTGGCCAAGGCGCAGGGCAGGCGCACAGCGATCTCGGCCACGCTCAACGGGCCAATGCTCAGCAGCCGGATGATGCCGGCTCTATAGACCGGCTTTAGACCGCGCATCTTGCATCCTGCGGGTGTACTCACGGCGCAGCATGGCACGCACCACGAAGGCCCGAGTGTGGGCGTCTTCCGGTATCGCATGGCCATACATCTCCGGCGACAGCAGATCGTCCATGAACTCAATGGCGGCCACCAGTGCTGGCTCAAGAACTGGCTCGCTCATAGCTTGTCCGCATCTTTTCTGTATGTACGCAAATTGGCGATCAGTGACGGCAGCTTGAATGCGTCCATTGCACCTGGTCGGCCAGTGAAGGGTTTCAATTCAAGGGGGACATACACCCCAAGCATTTTGTTCAGGGCTGGTGGGGGTGTTGTTTTCCTCATGCTGACCACCATGCCACCAGTGCCGCAGCCAAGCCGCAGCCGATCACCAAGCACAGCAGATAGTCCAGCGCTGCATCAGCGCGATTGCTTAATTTGTTCATGTTGTTACCCTTGAGTTAGTAGTGTTACGAAGTTTACATCAAATAAACTAATTCGCATAGTAGTCAATAAATTGATCTGTTGTTGCTAAAATACACCTATGCAATCAGTACAAGATATTCGGGATAAGGCCAGAGAGCATGGCATCAGGATGAATGCCGTATGCCGTGAGGCTGGCATCCAGCAGCCGCAGGTGAGCCGCTGGATGTCTGGGTCTGTGAAGCCCCTTTGGGATTCAGTCAACCAACTTGAGCAGGCTTTGCTCAAGCTGATTGAGCAGAAATCACCAGTCTGAGGACTCGGCGGCAGCGGCGGCTGGTGCAGCCGACTTGCCGATGCCGAAGTCATCAGCAGCACTTGGCTTAGAGCCGCCCAGAGGCTGGCCCTTCTTGAGCAGCAAGATGTTGTTCAGGCCAAAAGACACGCCATTGTTGCCAGCTTGGCTGTAAGCGTAGGCATTCAGACTCACCCGCACATAGTCGCCACTGACAATATCGTCAGCGCCAATCAGGTCATTGCCGTGGGCGTCAATAGCACCAGGCTTGGCGGTGCTTTTGACATTGCAAAAGAAGTGGCCGGCGTACTCTTTGCCGAGTGGCGACCCGTCTGTCTTAGTTTCAGTGTCGCCATCACGCAATGGGTTGCGGATGTTTTTTGGCACTTTGTCACCGAACTTGGCGACCAGCGCTTCCTTGGCTGCTGCCTTCAAAGCGGCCAGCGTTTCTTTGTCGGTCTTGGGAATGAGGATCTGAGTGCTGTACTCATCCTTGCCATTCATTTCGTTTTTGCGGCTCTGCAAGCCTGAGAAGTAGGAGGTGCGCACCTCGCCGGTTGTGACTCTTGTTGACATTTGATCGTTTCCTTTTGGTTGATCGTTTTCAGGTTTTCAGCCTGACCAAGGCGGCCAGACAATTGCACTTTAGCACAAATAAATGTTGCAAGTGTTTTTTCTTTGAGCCACAATCAAGATTCCATAAACCGCTGAAAACGAGGAAAACGATGAAACTGTTCCCACACCAAGAAGAGGCCAAGCAATTCCTGCTGGACAAGAGGCGAGCCATCCTGGCCGACCAGCCGAGGGTGGGCAAGACCCTGCCAGCGGCAGCGGCGGCTCTGCAACACCTGCCGGCCATCGTGGTCTGCCCAGCCATTGCCAAGACAGTGTGGGAGGCGGCATTCAACAAGCTCGACCCATCAGTGCCAGTGCGCGTCATTACCGGCAAGAAGCAGGCGGCAGAGATTATTTGCTCTGGCGCGACCATCGTTAACTACGACATCCTGAGCAGTGTCACGGCTTTTACAGGAATTAAAACTGTGGTGTTTGACGAGTGCCACAGGCTCAAAAACAACAAGGCTATCCGCACTAAGGCGGCGATGCTGATGATGAAAAAGATTGATAGGGTTTATGCCCTGTCCGGCACGCCCATCCCCAACAGGCCCATCGAACTCTGGCCCATCCTTCACGGGCTGGGCATCTACCGAGGCGGCTGGTTTGACTTTGCTGCACGCTACGCCAAGATGTGGAGTGCGCCTTGGGGCTTGGATGTCTCAGGTGCTAGCAACATACCCGAATTGAAAGCACTGATGCGGCCCTTTGTCCTGCGCAGGAAGAAGGAGGACATCTTCATGGACTACCAGCAGCCACAGGTATCACTGGTGACCTTTGACCTGCCCGTAGACAAGCGTGAGCAATCCTTTGATGCCGATGCCTTGGTGGCCAATCCAAACGCTCTGATGGCCTTTGAGGGCTTGGCCGAGATCATGCGTGAGGCAGGCATGCGCAAGATCAAGGCGGCATCCGAATTCATCAGCGATTTGCTCGAGTCCGGTGAGCCGGTGGTGGTGTTCGCGCACCACAAGGATGTGGTGCATGGGCTGGTCGAGGAACTTAAAGACCACAAGCCGGTGGTGGTGGTGGGCGACACTCTGTCCACCAAGCGCACCGAGAACATTGCCGCATTTCAGTCTGGCCAGACCAAAGTGATTGTGGGCAACATTGCGGCCATGTCTGAGGGGGTTGACCTGAGTGCCGCCGACACGATTGTCTTTGTCGAATGCACCTGGTCAACCTCTGCACTGGAGCAGGCGTCCAGCAGGGTGGAGAACATCAACAAGTCAGGGGTCAAGCCGGTCATATACCTGCTGACCATCAGGGCCAGCCTCGACCACAATGTGCTGGCCAAGGTACTGAAAAAGCAAAATATTGTGAATCAGATTATTTAAGGGGATTAAATGAAAATACAAATAGGCGATGCCACGCTGTACCTTGGGGACTGCATGGATATATTGCCTACTCTGGGCAAGGTGGATGCGGTGATTACTGACCCGCCTTATGGGCTGGCTGAAAAGCTGCAAGGCGGGACATGGGGTAAAAAATTTGAGGGCGAAAGCAAAGACTGGGATGCGGTTGCACCCGCTGAACTTGTCAACATGGCGCGTCAACTTTCTGACAAGGCGATTGTTTGGGGTGGTAATTATTTTTCATTTCCACCATCTCGCTGCTGGCTTACATGGATTAAACGCGATGCGGTGCAAACTATGGCTGGATGTGAGTTTGCATGGACTAACTTTGATGCTAACGCCAAGTTTTTTGATTGGACGATTGCAGCCACCAATGCAGAAAGGGTTGCACACCCAACACAAAAACCGCTGGCCTTGATGAAGTGGTGCATTCAACAAGCTGGCGACCCGCAAACCATCCTAGACCCCTTCATGGGCAGCGGTACAACAGGCGTAGCCGCCATACAGATGGGCCGCAAGTTCATGGGCATTGAGCGCGAACCAAAATACTTTGACATTGCCTGCAAGCGTATAGAGCAAGCCTATGCACAGCGCAGTTTATTTGAAGGTGTAAACGGCATTAGCGCCAGTGACTGCAAGCAGCAACCATTAATTTAAAGGGAGAAAACCATGCAACATGAAACCAGAAAACACGCCCGACTCTCAGCATCCCGCATGGACAGGGTGATGAGCTGCCCAGGCTCTTACCGGCTGGAAAGCAAGATGCCTTATGAGCCAGCCGGTGAGGCCGCTACCATCGGCACGGCTATCCATGAGCTATCCGAGCGCATTCTGCGCGGCGAGGCGGTCAACCCCAAAGACCACCCAGACGATCACTTTGACATGGCCAACGAGTACGCCACCTTCATCAATACGCTGGTCGAAAAACCCCGCAAGCGCATGATTGAGGTCAATGTGGACGCAGGCCTCAAGACCCTGCACCAATCCCTTGGCGGCACTGCTGATGCCGTGCTGGTCGATGGCGACCACCTCCATGTGGTCGATCTCAAGACGGGCCGAGTGCTGGTCGAGGCCGAGGACAACAAGCAGATGCTGACCTACGCTCTGGGCGTCATGCGCATGTTGAATGCGCCTGCAACGATTACATGCACCATGCACATCTTCCAGCCCCGAGCCGGCCACAGCAAGTGGACAGTCTCAGGCGCTGAACTCATCAAGCACGGCCATGACCTGCTGGCCGCTGCCACTCTTGCGCTGACCGATGACGCACCGACCAACCCGTCCACCAGTGCTTGCCGCTACTGCAAGGCCAAGCCCATCTGCCCGTCCATGCGGCAGAAGGTGCAGGACAACGCACGCAAAGAGTTTGCAGACATCGTGAAGCAGGCCGACAAGGGCGAGGTGGTCGCAGTGCCAGCCGTTACGCCCGACATGATTGAACTGGCCCAGCTTGCAGCGATGTGGTCTGAGGCAGTGCTGGAGTCAGCCAAGCGTCAGATCACCGAGGGGTCAACCATCCAAGGCTGGACACTGCGCCCAGGGCGCAAGACCAAGTTTTGGAAGTCTGACGCCTTGGCCTACGAGGCGCTGAAGTCGTACCCGCAGGCATTTGATCTCAAGTCGCCATCGGCCATTGCCAAGCTGGACATCCAGATCAGCGAAGACCTGATCGGTGAGAAGCATGCGGCTTCCAGCTTGGTCAAAGAAAAGGCCAAGGACTAGAATTGCTGTCCCGCAAAGAAAAACCCCTGACAGCGTGAACTGTCAGGGGTAACTGGATCACTCCAGAAGGAGAACAACTTGTCGTCAACCGCGAGATCAACAACATGAGTATTTTAGCAAAAGCAACGGCCACTGAGTTCACCAACTCAAAGGCCATTGCTGTCAAGCTGATCGAGCAGCATCCAAGTGCAGTGTTCTGCACCTTTGCCACCACTGCCGATGGCAAGAAAATCCCCTACAAGAAGTCCGGCCAAGGTGTGGCGCGTGACACTACACCAGACCAGCTTTACAGCGCATCCGAGGTGCAAGCGATGGATGCCGCGCCGGCCGGCAACTATCTGGGCATCGTGATGCAGACCCCAACCATGAGCCAAGGCGCGTACCTTGTCTGCCTTGATGTGGACATGAAGCACTCCACAGGTGCAACCAACATTGCCATTAAGCGCATGGCCGAGTGGGTTAAGCAGCAGGATCAACTCACGGAGGTAAGCGTCTCCGGACGGGGGCGGCATGTCTTCTTGTTCGTGGCTGATGAGGACTTGGACAAGATCAAGCCTAAGTACAAGTTGGGCGGCGGCCAAGAGATTGAGGTGTTCGGGCTGCCAACCTCACCAGGCAAGTCAGTCCTGCTGTCCGGTCAGAAACTCACCGGCAAGCTATCCAACGAGGTGCATGACAATCTATTGTCTTTGCTGACTATGTGGGGCGTCATTGAGCAGGACAACTCCAACCAGCCAGCCGAAGTGCCACGGCCAAAGCCAGACAGTTTTGTATATACACCAGTCACATCCTCCACCGATGATTACAGCAAGGCAGCCCAAGCCCTCCAGTTCATCAACCCAGATTCAGACTACACGACATGGATTGAGATCGGCCAAGCGCTGCACACGGCCTTTGGCGCTCAAGGTCACCAGCTCTGGGCCAATTGGTCAAGTCAAGGCGCGAAGTACAAGTCGGAACAGGACATCGACACGCACTGGAAAAGCTTTCACCAAGGCAAGGGCGTATCAATAGGCACGCTGTTTCATCACGCAAAGCAAGGCGGGTACTTGACACCGAGCCGCGCCGAAGAGCGAAAGTCGGCGGTTGAGGATTTCTCCACCTACATCCAAGCGCAGCAGGCTCAAGTCGCCGGTGACCAGCCAACACCCACAGATCAGCCAGCCCCGTACTGGAAGGAACTGACCCTTGACCTGACCAAGCTCTACCCTGTCGAATATCTGATTGATGGCTTTCTCGCCCATTCCTTCAGCGTGACCGCTGGCCAGCCTGGTGTGGGCAAGACCACAGCAATGGTTTCAGTCTGCCTTATTGCCGCTGGATTTACTCTGTCCGACTCCCCACTTAAGACCGAATCCCGTAGAAAGATTCTTTATGTCACCGAGGATGCCAATCAAGTCAGGCAGTCTCTTTATGCTTATGTGAAATACTGGAATCTCGACCCCATTGAAGTCGCCCATTGGTTTATCGTTATTGAATCAAAGCGGTCTAAAGTGCCGGAGATATTACTTTTAGCAGAGAATGTAATCAGACACACAACTACTGAACGGCCATTCCTGATAATAGATACTTCAAATGCAACCTTAGAGATAGACAACGAGAATGATAACTCTGAGGTAGGTAGTTACATGGCCGCCATCAAGCAGACTATTTACACTCAACTCTCCACCCCGATAAAGATTATCACCCACACCGCTAAGACCGCACAAACAAGTGACGACAGTGCTCTGGCCCGTGGTGCAAGCGCCTTCACTGGTGATGCAACCCTGACCGCCATCCTGTTCATGGATGAGGAAAAGAACCGCTTTATGCGGCTTATCAAGACCCGATACGAGCCGATCCACCGCGAGATCAGCTTTCAGACACACATCCACAATGAGGTGGTCATCACCAAGCATGGCAACCCGCAGGATGTCCAGTGCATCACAGTCATCCCCTACCCGACAAGCGAAGCATCCAGAAAGCAAGAAGCCGCGGCCAGGATCGAGGACAGCAAGTCACTGCGCATCATGGACAAGTGCGACACGGCGGCAGCTTTCGTTCAGTCCATCATCAATGAACATCCCGAAGGGGTGGTGATTCGCCGTGGATCAAACGCTCCAAGGGACTGCCGATTACATCCGAATGCCTACAAACTAGATTGGGCTGAGATCTATGCAGCCGTGCCTGGTGCATCAAAAAGCGATGTCAAACGCTCCATTGGCCTGTCAGTTCTAAGAAGATTCGCACCAGATGCAGAGAACAATGCGTGGAATTTACTGGGCCAATGGGATGGCAATGAGGGCTGAAATTGGCTCTCCATCCAAGTCGGGTGGTCGAGGATACCTCGAGGATACCTCGAGGATACCGTCACCCCGACAAAGATGGAGCTGTTGGATAACCCTGTGGAGTTATCCACAGGTTATCCACAGCCTAATCACCGATTTTTGATGAGCTTGACAAGTCGGAGATACCTCGGTTTTTTTGTTTGGGGGGTATCTTCGACTTGGTATCCTCGACTAAGGAGCTTGACAGTGAAAAGTTATCCACAGGCAGATGATTGGAAAGATGAGGAACGCGTTTTGTGCAAAAACTGCTCGAACTTGGAGTCGAGGATACAGCAGTGGAATTTCAAGGCAGAGGAGTTTGAGAAGTTCAGGAGGGTCAACGAAAGACCTGGGCAATGGATGTTTGAATCCGTGCTGGTCAAGAACGGCTGGGCCAAGGTTTCGTTCAGTCAGGACTTCTGTACAAAGACCGACAACTTGTGCATCCCAGAAAAAGTATTACACCATTGCCACATGTACGCCGATGGGTCTCCCGCAAGTGCAAGCGATTCCGTAGAATCACCTGCATGGTGGGAATTGACATAAAGCGCAAGAGGAAAAGCATTGAGCATGCCGAACAGGTCAAGCTGGTGCAGCGCGTCAGGGCTTTCCATCCGGATGTGCTCATTGCGGCCATACCGAATGGGGGCGACAGATCGGCCTCAGAGCGCGTCAGGCTGCATGGTGAGGGGGTACTTGCCGGAATGCCCGATCTTTGCGTCCTGAAGCGATCTAAGGGCTTTGGCGGGTTGTTTGTGGAGATGAAGACGAGGGTCGGGGTTGTCAGTAAGGAGCAGAATTGCATTGCAAAGCAATTGAACGATGAGGGCTATCTGTGCGTTATCGCACGATCAGCCGATGAGGGTTTCAAAATCATTGAGGAGTACTTGGCATGAGCCGTGACACATTGGCTGAGATAGCCGACCAAAGCGCTGCAAACATTGCGGCAGCGCAAAGCAAAAAGGCTGAACTCAGCGTAGCCAACAAGGCTGTTCACAAGTTCGGGGGAGAGGATGCCGTACTCGAATACATTGCAAATGGCGGCACGACATCCGCGCTGTGCAAGTCATTAGGTGTGGCGGTTACGACATTCGATAGATGGCTTGACAGAGGCGGCGACACGCGCCGCTCTGCTTACGCGCAGGCGCGTGCGCGTGGTGGGCAAAGTTTAGCAGAGCAAACGATTGAAATTGCAGACGCTGCAACCATCCAGGAGGTGCAGCTTGCCAAGCTGCGCACCGATAACCGGCGCTGGCTGGCCGGCAAGCTGAACGACCAGTACAGCGACAAGGCTGCGCCTCTGGTGAACATCGACCTTGGCAGCCTGGCGCTGGACGCATTGCGGCATCGGTCTGTCACGCCCGTAAACGGCCTTGACAATGATGCGATTGACAGTGCGATTGATAAGGGTTAACCCTCGATTAGTAGCCACTAACATAGGGTTTACCCTAGGTTAGTGGGCGCTTACCCCCCCCGTCCCGCGCCTCGGCGGGGGCGGCTGATGCGGCACTAAACACCTACCAACCTGCATCCCTAAAAAAAATTTTTTTTAAAAACCACTTGACAACCCGCCAACCTGCTACATAATTGCACTCAGAGTCAATTAATTAACAAGGAGAGCAACAAATGACAGTCTACGGGTATGTGAGGGTCAGCACTACAGAGCAGGTTGACAACACCTCGATGCAGGAGCAGAAGCGGCAGATTGAGGGCAACGCGATGAGCCACAACCTGGTGATCGACCAGTTCATTGAGGATGGCGGCGTGAGTGGTGCAGACCCCTTCTTTGCACGACTCAGCGCCAATGGCGTGACGCTCCAACAAGGCGACACTGTGATCGTGGCCAAGCTGGATCGGTTCAGCCGTGACTTGCTGGATGCCTTGCAGTCGATCAAGAAGTGCAAGGAGCTTGGTGTCAAGCTGATCATCAACGGCCACGGGGATGTCACTGACTCCAGCAACATCTACGCCCAGCTCATGCTGGAGATCCTTTGCTCATTCGCAGGCCATGAGCGCAGAGTGCTCAAGGAGCGCCAGAAGCAGGGTCAAGCTGCCAAGCGCAAGGCTGGTGGCCATCTGGGTGGTTCGGCAAAGTTTGGGTATCGCATTGAGGGTGCTGGCCAAGCTGCCACCCTAGTGCCGATTCCCCATGAGCAGGCGGCGCTGAAGTACGCCAAGGAGATGCGTGCGACAGGAATTTCGTTTAGAGCCATATCGGCAATTTTAAAAACCAGCCACGGGGTTATTGTTTCGCATGAAGCAATCCGCAGGGCATTACAAGGAGAGACAGCATGAAGTTGATGCA
>Ga0315902_10007572_pt1 | contig 14802 bp, 10 predicted proteins | sample LakEriMetagenome_9_FD_203523 | JGI IMG/M metagenome (GOLD analysis project Ga0315902, IMG submission 203523) | Freshwater fungal communities from buoy surface, Lake Erie, Ohio, United States - Buoy 12 MA117 | ecosystem: Environmental > Aquatic > Freshwater > Lake > Lake biofilm | place: USA... | reverse complement strand
GAGGCCGCAGCAGCCTGTGAAGTCAATCGAATTTCCCAACCCCTGCACACCGGTTTTTTCGGATTGTGTTTTTGGAGACAATGCGCTCCGCGGTCGCTGGTTTGCCTCGTCGGCGATCTGGTCTTGTTTCCCCTTTGCGAGGATCCCATTCACGATGTCTGACACCTCCAAAACACCCCCTACGGTCTACGTCATGGCCGGTTGCAATGGGGCGGGCAAGACCACCTTTGCCAAGCGGTATCTGCCCGAGTTCGTCACCTGTCGGACGTTTCTCAATGCCGACCTGATCGCGGCACGGTTGGATCCCGACAATCCGGAAGCGCAAAGCGTGCGTGCTGGAAGACTCTTTCTGCAACAGATTCGGGAGCAGGCCACGGAGAGGAACGACTTCGCCTTTGAGACAACACTTTCCGGAAGAACGCATTACGGAATGTTGTCAGATCTCAAGTCGCGAGGTTACCGCGTTTACCTGCACTTTCTCTGGCTGCCGAATCCAGAGTTCGCCGCTTCCAGAGTCGCCAATCGTGTCGATCAGGGCGGGCACGATGTTCCCGTTGCGGATATCCATCGACGCTATTTTGCTGGAATTCGCAATCTGTTTGGACTCTACCACTCCCTGCTGGACGCCTGGTGGTTGTATGATTCCCCAGAGACCCCTCCATTGCTGCTCGCTCGAAACGACGCAGGTCATCTTCGGGTGTTTGAGCCGCAGCGATTTTTCTCGATTCGAAACCAAGCCGAGTTGCCTCATGGACGCTAAAACGGAGACGTCGAAGCCGTTGACCGTGGAAAGGTTGACGGAACTCAGCCAGGCCGCCATGCGCCTCGCCGCCCAGGACGCCATCGACATCGCACGGGCCACTGGGACGCCGGTGATCCTCTGGCAGGATGGCGGGATCCGTCGGTTCCGCGTGGTGGTGGATCAACTTGTCCCCTGGGACGACGATCCAGTCTCCGATGCGGCGACCGAGACTGCGGCTTGAGCCAGCAGTCAACGGGAATTCCTCAAGCCGAGTCACGCCGGGCACCGTCTCTCTGGATGAGCGGATTCGGACTTCCGTCCAGCGGGTCCCCCCGGGGCATTCGCGAACGCACCCAATACCGGTCACCAGCATCTCGGTGAACAGCGTCGCGTGAAGACCGTCGGGGGATCGGGTAACATGGAATATGGCTGATGCGTGCCCGACGGGGAGTCGATCCTTTGTCGCAGGGTCGCCCGGCTGAGCGGTTGTTTCTCCCACCCCGGCTTCCTCCCGGATCGCCTCCCGCCCGAGGGACTGTCTGCGATGTTGCGCTCATTGTGCTTTGCGGCTGGTCTGTTGTCGCTGCTGGGTTCGCTCCCGGCGGTGGCTGCCGACGATGCCGAGTTTTTCGAACAACGCATTCGCCCCCTTTTGGTGGAGCGCTGCGAGGGGTGCCACTCGACCCGCAAGGGAAAGACGCAGGGAGGGTTGGCACTTGATTCCCGCACTGGCTGGAAGAAGGGGGGGGACACCGGCCCCTCGATTGTTCCAGGCAAGCCCGACGAAAGCCTGTTGATCAAGGCGATTGGCTACGCCGACGAGTCGCTGCAGATGCCACCGGAATCGGCCGGGGGAAAACTCTCCGCTGCCGAGATCGCCCTGCTGACGGAATGGGTGGCGAAGGGAGCGTTTGATCCCCGCGAGACCCAGTCGCTTCGCGGTGGACTGACCGAGCAGCAGTTGCGCGAGTGGTGGTCGTTCCAACCGGTGCGCGAGGCGGCGGTTCCCGGGAATCCCCCCGGTTTCAGTGCCACCCAGGCGATTGACCGGTTCCTCCTGCGCGACATCGCCGCCGCTGGCTTGACCCCCACACCCCCCGCGTCCCGCCAGGAACTGATCCGCCGCGTCACCTACGACCTCACCGGGCTTCCCCCCACGCCCGACGAAGTGCGGGCCTTTGTGAATGATCCCTCTCCCCAGGCGTATCCCCAGTTGATCGACCGCCTGCTCGCATCGGGCCGGTATGGCGAACGGTGGGGACGGCACTGGCTCGACGTGGTCCGGTATGCCGACACCGCCGGGGAGAACTCGGATCACCCCATCCCCGACGCCTGGCGCTACCGCAATTGGGTCATCGATGCGTTCAATCGTGATCTGCCCTACGACCAATTCATCCGTGACCAGATTGCGGGAGATCTCATTCATGCGGATGAGCCCCCGGCCCAGTACTCGGCCGGAGTTGTGGCGACCGGATTTCTCGCCCTGGCACGGCGATTCGACCACGACAGCGACAAGTGGATGCACCTGACGATCGAGGACACGATCGACACGGTGGGCAAGGCGTTTCTCGGGCTGTCGATCGCCTGTGCCCGGTGCCACGATCACAAGTACGATCCGATCTCCAACCGCGACTACTACGCCCTGTACGGCATCCTCAGCAGCACGCGGTATGCCTTCCCCGGATGCGAGGCGAAACAGCAACCGCGTGACCTGGTCCCGCTGTTGCCCCCGGCGGAATGGGCCCGCACGATCGAACCGTTTGACCGCGCTCTGGCGGAACTCGATGCCCGTCTCAAGCAGTCCGACGAAGGGCTGGCCGAGCAGTCGAAGAAGTTCTCGCAGGTGGTGGGAGACCAGGTGACCAGGCTGGCCACCGGGCTGATTCCCGATGGGGGCTCTCAGAAACTGAGCGAGGGGAAAGACGTCCGGTTGGAAGTCGCGGTGACCCCCGGGCAACTGCTGGTGCTGACGATCGACCCCGATGGCAACTATGGAGCCGACACCACGATTGTCGAGTGGGAACTGGTTGAGCAGGGAGGAGAGAGTCGCCGGTGGAACCTGGCCCGGGATGTGACTGGCAATTTCCTGGAGGGGAATCCGCATGCCGACGGACAGGGGCATCCGGGTGTCTGGCTCTTCCTGGATGCCCGTGGTGGCTTGGGACTGCTTCCGGAGCGGGCGGGTGATCTGTCGGGACAGAAAACGCTGAGTGCCTGGCGGAAGGGAGACAATCCGTCGGTGTTTGTGAATGCCTCGGCCGATCCGGTGAAGGTCTGGACCACGCTGCCGGGCCAGACGGTCTTCGTCCACCCGGCCCCGGATGGAGCGGTGGCGATTGGCTGGGTCAGTCCGATCGCCGGGACGGTGAAGATCGAGGGACGCGTGGCGGATGGACATCCGGGCGGACCAAACGGCGTGGGCTGGAAACTCGAGCAGATGACCGGCGATCTCTCGGGAGTGCTGGCCGAGATGTCACGACTGGCCGCCCGACGGACCGAGCTCTCGACCGAGCGGACCACGCTGCTGGCGAAGGCACCCCTCAGGGAGACGGCCTATGCCGTCGTCGAGGGGACACCCGCCCACGCCCGGCTGCACCTGAGGGGAGATCCCGAGAAGCTGGGAGACGAGGTTCCCCGGCGCTGGCTGGAACTGTTCGGAGGGGAACCTCTCCCCGACAACGCCGGAAGCGGCCGCCGCCAACTGGCCAACTGGCTGAGTGACGCCAGGAATCCGCTGGTGGCCCGGGTCATGGTCAACCGGCTCTGGCTGCAGCACTTCGGGACGGGGCTGGTGCCGACGCCGAATGACTTCGGTACCCGCGGCCAGGGGGCGACACATCCCGAACTGCTCGACTGGCTCGCCCGGCAATTTGTGGAATCGGGGTGGAGCGTCAAGCAGATGCATCGGCTGATCCTGCAGTCGGAGGCGTATCAGCGCTCAAGCCGTCAGCCCGACAGTGAGCGGCTGGCGGCGGCCCTGGCCCGGGATCCGAACAACACCCTTTATTGGCGGTTCAACCGGCTGCGGTTGGATGCCGAGGAATTGCGGGACAGCCTGCTGGTGGCGTCGGGACAACTCGACCTGCAGCCGGGGGGGGCACTGCCGATTCCTCCGGCCGCCGGCTGGTCGTACTCGCAGCATGTGCCGTTCGCCGGCGTTCCCGAATCGAACCAGCGGACGATCTACCAGATCGTGATTCGCAATCGCCGTCCTCCCTTCATGGCCCTGTTTGACGGGGCCGATCCGAATGCCACCACCCCGTTGCGGCAGGTGACAACGGTCCCGACGCAGTCGCTCTACTTCCTGAATGACCCCTTCTTCCATGCCCAGGCCGAGGCGGTCGCCCGGCGGGCGCTGGAGAACACGACCAGTGAGGCCCGAGTGCGGCGGTTGTACGAACTGGCGCTGCAGCGGGAAGCGACGGCGGCCGAGGTGACCGCGGCCGGACGCTTCCTGGACGACTACACCGCGGCCGTGACAGAGCAACCCGAGGCCGAGCGGCCGCTGGCGGTCTGGGCGGCACTCGCCCGCATTGTTCTGGCGAGCAACGAGTTTCTCTACCTGGATTGATTTTACCCGGATTGATTCTGTCTGGATTCGTCTGGCTCGTCGCGCGGGGTGGGCCCTGCGGCCGAATTTCAAGAGTGTCCTGCGGACTGGTGAAACTGGAGACGTGGAATGAACAGGCCTGAACTTTCCCGGCGGATGGTGCTGCGGTCGGCCGTGGCGAACTCGCTGCTGATGCCCGGATTGTTGAGCGAACTGCTGGCGGAAGAGGCTCCTCCTGCGCGGTCAGCCGAACCGGCGAATCCGCTGGCCCCGCACGACCCGCATTTCGCACCGCGGGCCAGGGCGGTGATCTTTCTCTTCATGAGTGGGGGGGTCTCGCACGTCGACTCGTTCGACCCGAAGCCGCAGTTGATTGCCGACCACGGCAAGCAGGTGATCTTTGACCATCCCGAGACACGCAACCGGCCCGGGTACGAGAAGATCTTTCTCAAGCGGCCCGACTGGAAGTTTGCTCCGCGTGGCCAGAGTGGCATCGAGGTCAGTGACCTGTTTCCGCATGTTGGTGCGCAGGTCGATGACCTTGCCGTCATCCGCTCGCTGCATACGAGTCACTCGAACCACTACAACGCCACGCTGGGAATGCACACCGGGTCGTTCGCGTTCGCCCGGCCCAGCATCGGGTCGTGGTTGAGCTATGGCCTGGGGACCGTGAACCAGAACCTGCCCTCGTTTCTCGTGCTGGCTCCGCAGATGCCCTATGCGGGAACACAGGTGTGGGCGTCGGACTTCCTGCCCGCGGCACACCAGGGGACCCGCGTGATGCCCGGGGCTGAACCTGTGGCCAACCTGAAACGCCGTGTCCCGACCGAGCGCCGGCAGGAACTCGAACTGGCCGCGCTCAAGTCACTCAACCTTGCCCATCAGCAGACGCGCGCGGAGGATCCGCAACTGGCGGCCCGCATCCGGTCGTTTGAAACGGCGCATGGCATGCAGGGCGAGATGCCCCAGGCACTCGACTTCTCGCAGGAGACTGAGGCGACTCTGGGCCTGTACGGCCTCAAGCCGGGACAGACCGACGGGTTTGGCTGGCAGTGCCTCGCGGCCCGCCGGCTGGTCGAGCGCGGAGTGCGGTTTGTCGAGTTGATTCACACCGGTTCGAGCGCGAACTGGGATTCGCACGGCAACATGGCCGATCACGGCCGTCTCGCACCGCAAGTCGACCAGCCGATCGCCGGCCTGCTGCAGGATCTGAAGCAGCGCGGGATGTTCGACGATGTGCTGGTGGTCTGGACGAGCGAATTCGGACGGACGCCGTTCAACAACACAGCCGACGCCCCGGGGCGCGAACACCACAACTGGGCCTTCAGTTCGTGGCTGGCGGGAGCCGGGGTGAAGCGGGGATTCGTGTATGGCTCAACCGACGAGCACGGCATTCGTCCCGCCGAGAAGCCCATGCATGTGCATGACTTCCATGCGACGATCCTGCACCTGATGGGAATCGATCACGAACGACTCACCTATCGGCATGGCGGCCGCGATTTCCGCCTGACCGACATCCACGGGGTCGTCGCCCCGGAATTGTTCAGCCGACTGTGATCCACCCGACTGTGATCCACCCGACTGTGATCCACCCGACTGTGATCCACCCGACCACGGCCTGCGTCATGACGAATGGCCGTGGTCATGTCCGTGATCGTGGCTGTGTCCATGGTCATGCGAGTGGTCGTGCCCATGATCGTGGGTATGGTCATGGCTGTGCCCGTGGTCATGCCCGTGATCATGGGAGTGATCATGGGAGTGATCATGGGAGTGATCATGGGAGTGATCATGCCCGGCGGAGAGGGTTGTCAGGGGTGAGGGGGGCGCGGGCGGGGTGAAGGCCCGTTCGATCTCGGCGGTGGACAGCTGGGCGAAGCTCTGTTCGGCAGCGCGATAGACTTCACGCAGGGGGATCGCAAACTGCCGGGCGAACTGGGCACACGCCTCGTATTCCGGAGTGAACTGCGTCCCCCCTGCGAGGCGCGACACCTTGCCAGCCACCGTTCCCCAGGGGGTGGTCACCTGCACCGCCCCGCGTTCGCGCGTGGTCCGCTGCAGCCGGGAGTGGCGAATGCCCAAAGTCTGGGTCTCGGCAAACACGATCTCTTCGAGACGGCGCTGATCCGTCGGCCGGCAGATCACGCTCAGCAGGACGGCCGGCCGGTCTTTTTTCATCTGCAACGGCTGGGTGAAGGCATCGAGCGCTCCGGCGGCCAGCAGCCGCTGGCAGGTGTAGCCGATGATCTCCCCCGGCACATCATCCAGGTTCGTTTCCAGCAGCACGACTTCATCGGTCGCCAGGCCGACGTCGGCGGTCTCGCCCACGAGGATCCGCAGCATGTTCGCCCGATCCTTCAGGTCTTTCGTACCGGCACCATGCCCGATCTTCTCGATGGTCATGGAGGGGAGCGGGCCGAAGCGATCGACCACCGTCCTGAGAATCGCAGCGCCGGTCGGAGTGGTCAGTTCCAGGTTGACGGGCACATCGACGAGGGGAACTCCCCTGAGCAGCTCGGCCGTTCCGGGAGTGGGAACGGTGCAGACGCCGTGCGCGATCAGCACCTGTCCGCGCCCGGTGGGGATCGGGCTGGAGACGACCTGGTCGACTCCCAGCAGGTCAAAGCCGATCGCGGCCCCGATGATGTCGACGATCGAGTCGATCGCGCCGACCTCATGGAAGTGGATCTTGTCGAGGGTGGTGCCGTGGACGGTGGCCTCGGCCTGCGCGATCGCCTGGAAGATCCCGAGGGCGAGTTGTTTCTGGCGGGGCAGAAGGCGTCCCCGTTCGACGATCTGGTGAATGTCGGCGAGGTGGCGATGGGCGTGCTGTTCGGGATGGGTGATCCGCAGGTGCAGGGCGCGGAAGGCACACCGCATGACGGGGACAAATTCGAGCCGGACGCCGGGGAGACCGAGCGAATCGATTCCGGCGATGATCGCCTGTGGATCGACCCCGGCATCGACCAGGGCGGCGACGGTCATGTCACCCGAGATTCCGGAAGAGCAGTCGAGGTAGGCCAGGCGCATGCGAGGGAAATCCGCCACGAGAACAACCGGGCCGCGGGTGTCCGCGGCGGAAGAGAAATCAGAGGTCTTCAGAGACTACCGTCCGAAGGGCGGAAGAGGGAGGGAGGCCGACATCGGCAACAGTCATTCGGCGAAACGTCGGCCGTGCGGTCGCGGAGCAACAGCCCCCGGGTCACTGCGCACGGGCTCAAACACACCATGAGCCGGCGGCAGAGGTCAAGGGGCCGGTGGCTGCCGCCAGACCATGGCGAGGGCGAGCAACCCGCGCAGGCTCCAGGCGATGGTGCGGATCCAGTTGGAGTGCACGAGGCGTTCGTACGTGGCCTGGTCGAAACCGGCGACCAGTCGGTTGTGGCAGGGGACCTGCAGGAAGGCGGTCGACAGCCAGATGATGGCCAGCAGTCCGGCCCCCAGCCAGGCGGCGGCGGGGGAGACCCGGGAATTCGGCACGAGCGCCAGCAACACCACCGTCGCCGCCTCCAGGAGCATCGCCGGCCCGACCACGAGGGTCATGCCGTCATTGTGCCGGGCTTCGTACTCGGGAAACGCCTCCCGTCCCACCTTGTTGTAGAGGGGATAATGCACGAGTTGCACCATCCAGATCACCCCCACCATGTAGAGGGTGGCCGCCAGTTGGGCGAAGAGAGTGCCACGCAACCAGTCGTCATTCATGGTCGGTCTTCCAGCAGTGCTTCGGCGGCCCGCCGACCGCTGACCATGGCCCCCTGGATGGAGGCGGTGTCGCGATGATCACCGCACAGATAGACCCCCGACAGCCAGCGGACCGACCGTTCCGCGACAGCCAGCGCCGGTGGAGCCTGCCGGGGAAGGGCGTAGGGAATGCGGTCGACCTGCAGCAGGCGCCACTCACGCGGCGCACTGCCATACCAGGCGACCAACTGTTCGCGGACATCATGTTCGAGCCGGGTGGGCTCATGCCCGACCCCCAGCACGGTCACCGAGACGAGGCTGCGATCTCCCGGGCCATACGAAGGGGCGACTGCCGTCGGGACACACAGATTGTTGATGGGGCCGGTTCCTTCCCCATTGAGGACGAGAATCGGTTGCTGGACGGGGCCTCGCGCCGCCGCGAACGACAGGCAGGTGACTCCCTGTCCAGACGTCGCGACCTCGTCGTGATGAGGACCGGGATGGGGAGCCGAAGGCAACGTTGCCAGCAGTCGGGCGGCGGCGGGACCCTCCGTCGCGACGACGACCGAGCGGGCGGGAATCAATTCGCCACTGGCGAGCGTGACTCCATCGGCTCGCAGGGACGCGACCGGGGCCTGCAGTCGGACGGTTCCCGGAGGAAGCCGGTCGGCCAGTTGCCGGGGGATGGCCTCCATCCCCTGGGCGGGGAGCGTGGCCGGTCCCTGCGAGAACATGCGGAAGACGAACCTCAGCATGCGGTTCGAAGTCTCCAGCTGGGGGTCGAGGAAGATTCCTCCGAGAAAGGGGCGGAAGAAACGTTCGATCATCGCGGGCGAGAAGCCGGCCTCGCGCAGGTCGGCGAGGGTCGAGGTCTCGGGGGCTTCAAAGCATTCGCCGAGCGGTCCCCGCAGGACCTTCCCCCGGAAGTCGGCGACGCGCAGCTTGTCGGCCAAGGTGCCGATGGGGGAACCGAGCGACTTCAGAGCCGCCAGGGGACGGCGCCACGGATCGGTCAGTTCGTGAAATTTGCCTCCATACCGAACCAGGGCCCCCGGCAGGAACTCATGCAGTTGCAGGGCATCGAGGTCCAGCACGGCGCGGGCTTCGGGATAGCTGGTCAGCAGCACCTGGAAGCCCCGGTCAATCCGGAAGCCATCGACGATGTTGGTCCGGACCCGACCGCCGACCCGGTCGGTGGCTTCGACAATCAGGCAGCTCTGGCCATGGCGGGTCAGTTCCCGGGCACAACACAGCCCGGCCAGCCCCGCGCCCACGATCACCACGTCATGCATGCTGGGTCTCAATCTCGTCAAGTCGTTCTCAATGGTTCGTTCGCCGAAAAACTCGCTGTCGAGCGACAGGCGGGTTGTCTCGGGGGACGGTCCGTGCGGCTGGCCGAGGGGCCCGATTCAGGTCGGGGGAGCCCCCGACAGCGAGGCCTGGCGGGCCTGCTGCTGCAGGGTTCCCGCCGCGGCCCGATCGAATTGGGGTGTCGGCGGGGTGAAGGGCCCCGGAACCGCCGCCCGGGCGATGTTCCGCAGCATACCGGCAAACACGAATTCATGCAGCGGATAGATCGCATACCAGTAGGCCAGCCCTGCCAGGCCCAGAGGATCGAAGATGGCCGTCTGGCGGATCCGGCTGCCAGTCGCGGTTGGTTCAACCTCGAATTCGAGCCAGGCCCGGCCGGGGACTTTCATTTCGGCCGCCAATCGCAGCCGTCGGGGAGGGTCGTACGCCTCCACCCGCCAGAAATCGAGCGGCTCTCCCACCTGCAGATGCTCGGGATCACGGCGTCCCCGGCGGGTCCCCACGCCCCCGACCAGCAGGTCGAGAAATCCGCGGGTTGTCCACAGCCAGTTGCCGTAGTACCAGCCAGTCTCCCCTCCAATCCGTCGGATCGGCGTGAAGGCCTCGGCGGGCGGGACGGGGACCTCGATCGTGCGGGAGTCAACAAGTCGCGATCCGAAGCGTTCACCCCCCCAGCTTCGGGGTTGCCCGGCGGCGGACAGGGCGTCAGACCAGCGGGTCTCGGCCACCTCGCGGTCTTCATGCACCAGGGCCCGGGCGATCGCCTCTGGCAGCGAACGGGGCTGGATGTTGAAGGTCATCTCGGCGAGGTTGTTCGAGATGAGTGTCGGGTTCCTCAGGCTCTCCACGAGCTTGCGTCCCACGCGGGCGTAGAGGGGGGTCACGAGCCCAAGCCAGAGACTCGAGAGATAGGGGGTCAGCAGGGGGACCGGAATCATCAGTCGTTTGAGACCGCGCTGACGGGCGTATTCCTGCATGATCTCGCCGTACGACAACTGGTCGGGGCCGCCGATTTCAAAGACCTGCGACAGACCGGGGGGAAGGTCGAGTGCCGCCACGAGGTATTCCAGCAGATCCTCGATGGCGATCGGCTGGGCCTTCACCTGGACCCAGCGGGGGCAGATCATCACCGGCAGTCGTTCGACCAGCGCCCGGATCATCTCGAACGAGAGGCTTCCCGAACCGATGACGATCGAGGCCCGGAACTCGATCACCTGGGGATGGCTGGCCCGCAGCACATCGCCAGTCTCCTGCCGGCTCCGCAGGTGCTTCGAAAGCCGTTCGTCGGGATTGCCGAGTCCGCCCAGGTAAATCAGCCGCTGGACCCCGGCCTCGGCGGCGGCGCGGGCGAAGTTCTCGGCGGCGAGCCGGTCCTGCGCTGCGAAGTCTTTCTGATCCCCCATCGAGTGGACGAAATAGTAGGCAGTCTCGATTCCCTGGAGGGGGACGGCCAGTGACCGTTCATCGAGCACATCCCCCGCGACCACCTCGGTGGTGGGGGCGACCCGCCCCGCGAGAGCCGCAGGTCGCCGGGCGAGGCACCGGACCGGGATCCCCCGCTCTTCGAGCAGACGCAGCAGCCGGCCTCCAACGTAACCGGTCGCCCCGGTCAACAGTACGCGGCCGTGGGGAGAGTCAACCATGATTTCCAATCCGGGCAGTGGCCGTTTTTCCCGAGCCTGTCCCCCCATGCAGTTCTTCCAGGAACCGCTCGGCTGTCTCCAGGTGAACGCGGAGCTTGTCTTCCATCCGGTACGCCTGGGTCACTGCCATTCCCATGCGGGGCATGTATTCGAAGACATTCTCGTTCTTGACGATGAACCGCCAGTAAAGGGCGTCCCAGATCGGGCACCACGGGCCCTTGCGGAAGTTGCTCATCTTGAGGACATAGGCGGAACCGCTGAGATATGGCTTGGTCGTGATCCAGCCTCCATCAGCGTACTGGCTCATTCCGTAAACGTTGGGAACCATCACCCAGTCGTAGGCGTCTATGAAGAGTTCCATGAACCAGCGATAGATGGCATCGGGGTGGATGCCGCACAGGAGGAAGAAATTCCCCAGGATCATCAAACGCTCGATGTGATGGCAGTAGGCATGATCCTTCACCCGGCGAATCACGACATCAACCGGTTCGATTCCGGTGGTGCCGTCGTAGCACGACTGTGGCATCGGCAGGGTGTGCTTGAAGTAGTTCTCGCGCCGCTGCCGGCTGCCGAGGCAGATGTAGGCCCCGCGGATGTACTCGCGCCAGCCGATGATCTGTCGGATGAAACCTTCGAGCGAATTGATGGGGATGTCGTCGAGCCGTTCGAGCGCCTTGTCGACGACTTCACGCGGCGACAACAGGCCGGTGTTGAGGGCCGGGGTGAGGACCGAGTGAAACAGGAAGGTCTCGGTCGAGGAGATGGCGTCTTCGTAGTCGCCGAACGAGACGAGGTGCTGGTCGAGAAAGTGATCGAGTCCCTGCCGGGCCTGGGCCGGGGTGGTCGGATAGGCGAACTGCCCGCCGTCACCCGGGGAGTTGGGGAAGTCGGACCGGACCGACCGCTGGGCGGCCTGCACCTCCCGGGTGGGCCTGGGGGAGACTCGGGGCGGAATCACGAGATCTTTGGGGAGCTTGAGCCGGTTGCTGGTGTCAAAGCTCCACTTGTCCCCGACCGGGTGGCCATTCATCTCGACGAGGATGTCGAGCCGACGGCGCTGCTGGATGTAAAAGTCGGTGAAATACCACGACCGACGCTTCGCACCGTACTGGTGATACACCTCGACCGGGGTCAGGAAGTTGGGATCGGGGAGGACCTCCAGCGGCAGCCCGGCCCGCTCACACGCGGTGGTCAACCGGCGGAGGAGCCAGTCGTCGCACGGATCCACGACACGGACTCGCGTGACTCCCCGCTTCTGCAGCCAGGGGACGATGTCGCCGGTCTCCCCGAGTTGCTGACTGTTCACCGTTTCCACGCGGTGTCCCTTGCGGGCGCTGGTTTCGGCCCAGTGCTGCATCGAGGCGCGATGCAGCACCAGTTTCTGGGCGTGGAAGTGGTACTGGCGGAAGAACAGCGGATCTTCCACAAGGACGCACAACTCGGTTCCCTCGACGGCGGGGTGCCGGGGGAAGAGCTGGTGCGGGTAGATCAGGGCGGCCTGCATGGAAGTCTCGAAGGGGAGCGCGGATCAGGCCCGCTTGCGTGGCAGGAGGTGCCCCAGCCCGCCATCGACGCCAATGATCTGGCCGGTGATCCAGTCGTTCTCGGGCTGCAGCAGCCAGTCGACCAGCGAGGCGATGTGATGCGGTTCTCCCAGCCGGCCGAGCGGATGCATCTGGGTCGAAACGGCCGCATTGGCGGGGATTTCCCACAGCCGGCGGGTCATTTCGGTCTTCACCAGTCCCGGGCTGACCACGTTGACCCGGATGTTGTTGTTCGCATAGGTGGCAGCGGCCGAGCGTCCGAGACCAATCACCCCCCCCTTGGCTGCGGCGATGGCCTCGTGGTTGAACATGCCGATTTCCGCGGCTGCCGAGGCGAACAGCACCACCGAGCCCCCGTTCTCACGCAGCAGTTTTCCCGCGACGTGCACCGTCGCGAAGGCCGTCATGAGGTTGGTCTGGACCACCTGGAAGAATTCGTCGTCGGTGGTCGAGTGGGCCGGCTTCAGCAGCACCGACCCGATGCAGTTCACCAGTGCCGAGAGGCTCCCGCCCGGAGACTCGGCGAGTGGGCGCAATCCTGCCTCGAGCTGGGCGGCACTGTGTGCCTCGACCACGAGCCAGGGCTGCCCGAGTTCTTCCCCCAGGGGGCGGAGCTTGTCGGCATTCCTCCCCACAAGGATCAATTCTGTTCCCCGGGCGGCCAGGCGGCGAGACAGTGCAGCCCCAATGGTTCCCGATGCTCCCAGGACGGCGACTCGACCCACGATCTGATCTCCCAGTTTTTGTTGACAGCGAATTGTAGGGAGCTGACAAATCGACCCCGTCAACCCAGTGGAATCCTGATGAGGTCAGGAACATTCTGGCCAGTTGGGAAAGAATGGGACGGGAAACGGCAGGGGCGGGTCGGCGACGCTTCTGGCGCGACCCGCAGCAGCGGTCTTGGCTGCGGTGGAAACGACGTGGGAACGGGACTATGGCCGTCGGCGGTGGAGCGGTGCGGCGCGGGATCGCATCAGTTCCTGGAGGGGGACTTTCCGGGGATTGTTGTCTATGTAATCTGCCTCCCAGAACAGGATTTGGCGGGCGGGAAGTTTCTGCGCCCGTCGCCATTCCTGCTCGAACGCCTCGGCTGTTCCCGGAACCCAGCCGTACTGCCAGATGTCGACCTTGTCTCCCAGCACCTCGCGCAGGTGTTGCCACGCCTTTTCCGGGGTGCCTCCGTCCTTGTAGTAGCCGGCGGGGACGGCGGCGTCGATCAGCCCTTCCCGCGACCAGGTCGCGACGTCGAGCAGCAGGCCGCGGAGGTTGTCGGCATAGCGGGGATTGTTCCCCCGATAACCCCAGGGGTGCTGGATGAGAACGGCGATGGGGAGCGCCGGCTTCTGTCGTTGGACCTCGCGGCGGAGCGATCGCATGAATTCAGTCTGCGGCTCGGCCCGAAACCGGACCCAGCGGGGATCGGTGTTGGGAAGTTCATGGGGATCGATGCCGTGGGCCTTCTGAAACGCCTCGGTGAGGATGGTCTCGTAGCCGAAGTTGGCGTGACCGTCGTCATCGACCTGGGGATCGCGGACGTCACCGGTGCGGATCCAGTCGATGAACAGGCCATCGACGTCGTAGCGGTCGAGGATCTCGCGGACGATGGCGAGCTTGTACTCGCGTACTGCGGGCCAGGCGAAGCTGAGCTGGCTGTGGAACATCTCCCCGTCCCGGCGGCGCCAGCGGTGTTCGGGGTGGGCGAGGGTGTACCGGCTGGGCCAGCCCCAGGCGTGGTCGTCTTCGTTGAGCGCGAGCCAGGCATGGATTTCGAGGCCGATCTCGTGGCCGTAACGGACTGCCTCGGCGAGGGTGTCGAGGGTGCCGTAGTGATACCGCTCGCGCATCTTCTGCAGGATGGCCTCGTTCTTCTGGGCTCCGAGAAGGCCGACCTCGGCCGGGAGGGGATCGAAGTAATTGTCGCCAGTCGGGGCCCCCATGGGGTCCATGAGCCGGCTGGGGTAGAGGGACCGGCCTGCGTCGAGGCACCGCCAGTAGATGCGGGTCCAGCCGGCATCCCGGCACATGTCGAGCATATGGCGAACCCCGCTGAGCCCGGCATCGACCCCGGGAACATTGTCCTTGAGCACCCAGTCGGAGTGGGTGAGGGGGGCGGAGAGGAGGATCGGGGAGGGAGGGGGAGAATCCTGCGACAGCAGCGTGGGGGGGAGAAACAGGGTCCCCAGTGTGATCAGGAGGAACGGGAGGAGCGATTGGGAGGGAGGTGGTGAGGAGGCTGGCATGGGGTGCGGCCGGAGGTTGGGAGTGGAGAGCCCGGGATGGTCGTGTCGGCGTCGGGGAGGGGAAATGAAAATGGGAGGTGACCGTGCTCAACGT
>Ga0315902_10007571_pt1 | contig 14802 bp, 21 predicted proteins | sample LakEriMetagenome_9_FD_203523 | JGI IMG/M metagenome (GOLD analysis project Ga0315902, IMG submission 203523) | Freshwater fungal communities from buoy surface, Lake Erie, Ohio, United States - Buoy 12 MA117 | ecosystem: Environmental > Aquatic > Freshwater > Lake > Lake biofilm | place: USA... | reverse complement strand
TCCATGCGGCACCGAGCCAAACGCATCCACATGACGCAGGCCCATGTCTGCACCGCCTACAAACACCTCAAAACCCAAGGTCTCATCACTCTCACTCCAATACCCTCACCCATGGCGCACTTGCAGCGGTCCTACCCAAGCCTGGCCGCAGCGCCCACGTCCAAAGCCCTGCGTTTGTTCAACCGTCACGCCAAACCCGATTAACCATGTCCGTCTGGTCCCAAACCTCCGCCGAAGCCCGCCGCGAACGCTTCTGGCGCACCGCCCCCAAAAACCCCGCTCGCGAGGCCGCCAAACGCGGTCACACCTACTTCCGCCGCGGCATCCGCATGCTGGACCCCCACGCCTCCATGCCCTGCGGCGAGCACCAGGGAAAGCTCATGCGTGCCGTCCCGCTCGATTACCTTCTCTGGGTCGATGCCCAGCCATGGTCCCAGCACTGGGACCCCTGGCCCGCCGTCCACGACTACCTCAACCGCTACGTCCGCAGCGATGCCGACACCCAGGACGCCCTCCCCGATCTACCCACCCCCACGTTCTACCTCGGCCCGCCTCCCCCAGTCTCCCCGTCTCCCCGTCTCCAAGTCTGCTCGACTCTCCACTGCCTTCCCGGTCACGAAGACCTCCTCCACGCCCTCGCCGTCGGAGCCCTCAACTTGTCCCGCGACTGGTATCAGCCCGGCCGACTCCCCCACTACGACCTCGCCCCCAAACGCCACGACCACGCCCTCCGCCTCGGAGCCGTGCTCATCGAGGACACCCAGCTCATGCAGCACCAAAACACCTGGCTCGAGTTCTACCGCTCCAAACCCCAGTTCGCCGACCTCCCCACGCCACCCCGCCTCCCCGCTCGCCGCCTCTGATTCTCCTCCCCCCATCGCCCCCATGCCCACACACACCCATACCGACCTCGTCCCTGAATGGCTCACCAACAGAGCAGCCAAACACATGCGGACGCTCCTCACCACCATGCTCGCGCAGGCAGGCGTCGAGGACAACACCCACCACACCTTCCTGCGTGAGGCAGACGTTCGGAAGCGCAAACAAATGCTTCCCAATTCACTCGTCGAGTGCGCTGGCCGAGGGACCGCTCCCACCAATCTGGTCTTTGCCGTCGCCGGCAAAAACGCCAGGGATGACCTCGCATTCATGTCGATCATGGTCAGCAAGAGGGACATCGAGCGCATCCGCGTTCTACTATCCCAACAACACTGCGGTGTCTGGATGCTCAATGAGCAGCCTCCCACAGTTAAAGCGGTCAACGAGCTCACCACGCCACCAGACGACACCAGCGTTTTGCTCCTCCTCGACGCCATCCAGTCTGCGGGCGGAGAGATCACCCGCAAAACGCTCGACACCATTTTGATTCGAGACTTCCCCACCAACGGCACCGAGCTGGTCAACCACATCGCCCAAAGCACCAACTACCTGACGCTCAAAGCCAACACGGTTACCCTCACGGCCGCCGGCGTCGCTCGCCTTCATCCCGCCGCCGCGCCCCCAGCCCCACCCGAGCCCAGCAAGTTCGAGGTTCTCCGCCAGGCTGTTCTCACCGCTCGCGCCCGCGTGGACGCGCTGAAGTCCGAGCACGAGGAATCCACAGCCGTGCGCAACGCCATCGGCACCGAGTTGGCAAACGCCAAGAACGCCCTCAAAGCCGCCGAAAAAACGGTGCTTGAACTCCAACTGCAGCTCCAAGAGGCCAAGACCAAACACACCCATATCGCCAAAACGGTCAACGAACTCGGTGCCCGCCTCGACCGCCAGCCCAACCACTCCACCGCCTACGCCGAGGCCTGCGCCGATCTCGAAGCCGCCACCACCGCCTACCAACATTACATCACCTTGTGACCCCATGAAACACCGCCGCATCGACCGCTTCCGCCGCCCCCGCAGCGATGCCCACCTCCTCACCCCGCCAGACACCGATCGGTTCCAAGCAACAACGAGTTACGACCGTTTTGAAGGCAGCGCCGCACAACTCCTTGTGCATGAGATCACCGGGACCCCAGTCGATAAAATGGCGCAAAACCGCGTCAACCTGAGCGAGGTCATTCAGCACGTGTGCAAAGACCAAAAACTAGGCATCGAAAGAATCGAGACATGGGAAACCCTCATCGACAACACCATCACCTTCCAGATCACCCGCCGCCCCAAACTCTCCCCCAAACTCCTCGCCAACCTCACCCCGCTCCAACGCCAGCGCCTCCGTCAATCCGGTCAACCCTGTCAATAACGTCCCCACCTACCCCATGAACCACCTCCAATTCCGCGTCGAGCGCGACGTCTCCTTCGGCCCCGACACCTTCCGCATCCACCTCTACGGACGCCTCCCCGACGGCCGCATCGCCATCCCCAAGACTACCCTCAGCATGCGCGTCATGGAGCGCGACGCCGCACCCCCGCGCTCCGATCCCATCCTCACCACCGACCAAAACGCCCTCCAATCCCTCATGGACGAACTCTGGCACCTCGGCATCCGCCCCACCGAAGGCCACGGCTCCACCGGCCAGCTCGCCGCCACCGAAAAGCACCTCGACCACACCACCCGCCTCCTCGAAAACACCCTCCAGACCGTCCTCAACGTCGCCAACGCCTCCCTCCTGCCCAAAATCACCCAACCCCCAACTCAACCCGGTCAATGACACCCAAAACCTCACAATGCCGCCCTGAGTCCGTTGCAATCAAACTACGTGAAGCCTGCAAAAACAAAGGGGTGCTCGGGAAAAACGGAGATTCTTACCACCATGGAGGAAAAGAACGTGCCAAAAAAATCGCTCAAAAAATCGGAAGCAGGAAACACTTATGGGCACTCGGCCTAGAAGAACTTTAACCTCACTCCCCCAAATCCCTCAACATGGTCACCAGATCCCGCCGCGTGAGCCCGCCCTCGACCTTCTCCTCCTTCACCCACACACGCCCGCCCTCGACCCGCCAGCCCACGCGCTCGACCTTCTTCATCCCATCGAGCCGAGCCTGCTCCACGACGAGCTGCGCCGCCCGGTTGGCAAAATAGGCCTTCTGCGCCTCCTCATCGCGCACCGCCACCTCGCCTGAGTCGGACACCTTAAACACCTGCCGACGCTGATCCTCGCTCATCTCCGCCACGTCCACGAGCTTCACGTCAAAGCCGCGCCCCCGCCGCACCACCACTGGCACCCGCTCACGCAGATACCGGTCCTGCTCATCCAGCGGCAGCTTCCCCAGGTAGCTCGCCGCCTTCCCACCGATCATCACAAGCTGCGGATGCAGCAGCCCATCCCCCACCCGCGTGAGCTTCGTCCAGAAATCCCGCAACGACGGATTCGTCTGCGCCACAATAGCCGCCCGCGTCTCCTCGGGCATTCCCACCCACTTCCTCGCCGCCGACGCCAGCCGCTCCGCCGAAAGCCGTGCATCGTTCAAAATCTCCGCGAGCACCTCCTGCTCGCGCTTCGAGATGCCCTCAACCTCAACCGTCAGTGATGTGATGTGTGTGCTCATGATTTGGAAAGTTTACCCAATGCCGCCGCCACCGCCTGCCGCCGTGCCTCCCGTCGCTGCTCTCGCCGAGCCGCCGACCGCCGCTCTCGATTCGCCGCCGCCCAGGCCCGCAGATACGCCTCCCGCTCCAGCCGCCGCTCATCCATCTGCCGTTCCACCTCCGCCGGCGTCCCCGTGCGACGCAGCCCGACCCGGAACTCAGCATGGTAGTCCCGCATGTATTCTCGGCGCTGTTCCTCATCCGCAAAAGGCACGGGTCAAACCTGACGCAACATCGCAACAACGCAACCCCCAACAAACTGTTGAACTTCCCGTTGAACTCAACCCCACAAAAAAAACAGCTCGTGGCGCTGCATCCAAGTAAAATCAAGGCTTCCAGCCTCAAAGGTGGCTCGGGACGGAATCGAACCGCCGACACGATAGACGCTGATTTTACAATCATCCAAGATATCGCTCCCGTTACATTTTACCAAGGGAAACCGCGCTGTTGCGCGTCCGTTGCGTTTTCGGTTGCGATGTTGCATGAGTTGAAGTATCCGTTGAACCGCCGTTGAAGAATGCGTTGAACATGACCTACACCGCCGCCGTCCGCCGACATCCTCGAAGCCAGTTCTGGCAGGCGCAGTTCTGGACATGGAACACCACCGCCGGACGGTGGGAACGCATCATGAAGAGCACCAAATGCTCCGACGAGAAGCTCGCCCAGAAGATCGCCGACGAGTGGCAGACGTTTGCTCTCCGAGCCGCGCCACACAGCGGCAAGACCGCCCTAACGAGGGAGCAGGTGCTGGAGGTGCTGAACGATATCCTTCGCCGCGCCGGCCATCCGCAGGTCATCGAGACCCGCCAATGGGACGAATACAGTCACGAATGGCTCGCCCTCCAAAAGACCCGCATCGCGACCCGGTCGCTGGAATCCTACGAAGGCCATGTTCGCATGCTGACTCGCTGGCTGGGAGACACCAAAACCACCGCTCTCAACGCCATGGACGGCGGCACCCTTCAAGACTGGTATTTCGACATGATCGACGAAGGTCGCAAGCCCGCGACCGTCAACAATGCCGTGAAGACCCTCCAAGCCGTGTTTGACCGAGCCCGCGCCGAGGGTTTCTGCCCGCGGAATCCGGCCGAGCTGGTGCTCCGCCAATACGGCACCGCCGACATCCGGCAGCCGTTCACGCAGGACGACCTCGCCAAGATCCTCGCCCACCTCCGCCGCACCGGCCAGACCGACTGGCTGACGGTCATGCTACTGGGCATCTGCACTGGACAGCGCCTCCAGGACTGCGCGAATGCCTCGTGGGACGCCTTCACGCCAGCCACCAATAAGACCCCGCGAGTCTGGCACAACAAGCAGGGCAAAACCGGGACGCTGGTCCACATCCCCATCATCGAGCCACTCGAAAGCCACCTCCAGACGCTCCAGATGCGCCCAAGAAAGCCGCTGGCCCCATCACTGGCCGGAACACCCACCGGCGGCACCAAAGGCCTCAGCGAGCAATTCAGCGGCATTCTGGACGCCGCCGGCGTCGAGAGGACCAAACGCGAGAAGGTCGCCGGCAGCAAAGGGCAGAGCTGGACCGACAAAACCTTCCACTCTTTCCGCCACACCACGAACACCCTGCTCGCCGAGGCCGGCATCCCCTACGAGATCCGCAAGGACATCACCGGCCACAGCTCCGCCGCCATGAACGAGCGTTACACCCACCGCGCCGCTTCGACGTTGGCAAACGCCCTGAAACGTGCTATCAATCTCCCATCGCCCCGATGACGACCGACACATCCGTTAACGCAGTTTTAGGAGACTGGATAGGCCACCAAGTTTTCCATGGCAAAATCCCCGTCATTTTCCGCAGCGACTCCAACCGCAAACTACGCTGGCACGATCCAACGACCCTCAACTGGCTCACGTTCCCACCCTACCTACAACACCCATGAAAACACACATCCGCCCCCTCGCCCTCGTGGCGATGCTCTCCACCACCCAGGCTGCCGACACCCCGGCCGCCATCCTCGCCGACTACCGGAAGGCTGCTGACACCGCCCTCGTGCGAGTCAATGCCACGCTCGACACCGAAGCCGCCAAAGTCTCCAAGACGCTGCTCGCCCTCAATGACCCCGCTGCTGTTCAGTCCCTCGCCGACCAGGTGCAGGCCAAACGCGCCGGCGAGCCCGTCGCCCAGCCCGTGCCGCAGGCCTCGGCCCTGTTTGCCGCCTACGACCGCGCCAGACTCGCCGCTCTCGCTCCCGTGCAGCAAACTACCCTCCGCCGCATTAAGGCCGTCCTTGCCTCCAGCGACGGCCAGAAAACGGAGATCGTGGCCGAACTCGCCAAGCTGAAGACCGACGTGCAGGCGGGCAAAATCGCCGATCATTCCGCGCCGGCCCCGAACTGGACCTTCCACCGCACCCGCAGCGGTGCCGCCGAGGGTTCTGTGGTCTTCGGCCCGAAAGGCGATGTGACCTTTATCTCCAAAGTGGGAAACAAAACCGCCGGCACATGGAAGCGCACCAAGGACGACACGATTGTCGCCCAATTCCAAACCGACGAATGGAAGATCGACTTCCGCAAATCCGGCACCGAAGTCCGCACCGCGACCAGCCAAGACATCTGCTATCTCCAACCCGCAAAACCATGATCACCGTCTTGATAGCCACAAAGGGGCGGCCCGCCAAACTCGCTCGATGCCTCGCCAGTATTCCGCGGTCAATACCGGTGGCCATCCATGCAACGTGCCGGGAGGACCTTTACATCGGCGACTGGAAGGACGCGCCGATGTGGGCTTCAACCTCGACTGGCCCCGAGAACATCGTTCAAGCGTTCAACCTGCTGGCACATCCCAACCGATCCATTCCAGGCTCCTACCTTCTACCCGTCCCAGACGACGTGCGCTTCGCAGAAGGGTTTTTTGATCATCTGCAGTCATGGGCATCCAACCACCCAGAGCAGCAGGTGATCGGCTGCCCCGTGACAAACCGGAAACACAACGACGATGCAGTCACGTTGGTTCACCGGTCGGCCATCGACGCCCGAGGTTATCTGTTCGATCCACGATTTGAGCATTTTTTCATCGATTACGAACTTGGACGGTGGGCCAAACAACGGAAAGTCTTTGGTGTCTGCCCACAGGCCACACTCGAGCATTTCCACCCCGAGGTGAGCGGCGAATACGATGACACCCACCGGCACCGCCGCATGGACAAATGGCGGCACGACAAAGCCATCTGGGACCAGATCAGAGGTAAAGGACCCGCCCCTGCTGCCGCCACTGCTCAAATGTAGCTGCTTCCCGTCCGGGAGCATGCTCCTTCGGCTGTGTGCGCGTCTGTCGGTCCCAGTAGTGGTGCAACTGCGACCACTCCTTGCCGAAGTGGTCAAATCCCACCAAATGCACCGCCGGCACCCCCACGTCTAACAGCCAAGCCACTGTCACAAAGCCGGCAGAGGGAAGAATCGATTTGTCCGCTGCCCACGGCAGCGTCAGACCCCAATAAAACGACTTCGGCACCAACCATGAGTCTGCACACTCCCACGCAGCGTGCTCATGCAGCCAAAGCGTGCGATCACAGACAAAAGCGCCGCGCCGCCCTCCAGCCTTCCCGTGCGTAGCATGTAGTGTTGTCACGCGCCCCGTGTGGGCCTCGTGGCCGACCGTTTGGAAAGCATTGATTCGCACTACCTCGTCGAAAGCATCGATCACTCGCCCCAACGGCTGCCGCAGCACTCCGGGACCGTTGCCGACCACCACCACCGTTGCGCCAGACGCCACAGGGCACCTCCACGGATACGGCACAAGCGACTGATCCCACGGCCGAGGCTGTCCATGAAAACAAACGACCGGAGCCGACGAGGTAGTCTTGGCATCGCGAATGTGCGCTTTGAACGAGCAAGCCATGCCCGGCTCAATATCTTGAAAATAGGCGACAGACTTCCCCGCCCAAGCTGCCTCGAGGAAATCCTGATCGCCTCGCAACGTTCCTGGTCCTCGCTCGCACCACATTTGCCAGATCCAGCTCAAATCGCCATTCCACCACATCATGGAGGACTGCATGGCTGCCGGGTTTTGCCCACCGCGATAGAAATCGCGCAGGATGGCAAATAGAACGTCCTGAAAACAGTCCAACCCGACCGGTCCGCGAATGATCGTGTCAAGGTCGAGAAAAAGCGTCGGTCCTTGAAACGCCCGGAAAAGCTCCATTTTCGCCCACCACCCCTTGGCCTCGGTAAACAATGGCACCGTCTGACAGTCCAATAAATGCGGCACATCGGTCAGGCAAACAAACTCGTGCTCGTGCTGCACCCACTGGCGGCACATGGTTTGCAAAGCGTAAACGTGGCGAGGACCGTAATCCCCTCCTGATTTCAAGACGCAAACGATTCTCATGGGGGCGGGCTCGGACTTGGAGACGGTGAGGGTGACGGAGGCGGACTAGGCGAAGGCGATGGGCTCGGCGAAGGACTTGGACTCGGCGAAGGCGATGGGCTCGGCGAAGGACTTGGACTCGGCGAAGGCGATGGGCTCGGCGAAGGACTTGGACTCGGCGAAGGACTTGGACTCGGCGAAGGACTTGGACTCGGCGAAGGACTTGGACTCGGAGATGGGCTCGGCGAGGGACTCGGTGAAGGCGAGGGAGAGGGCGATGGCGAGGGACTCGGTGAAGGCGAGGGAGAGGGCGATGGCGAGGGACTCGGTGAAGGCGAGGGAGAGGGCGATGGCGAGGGACTCGGTGAAGGCGAGGGAGAGGGCGAAGGACTTGGCTCCGGCAGCGCCCCCACACCCACCAGCCAATTCGTCCACAGCGTCGCCAAGCCCGATCCAGCCGGCGGTGGAATCGGCGGGAAGGCCGAGGACTCATCATGGCGGATGACCGGCAGCTTCTTTTCCTGGATCACCAAATTCGGCTGACTTATGCCTTGGAAGGCCAGCAAGCCCGACGAGGTCGTGACATTGAGGCCTTCCAGCAAACTGGTGCCACGCAAGCTTGCAGGTTCACCGGTCATGAAATCACCTCCCGGTCATCAATGGGCGGGATGGCCTCGACCAGGATACGGTGCTCCATGAGCCCGCCGGGAATGACCTCGCGGCGAGTGTCCTCGACCGGATAAACCTCCCAGTCCTCCATAGGCGTAGGCGGAAATTCCTGCTCCAAAATGACACCTCCAACACCTTTATCCACCGTCCCTGCATTGGGGATCACCCGGCCGGAAGTCTGGAAAAACGGAAATTTGCATCCTGCATGCAGACACCCAGGCACCGAGCCAGACTGGCCGTCAAAAGACCAATTTACATGATCCGTGATAGGCACGATCTGCGTGCCTTCGCCCGGAAAAGGCTCTTCGCTGAGGTAGTGGCGGATGCGGAACCAGGTCGGATACTGCTCGCCAGGCCTCGTCACCATGCGAGGATGCGCCCGCTTGGCGGACTCGATGTTCCCCAAGTCGTTGACGGCCGTGAGAGGCAATTTGCCCTCCTCAAACCACAGCTTGAGCAGGACCGTGGGCCAGGGAAACATACGCTTCTGCCACCGCTCAAAAAAATGCGTGTCTCTCTCCTCCTGGGAGCGCGTGCGAGCAAAAAAGAATTTTCGCTCCATGTAGCCTGCCTTTTGAGCATGGATAAGCCGGTAGTTTTTTAACTCTTCGTGCACGGTCGCGGAATTCACGATCCAGCGATAATTGGCGTCCGCCGCGATGTCGGCATAAGTAACGACCGCATTGAGGAAGTCCGGGGTGGCATGAGCCCTCGCCGCCTGCGTCGCCGTGATCGAAAAGCCCTCCTCGCGAGGGTCTGGCGTGTCCCAAAAATCGAAGTTGGTGTCCTTGGAGGCCATGGAGAATTACAGTCCGCGCTTTTTGGTCCCGATCCCGATGATCAGCTCGAGCCGATAAGGGAACCTCAGCCCACCTTGGCCAACATACTCCCGCCAGGTCACTGTGCGGTCGCTTTGGCGTGGGTCCACATGGTCGGCGATGTCATCCTTCGTCAAAGTGACGGCAAACGATTTAGCCGTCACAGCAGGCGGATTATAGCTATTCAGCAAAGTGGGCGTCAGAGTGGTGGTGTCGGTCACGGCCGACACAACCCCAGGCATGACCACAGAGAGCCCAGGCGTCGAGACGACGCTCTGGAAAGCATCGCGCCGCTCCTGAGTCTTCTCCGTCCGTTCGACGTCCACCCAGACACCTGTCCAGCCAGGGACGTAGCCATCACCTCGCCCACCTTTGAGGTGGACGTAAATGTCCATTGGCTCGGTGGGGAGGTAGATCCACAGCGAATTGGCACTGTTTGAGCCGCTACCATTCGTGACCACAACCGAGGCATCGCCCGCACTTCCCGCCGGCGTGACGCACGTGATCGAGGTGGAGCTCACCACCACGACATTCGTGCAGGCCACGCCGCCGATGGTCACACCGGTGGTGCCGGTAAAATTGGTGCCGGTGAGCGTCACCTCCGAACCACCGACGGTGCTGCCGACGTTGGGTGAGATGCTGGTGAGAGTTGGCGCAGGCATAAAGGTGTTACAGTTTAATGAGGCAATGACTCAACCCCAGCATGCCAGGGGAGACGTTGTGCGGCTCCACGCGAGCCAGGAGCCGGATGTTGACGTGGGCCAGAGCTGCAAACACCAGCTCCGAGCAAAACCACTTCCCATTTTCTCGCGCCGGCGTCCGGCTCACAAATCGCAGCACGCTCCGCCAATCGTAGGGCTTTCCCCTCTCCCGCTCGCAAAACGCAAGCGCTTGACGGGACAGATCCGGCGTGAGTCCATCGACCTCATAGAGATCAAGGTTTGCCCAGTCGTCCGGCTTCAAGTGGCGGACACGGACGCCCGTTCCAGGGTAGCTCTCAATAACCCGCTTGCCGCAGGGCATGAGAAATGCCGCATGCGAATACGGGCTCCGCGTCTGCCAACGCACCACCCAGGCGATGGGATCACCGCCGGAGAAAAGCGCCACGCGCAGCACGTTGGAGGGGTCAGCAGGCATGAGGGAGGTGTGGATATCAGCTCGCCTGAGTGAAGGTGATGCCAGCAGCCACACGGGAATGCGCGACAGCAAACCAACTGGTGCCATCGGACCAGACCGTGACCATGTCGCCAGCCACGGCTTGCCCATCGACAAAAGAAATCGTGTCGTCCGCCGTTCCGCTATCGCCTGCGGCATCGGCTGCCGTCACCTGCATGCCTTTGATGACGTTCGCCGAGCTGGTCGTCACGACCGTGTAAGAGGCTCCAGAGGGGGCCGCAGTGACGATGAAAGTAAAACGCAGACCAGCTTGAGGCGCAGGCAGCGTGCTCACGAACTCGGTCGAGCTATTGAGAAACAGAATCTTCCCACTTTCCGCCGCCGTGAGGACATTTGTGGCCGTGGTGTTCTCGGTGAGGTCGATTACAGGCAGGGATGCCACAACCCGCCACGCACTAGCATCAGCATGGAGGACGAGAGTCGCATACTGCACCGCCAAGGTGGCCGTGGTCGCCCCGTCGATGGTCTCGGAGCCGTTCGCGTCAATGGTGACGGCATTCGTCGTCGAATCGGTCTTTTTGATCACCAGATACGGATACCGTTTCGAGCTCACCGGCAGCAGCGAGATCGTGGACGCAGCCGCCGAGGCATTGACCAGCAGTGTGTGGTCTTCGGCTTTAACCGTGTAGGTGGAGGTCGTCACCGTGCGGGAATTCGCATTGTAGCTAATGCCCGGAGCACTGTTGACGATGTTCGAGATCTGCGCGGAGGCATGAGAAGCCAACAGCAAAGCTGCGGCGAGGAGGGTGGCTGCGTATTTCATGGGTTTAGCGGTGGTTTTTTGGTGGGTTTGGCTTGGGTTTTGGAGGGAAAATCAATGCGCGCTGGCGGTCTTTGGCTGGAGCTTGGAAACCTGGTCCCTCAATTCGCGCACCTCGGAGCGTATCTCGGAGACAGCCGCCAGCAGGACGGAATGCACCTCGACCTTGGTCGTCAGCGTTTGGACGGTTTTATTGAGGTCCTTTAACTCCGCCGCCACTTCACCGCCCGCGGCCAGCTTGGGGCGCATCTCGCCGACATAAAATGCGCCACAAGCAATCAAAGCCATCACTTGCCACGGCGTTAGCCCAAGCGATTGAAGAGTGTTCTGCAATACTTTGCTCATGGTATTTCAATGCGAAATGCGAGTTGCTCTGAACATGCTGAGTTGGTCGGCGACCACGTTGGTCGTTGGCCCAGAGTTTTTCACCACATTGACACGGAAACGGTCGGTTCCATTTCCGACTACGATGGTTGAACCAAAAACGTTGTGGTAAGCACCACCGTTGAGTTTTGTCATACCGTAAAACAAACCGACGATATGCCCATCTTCTTCCGAATCGATGTCCACATCTACTGAGGTGCCATCGGCGTCAAATGTGATCTTCGTTTGAATCATCCAGACCTCGCCAGGTCCAACCAAAAGGTTCTGACCATCGAACCTGTTGTCCGTGTCTTCGAGTATCTCGTCAAAATTAATAATCTGCCCCCCAGACTGAAGCTCGTAAGAGTCGGTTAAACGCGCGGACACTCGCATATTGCTGGACGCCATGGCGACAAGACCACGGTTTCCAGCCGAGCCCACAGTCCCAATGCTACCTGGATTACCCGAAGGCCCTTGATTGCCACCCTCAGCACCTTCGCCACCAACACCGCCAGCGCCACCAGCTCCGGCTGCGCCACCAGCGCCACCTGTCTGAGTGCCGCTTAAAACATAACAATCAGGATCTAGGGTGATAAGACCACCTTGGCCACCAACACCGCCAACGCCACCAGCGCCGCCGTCACCCCCGGTCCCTCCATCGGCCGCTCCACCACCAGTGCCGCCAGCACCACCAGTGCCACCAGTGCCACCAGCGCCGCCAGCGCCACCAGCGCCACCGTTGAGTGTGTAAGAGCTAACTCTAGCCCCACGTTTTAGTGTCAAATTCCCAGAAGCTGTCCCAGCCTCACCTTCTAAACCGGAACTACCAACGCCACCAGTGCCACCACCAATGCCGGGACCACCAGTGCCACCAGTTGTGCCATCACCACCAGTGCCACCAGTGCCACCAGTTGTGCCAGAAAGGGTTATCGACTCGACAAAAACTGCCCCGTCAATTTCCACATCGTTGCGTCGGGAGGTAATTGACCCAATCGTTGCTGCAACCCCGCGAATTTTCAAAGCGCCACTGGCCGTTGCGTGAGTAATTGTATTCACTTTGATCCGCTCAAGCGACATAAAAGCAGCGCCATCAATCGTGACAGTTCCAACGCTGGTTATTGTTTCAAACAGACCCGCAATGATTAAGGCATTAACCTGCCCCAGCGCAGCAGCAGTATTGACACTGTTGAGAGTGATATTCTGAGTGCTTGCCAAGTTCAGATGAATCCGAACCGGAGAAGCGGTCGTCGGCGTCAAAGCGATTGCAGCGTCCACCGCCTTTTGGGCCGTCGCAAAAGGAGCCTCAAGAGATCCGTCTCCCGACGTGTCATTGCCCCCGGAAGTCACGTGTAACACCCGAGGAGTTGTGATGGACGAGGACTCGCCTGATGAAATTGCAGGTGGAGGAGAACCGAAAGGCATAGTCGGAAAAGGTTACCAACTCTTAAAAACAAAGGTCTTGCCGGTGGTGGCGCAAAGCACACTCAATCGGCCGGAAGGAATCACGCCCGCAGGGCCGGGCATGTAATAGGACTGGCCCGCCTGGACCGGAATCCCTTTCGTCGTGGTCGCCAGGGTGCCAAAGTCCAGATACATCACCGTGTCGGACGTGTTGTAAAATTCGAACCCCAGCCGGGGCTTTTGCTCGGCGGTGTAGATGTCCTGAGCCGTCCCACCAGCAGCGATGGAACCCGAGCGGTCAACGGTTTGGGCGGTGGTCGTGAGCATAAATCAGAAGCCTTTCTTGGTGCGGCACAGGGTGGCCTGCGTGTGTCCGGGTTTGGGTTTGGCGCGGTCGAGCCGGGTCGCGGCCTCGGCGTAGCGGGTCCGCGCTTCGTCCTTGTCGGCCGATCCCAGCCACAACTGGCTACCGATCAGCCCACGCTCGCACAAGGCGACGAGATCCAGTTCCTCCCGTTGCAACACGGGCAGGACGGTAGTCGCAGCCAGGTCCGACGTGGTGAAAGCCGTCGGCCACAGCCGCAGGTTGAATTTGAGATGATAGACGGCATCCGGCTGAGGCCAAACCCGCAGCACAAACTGCGGCGTAGCGCCGCCGGTGATGCCACTGAGCGGCTCCACCCACCAATGCGTCGGTAGGCCGGCCTCATTGCGGAGGACGTCGTCGGCGTGCATGTGGGCCGGAATTCCAAACCGCAGCACGCTCGAGGCCGACTGCCACGAAAGAAGGACGTCGCCGTCGATCTCTTGGAGGGAACCAATGAGCACAGCGTCGCTTTTGACCTCCAGCGTGGTCGAGCCGCTGCCACCACCCTCATAGGGATGCAGGAGCGTGTTCACGGCCGCCAGACGGTTGTAGAACGTGGCATCGCTGCCTACCAGCACGGTCCGGCCCACAAAATCGGACTGGTCCGCCCAAGTGCCAACTGTGAAATCCTTGGAGCCCGCCGTCACCGTGATGTTTTTGGTCACTGGCAGTGCCAGCCGTTCGACCCGAGGCTCGGCACGGCGATGCGCCGGCAGGAACTCGACAAACTCAGCCAGCCCGGCATTCACCGACTGCACCAAAATCTGCTGCTGCACATCCGACATGCTCGCCGGGACCGTCGAGAGGTTCCGGGAGGTGGCTGCGAAGAGTTCAGTGATGGTCATGGCAAGGACGAGCAGCATGGCGACAAGGTTACTTTTTGGCCTTCTTTTTGGCAGTGGGCTTGGGAGCATCCGCAGGAGGAGCATCCGCAGGCACATCAGACGAGGTTGAGGACTCCGCCAACGTCGCCCCCGCGGCATCGGTCGGAGCCTCAACCTCAACCAATGGCTCGGAGGGAGCCGTGGTGATTGGAGGGGATTCGGTGCGCTCTTCGAGAGCAGGCGCAGGCCGCGTCGCCAGTTCGGCTTCCAGCTCGGCCACGCGAGCCTGGAGGGCTTGGAGAGACGCATTGTGCTCGGCGACAAAGCGATCCACGCCCGCCTGCATCTCGGCCACCTGGCCGTCGAATTTGGCTTGCAGGTCGCCGGCAACATCGACGGACGGAGCGTCGGTTTCATCGGCCCGCACGATCACACGGCCGAAAATGACATTGGAAGGAGTGAGCGGCACCGAGGCGACAGCCTTCTGGAACTGCTCGTTGAATTCGTCAGGCGTCAGCTCGCGCCCCTGCCACAGATGAAGACCCTCCACAGATGGATGCGGTGCTTTGTCGGGCCG
>Ga0315902_10007569_pt1 | contig 14805 bp, 25 predicted proteins | sample LakEriMetagenome_9_FD_203523 | JGI IMG/M metagenome (GOLD analysis project Ga0315902, IMG submission 203523) | Freshwater fungal communities from buoy surface, Lake Erie, Ohio, United States - Buoy 12 MA117 | ecosystem: Environmental > Aquatic > Freshwater > Lake > Lake biofilm | place: USA... | reverse complement strand
CGGCGGCCTGCATCTGCGCCTCGGCAATCATGGCCTCGGAGATGGCCGGGTCAGGATACGAGACGACAACCTTCACCTCGGCGTCTTCGGCCATCAGCATCTGCACCGTGGCGTCGTCCAGGCCCGAATAATCCTCAATCCGTACCTCGGCGGTCTCTTCCCACCAGTACTTAGCGATGCCGCACTTCCTAACCAATGCGTCCTTAAAGATCGCATAGGACTGCATAAAGCCGTTGTTATCGGCAGAAAAGACGTAATTGGCGTAGTCGGTGGCCTGCTGGGCGCCGGACTCGTCCTCCGGCCCGCGGGGCATGAACTCCACCACATTCTCGGACGAGAAGAAAACGCGCATCAGCGACGGCATCATGGCCGAGACCGTGTCTCGCACCTCCATCGCCACGACCTGCGAGCGGCCGTCCTCTTCGTTCCCAAACGGATCGCCCCGGTAATACTCGGTGCCCTTAGCGCGAATCGGAGAAATGTCCGAATCAATGTAAGAAACGGCGTCCGTTAGTTCGCCGTTAATGATCGACTGCAGCTCGGCGTCGTCCATCGCCTCGGGGGCTGCGACGTCCACAGAAACGGGCATTTCGTTTTGATTCATATCCTCACCATTTCACTTTATTGGCCCAGTACGCCGCGCTCATCTTGCCCTTGGCAATGTTCTGAGCGTGCCGAGCCTTAAATGCTTCGTTGCGCTTCGTGCCTTCGGGAGAACCCTTCACGCCCTGCTGACCAAAGCGCACCAGCTTGACCTCGTCGCCCGATTTTGCCAGCACCGCGTGCGATTTGGTTGCGTGACCCGGCGTGCGCTTGGGCTTGTTATAGCCGGAGAAAACCTCGTTACCGCGTTTTACAGTCATTGCTCCACCCCAAACCAGGCGTCGGCGTAAGCCGGACGGTTAGCACGAATCCAAGGCACCGCCGCCAGCGTCAGCGCCTGACCATCCATACCCGTGGACTGCGACCCCACATGATGCACATAAGAGCGAGACAGAAAGTGCTTAAAACCCGCCGCCTCGAGGTCCTGACAATGCACATCATCGGAGTACCAATTTAGCGGCGGAAACTTCGCCACCTCCCAAGCAACCCGCGAGATGTATCCGAATATAGGCGAAATCACCTGCATCGGGGCAATGCAATCCTCAAACGGGAAGCGAAAGTAATTCAAGTCCTGATTAAACGGATTGCTGCGAATGTTCTGGATAGGCCGCGACGCATCGCAGCGCGCACACACCCAGCCAATCGGCTCACCCACTTCCTCCTGCAGCGTCATCACGTCCTCGAGCAAATGCTCGTAGCTGGTAGGCGTAAGCACCACATCGTCATTCGCCACCACAACAGCCTTATGGCCGTCAGCAAACGCGGCGTCGATTACGTCGTTGTAGTCAGCGCCAAACGAGCGCGCGGGGCCGCGAAGCTGACGATATACATCGTATTTGCGGGCATCCACGGGCGTGCGCAAGTAAACCTTCGCCGCGGGCGCATATTCCCGGCAACTGGCAAGCATGACGGGCAAGCACCGCCCGCTCACGCTGGACACGACAACCGCCGGACTCACTTCTTCTTCGCGGTCTTGGCGGCCAGCTTAAAAGACTTCGCCGTCGGCGCGCCAGGCGTGCCAGGTTTACGCATCTTCTCGCCAGAGCCAGCCTTGATGCGCTCACGCTTGGCCGCGATGTTGGCATACAAGCCGGGGGGTTTAGCTTTCATCATCATTCCCTTCTATTTCAGGTTTACCGTATTCTTCGGTATCGTCTTGGCCTTCTTCGCCCTCTTCATCGCCCTCTTTGGCGATCCAGGCGCGGCAGGTACGCGAGGCAGCGCACTTGAAGTCAAAGATCTCGCAGTAACCCAAGTCGCCAGCCTCAATGGCCGACCACGGATCGCCGTCAGCGCCCATGCCCTTGGCGATGCACTGCAGCATTTTTTCCTCGCGGTCAAAGGCGGCGCAGTTGCCGCACCGCGACATCTTCGCGTCTTCGGGAGAAACCTCCCACTCTTTAGCCATCTCGCGCCAGAAACCCGTATTGGGCAGCGCCGGATTCTCCGGGCCGTACATCGCCGATTCAATGGCGCGGCCGCGGTTCTTCAGGTTCAGCGTAATGTCCTGCGTCGCAGGCGGGCACGCCATGCCCTCTTCATATTCCTCAGCCATCATTTGCCCTTCTTCATCGGTTTGCTCTTACCCGCCTCGGACAAAGCAATAGCCAAGGCTTGCTTGGGATTCTTCACAACCTTGCCGCCAGCACCCGAGTGCAGCTTGCCCGACTTGTACTCGCCCATCACCTTGCCAATCTTCTTGGCCGCCTTACCCATTTTCATAACATAGCTCCTGTTAAGCAATCCGGGGAATGTTACGACGCAGCGGCTGGTTCCACCGGCTCGAGACAGCCGAGCCATAAGCACCCACCACAGCATCACCAGCAAACGTCAAGCAAAACGCATCAGCGCGGTCAGGCGAAGGCAAGCCGCGCTTACGAATCTCGTCCTTGCCCTCAATCTGAATCTTACCGCTACTGGTAAACGAATAGCGCACCGTCGCCAACTCCGCCACCAGCATCTCGTCGCGAGGCAGCCAGCAGTCGCGCGCCTCCAGCCACGCCTTGGCCTTGTGCCACAGTTCCGCCTTCAAGTTCCTATAGGTCGATCCCATCGCCGGGGACTCGGCCACGTTGATGCCGCGAGCCGGCAGACGCAGCTCACGCAGGCGATCCACAACGCCGGCGCCCAAACCAATCGAGTCCACCAGGATCTCGCCAGGTCGCTGGCTCGGCTGCAGCGCCTCATACTCCGCCACCACGGCGCCCGTGAGCTGCATCAAGTCCAGGTTCTTCCACGTCTTCACGGGTTCGAGCAGCGCATTACCCTGGCGCTTGCACAGGGCGCTGCGGTCGCTGCCAAAGCGGGCGACGTCCAGACCCCACACGACGGGCGCGTGTTGGCTCGGGCTGACATCGCGCGCCATCGCCATCTCTAGCAGCTCCATCGGGATGACTGTGTCGTCATCACTGCGCGGAAACTCCCCCAGGACACGAATCCGATAGGCATTGCTCTCCTCGCCGTAACGCGACTTCATCTCCTCAACGTAGGCCGCGCTCACCCTGGGCGAATCCTCGCAATTGACCCGCATCGTCACCCAGTCACCCGCCAGGCGGTTATGCGTGTCGTAGAAGAACCCGCTGGAGCGCACCGGGTTACCCAGCAGCAGCGTCACGGCCGAGTGGCCGGACATGGAGCCGGCCGCCGCCTCAAACACCTGCTCCGGAATACCGCTAGCCTCGTCGGCCACCAGCATCACGTTATCGGAGTGGACACCTTGCAAGGCCTCGGGCTGCTCGGCACGGCTCGTTCTCGCGGAGATGAACGCCTCGGTATTGGCATCCTTGACCTCGATGCGGTCTTGCTTGACCTCAAGCTGGTCCGCCAGCATCGGTGGCAGCACCTTCACCCAGCGCTTCACCTCCGCAAACAACGCGTCATAGAGCTGGCTGGATGTCGGTGCCGTCACGACAATCTTGACCGGGAAGCGCAGGAATAGATACCACAGCATCGCCCACGCGGCGGCCGTTGACTTGCCGACGCCGTGGCCGGACCTGACGCTGATGCGGCGGTTGCCTTTGGCGATGTGGTTCAGGAATTCCACCTGCCACACGTCCGGGGTGGTGTTTAACACCTCGCGCACGAACCGCACCGGGTTGTTCTTGTAAAGCTTGACGAACACGACAAACGGGTTATTCGCCAGCTCAACTTCTAAATTTTTTTTCGGGGACACTTTTTACCGTGACGGGGTAGGGGGGGGTGTGGGGATGATTATGTGCGCAATCGCGGCAATGTGGAATCGGTAGGCGTTCGGTGCCGCCACAACCCGCCCCGCCGCCGCGCTGAAGGGGGGGGTCGCCGCGCCGCCTGGTTAGTGAGCGCTCGCTGCCGCGCGGCCCAGGCTGTGGACAACTTGGCAGCGTGCGCTCTGTGGATAACCGTCGAGGTATCGCTGCTAAGTTGTTGATTTCATTGAATACTTACACGAAACCTACAAAAACAAAGATATACAAGGTTCATTATGTCAAATTGCATTCGTTGTTTTCGTGCCGAAATGCACACCGATTAGGCAATCTGGCCCATGTCCACAGGGCTATGTGGACAACTTAGGCACCACATCTGTGGATAAGTCCTCGATGACCTCGACGTGCCGCAGCGCGTTCATGCGCAGGTCCTGGACGTTGATGTTGATCTGCTGCGCCTTTTGTAAGCCGTAAGTCTTCTGATCCCACCGCTCGGCGATCCATTGACGCGATTTGATGCGCAGCGCTGCCCTCGAAGGATGGTTCTCGTCCAGTTCGTCCGCTATCTGGACCGTCTCAACCGCCAACGAATCCGCCGCGTGCGCACGCGCGCGCGCTATTTTAGGGGCAAGATCGTTTTCCTCGATGTAAACGTCTAGCGCTCGCTTGCCAATGCCTAACTTCAGGCAGATGTCCGCGACAGACTTGCTCTCCTCGAACATCGACAGAATCATCTCTTCAGGCAGCTTGTTGAGCAACTCGAGGTCTGACTTCTTCTTCGGTGTCCCAGCCATTAAAACGCCCTCCAAGCCGTTTTCGTGCCCAATGGCACCCAATACACACCTAACGCGCAAAAGCGCCCCAAAGCCCGATTAAACGCCTTCACTTGATCTTCTCCAAGGGTTTCATCCGAGTCGGGAACATTTTAGGTGCCTTGCTCGGCGCATCAAAGTCCAGATCATTCTCAAAGTCGTCGAACCCTGAGCCGTTAGCCTGGACGCTCACCACAGTCGCCGGCACCCCAAGCGTCGCCTTCAGCCTGGCGATGTCATTACCCAAGCCAGCCTCGAGCAGCTTGGCGATCTCCTGGATCGACCAGACATTGCGATCCTCAACGTCTGGCCGCATCCGGTGATACGCCGCCGCGTCGGCCTCGGTTGACACCACTGCCAAGACGCCACCGTCGTCCAACTCCCATTCGATCGCCTTGACCTCCCCCACGGGCGCAATGCCTTCGGCAGTAGCCCACTGCTCCATCGCCCGCCAGGCCCTGATCATTCCATCGGCGGCCGCTCGGGCCTTGTCGATGTTCTGCGATTCCTGCGCAGCCCAGACCCGCTCAATCTGAGTCCACACTTTGATACGAAACTCTACGTCAACCAAATTAATTAATCTGCCGACTCCCCATCGCTCCTCGTGCTCACGCTTTGCAGCCTCCAGTTCCACCATCTTCGATTTCCAGAACCTGGAGAACTCCGACTCAGGGAACGCCAGCGGTTGCGGCAGGGGAAGCTCCCCTCGAATCTTTGCTGTTTTTTTGTTTGCCATGATGCTCTTGTAAGTCTTCACTAACATAGACCGGTCAAATGGTCAGATCGGGCGGTCAAATCGTAGCAGGTATACCCTTGCTACGATTTGACCACCTTCCGACCGCATTTCTCGGGCTGGTCAAATCGTCACGATTTGACCACGATTTGACCATTTGACCACACTAAAAGTTCTCATTCTGTTTTTCCTCAAATTCCTCAATCCAGACCCAATCTCCTTCGATTTTTACGTTCGCCGGACGGCCTGAATCGCTCCTCGCGCGCCGCCAGGCGGATCGAAATGCGTCGGTTCCATCCTCGTCGGTGCCCATTTTTTGAGCAAAGAATTCCTTCCAATCATCCATCTTCGCGCACTTACGGATACCGACAGACACCTTCCAATGTGTGCCTTTAGCATTAATTGCAGCCTGCAGCGACTCGATCGCGATCATCTGCCGTTTACCCTTGCCTGAGCGATTTAGTCCTACTTTACGGGACTCTTCCGCCGTCCGCTGGGCCGCTTCATCCGAGGGATTGACGGCCAGAGACTTGCGCGGCTCATCAAGCGACAGCGTCGCGGCTGACCCCTCGTCGATGTCAATCTCGACCATCTCAAAGCCGTAGCGCACCCCATCCTCGCCGTCCTTTTGCTTACTGATGGTGACCACGCCTCGCGGCTGATCGTCAAAGCGCAGCAGCTCCAGCTCGGTATCCACGGCCCCGAGCAACGATGAATGTCCCCGCAGCCCTTTGGCCTGGTCCTTACCTGAGTGGTGGATAACCAGCAGCGCGGCCTCGAAGACCTGCTGCAGGTGCCCGCAACTGGTGATAAAGGCGCCCATATCCTCGGAGCTGTTCTCGTTGCCGCCGCCAAAGGCTCTGGCAAGCGTGTCGATGACCATAAGGTCAATCTTTAGCTGACGGGTTTCGGCAAGTTCTGCCACCGCCAGCATGAGCGAGTTGATGTCCTCGGTGCTGGATCTGAGGTTAATTTGATGGCGCAGGATGAATATTGGGATGCCGGCTTCGATCTGGTGGTGGATGCGGCACGCTTTGATGCGCGCTCCGATGCCGCCGTGGCCCTCGCCGGCGATGTAGACCACGGCCCCGTTGTCGCTGGGCGTCGCCGCTTGGCCCATCCACGGCGCTGCGCGCGCGATTGATGCGGCCAGGTCCAGCGCGATGAACGACTTGAACGATCCTGGTGGTCCATACAGCGCGACAAAGCCGCGGCGCGGTATGACCCGCTCAATCAGCCACTCAACCGGCTCGTCCTTGATCTCGTCCCATGCCTCGAGGTTTAGGGTCTTGCGCGGTGGCGAACTCGGAGTTTCTTGCTGGTTCGTCAATGGGTTCGCTAATGGGTTCGCCAATGGTTCGCTGGTGGCGGGCGATGCCGTTGCCTCCGGCGCTGGCTTCTCGCTCACCCGCTCTGGCGCCTGGACCTCATCGGCGGCGGTGATGGGCGCCTGCGCCTTGACCAGATCTGCGAGGTCCTGGCGCGTCTTGCCTTGGCTGTAGATCCATTCGTAGGCATCGTCGCCCTGTTCCTCGCCGCCCAGATCCACGACGCGGATTGACTTGGCGACGGGCAGCAGCTTTGCCGCGGCTTTCTTGGCGTATTTCCAGCCTGGCGTGTCGTTGTCCGGCAGGATCACGACGTTGGCGCCGGCAAAGTATTCCGTGATGGCGTCGGGCCAGGTGCCTGATCCTGCGTGGCTGGACGTGGCGACCGAGCCAAGGCTGATGATCGCGTCGGCGGCCTTCTCGCCTTCCGTGAGGTAGACGTAGCGGCCCTTGCTCACGGCGTCGCGCAGCTCTGGCAGTTTGTACGGCACGATCCTGGCGTCGCCCAGCGTGGCGTGCCGCCGCCCTGCCTCGTCCACCTTGATCAGCTTGTAGTCCTTGCCCTTGGCGTCCGCGGTGCGAAATCGTTGCTTGATGAAAAGCGTCACACCTTCCTCGTCGCTGTAGTGCCACTCCTGCTCGAGCTGCCGGGCGATGGGCTTGATCAGCGCCAGCGGCTCAACGTTGCGGCCCTCCAGCTCCGGCAGGAACCCGCGTTCTCTCATGGTGGAGAACACGCTGCCTTGATCACACCCACCGTGGCAGTGGAACAGCGCCTTGCCGTCCGGGCCTTCGCTAATGGACAGTGACGGGTTCTTATCGCCGTTGCCTCTGCCGTGGCCCGGGACTGGGCAGCTTGCCAACCATTGACCGTTTACCTTCTTCGCGTTGCCTAATTGCTTTGCGATTTCTTCGGCTTGCATTAATTACTCCAGCACTAAAGACAATTGGTCTTCGTTTTGCTCTTCGCTGACTTTGCTGATTCGCTGGTCTTGCAGCGTCTTGTACTCGGGATTTAGTTCGCACCCGAGATAGGCGCGTTGATGTTGCAGCGCCACCTGCGCGGTAGTTCCTGACCCCATAAAGGGATCGAGCACGATGTCGCCGGGTTTGCTGCCAGCCAAGATGCACGGCTCGATCAGTGCTGGCGGGAAGGTGGCGAAGTGAGCGCCTTTGTAGGGTCGGGTAGCGACAGACCAGACGCTGCGGCGGTTTCTTGTCTCGCCATTTCCAACCGCCTTCATAGGCCCGTTTGTCTTTCCGGGCACACGATTACTGCCAATCTGGTTTTCTACGTCTTGAGATAACCGAGACACTGTGCTGGCAGCGACAGGCTCCTGCATCGCCTCACTATCAAAAAAATATCGCTCCGACTTCGACAGCAGGAAGATGTATTCGTGCGCCTTGGTGCAGCGGTCGCGCACGCTTTCGGGCATCGGGTTCGGCTTGTGCCAGATGATGTCCTGGCGCAGATACCAACCATCAGCACGAAGGGCGAAGGCCAGCATCCAGGGGATGCCGATCAGGTCTTTGGGCTTGCAGCCCGGCACGTTAAGTGTGACGGGCTTCTTACTGTATTCAGCGGCCCAAGTTGACGGGGCATTTGTGCCCGTCTTAGCAATGCCGCCTGACTTGTATTGCCCGCCCGCGCCTCCGCTGCCCGCATAGCTGTCCCCAATGTTCAGCCACAGCGTCCCATCGTCAGCCAGCACATCACGCACGCAGCGGAACACCTCGACCATCGCCTCGATGTATTGCTCGGGCGTTTGCTCTAGGCCGATCTGCCCGTCGTGCCCGTAGTCGCGCAGCCCAAAGTAGGGTGGGCTGGTGACGCAGGTCTGCACCCGAACGCCATCAACCGCCCAGCGCCGCATCGTCTCGCGGCAGTCTCCGAATTCGATCGTGTTTCTCATGTCAGTTTTTATTGAGACAAAAAAACCGGGACCGTAATGGCCCCGGTTCGTTTACCGACGAGCGTTAAAACATCTCGTCTTCAGCCGCCGCTGGCGCAGCCGCCCGAGCCGTGGCCCTAGCGGGCGCCGGCGCTGCAGCGGGTGCAGGCGCAGGTGCGTCGTACTCCTCGGCCTCTGCGGGCGCTCCCATGCCGGCAGGGCGGTCGATCCACGACGTGATCACGAACTGCGGAATGCGTGTGGTGCCCTTGCCGATCTTCTCCATGCGGCTGCCCTTGTACTCAACCACTGGCAGTTTGCCCGCGTTGGCCTCGCGCTGCGCGGCGCAGGCGGTGTACAGGCTTTCCAGTCCCATGTTAGGACCGACGCCGTTGGACGACCACGACGCGGTCCCGATCTCCTTGTTGTAGAACGTGACCTCAAAGCCGCGCTTGTGCTCAGGCGTAGGCTGCGCACCCTTGCGGCCCAGCTCGCTGTCGGGCTGCCAGTCGCGCACACCGGCACCGAGAAGGAGCCAGCCGGTCTTCACATTGTCGATGTCAAAGACGACTTTTTTCAGTTCGACCTCGACGCCTTCGCTGTTGGTCCAGGCGTTGGCTTGCGGGGAGAAGCGCAGAAAATTGGAGTTGCCTCCACCAGATGACAGATTCAGCATTTTTGCTTTTCGCTTTCAGAAGTTTCAGAGTTGACCCGTATTGGGACGGGCATTATTGACGCAGGCTTGCGTCCCTTGCAATGGTTACTCCTGAGCTTTCCTTAACGGTTAAGTCCTCAAGAATCCCCTTTTGCTCCTTTGCTAACAGCTTTTCCACAGCCGCCGGCGAAATAAATTCAGTTATGTACAGCTTGTCCACAGATAGGCCGGCTTCAATCAGCGCGTCCTTGGCCGCCGCCTCGCTGGCCCACTTGCGCGTTGCTCGCTTGGGCGCGAGCTGCCACCCCGGCAGCGTGCCCCCGTCCTTCATGCGCTCGAGGGCGTGCTTACGAAGTGCGTCCACGAAAGCCTCGACGATGGGCGCGCGGTCCAGCAGGTCGCTAATCTGCTCGTCAGACAGGCGCACCATGACGTCCTTGATCTGATCCTTGTTCATCGCGACGACGTTGGGCTGCGCCTCGATGACGGCGAGCGCCTCGCGCTGCGCGGGGCAGATGAGTTTGGCCGGGCAGTACTGACAGGCTTTCTCTGACGGCCGCGGCTTGCCATTCGCGTCCAGCGTTTGCTTAATCGCTGGTTGCAGCACCTGTTCGTCCCACTGCTGCAGCTCGTGCGCCGTCATGCGGTGGATCCGCGTTGCGCCGGTGCGCGGCTGCACGATCTGCAGCTCGATGTTTTTAATTTTGTTATCCAGGTTCATCGTCCTAATGGCCGACAGCGCATAGATCTTCATCTGTTCGCTGTCTTCATCGACGTAGCCGTTGCCGGTCTTCAGGTCCGCGATGATGAGGATGTCTTGCCCAACGCCGATTACGTCTGCGGTGCCGCGAAGCACAACGTCGTCAGTATCGACGTAGGTCACTTTCTGCTCGACGCGCACGTTGGCTGCGCCGACGGCTTTCTCGATCTCCCAGATGTTTTCGATGTGCTGCTGCGCCATCTCGCAGTGCCACTTCGCCAGGCGCACGCCTTCGATGATCTGGCCTTCGCTGTTCATCGGGTTATCGCCTAGCAGATAGCAAGTCTCAGCCAGCGCGTGGATCGCGGTGCCAGCCATTGCTGCATCGCCGCTGGGCGTGGGCGGGATGTCCTTGGACAGCCGGACACTGTCCGGACAGGCGATCCAGCGTGAGGCGGCTGAGGGGCGAAGGATTAGGGGCTGGGTCATTTTTTTTAGTCTCCACAGAAGCAGGCGATAGCCTCTTCGTTCTTGTCAAACATATCGAGCTGCTCGGAGGCGAACTTCGCCATCTCGGCGTAGCTGGGCCGGTCTGTGCGAAATTTGTTCCCTGACGGTGAAGATGCCAAGCCCAGTTCTTCCATTTTGGCCCACCAAACGGAGCGGTCTGGTTTTTCTGCAATCAATGCGAGAACCTGTGATGCGGGCTTAAGAAAACACAAATCACAGTTGCCGTGCATCGTCACGCCATTATTGTTCGGCAGCCCGAGATCAAAGGACTGCGCTTTCCAAAAGTCACCAATAGTTTCTTTTGTTACGCTCGCGGCCCACAATGGAATGCGCGACTTGTCGGAAATCTTTGCCGCGCGGCGCTGTTCGTCGGCACGAATGCCAATCCACGACAAATTTTCAATGGCTGAATATTTCTCGCCGGCAAAATGGTCAAGCGATGCAAGGTATTTTGACTGCGCCCTGATCTTTAATTCACTAGTGCAAATGCGGGATACGGGGTTGGGCAAATAGTTGCGTTTACGGATTAAGGCTTCAAACGGCTCGCCCTTGCGGCTGGCGGTATCAAAGGTAACGCGCTCAAACCCAACGTCATCAAAACGTCTTTCGACCCAATGGATTTCGACTTGCCACTTATCGGAGACGTCTTTTATAAACTGCAGCGTAGCCTCGTCTTCCTTGCCCGTATTGGCAAAGCACACCTTCGCTTCGTCTGGCAGACCGCCGTTAGATTGCAGCACCCGCCACAACATATAGGCGCTGGTGCGACCTCCGCTAAATGAGATACACGTCGGGCTGTCGATCTTGAATGGATCGCTCACTGCTTGTTCTCCTTATCTCTCTCGCCGTACACCTCTTGCGACAGGATGTCGTAGGCAATCCTGCGCACCTCATGGCTCACCGCCCAACCAAGATCCTCGGGGTCCAGCATCCGCTGCAGCAGGCGCGTCTTCCTCACGGAATTGGCGCGCTCTTGCTCGAGGGCTTTGCTCAGATACAGGATGTGCTCGCGCATGGTTTGGCGCTCGTCGTCTTGCATCGGCTGGCTCATTTGTCCAGCCCCAGCTTGGCCCACATCGCTTCGCCGCGAGCGTAGAAGTCATCGTCTGGCGCCGCGCTGTTGCGCGTGATGAGCGCAGCCTGGATCTCATCGGACAGATCCATCATGCTGGTCAGAAAAATCGCTTGCAGATTCTCCGGCAGGCGTTTGTAGATCAGCGTGTCCTGCGCCATGCGCAGCGCCTCGTCGTGGTCGATTAGTTTCATTTTGTTTTCTCCTTCGGTTTGAATACGGGCCTGGGGCAATTGTCTGGCGGCACCACAACGCACCAGACGGCGCGCACCCAGCGCCTTTCGCCCTTGAAGGCGATCCAGCGGTCGATATAGGCGTCGGGCATCTTGTTCAAAACCCGCGACAGGTGGGTGCGGTCCACCCCTGTCGCGTCTGCAAGCTGATACACCGTAAGCCCGTCGGGGTTCTCGCGCAGCAGGGCGCGGGTCTGGTTGATGCGGCTGCCGTGGTTCTTAAACTTCTTCATTTTTTGAGGGCTTGGCCTGCGAGTACACAGAAAAGCGTTTGAACTCGGTCAGGCGCGCCGCGTGGCTGGCTTTGCTGATGCCGGCAATGTGCGAGATGTCGCGGCCGTTGTTGCGCTCACGCTCAACGTAAGCCGACTGCGAGGATGACAGCTTGCTGTACTGGTTGATGTGCTTATCGACCGCGAAGATCGAAGGCGTCTTGTTGTTGCGCCACAGAAATGGCGAGTTGGGCGGGCAGTTGCATTTGCAGGTCATAGTAGAACGTAAATAATGAACCAAGGAACGGCGATTGCCGCGGCGACGATGAGCCAGAAACGCAGGTTGTGGAGGAAGTCGGTCATACGCCCGTCCCTTTCTTTTTCTGAGTGCACGGCCAAGCAGTTTTAAGAACATGTTCGACAATGTCATTCGCTGGCAGGTGTCGAATGGCTGGCGTGTTCTCCAGGAAGTTGCGCACCATGTCGCGGATCTGCCCTGCCGTCACGTTCTCCGGCGCACAGTGCGTGATGCCGCCGTAGGCATCCGCCACGCCCATGATGTAGCCCAGACCCAGCGCCGGCATGATCTGCGTGTTGCTGGCTCCGGTGTTATTTAGATCGGCAAGCAAACGATTACCGTCCTTGAAGTTCGCGTGCGCCGTAGCGCATAGCGCCACGAGCGCAGCGGTGGCGATGGCGCGCTTCACTTGCGTGCCTCCAGCATGGCGTCGGCGATCATGTACGCATCTCTTGCAACTGTACTGTTCCCGGTACTCTCTCCATAATGATCATTTCGGAGATCAGCGCACCAGCTTGCAGCTACCAGCCCTTGCATCGCTTTCGCCGCAAAGTAGTCGCGCAGGGTCATACCGTGCTCGTTGTCGGTCAGGTCAAAGTGCATGGCGGGAAACGCCGGGCCTCCAGTGTTACGTTCGGTCACTTGGCCCCCGCAATCTGATCCATCTCCAGCTCTTTAATGCGCTCGCGCAGCTTGTCGATCTCGCGGCCCCAGTGAGCGCGCGCCGTGCGCTCGCCAGCAACCCATCCGGCCATTGCCCCACGGGTGGCTGCTTGGCGCACGATGCGCACAACGTCCTCGGTTGCGAGCATCCCGATGGAGTTAACGGGCGGTGCCATCTCCATGACGATCTTGTCGATCTCGCCGTTGAGCTTGTCGTGCATTTAGATCACCCCCGTAAGGATTGCGAGGAGAAGGGCAAACAGGATCACGCCGCACACGCCGGTGATGATCTTGTCGGTCAGGTCCAGCTCGGTGTAAGGCTCGCTGATCGAACCTCGGGCGTAGGGGCCGAAGGCTTCTTCTAGGGTGCGGGCGTATTTTTTGGTGGTTCGCATGGTGGTCTCCTGGTTGAAGGCCCCGAAGGGCCATTAAGTTAAGCGTAGGGGCGCAGGGCAGACTCAGGGAGCGACAGACCGCCGCGATAGGTTTTCATGGTGAGAGGATTCACCTCCTTGAGGTTAGCCCAACGCTCGCCGTCAGCGCCGATGCGGAAAGAGAGAATCACGAAGACGCCGGCTTTGTGGCCGCGGACGATTTGGTTGGTAGAGAACATTTAGGAGACTCCTAAAAAGTTGTTGATGAGCGAATCATACAACAATTGACGAACCTGTCAACTACCCTACAACTTAGTCGGGTATTGCCCCGATAGAATCAGCCTCGGAGGTGGTTGTCAGTTACCCGCCTTCCGCTGCGGCGTCTCCCCGCAGTTGCCATCCTTCGGGGCGGGGATCACACCTCGCCCCTTTTTTGTCTGCGTTGACCGCCTAGTCATTACGGCCTTAGAATTCTACGCATGACAACTCACGCACAGCAAGCAATTTCAGGAATTAAAGAAAAAGCCCACTCCGCTGGCTTTCGCCTCTCGGACGTGTGCCGCGTGGCCGAGATTGACCAGGCTCAGGTGAGCCGCTGGTCCAGTGGGGCCACGGAGCCACTATACGGGTCCGTGAGGCGCTTGGAGGAGGCGGTTGATGCCCTGATAGCCGCGAGGATGAAATCGCTGTCTGAGGCGATGGACGCCGCGGTGGGCAAGGCGTGAGGGTTCTTGGCATTGACGTGGGGCTGAACGGCGCCATCGCGCTGGTGGTGGACGGCCAGCTCCACGAAATCCACGATATGCCTACGCTGTCGCTAGAGCGCAACAACAAGACAAAGCGCATGGTCAATGCAGGTGCATTGCACCTGATCATTCGCGGCGCCAAGGCGCACGCCGCCTACCTCGAGCGCCTGAACGCCATGCCGGGGCAGGGTGTGACCTCAATGTTCAGCATGGGGCAGTCCTTGGGCGTCGTCCTCGGGGTGCTCGCCGCCTGCGAGGTGCCCACCACGACGATACCGCCACGCACCTGGCAAAAGGCGCTGGACGTGCCCCAGGGTAAGGACGGCAGCCGCTACCGCGCGGCCCAACTGTTCCCAGACGAGGCCGCACTGTTCTCTCGCGTGAAAGACGACGGCCGCAGCGACGCCGCCCTGATCGCGCTATATGGTGCGAAGCAGCAATGAAACCAAACCACTGGGGCAGCCTTGAACCGTTCCCGCATCTGGTGCTGGACAACTTCTTTGACGACGAGCTGGCGCACGAGCTGGCCGCGGACTTCCCCGATTACGACAGCCCCGTCTGGCATACCTATGACAACGCCATTGAGGTGAAAAAGACCCTCAACAATTGGCACCACTTCTCGCCGGCGCTGTACAAGTTCTTTACTGACATCAATTCGCGGGAGTGCTATCGCATTTTCGAGCGCCTCACGAACTGCAAGCTGTACCCGGATCACGGCTTGCATGGCGGCGGTCTGCACATCCACGGCGCGGGCGGCCGATTGAATACGCACCTGGACTACAGCATCCACCC
>Ga0315902_10007567_pt1 | contig 14809 bp, 10 predicted proteins | sample LakEriMetagenome_9_FD_203523 | JGI IMG/M metagenome (GOLD analysis project Ga0315902, IMG submission 203523) | Freshwater fungal communities from buoy surface, Lake Erie, Ohio, United States - Buoy 12 MA117 | ecosystem: Environmental > Aquatic > Freshwater > Lake > Lake biofilm | place: USA... | reverse complement strand
CTTAACGAGAGGAGGTGTCTATATTATGTTAATTATACCAATTAAAGACGGAGAAAATATCGATAGAGCATTAAAGCGCTATAAAAGAAAATTTGATAAGACAGGAACTGTTCGTCAGTTGCGTTCGCGTCAGGCTTTCATTAAACCTTCAGTTGTTAGAAGAGCACAAGTTCAAAAAGCTGCTTACATTCAGAACATGAAAGACGGATTAGAAAGTTAGTCACTAATTTTTCTAAACATATACTAACCGTTAGTAATTAAAGTTTCATAACTTTGATGCTAACGGTTTTTTTATGGATAATTTTAAAAATAAGTTTCGAGATTATTTATTGTTAGAGAAAAATTATTCTCAACATACAGTTACTGCTTATATAAATGACATTGGTTTTTTTGAATCTTTTTTGACTAATGAATTTGAAGATGACAATTTACTTCGGGTTAATTATAACCAAATCCGTTCTTGGATAATTTCACTTTCAGAAGATGGTATATCAAATACTTCGATTAATCGAAAAATATCATCTCTTAAATCGTTTTACAAATTTTTACTTAAGTCAAAACAAATAGATTCAAGTCCGTTATTAAAACACAAAGCTATAAAAGCGGCCAAAAAAATTCAAATTCCTTTTTCGGAAAAAGAACTTGATCTAGTTCTAAATCAAATAAAATATAAAGAAGGTTTTGAGGGAATTAGAGATAAACTAATTGTTGACCTGTTTTATACTACCGGAATCCGAAGAACAGAGCTAATAAATTTAAAAGTTCAGAATGTAGATTTGTCAAATAAAACAATCAAAGTTATTGGTAAAAGAAACAAAGAAAGAATTATTCCAATTTTAACAATAATTGAAGAGCAGATAAAAAGATATTTATCTGAAAGAGCAAGTATACAAGACGTTAAAGACATTGAATTATTTTTTCTGTTGTCAAATGGCGTTAAATTGAATGATTCGTTTGTATATCGGTTAATAAATTATTACTTTAGTAATGTCTCAGAGAAGGTAAAAAAAAGTCCTCATATATTAAGGCATACATTTGCGACTCATCTACTAAATAATGGGGCAGACATAAATTCAGTAAAGGAATTATTAGGACATTCTAGTTTAGCATCGACTCAAGTCTACACTCACAATAGTTTGGCAGAGCTTCAAAAAGTTTATAACAATGCTCATCCTAGAAATAAAAAATAATTCTAAAATGTTTAATATTAAAAGATTTAATTATGAAGGTAAGTGTTCATGCAGTTAACTTTGCTGTCGACAGAAAGCTAGTGGATTTTATCCAAGAAAGATTGAGTAAACTCGAAAAATATTATGATAAAGTTGTTTCAGCTGACGTTTTTTTGAAGGTTGAAAAGACAAGTGATAAAGAAAATAAAGTGGTTGAGGTTAAAATTCACGTTCCAGGAGATGATTTTATGGTAAAAAAGCAATGCAAAACTTTTGAGGAAGCAATAGAGGTTTCAGCAGAATCATTAGAGCGATTATTGATTAAAAGAAAAGAAAAAATCAGAACACATATTTAAAATAAATTTTTTCAAAAAAATGTTTTGATTAAAAGACAAAAAGATATACATTTGCAGTCCGTTAGAAATAGCGGACTTTTTTTATTGATATTGCCAGCGTAGCTCAGTTGGCTAGAGCAGCTGATTTGTAATCAGCAGGTCGTGGGTTCGAGTCCCTCCGCCGGCTCTTTTTTTATTGAAATATGGTTAGGGGAGATACTCAAGCGGCCAACGAGGGCAGACTGTAAATCTGCTGTGAGAACTTCGCAGGTTCGAATCCTGCTCTCCCCACAAGATTTTGAATAAGGAATTTCATAAAGCTTGCTTTGATGAAATTGTATTTCAAAAGCTTGGATAAGGCAACGCCTTATCAGGATCACAAGTTTACTTGTAATCCTTGAAAGGAAAGTCTTATCAGGATTATCAAACTTTGGTTGGTAATCCAAACTGAGGAAAACTGCCGACTTAGCTCAGGGGTAGAGTGCTTCCTTGGTAAGGAAGAGGTCACGGGTTCAATTCCCGTAGTTGGCTCAAATCAAATTGAAAATTGAACACTAATAAATATATATAACTAAGTTTAAAATTAATTAAAATGGCAAAAGAAAATTTTAACCGTAACAAGCCCCACTTAAACATCGGAACAATTGGGCACGTTGACCACGGAAAAACAACTTTAACTGCAGCAATCACAAAAGTATTGTCTGATGCAGGTTACTGTCAAGCGAAATCATTTGATCAAATTGATAACGCTCCAGAAGAAAAAGAAAGAGGTATTACTATCAACACTTCACACGTTGAGTACGAAACTGCTAATCGTCACTACGCACACGTTGACTGTCCAGGTCACGCGGATTACGTTAAGAACATGGTTACTGGTGCTGCTCAAATGGACGGTGCTATCTTAGTTGTAGCTGCTACTGACGGACCAATGCCACAAACTCGTGAGCACATCCTTTTGGGTCGTCAAGTAGGTATTCCAAGAATCGTTGTATTCATGAACAAAGTGGATATGGTTGATGACGCGGAATTGTTAGAATTAGTTGAAATGGAAATCAGAGACTTATTGTCTTTCTACGAATATGATGGAGATAATGGTCCAGTTATTCAAGGTTCTGCTTTAGGTGGATTGAATAATGACCCTGCTTGGGTACCAAAAATCATCGAATTGATGGCTGCTGTTGATGCATGGATTGAAGAACCAGTTCGTGATAATGCAAAACCATTCTTGATGCCAGTTGAGGACGTGTTTACAATTACTGGTCGTGGAACTGTTGCTACAGGTCGTATCGAAACAGGAGTTGCTAATACAGGAGATCCAGTTGAAATCATTGGTATGGGAGCTGATAAATTGACTTCTACAATTACTGGAGTTGAAATGTTCCGTAAAATCCTTGATAGAGGTGAAGCAGGAGATAACGTTGGTTTATTGTTAAGAGGTGTTGATAAAGCTGATATCAAAAGAGGTATGGTTATTATTAAGCCAGGTTCAGTAAAACCACACGCTAAATTCAAAGCTGAGGTTTATATCTTGAAAAAAGAAGAAGGTGGTCGTCACACACCATTCCACAATAACTACCGTCCACAGTTCTACGTACGTACAACTGATGTAACTGGAGTTATTTCTTTACCTACAGGAGTAGAGATGGTAATGCCAGGTGATAACTTAACTATTGATGTTGCTTTATTAAGCCCAATCGCTATGAACGTAGGTTTACGTTTCGCTATCCGTGAAGGTGGTAGAACAGTTGGTGCTGGTCAGGTAACTGAGATAGTAGCTTAATTATAAAATAAATAGAAATCCAGTGTCGTTTTTTTTAAACGACACTGTTTTTTAATAATAATCAACGGGCGTAGTTCAAGGGTAGAATAGCGGTCTCCAAAACCGTTGATGGGGGTTCGAATCCCTCCGCCCGTGCAAAAATAAAAATACAATGACAAAAGTTGTTAATTATATATCAGAAGCATTTGAAGAATTAAAATCAAATGTTACTTGGCCAGAATGGTCTGAGGTGCAACGTCTCACTATTATTGTGGCTGTTTTTTCAGTAGTATTTGCTTTGGCAACTTGGGGAGTTGATGAAATGTGTGCAAAAGCAATTGCTGGGATTTTTAATTTGATAAAATCATAATTTCTCTGAAATGGCAGATAATAACGTGAAAAAATGGTATGTGGTTCGTGCTGTAAGTGGACAAGAGAATAAAGTAAAAGCTTATATCGAAACAGAAATCAATAGATTGGGAATGTCAGATTACGTATCTCAAGTTCTTGTGCCTACTGAAAAAGTGGTACAAGTAAGAGATGGTAAAAAAATAGCTAAGGATAAAGTTTATTTTCCTGGTTATGTTATGATTGAAGCTAATCTTGTTGGTGAAATACCTCATATTATCAAATCGATTACAAGCGTAATTGGTTTTTTAGGTGAAGTAAAAGGTGGAGAACCTGTGCCATTACGAATGTCTGAAGTGAATAGAATGTTAGGTAAAGTTGATGAATTAGCTGTGAACACAGATACTCAGGCGATACCTTTCAAAATTGATGAAACAATTAAGGTTATTGATGGGCCTTTCAATGGATTTAACGGAACTATTGAAAAAATCAATGAAGAAAAGCGTAAGCTGGAAGTAATGGTGAAAATTTTCGGAAGAAAAACACCACTAGAATTGAGCTTTATGCAAGTTGAAAAAGTATAATTTGTTACACTATTATAAACGGCAAACGTCTGCTTCCACAGACCGCTGCAAATTTTAAAAAAAACAATGGCTAAAGAGATTAGTAAAGTAGTTAAACTACAAGTTAAGGGAGGTGCTGCGAACCCGTCGCCACCGGTTGGACCTGCTCTGGGAGCTGCTGGTGTTAATATCATGGAGTTCTGTAAGCAATTTAATGCTAGAACACAAGATCAACCCGGCAAAGTGTTACCGGTACAAATTACCGTGTATAAAGACAAATCGTTCGATTTTGTTGTAAAAACTCCACCTGCTGCAATTCAATTAATGGATGCTGCTAAATTGAAATCTGGTTCAGGCGAGCCTAACAGAAAAAAAGTTGCTAACGTAACTTGGGATCAAATTAAAGGAATCGCTGAAGACAAGATGGTTGATTTAAACGCTTTCACAATTGAGTCTGCTATGAGCATGATTGCTGGAACAGCTAGATCTATGGGTATAACTGTAACTGGAGATTCTCCTCTAAAATAAGGTAAGAAATGGCAAAATTGACAAAAAAACAAAAAGAAGCTGCTTCAAAAATTGAGAAAAACAAACTATATTCTTTAAAAGACGCATCGTCTTTATTGAAAGTTGTTGCTTCTGCAAAATTTGATGAGTCAGTAGATATTGCTGTTCGTTTAGGAGTTGATCCAAGAAAAGCAAATCAAATGGTTAGAGGTGTTGTTACACTTCCTCATGGAACTGGAAAAGATACTAAAGTATTAGCTTTAGTTACTCCAGATAAAGAAGCAGAAGCGAAAGCTGCTGGTGCTGACTATGTAGGATTAGACGATTACCTACAAAAAATTAAAGATGGTTGGACGGATGTTGATGTAATTATCACCATGCCTGCTATCATGGGTAAATTAGGTCCATTAGGACGTGTATTAGGTCCAAGAGGCTTAATGCCAAACCCTAAAACAGGAACAGTGACCATGGAAATTGGTAAAGCTGTTGCTGAAGTAAAAGCAGGTAAAATCGACTTTAAAGTTGATAAAACCGGTATCGTTCACGCAGGAATTGGAAGAATCTCTTTTGAATCTGACAAACTTGTTGATAACGCACACGAAATTATTCAAACACTACTTAAATTAAAACCAACTGCAGCTAAAGGTACTTACATCAAGTCAATTCACTTGTCAAGTACTATGAGTCCTGCTATTGCTTTAGATCCTAAAGCGGTATAATTTAGTTAAACAAATTTTATTATGACAAGAGAAGAAAAATCAATCGCGATAGAAGATTTAACTGCAAAGTTGGCTAGTGCAAATGTAATTTACATTGCAGATACTTCAGGATTGAATGCTGAAACAACCTCTAACTTGAGAAGAACTTGCTTTAAAGCAGGAATCAAATTAGAAGTAGTTAAAAATACATTGCTAGAAAAAGCAATGGAAGCTTCAAGTAATAATTATGGTGATTTGGCAAGTGTATTAAAAGGGAATTCTTCAATTTTTATTGCAGATATCGCTAATGCACCAGCAAAAATTATCAAAGATTTCAGAAAAAAATCAGATAAACCAGCTTTCAAAGGTGCTTACATCAACGGTGAAATTTATATCGGAGATAACCTTATCGATAGCTTGGCTGCATTGAAATCGAAAGAAGAAGTTATTGGAGAAATCATTGGATTACTTCAATCTCCTGCAAAACGTGTTATTGCAGCATTGTTAAACAATGCAGAACAAAAAGGCGAAGCCGCAGAATAATTAGAGCAGACTAAAAAAATAATAATTAAAGAACATTTTAAACGATAGAAAAAATGGCAGATTTGAAACAATTCGCAGAACAATTAGTTAACTTGACAGTAAAAGAAGTTAACGATTTAGCTACAATATTAAAAGATGAGTATGGTATTGAACCAGCTGCTGCAGCTGTTGTAGTTGCTGCTGGTGGTGCTGGAGACGGTGCTGCTGCAGAAGAGCAAACAGAATTCACAGTAGTACTTAAAGAAGCTGGTGCTTCTAAATTAGCTGTTGTAAAAGCAGTTAAAGAATTAACAGGTTTAGGTTTGAAAGAAGCTAAAGATCTTGTTGATGGTGCACCATCTAACATCAAAGAAGGAGTTACTAAAGCTGAAGCTGAAGGTTTGAAAAAATCTTTAGAAGAAGCTGGAGCTGTTGTTGAGTTAAAATAACAAAACACCAGTTTTAGAACTAGGTTTAGGCCTTGGACAATAGCGTCCAAGGGCCTAAACCATTTTTCGTATAATAAAATTATATCCAGTTTTATTAGTAATACGAAAAATTTTTGATCGATAACGAAGAAAGAAAATGAGCGAACTTGGTTCATTTTTAAAGATGTATCGGTTATAAAAAGAAAGTATGGATTGCTTAGTGTTTCTACACAAAAAATTACTTTTTTTTAATCAAAATTTTGCTCATTGATGATAACAAATCAGACTGAAAGATTGAATTTTGCCTCTACTAAAAACATACCTCAATATCCGGATTTTCTTGATGTTCAGGTAAAATCTTTTCAAGATTTCTTCCAATTGGAAACCAAATCAGACGAAAGAGGCAACGAAGGGTTATACAACACCTTCATGGAAAACTTTCCAATTACCGATACAAGAAATCAATTTGTATTGGAATTCTTAGATTATTTTGTTGACCCACCACGTTATACTATTCAAGAGTGTATCGAAAGAGGTTTAACATATAGCGTGCCTTTGAAAGCACGTCTAAAACTATATTGTACAGACCCAGAACACGAAGATTTTGAGACGATTGTTCAAGATGTTTATCTTGGAACAATTCCTTACATGACTCCAAGCGGAACCTTTGTAATCAACGGTGCTGAGCGTGTTGTTGTATCGCAATTACACCGTTCACCTGGAGTTTTCTTTGGTCAAAGTTTCCACGCTAATGGTACCAAGTTATATTCTGCCAGAGTAATTCCTTTTAAAGGATCTTGGATTGAGTTTGCTACAGATATCAATAGCGTAATGTATGCTTACATTGATAGAAAGAAAAAATTACCTGTAACGACTTTATTCCGAGCTATTGGTTTCGAAAGAGATAAGGATATCCTTGAGATTTTCGACCTTGCTGAGGAAATTAAAGTATCTAAAACAGGACTTAAAAAATATATCGGTAGAAAATTAGCAGCTAGAGTATTGAATACTTGGCACGAAGATTTCGTGGATGAGGATTCAGGTGAAGTTGTTTCTATCGAACGTAACGAAATTATCCTTGATAGAGATACTGTTATCGATAAAGATAATGTGGAAGAAATCATCGATTCTAACGTTAAATCTATTTTGTTACACAAAGAAGATGCTAATCAAGGAGATTATGCCATCATTCACAATACGTTACAAAAAGATCCAACAAATTCTGAAAAAGAAGCCGTTGAGCACATCTACAGACAATTGCGAAATGCAGAACCGCCTGATGAGGAAACAGCTCGTGGTATTATAGATAAATTGTTCTTCTCTGACCAACGTTATAACTTAGGTGAAGTTGGTCGTTACAGAATGAACAAAAAACTTGGTTTAGATATTCCAATGGAAAAGCAAGTGCTTACCAAAGAAGATATCATCACCATTGTAAAATACTTGATTGAATTGATTAACGCGAAAGCGGATATCGATGATATCGATCACTTATCAAACCGTCGTGTTAGAACTGTTGGTGAACAATTGTCTCAACAATTCGGTGTTGGTTTGGCTCGTATGGCCAGAACTATTCGAGAGAGAATGAACGTTAGAGATAACGAGGTGTTTACACCAATCGATTTGATTAATGCAAAAACATTATCATCGGTGATCAACTCTTTCTTTGGTACTAATCAGTTATCTCAATTTATGGATCAAACAAATCCATTGGCTGAGATTACACACAAAAGAAGATTATCTGCACTTGGACCAGGTGGACTTTCAAGAGAAAGAGCAGGATTTGAAGTACGTGACGTTCACTATACACACTACGGAAGACTTTGCCCAATTGAAACTCCTGAAGGGCCAAATATTGGATTGATTTCGTCACTTGGTGTATATGCTAAAGTAAACGGAATGGGATTCATCGAAACTCCTTATCGTAAAGTAACTAATGGAACAGTTGATTTAACTTCTGAACCAATTTACTTAAGCGCTGAAGAAGAAGAAGGAAAAATGATTGCTCAGGCAAACATTGAAATGGATGGAAAAGGAAAAATTACTGCCGATAAAGTTATTGCCCGTGAAGAAGGCGATTTCCCAGTAGTTGATCCAGGACAAGTTCACTATACCGACGTTGCTCCTAATCAAATTGCATCAATTTCGGCATCCTTAATTCCTTTCTTGGAACATGATGATGCGAATAGAGCATTGATGGGATCAAACATGATGCGTCAGGCTGTACCTTTGTTACGTCCTGAAGCACCAATCGTTGGAACTGGTTTAGAGCGTCAAGTAGCTTCTGATTCAAGAGTATTAATTAATGCTGAAGGTGACGGAACTGTTGAGTATGTTGATGCTAATATGATTACTATCAAATACGACAGAACTGAAGCGGAAAGAATGGTGAGTTTTGACGCAGATGAAAAAACATACCAATTAATCAAATTCAGAAAAACGAATCAAAGTACCTCTATTAACTTGAAACCTATCGTTAGAAAAGGAGACAGAGTTAAACAAGGCCAAGTACTTTGTGAAGGCTATGCAACACAAAACGGAGAGTTGGCTTTAGGTAGAAACCTTAAAGTGGCATTTATGCCTTGGAAAGGGTATAACTTCGAGGATGCAATTGTAATTTCTGAAAAAGTGGTTCGCGATGATATTTTCACGTCTATCCACGTTGATGATTATTCATTAGAAGTTAGAGATACTAAATTAGGAAACGAAGAGTTAACTAATGATATTCCTAACGTTTCTGAAGAAGCTACAAAAGACTTAGATGAAAACGGAATGATTAGAATCGGTGCCGAAGTAAAACCTGGCGACATTCTAATCGGAAAAATTACACCAAAAGGAGAATCAGATCCAACTCCGGAAGAAAAACTTTTAAGAGCAATCTTTGGAGATAAAGCTGGTGATGTGAAAGATGCTTCATTAAAAGCTTCTCCATCTTTACACGGTGTGGTTTTAGATAAAAAATTATTCGCGAGAGCGGTAAAAGATAAAAAGAAAAGAACCAAAGATAAAGACGATTTGACGTCCTTAGAAATGGAATTCGAAACCAAATTTGTTGATTTAAAAGACAAATTAGTAGAGAAACTTTTCACAATTGTTAATGGGAAAACATCTCAAGGTGTAATGAATGATTTAGGAGAAGAAGTTTTACCAAAGGGTAAAAAATATACTCTTAAAATGTTACACGCTGTTGAAGATTTCGCTCACTTAACTAAAGGACAATGGGTGGCTGATGACGAAACCAATACCTTAGTAAACGACTTAATTCACAACTACAAAATCAAGTTAAACGATTTACAAGGTGCCTTAAGAAGAGAGAAATTTACTATTACTGTTGGAGATGAATTACCAGCTGGTATCTTGAAATTGGCTAAAGTATACATCGCTAAGAAACGTAAACTTAAAGTGGGAGATAAAATGGCTGGACGTCACGGAAACAAAGGTATTGTTGCTCGTATCGTTAGACATGAAGATATGCCATTCCTTGAAGACGGAACGCCAGTTGATATCGTATTGAATCCACTAGGTGTACCTTCTCGTATGAACATTGGTCAGATTTATGAAACAGTTTTGGGTTGGGCTGGAATGAACTTGGGTAGAAAATTTGCTACACCAATTTTTGACGGAGCAACTTTAGACCAAATCAATGAACTTACTGATGAAGCCGGAATTCCACGTTTTGGTCATACGTATTTGTATGATGGTGGAACAGGAGAACGTTTCCATCAAGCTGCAACTGTTGGAGTAATCTATATGTTGAAACTTGGACATATGGTTGATGATAAAATGCACGCACGTTCTATCGGACCATACTCTCTTATTACACAGCAACCATTGGGTGGTAAAGCTCAATTTGGAGGTCAGCGTTTTGGAGAAATGGAAGTTTGGGCACTTGAAGCTTATGGAGCATCAAGCACGCTTAGAGAAATTTTGACTGTTAAATCAGATGACGTTATTGGTAGAGCTAAAACTTACGAAGCAATCGTTAAGGGAGAATCTATGCCAGAACCAGGATTGCCAGAATCATTCAATGTATTAATGCATGAATTGAAAGGTCTTGGATTAGACATCAGATTAGAAGAATAAAAAAATTAACAATTAACAATTGATAATGCATAATGCTTGTCAATTGTTAATTATCAACTATCAATTATCAATTCAAGTTTTAAACTATGATGAATAATAGAAATAATAATAGAGATCCTAAAAATGCAATCAAGAGATTCGACAGAATTTCAATTGGCTTAGCATCTCCAGAATCTATCTTGGCAGAGTCAAGAGGTGAGGTTCTGAAACCAGAAACAATCAATTATAGAACTCACAAACCAGAACGTGATGGTCTTTTTTGCGAACGAATTTTCGGTCCGGTAAAAGATTTTGAATGTGCTTGTGGAAAATACAAAAGAATCCGTTATAAAGGAATCGTTTGTGACCGTTGTGGTGTTGAAGTTACAGAGAAAAAAGTACGTCGTGATAGAGTAGGACACATCAATCTTGTTGTGCCAATTGCCCACATCTGGTACTTCCGTTCTTTGCCAAACAAAATCGGATACATTCTTGGATTGCCATCTAAGAAATTAGATATGATTATTTACTACGAAAGATATGTAGTAATTCAGGCAGGTATCGCAGTGAATGCAGAAGGTGAATCGTTGCAAAGATTAGATTTCTTAACAGAAGAAGAATACTTGAACATTCTTGATTCTCTTCCACAAGAAAACCAATATTTAGATGATTTTGATCCTAATAAATTCGTTGCCAAAATGGGAGCAGAATGTATTATGGATTTATTAGCAAGAACCGATTTGAATGCGTTGTCATACGAATTGCGTCACGCTGCTAATAACGAAACTTCTAAACAAAGAAAAACGGAAGCATTAAAAAGATTGCAAGTAGTGGAATCATTCCGTGATTCAAATCAAAACAGAGAAAATCGTCCGGAATGGATGATTATGAAAGTTGTTCCGGTGATTCCGCCAGAATTACGTCCGTTGGTGCCACTTGATGGTGGTCGTTTCGCTACTTCTGATTTGAATGATTTATACAGAAGAGTTATCATCCGTAACAATCGTTTGAAAAGATTAATGGAGATTAAAGCTCCTGAAGTAATCTTGAGAAACGAAAAACGTATGTTACAAGAATCTGTAGATTCATTATTTGATAACACACGTAAAGCTTCTGCAGTAAAAACAGAATCAAACAGACCATTAAAATCACTTTCTGATTCCTTGAAAGGTAAACAAGGTCGTTTCCGTCAAAACTTATTAGGAAAACGTGTGGATTATTCTGCTCGTTCGGTAATTGTTGTTGGACCAGAAATGAAATTGTTTGAATGTGGTTTGCCAAAAGATATGGCTGCTGAACTATACAAACCATTCGTTATTCGTAAATTAATCGAAAGAGGAATCGTTAAAACAGTAAAATCGGCTAAGAAAATAATCGACAAAAAAGAGCCTGTAGTTTGGGATATCCTAGAAAATGTAATCAAAGGACATCCTGTAATGCTTAACCGTGCTCCTACTTTGCACAGATTGGGAATCCAAGCGTTTCAACCAAAACTTATTGAAGGAAAAGCAATCCAATTGCACCCATTAGTTTGTACGGCTTTCAACGCGGATTTTGATGGTGACCAAATGGCGGTTCACTTGCCACTTGGGCCAGAAGCTATTTTGGAATGTCAATTATTGATGTTGGCGTCTCACAATATCTTGAACCCTGCGAATGGTGCGCCAATTACGGTTCCATCACAAGACATGGTTTTGGGTCTATATTATATGACCAAAGAAAGATTATCTACTCCAGAACATAAAATTTTAGGAGAAGGATTGGTTTTCTATTCTGCTGAAGAAGTAAATATTGCTTTGAATGAAGGAAGATTAGAATTGAATGCTCGTGTAAAAGTGCGTGCCAAAGATTTTAATGAAAATGGAGAATTAGTATACAAAATCATTCAAACTACTGCAGGAAGAGTACTTTTTAACGAGGTAGTTCCACCAGCAGCAGGATACATCAACGAAGTTTTGACTAAAAAATCTTTACGTGACATTATCGGAAAAATCCTTGCAGTAACTGATGTTCCTACAACGGCAGCTTTCCTTGATGAAATGAAAGATATGGGATATAAATTCGCCTTCAAAGGAGGATTGTCATTCTCATTAGGTGATATTAGAATTCCAGAACAAAAAACACAATTAATTGCTGATGCTCGTGTTCAGGTAGAAGGAATTTCGATGAACTATAACATGGGTCTTATTACCAATAACGAACGTTACAACCAAGTTATTGATATATGGACTTCAGCTAATGCTCAATTAACAGAATTAGCAATGAAAAACATTAGAGAAGACCAACAAGGTTTCAACTCAGTGTATATGATGCTTGACTCTGGAGCTAGGGGTTCTAAAGAACAAATTCGTCAGTTAACTGGTATGCGTGGTTTGATGGCAAAGCCTAAAAAATCAACTGCAGGAGGTGGTGAAATTATTGAAAACCCAATTCTTTCTAACTTTAAAGAAGGTCTATCCATCTTAGAATACTTTATTTCTACACACGGTGCTCGTAAAGGATTAGCGGATACCGCTTTGAAAACAGCGGATGCTGGTTACTTGACTCGTAGATTACATGACGTTTCTCAAGACGTAATTGTAAACTCTGTAGATTGTGGTACCTTAAGAGGAATTGATGTTTCTGCTTTAAAGAAAAATGAAGAAATTGTTGAAACTTTAGGAGAAAGAATCCTTGGTCGTGTTGCATTGCAAGATGTAATCAATCCTTTGGATAATGAAATATTAGTACATTCTGGTGAGCAAATTACCGAAGCTATTGTTAAAGCTATTGAAGAATCTCCTATCGAAAGAGTAGATGTTCGTTCGCCTTTAACTTGTGAAGCTAAAAAAGGTATTTGTGCTAAATGTTACGGAAGAAACTTAGCTACTGGAAAAATGACTCAAAGAGGAGAAGCTGTTGGTGTAATTGCTGCACAGTCTATTGGAGAGCCAGGAACACAGTTAACACTTCGAACTTTCCACGTTGGTGGAGTTGCGGGTGGCGTTTCAGAAGAATCTACCATTGTAGCCAGATTTGGAGGAAGACTTGAAATTGAAGATTTGAAAACTGTTGTAGGAGAAGATGCTGATGGAGAAAAAGTAGATATCGTAGTTTCTCGTTCAACGGAATTGAAATTAGTAGATACTAAAACTGGTATATTATTGAGCACACACAACATTCCTTACGGTTCTGTAATAAATGTAAAAGATGGTGATGTAGTTGCTAAAGGTGCTGCTATTTGTAAATGGGATCCATATAATGGAGTAATCGTTTCTGAATTTACAGGAAAAATTGCATACGAAGATTTAGAACAAGGACAATCATTCCAAGTTGAAATTGATGAGCAAACAGGTTTCCAAGAAAAAGTAATTTCGGAAGGAAGAAATAAAAAATTAATTCCAACCTTATTGGTTTACGGTAAAGACGGAGAATTAATTCGTTCTTATAACTTACCAGTTGGAGCTCACCTTATGGTTGAAGATGGAGAGAAAATTAAAGCAGGTAAAATCCTTGTAAAAATTCCTCGTCGTTCTTCAAAAGCAGGAGATATCACTGGAGGTTTACCAAGAATTACCGAGTTGTTAGAAGCTCGTAATCCTTCAAACCCAGCGGTAGTTTCTGAAATTGACGGTGTTGTTTCTTTTGGAAAAATCAAAAGAGGTAACCGTGAGATTGTAATAGAATCTAAATTTGGTGAGGTTAAGAAATACCTAGTAAAATTATCAAGTCAAATCTTGGTTCAAGAGAATGACTTCGTAAAAGCGGGTGTGCCTTTATCAGATGGAGCTATTACACCGGAAGATATTTTAAGAATTCAAGGACCATCAGCTGTTCAACAGTATTTGGTTAACGAAATTCAGGAAGTATACCGTTTGCAAGGGGTAAAAATCAACGACAAACACTTTGAAGTTGTTATCCGTCAAATGATGCGTAAAGTAAGAGTAGAAGATCCGGGAGATACTTTATTCCTTGAGGAACAATTAATCCACACAGCTGACTTTATCTTTGAAAATGATAAATTGTATGGTATGAAAGTAGTAGAAGATGCAGGTGATTCAGAAGTGTTAAAACCAGGTCAGATAGTTTCACCACGTGAATTGAGAGATGAAAATTCTTTATTGAAACGTAATGATAAAAATCAAGTATCTGCTCGTGATGTAATTACAGCTACTGCAACTCCTGTTTTACAAGGTATTACTAGAGCATCGTTACAAACCAAATCATTTATCTCAGCGGCATCGTTCCAAGAGACTACAAAAGTATTAAACGAAGCAGCAGTTGCTGGTAAAGTAGATACTTTAGAAGGTCTTAAAGAAAATGTAATCGTTGGACATAGAATTCCTGCAGGTACAGGTATGAGAGATTACGATCATACCATTGTAGGTTCTAAAGAAGACTACAACGAGATTATGGCTAGTAAAGAAGAGTACATTTAT
>Ga0315902_10007566_pt1 | contig 14810 bp, 10 predicted proteins | sample LakEriMetagenome_9_FD_203523 | JGI IMG/M metagenome (GOLD analysis project Ga0315902, IMG submission 203523) | Freshwater fungal communities from buoy surface, Lake Erie, Ohio, United States - Buoy 12 MA117 | ecosystem: Environmental > Aquatic > Freshwater > Lake > Lake biofilm | place: USA... | reverse complement strand
TGGTAATATGGCTTTGTCCCACCACCGTATCAAAGGTCTGGGGCCTGTATTTACGGGCCGAAACAATGAATTTATCCATAACTGCGGGTGCAATTTATGGAAATAAAGTGATGGTTATAACGGCACCTTTCCAACCAGACTTACAAGGTTTGCAGCGCTGCATGCTCAGGTTCGACGGGTGCTGAGACCTATAAGGTCTGCAGCGCCCGGTCTTATAAAACCGGATGCCGTTTGAACTCCAGGTTGGGATCGAAGTTATAGCGGTAGGTGATGAGTTTGCGGCTTACATTGGTCCCCAGGCTTACGGCTATGTTGATCATCTTCGGGTTAAAATCGCCGATCCACTGCAGCTCATAGTCTTCATACAACAACTGGTCCTGGATGATTTTGGCCGCTTCCATAATCATGAAACTGTCTACTCCTTTCCCCTGGTGTTCGGGGACAATTCCAAAAATGATCCCGTTGAATTTTTTATTCTTTTTTGTGAGTTTGACCCACAGGAATTTCAGTTTACCAAACCAATCAAACCGTCCGTTCAGGTATTTGAACCACTGGTTTAAATCCACGATATTCAGCCACACAGCTATGGGTTCACCTTTGTAATAAGTAAACCAGCTGATGCGCTCGTCCATCACCGGCTTCATGGACTGGAACATCTTAGTGACGGTCCGCTCTTCCATTTGCTTCAGTCCGCCATGTCCGGCCCACGCTTTGTTATAAACAGTGGTGAAGTCGCGTGCAAATTTTTCCAGTTGATCCGCTTTTATATGAAGAGCTTTATAATCAGGGTCTTTGGAAATTTCGGCATGCCGGATATAAAATTTTTCCTGCAGCCGGTCTTTCACTTTCAGTGAATAGCAAAACTGGTTGAAGAAATTCCTAAAACCATAGTTTTCAAACAGCAGCTGGTAATAAGGAGGGTTGTAATTCATGCAATACATCGGTTCCTGGAAGCCATCTACCTGCAGACCCCACCAGCGGTCCCGTTCTCCGAAATTGATAGGGCCATCCATAGCGCCCATGCCTTTGTTCTGCAACCAGTTTTTACAGGCATCAAACAGCCGATTGGCAGCTGACTGGTTGTTGATACATTCAAAGAAACCCATTCCGCCTACTGGTACCTCATCGCCTTTGGTTTTATAACGTTTATTCACAAAAGCGGCTACCCGCCCGATGGTTTCACCTTTATCATCTTTTAAAATCCATCGGATTGCCTCACCATGACGGAACGCCTTGTTTTTATCTGTATCAAATACCTGTTCAATATCCTTGTCCAGCGGACGGATCCAGTTGTGATCATTCTTGTAAATCTTCAACGGAAGAAGTAAAAATTCCCTGGCTGAACGTTTATCAGTAACTTCAATTAATTGCATCGCCCGTATTATTTTCTATTCAAATGTAGCATATTCGGGCTCATGCAGTTCAATTCAGTAAGATGGAGAAATATATACTTGCTTTAGACCAGGGTACCACCAGCAGCAGGGCCATTGTTTTTGACAAAAGCGGTTCGATTGTATCTGTTGCGCAAAAAGAATTCCGCCAGTTGTTTCCGCAGCCGGGCTGGGTGGAACATGACCCGGAAGAAATCTGGAGTTCGCAACTGGGGGTGGCAGCAGAAGCGATTACCAGGGCCGGATTGACGGCTGCCCATATCCACGCCATTGGTATCACCAATCAACGCGAAACAACGGTCGTCTGGGAACGTAATACGGGCAAGCCCGTCTACAATGCCATCGTTTGGCAAGACCGCCGTACGGCTGATTTCTGCGACGAACTCAAAAAGAAACATCTTCATATTCTGATACAGAAACGCACCGGGCTGGTGGTGGACGCTTATTTCAGCGCTTCGAAAATTCAATGGATTTTAGATCATGTGGAAGGAGCAAGGGCCCGGGCAGAGAAAGGCGAATTATGTTTTGGTACCATCGATACCTGGCTGTTATGGAAACTTACAAACGGACAGGTACATGCTACGGACGTGAGCAATGCCAGCCGTACGATGCTCATGAACCTGGAAACCCTTCAATGGGATGGGGAACTGGAACGAATTTTTAACATACCCGGCAATATGCTGCCGCAAATCCGCAGCAGCAGCGAAGTGTATGGTACCACACAAAATATTCTCACTTCCACCAACATACCGATTGCCGGTATTGCCGGCGATCAGCAAAGTGCCCTTTTTGGCCAGTTGTGCACACAGCCGGGCATGGTGAAGAATACCTATGGCACCGGCTGCTTTATGCTGATGAATACGGGTGAACAGCTCATTCATTCGCATAATAATCTGTTGACCACCGTTGCCTGGAAAATAAATGGGAAAACCGAATACGCGCTGGAAGGCAGCGTGTTCATTGCCGGTGCTGTGGTGCAATGGTTGCGCGACGGATTGGGCATCATCCGTCATTCGGCTGAAGTGGAAGAACTGGCAGCCAAAGTATCCGACAGCGAAGGAGTCTATGTGGTACCTGCATTTGCAGGACTGGGAGCACCCTATTGGAACCAGCATGCCCGTGGTACCATTGTGGGATTAACACGGGGAAGCACAGCGGCACACATAGCCCGGGCCGCACTCGACAGCATAGCTTATCAGACGGCAGATGTGTTGAAAGCCATGGAAGCCGATGCAGGCATTCAGATACGGGAACTACGGGTGGACGGAGGTGCTACCGTCAACAATGGCTTGCTGCAGTTTCAGAGTGACCTGCTCAACACCACGGTCGTTCGGCCCCGTATTACTGAAACTACCGCCCTGGGTGCCGCCTACCTGGCCGGACTGGCCACCGGGTACTGGAACAGCATGGAGGAATTGCAGAAGCAATGGCAGGCAGAGCGCAGCTTTCAACCACAAATGAGCAGTGAAACCAGGGATAACTTAATGTCGGGTTGGGCCAAAGCCATAAAGGCCACTATGAGTTTTTAAATGTACCTGCCAAACTTCCGCATCATTAAGTAATATTGCTGCCCGGCAGCCAAAAAACGGCCATCAACTGAAACTTGATCCGCTCACAACACATACAACAACTCAAATCCACCAAGCACTGGGATATTATTATTATCGGTGGGGGTGCCACCGGGCTGGGTGCTGCTGTGGATGCAGCTGCAAGGGGTTATAAAACCTTGCTGGTGGAGCAGAGTGATTTTGGAAAGGGTACATCCAGCCGTTCCACCAAACTCATCCATGGAGGTGTCCGCTACCTGCAACAGGGTAATATACGCCTGGTGCGGGATGCATTACGTGAAAGAGGTTTGTTGCTGAAAAATGCACCTCACATTGCCTATCCGCTCAAACTGGTACTGCCTGCTTACCGCTGGTATGAAAAGCTGTACTACGGTCTTGGCTTGAAGTTGTATAATTTTCTTTCTGCCAAACTGAGCCTGGGTACAACTGAAATCCTGTCGGTGAAAAAAACCCAGACGTATATACAGGGACTTGACGGCAAACGCCTGAGTGGCGGTGTGGCGTATTACGACGGGCAGTTCGATGATGCCCGGCTTTGTATTTCACTGGCACTTACAGCATCCGATATAGGAGGCACCGTACTTAATTATTGCAAGGTTACGGGCCTGATACGTGAGCAGGAGCAGGTGAAGGGAGTGGTGATTCATGATTTGCTGAATGATGAACGACTGGAAGCGAGGGGTACGATAGTTATTAATGCCACCGGTGTATTTGTAGACGAAGTGCTGCGGATGGATGAAGATGGCTTACCAAACACGGTTTCACCTTCCCAGGGAATACATATTGTAGTGGAAAAGCGCTTCTTTCCCGGTGACCAGGCTCTATTTATTCCGCGTACAGATGACGGACGGGTACTTTTTGCTGTTCCGTTTCACAACCGGGTGATAATTGGCACAACCGATACAGGTATTGATCATCCGGTGCTGGAGCCTTTACCACTGGAGGAAGAAATTGAGTTTGTGATTAATCATTTCAACCGGTATGTTCATACAGGATTGCAACGCAGTGATGTCAGGAGTGTTTTTGCCGGATTACGACCCTTGTTAAAAGTGCCGGGTCAGAAGAAAACAGCGGTACTTCCCCGTGATCACACTATCTGGGTTTCCAAAGGAGGTATGCTCAATATCAGCGGCGGCAAATGGACCACCTACCGGAAAATGGCACAGGAACTGATTCTGAAGGCGCATTATGAAGCCGGATTGGCTTATACCCGTTGCCAGACAGAAACCATGAAGCTCCATGGCTGGATGAAAAAAGTAGACTATGAAGATCCGCTTTATTATTATGGAAGTGATGCGGCCGCCATCCGTTACCTGCAGCACCAGGGTTATTCCCAGTTGTTGCATCCTGCCTTGCCTTATACCACGGCAGAAGTGATCTGGGCGGTAGGCAATGAAATGGCCATGACATTGGAAGATGTGCTGGCCCGCCGCACCCGGGCATTGTTCCTGGACGCGAAAGCTGCCATAGATGCTGCTCCGTTGGTAGCCGACCTGATGATGAAGGAATTGGGCAAAGATGAAGCCTGGAAGAAACAACAATTGGAACAGTTCCGGGAAGTGGCTAAAGGATACCTGATTGCTTCCTGACAGGAACCATTGCCGGCTTGCAGCAGGAAGCAGTAGTAAAGTTTCCCGGTTTTAATGTATCTTATTTCTGTTTTTTGCAGAGGTTCCGGTCAAAAAGAAGTTGCAAATCTTCAATCTGAAATCTTCAATCTAAATTCTCTATATGTCTCCTTTTGCTGCGGAATTCATCGGTACCATGCTGTTGATTTTACTCGGAAACGGTGTAGTGGCCAATGTTCTTCTTTCCAGGTCCAAGGGTTTGAATGGTGGGTGGATTGTTATCACCTTTGGCTGGGCCATAGGAGTGTTTGTGGGGGTATACAGCAGTGCTGCCGCAAGTGGTGCCCATCTCAACCCTGCGGTAACTGTTGCACTGACAGTACTGGGCAAATTTGATGCAACGCAACTGCCTTATTATATAGCCGCACAATTACTGGGTGCCATGGCCGGGTCCGGACTGATGTGGCTCGCTTATAAAAAACATTTTGATGAGCCCAATGATCCGGATGCCATGCTGGCCATTTTTTGTACCGGACCTGCCATCCGTAACAGTTTCTATAACCTGTTGACGGAATGTATCGGTACATTTGTGTTAATCCTCGGCGTATTATTTATTGCAGCTCCGCAAAACAGCCTGGGTGCATTGGATGCCTTACCGGTAGCCCTGCTTGTACTGGGCATAGGCCTGAGTTTGGGCGGACCCACCGGCTATGCCATCAACCCGGCACGTGACCTGGGTCCACGGCTGATGCACTTTTTATTACCCATACCTAATAAACGGAACAGCGACTGGAGTTACAGCTGGGTGCCGGTGTTGGGTCCGGTGCTGGGTGCTGTGGCTGCTGCTTTTACCTGGCAGTTCCTTCAAGGGTAAAATTCCTTTGATTGTTTTCCATGCTTGCGGAAAATAGCACATCTTTTTAGCGTGTGGACGTGATTCTCATCACTTTTCCGGTGGTTTTCAACAGAAAATGCAGATTTCGGTCTTATGCAGATTAGCAGGCCGGCTGATTCTGATCATTTCCTGCGGAAGCAGGTCCGGATAATTTAGCAGCTTAAAGTTTAAAAAAGTTACAGCTATGTCTACTCCATCTAAAGTCACTGATTTGCCTGAGGTTGAATCTGTTACTCCGCAAAGTACGCCCAAAGCCCACTTCCATGTTATGGATGGGAATGAGGCGGCTGCTTATATCGCTTATAAATGCTCTGAGGTTTGCGCCATTTATCCCATTACCCCTTCTTCAGCTATGGGTGAGTGGGCCGATGAATGGAGCGCCAAGGGTATGAAGAACATATTTGGCACCACACCCCGTATTATTGAAATGCAGAGTGAAGGTGGCGCTGCAGGTGCTATACACGGCGCGTTACAGGGTGGGGCGTTGGCTTCCACCTTTACTGCTTCACAGGGTCTGTTGCTGATGATTCCTAATATGTACAAAATTGCTGGTGAGTTAACGCCGGCTGTTTTTCATATAGCTGCCCGCAGCCTCGCCACACATGCTTTATCCATATTTGGCGATCACAGTGATGTGATGGCTGTACGTTCCACCGGTTTTTCCATGTTGTTTGGCAACTCTCCGCAGGAAGTGATGGACATGGCTATGATTTGTCATGCCTCCACCCTCAAGGCTCGGGTACCATTCCTGAATATTTTTGACGGATTCCGCACTTCCCATGAACTCAATGAAGTGGAACTGATTCCCGATGAAGTGATTGAGAAAATGATGGATATGGAAGCGATCCATGCGCATCGTGACCGGGCGCTGAATCCCAATAATCCGGTTATCCGTGGTACGGCTCAGAACCCCGATGTGTATTTCCAGAACCGGGAAGCTGCCAACACGTATTATCAAAATGTACCCGGCATTGTACAGTCAACCATGGATCAGTTTTATGAACTGACCGGACGCCGTTATAATTTATATGAGTATTACGGACACGAGCATCCCGACCGCCTTGTGATCATTATGGGTTCCGGTGCCGGCGCTGTTAAAGAAGCGGTGGACTACCTCAACAGCATTGGTGCCCATGTGGGTATGCTGATGGTGCGCCTGTTCCGTCCGCTTGATATTCCTTCCTTTATAAAAGCGATACCTAAATCGGTGGTGAGCATTGCAGTGCTGGATCGTTCCAAAGAACCCAATGGTATCGGCGAACCACTCTATATGAACGTGGTAAACGCATTGAACGAGGCGCAGGAAAATCATCATGCGCATGTAATTGGTGGCCGTTATGGTCTGTCTTCCAAAGAGTTTACGCCCGCAATGGCAAAAGCTGTATTTAAAGAACTCAAAAAAGACCATCCGAAGAATCACTTCACGATTGGTATTGATGATGATGTGACTCATACCAGCCTGGAGTATGACAAACACTTCAACCTGGAAGAGCAGCACCAGTTCCGTGGCCTGTTCTTTGGTTTGGGTGCTGATGGTACTGTAAGTGCCAACAAAAACTCGATTAAAATTATCGGTGATAAAACGCCCTTCCATGTACAGGGATATTTTGTCTATGATTCCAAGAAATCGGGTTCATTAACGGTATCGCATTTGCGCTTTGGTGAAAATTCCATTCATTCCACCTACTTAATTCAGTCGGCTAATTTTGTCGCCTGTCATCATTTCAATTATCTCACTAAGTATGATCTGCTGAAAGACGCGGAGCCGGGCGCTGTATTCCTGCTGAATGCACCTTATGAACGCGATGAGGTTTGGTACCGCCTTCCCCGCAAGATCCAGGAAGAAATCGTACATAAGAAGCTGAAGTTTTATGCCATCAATGCTTATACCGTTGCCAAAGACGCCGGTATGGGTAACCGTATCAATACGATCCTGCAGACCTGTTTCTTTGCTATCAGTAATATTCTTCCGAAAGAGCAGGCTATTGCAAAAATTAAAGAAGCCATTTATGAAACCTACTGGAAGAAGGGTGAAGCTGTGGTGCAGAAAAACTATGCAGCGGTGGATATGGCGCTGGATGGGTTATATGAAATCGATTACTCTAAATATCCACTGGGAAATCTCCCGATAGGTGAGGCAGTTCCCGATGAAGCACCCGGTTTTGTTAAGGAAGTGCTGGGCAAAATTATTGCCGGTGAAGGTGATGAGTTGCCGGTAAGTGCTTTCCCGGTCGACGGTACCTTTCCCACCAGTACCACCAAATGGGAAAAGAGAAATATTGCCGATGCTGTTCCTGTATGGGATACTTCTTTGTGTACACAGTGTAACAAATGCGTGGTGATTTGTCCCCATGCTGCCATTCGTCCAAAAATTTATGACAAGGCCTTGCTGAAAGATGCCCCTGCTACATTCAAGCACGTGGATCCGGTGGGTAAAGAATGGAATAAGGAAACAGAAGCCTACACCTTACAGGTTTCAACCGAAGATTGTACCGGCTGTACGCTGTGTGTTGAGTATTGTCCCATAACCAGTAAAACCGATGCGGGTCATAAAGCCATTAATATGATGGATAAGGTGGCCTTCCAGGAAGCAGAAATTGACAACTGGAATTTCTTCCTCAATATCCCGGAAGTGGACCGTGCACGTGTAGCCAAAACCACTGTGAAAGGTTCACAATTCCTGCAACCCCTGTTTGAATTCAGCGGTGCCTGTGCCGGTTGTGGTGAAACGCCTTATATCAAACTGCTCACCCAGCTGTTTGGTGAACGTATGATTGTTGCGAACGCCACCGGTTGTTCTTCCATCTTTGGAGGTAACCTTCCCACCACTCCGTGGAGTACGAATAAAGAAGGAGTAGGGCCGGCCTGGGCGAACAGTCTGTTTGAAGATAATGCTGAGTTCGGACTGGGATTGCGGCTGGCAAGTGCCAAGAAAAAAGAAATGGCCTATCAGCTGCTGGATGAATTGCGTCCGTTGATCGGTGAAGACCTGGTTGATAAAATTCTGAATGCAAAAGACACCACCGAAGCAGAAATACATGACAAACATGAGCTGGTGAAAGAACTGAAGCAGCGGTTGAGCGGTGAGCGTTCCATGGCTGCCTTGAATCTCTTCCATCTTGCCGATTTCCTGGAAGAAAAATCAGTGTGGATCATCGGTGGTGATGGATGGGCCTATGATATTGGTTACGGCGGATTGGATCATGTATTGAGCAGCGGTGAAAATGTAAACATCCTGGTGCTGGATACAGAAGTGTACAGCAATACAGGCGGACAAACCTCCAAGTCGACCCCGTTAGGTGCCAGTGCGAAGTTCAGTGTGAACGGACGTACTGCCGGTAAGAAAGACCTGGCGATGCAGGCAATTGCCCACGGTACCGCTTATGTGGCACAGATTGCCATGGGAGGTAACGATATGCATACCATACGTACCATTCTGGAAGCCGAAGCCTATCCGGGTCCATCACTGGTTATAGCGTACAGTCATTGTATTGCACATGGTATTGATATGGCGCATGGAGCAGAAGAGCAGGATTTTGCAGTGAAGAGCGGCTACTGGCCCCTGTTCCACTATAATCCGATGAAGCCGAAAGGTGAACGCTTTGTGGTGGATTCGAAAGAGCCTTCGTTACCCTTGAGTGAATTCATGTATCACGAAAACCGTTTTAATATCATTAAGGCCAAAGATCCCGAACTGGCAGAGCAATTTCTGCATACCGCAGAGGAAATGCGCAATTCCAAGTGGGACAGACTGCAGACATTAAAAGGTTTATAACAGATTGTCACTATGAAAAAGTAAAGGGCGGTCCCGGAGGGACTGCCCTTTTTGTTGACAACTTATTTAAATGAAAAACCCGGAATGGTCCGGGTTAATCTTTCAATTACAACTGTTCAAACCGTGCCTGGAAAAACCGCAGGTATTTCGGTTCATACACCATTTTCAATCCGTTGATTTTATGCCGGCGTTCATAAACCCGGGCAGTCGATTCGGCAATCACATCCATGTGAGCCTGTGTGTACACGCGGCGCGGAATGGTTAAACGAACCAGTTCCAGTTTGGGATAATAATTCTCGCCGTTGGCTTTTCTTCCGGCCGATACCACGCCCCGTTCCATGGTACGTACACCTGAGTCGAGGTACACTTCAGCTGCCAGTGTTTGCGCCGGAAATTCATCCTGCGGAATATGGGGCAGGAATTTTTTTGCGTCCACAAAAATACCATGGCCGCCTATCGGCTTTACAATCGGTATTCCGTACTCGATCATTTTCTCACCGAGGTAAATAACCTGTCCCACACGTGCATGAATATGATCATCGTTCACACTTTCCAGTATACCGATGGCCATTGCCTCCATATCACGCCCGGCCAAACCGCCATAGGTGTGCAGTCCTTCATACACCACCACCATGTTACGGGCTTCTTCGAACACATCCCAGTCGTTGATAGCAAGGAAGCCACCGATATTCACCAATGCGTCTTTCTTTGCACTCATAGTGGCCCCATCGGTATAGGAGCAGATTTCTTTTACGATCTGTGCAATTGATTTTTTTTCATACCCCTTTTCGCGTTTCTGGATGAAGTGTGCATTTTCAGCCACACGGGTCATATCATGTATAATACGGATGCCGTGTTTTTTTGTATAAGCCCTCAGCTCTTTGAGATTCTGTATGCTGATGGGTTGTCCTCCGGCCATGTTTACACTGGTGGCAATGCTCACATAGGGTATTTTAGATGCACCATATTTTTTAACCAGTTTGTCCAGTTTCTGCAGGTCCACGTTTCCTTTAAAAGGATGTTCATTTTCCGGGTCATGCGCTTCATCAATAATGATATCTTCAAACTTTCCACCGGCCAGTTCCTGGTGCAGCCGGGTGGTAGTGAAGTACATATTTCCGGGGATGATATCTCCCTTTTTGATCAGAATTTTTGAGATGATATTCTCGGCGCCACGTCCCTGGTGAGTGGGCACCAGGTATTTGTAACCATAGGTGCTCCGCACCACTTCCTCCAGGTGATAGAAGTTGCGGCTGCCGGCATAGGCTTCATCGCCCAGCATCATACCGGCCCACTGCTGATCGCTCATGGCACTGGTGCCGCTGTCGGTGAGCAGGTCAATATAAACATCTTCCGAGCGCAGCAGGAAGGTATTGAAGCCGGCTTCTTTCAGGGCTTTTCTCCGTTGGGCGGGAGTGGTCATTTTAAGCAACTCCACCATTTTGATCTTATAGGGCTCCGCCCAACTGTGTTTGATCTTACTTTTCATGATTAATGGGTTTAAGTTTTGCAGTAAAGTGGCGCAGCAGCGGTGTTTCTTCTGTGATCTGCAGTCCGCCTATTTTATTTCTTTGTTCGAATACTTCAATGATTACTTCGGCCACGTAGTCGATGTGACTTTGTGTATAGACTCTTCTCGGAATAGCCAGCCGTACCAGTTCCATAGCAGCAGGAATAAGCTTGCCTTCAGCATCATATTTACCAAACATGAGCGAACCAATTTCCACACTGCGGATGCCGCCTCCGAGGTACAGGGCGCACACCAGCGCCTGGCCCGGGTACTGCTGAACAGGAATCTGCGGCAGAAATGCCTTTGCATCCAGGTACACCGCATGTCCACCTGCCGGTTGCATCACCGGTACACCGGCGGCAATCAGTTTATTGGTCAGGTATTCGGTTGTGCGTAACCGGTACTGCAGGTAATGTTCATCCATTACTTCATAGAGACCTACAGCAATTGCTTCCAGGTCGCGGCCGGCCAGTCCGCCATAGGTGGTGAATCCTTCGGTGATGATGAGCAGGTTGCGGCAACGCAGCGCCAGGTCCATATCCCGCAGGGCCAGGAAACCACCAATATTGGCAAAGGCGTCTTTCTTGGCACTCATGGTACAACCATCCGCATAGGAGAATAGTTCTCTGACAATTTCCGGAACCGGTACCTCTGCATATCCTTCTTCTCTTTGTTTGATGAAGAAAGCATTTTCGGCAAAGCGGCAGGCATCAATAAAAAGCGGAATGCCAAACTCTTTACACACAGCACGGGTTTCACGAATGTTCTGCATACTGACAGGCTGGCCACCTCCTGAATTGTTGGTGACAGTCATAATGACGAGGGGAATATTTTCAGCCCCGATCCGCTGAATTTCATGGCGGAGCGCTTCCACATCCATATTGCCTTTGAAGGGGGCTGGAATGGAAGGGTGTTTTCCTTCTTCACACACCAGGTCAATTCCTTCGGCTCCGGAAAATTCAATATTGGCCCGTGTGGTATCAAATAAAGTATTGCTGAGAAAGTATTTTCCTTTGCCGCCTAAGATGGTAAAGAGAATTTTTTCGGCTGCCCGTCCCTGGTGGGTGGGGATCACCAGCGGCAGTCCGGTGATATCTTTCACCGCATTGTCGAATTTAAAAAAACTGGTACTGCCGGCGTAGGATTCATCGCCCAGCATCATACCGGCCCATTGATTACTGCTCATGGCGCTGGTGCCGCTGTCGGTGAGCAAATCAATCAGCACATCGTTGGCATGAATGCGGAAAGGGTTATAGTTGGCCTCCTCTAAAATATGTTGACGTTGTTCCCGGGTGGTGAAATAAATCGGTTCCACCGATTTTATTTTAAACGGTTCTATGATTGTTTTCATTCGCTGGAAATTTTTAAGGGTTCTACAGTATCTGTATTAAGAACTGATCACAGTAACAGATCCATTGCTGGTTGTAAAGCGTTATGTGATTGATTGAAAAGGGAGAAACGGCGAAGGCACACCTTTATGAAGGGCGGCGAATGATATTTTTCCAGATATTCATATTGCAGGCAGGTAAGAAACGGCTGCAAAATAATGCATCACAATTTCCAGAACTATGATTTTAAACAGGCTTTCAGAAAGCTGTTCTACATAATTTATAATTCGGGCAGCGGTTATACACCAAACTGTGTCAGATGATGATCCAGGTGCTTCCACATACTTTTACCCCATTGCCCGGCAGTTAGCCGGCCAAACATGGGATGGACTTTGTTGCCGATGCCGGCTGCACCTTTTTGATGAAAGGCTTTGATCATGGAAATCAGCGCCTCTTTTTCCAATTCAAAGGAGGGTTCGTCTTTAATGATAAAGTTGGGAGCTGTTGGTAAGTTCTTCTTCCAGGGCTTTTCGTTGTATAAAGCAGACTTCATCATCCATCCCATCAGCAAACCCAGCGGATGACGGGGCAGCGGCTTGCTGCTCAGCGGTACCTTAAAAGCTTCCTGGCAATGCTTCAGCATCTGGGCAACACTCATCTTTCCCCATTGACGTTCGGATGCCGGTGACAGTTGCTCCATTCTTTGAAGAACAGCGTTCAGTGTTCCTTCGTCAAATAAATTCTGAATGTGCATGGCTCATAAAGTTTGCTGATAGTAAGGAATGTCATCCCGGCTGACAGTTTCTTTCTGCTGCCAGTAAGCTGGTGTAACAATGTGTCCGTCTTTTGTGCGCAGCAGTCGTCCGTAAACAGCATTAATGGTATTGAATGCCACATTGGTAACCCCCACTGTAAACGTTTCGGGTGCAGGTGGTGGTGCGCTTACTTCTGCAACGGCTTCACCTTCTGCAGCCGGTTTGGCTGCAGGCACTGCTTTTGCCGGCGGAGAAGGAACCACAACAACCGTAAACTGATTTAATTCCAGCAGCTCTTTTAAAAATGCAGTTCTTTCTGCCGGTACATTTTTCTCCACAATGGCACACTTAACTCCATTGAGTTCTTCGAATTCATGATTTTTATTAATTGCCATCTGAAACAGGTTTGTCAACTATACAATACCAATAAAGAATAAATATAATGATAGGCGCCACTGAACAGACCGGTGATCAGAATACCACCCACACAAAGCATCAGGGCCAGGCGGGGCGACCATTTCAGTTGAATGGTTTCAATCGGTTCCTCATTGGCATCCATGAACATCGCTTTGATGATACGCAGGTAGTAATACAGCGAAATGACCATGTTCAACGCAGCGATGACCAGTAACAGGTAATTCCCCTTTGCTGCACCAGCCATCAGCAGGAAAAATTTTCCAAAAAATCCGGCAGTAGGTGGAATGCCTGCCAGTGAAAACAATCCCAGCGCCAGGATCCAGCTCAGCAGCGGATTAGTTTTGTAAAATCCTTTGTAATCATTGATGGTTTCTTTGCCGGTAGCTGCACTCACCACACCAATGACACCGAAAGCGGCAAGATTGGAAAACAGGTACACCATTACAAAATAGATTAAGGAAGCGCTGCCTTCCAGCGATTGTCCGCTGATGCCAATGAGGATAAAGCCCACCTGTGCAACAGAAGAAAAGGCGAGGAAGCGTTTGATATTCTGCTGCCGCAATGCAAACAGGTTGCCGATGAGCATGGTGGCAACGGATAGAAGAAACAGCATGTTGTACCAGCTGTTGCCAAGTCCGCCAAACGTGTTGTATAATATGCTGACAAACGCAAAGAGAACCGCTCCTTTTGAAATGACGGAGAGGTAAGAGGTAACAGGTACCGGGGCCCCTTCATACACATCGGCCGTCCACAGATGAAAGGGAACCGCTGAAATTTTAAATCCAAATCCGGCCAGTATCAGTACGAAAGCAAAAAGTTCCAGTGGTTTTCCCTGTAACAGTCCGGGTAATGTACTGAGGTTGAGATTGCCGGTGGCGCCATACAGCAGTGATATACCAAACAACAACAAGCCAGATGAAAAAGCAGAGGAGATGATCATCTTAAATGCTGCCTCGGAGGACTGCTTGCGTTCCAGGTCAAAGTTTACCAGGGCTGCCAGGGGTATGGTGGACAGTTCCAGTGCCAGGTAAAACAGGAGCAGGTGGTTACTGCTGATCAGCAGGAACATACCCAGCAGGGAAGAAAGCAGCAACAGGTAAAACTCTGATGCATGTTTGTGTGTACGCAGCCAGTTGTAGGACTGCAGGGAGATGATAAGGGTTCCCAGGCTCAGTATATTTTTTTCAAAGGAAAGCAGCTCATTCGTACGGTACATGCCGCCAAAAAGTTCCCCGTTTCGGTTCCAGAAAAAACCGGCGGCAACCTGCAGCAGCAGTAAGACATTCACCAGGTTCAGCAGCGATTCTGTTTTCCATTCCCGGCTGCCCAGTTTCAGAAACAGGATGATAAACAGTATGACTGTTACCAACAGTTCCTGCTTCATCAGTATGAATAATTCGTTGGTCATTTTACTTGATTGTGCTTACGATTTTTTGCATGATTTCGGTTGTGCCCGGATGAATGAGGTCTTTCAGCAGGAAAGGCGCCACGCCTATCACTACAATGGCGGTTGTCAATAATATTGCGGCAACACGTTCATTCCAGTTGGCATCTTTCAGGGACAGGTAGTGACTGTTGGCAACAGGACCCATCACTGACTTCC
>Ga0315902_10007563_pt1 | contig 14813 bp, 12 predicted proteins | sample LakEriMetagenome_9_FD_203523 | JGI IMG/M metagenome (GOLD analysis project Ga0315902, IMG submission 203523) | Freshwater fungal communities from buoy surface, Lake Erie, Ohio, United States - Buoy 12 MA117 | ecosystem: Environmental > Aquatic > Freshwater > Lake > Lake biofilm | place: USA... | reverse complement strand
GCGCCTCGTCGTCCTGCGCATTCAGCGCCAGCACCCGGCGAAATTCGCGCGCGGCGTCGTCATAGAGACCGGATTGATAGAACGCGAGCCCCAACTTGCGGTGCTCGGCACGCTGAAGATCTGGTGTCGAGTGTGCCCGTTCGATGCTCCGCCCGACACGTTGTACGAACCCCGCGGTGATGAGACCGTACAGGGCCTTGCCGACTTCGTATTCCCCTTCACCGGTACGATCGATAAGTCCCTGCACATCCAACGTCCCGTCGAGCAATGTCAGCAGTCGGTCCTGGAGCGGGCTCAGGGATGCCTCCCGCTGCTGCACACGAACAGGATCCGTCTCGAACAGCAGATCCAGACTGGGAATCTTTCGTGCGATTACGGTCCACTCGTCAACACGTCGCGCCCCTTCGAGCAGGAGGGCGTCGGGGCTGAGTGACACGATCGGCGGATCGGCGTCGGATACATCGAGCGGGGCGAACGTGAACGTCCCCTGTGTCCATCCGAACAGGTGATACACCGTCTCCTCGACGACCGCGCGATATTCGCTGCAGAGCCGCTCTGCATCCATGTCGTCGCGCTGCAGGAGCAGTGCGGCCAGGGTGCGATCGTCGACGGCACCGACCTGCGCACGTAGTCGTGCCCATGCCTCAGGACCGAGGAGCCCCTCCCGCACCACGCGTTCGCCGAGCCGGTCGGGCCGATTGAAGACGCCAGCGTGCACGATTCGCCCATCGACAAAATGGACCGTGCCGAAATTGCCATCACGCGCGATGTTGAGGCATCCGGTCTTCTGACCGAGGGCCAGCAACTGGAGCACATCCGCCAGATTGGCCTCGCTGAGATTGCCGCGGATGGCCATCAGCGGTAGTCCTCGATCAGCCGTGCGCCCGGATCGGTCCACGTCCACACCATCTTTTCCGGGTCGCGAATCACCGCCTCATCGGCACGCACCGGCAGGATCGCACCGGCGCCGACGGGCGTGGGGATAACGGCCGAGGCACTGGCCGGCGTACGCCATGACACAAGCGGCGCCACGAGCCCCCCCTCGAACCGTGAGCGCAAGCGATCACTGAGGCCCCGCAATGCCTGCGGCGGTCGATCGCTCGTGAGCACGATCTGTCCGCCCTTTGCCATGAGCTCATTCATGAAATGAAACAGCTCGTCCTGCGTCTGTTCCTTCCCCTGGAGATCGTGTACATCGTCGATCACGAGCGCGTCGGCGGCGCGGTAGCGCTCGCGCCATCGTTCGACCTGCGCGGCCTGCATGGCAGCCACGAGCTCCTCGACGAATCGCGTCGCGTTCAGGCACGCCACCCGCGCGCCGGGCCAGCGCTGCACCAGCGCATTCCCGATCGCGTGCGCCAGATGCGTTTTGCCCGTTCCGACCGGCCCGTACAGCAGCAGCGGATTGTACAAGCGCCCCGGGCTCTCCAACAGCGCCTCGATCGCATGGAGCGCCAATTGCGATCCGGGAACACGAACAACCCCAGCCAACGAGTAGGCTGAGTCCGGGGCGGGGAGCGCGAGCCGTGCGGCCATGCGTAACTGCTGCAACAGCATCCGTGCCTGCTCCACCTGTTCCACATCACGCATCGCCGGATGCGCCGCCATCGACGGATCCAGTGATACGGCCTCCGCTTCAAGGTGCGCGAGTTCTGCCACCATCTGGTGAAAGGCGTGCAGGAGGGCCGGCACATCGGGAAGTACCGAGGCGGCGCAGGCGCGCTCGAGCACGCCGACCGCATAGCCTTGCCCCCGCCAGTGCGCGATCGCCTCGCTCAGCATCACGCGTCCCGGATCGACCCGCCGTTCAACCTCCTGCACCATATCGGCCAGGAATCCGTCGACGTCGGCACCCGCCGGTATTACCGCGACCTCGCGATCCCGCGTGCGACGCGATCCCGCTGAGCCCATAACCGGATGGTCACCGAGAATGGCCCGGACGTCCGCCGCGCGCACCGGCCTTGCCTCGAGCTGCTGATACGCCAGCAAACGGTTACAGGCGCCCTTCAATTCCCGCCCATTGGCAAACGGCAGGCGTGCCGTCTCCTCAAGCACGCCCGCGTCGAACTGGACGGCGCGCTCCGCTGCCGCATTCCGGAGAATGGCGAGCCGCATCTCGTAATCGGGAGCGCCAACGTCAACGACCAGTCCACCGGCAAGTCGAGAGAGGAGCCGTTCATCGACATCCGCGATGTCGGCCGGCTGGCGATCGCTGGTCAGGACCAGCTGTCGTCGCCCGAGGAGGAGCTGGTTGAGGAGACGGAGTAACGCATTCTGGGTCTCCCGTTGCCCGGTCAGGAACTGGATATCATCGAGGACCAGCAGCTCGGCATCCTGATACAAGTCGATCAGCTGCTGTGGCTGGCCGCCCGCTACTGCGCGATGGAACTGCGTCACCATCGCCTCACCCGTGGTGAACACCACACGGAGCGCGGGATACCGTGTCTGCGCGTGCTGTGCGAGGGCCGCGACCAGATGCGTCTTCCCGACCCCCGTGGCCCCATATACAACCAACGGGTTGTATATCGTGCCCGGCGCATCCGCGACCGCGCGTGCCGCCGACACCGCGAGCCGGTTCGACGAACCGACCACAAAGGTGTCGAAGCGAAACGCCGGATCGAGTGGCACCGGACCGAGCCCCGCGTGACTCATGCCGCCCACCGGAGCGTTGGCGATCGAACGCCGAGATGCGCCAAGACCCGTGTGGAGAGCGCCTCCACCGTTTCGCGCACCCCGATGCCATGACACGCTTGCGCCGGGACCTCAATCAGGGCGCGGGCATTCAGCTGGCGCGCCATCTCCGCCGGAGACCAGCGCTCCTCCAAGGGGAGATCCTGTTTGTTGTACTGCAACACCATGGGGAGGATGTGGGCGTCGACCGACTGCAACGACAGGATCCGATAGACCTCCTGCAGGCTCGCGAGGTTGTCCGAGGCCCGATCACGCTGACTGTCGGCGATGAACGCCACGCCATCTGCGCCCTCCAACAGCGCCTCACGCGCGGCGCTGCTTCGCGCTTCCCCTGACATGGTGCGCACCTCAAATCCGACGCGAAAGGCGCCCACGACAGCGGACTCGTCCGGCCGGTACTCGAAGGCATGCGTACGCCCGTGCCGAGTCGCCACGGACGTCAACGCCCCAACCTGACTGCTCGGCAACGCCGCATGCAGCCAGGTCAGGTTCGTCGTCTTTCCCGATCGACCCGGACCATACAACACCAGTTTGCAGGTGATCAGCCGTGCGGCGTGATCGACAATGGGCATGCGCCCGCTCCTTCTCCAACGATGTCGCGCGCTGCTACGACTGCAGCAGCGTGAGAAGCCGAGATACCAACGCGATCGATTCACGTACGCGCTCGCTGTCGGCGACCGGCACCATCGCCCGAAGGGCGGCGTGCCAGTACGCGAGGGCACCCCGAAGGTCACCCCGACGAGCGAGATCGTCACCGAACCGGCACAGGGCAGGCCCGTGCCAGTCGGGCGGTATCACCGCCTCCTGCTCCTGAGGAATGGACGGTGCGACCGGGTTCGACGCAACGGGCGGCATAGCCGGCCAGTAGCTCGGGGTGACGGGGGGGCTGGCCATCGACGCTGCCGCCACGGCGGGAGCGAGGTACCCATCGTAGGCGGACGGATCGAACAAGCTGTCCTCCTCCGGATCGTCAGGCGCAGGCGCTGCGGCGATCGGTGGGGCACTGGGGGGCTGCATGGGATCCGGGATCGCCAGAACGGCAGGTGGCGTCGGATTACGCCGTGGAACGGCTGCCGCATCGCGCAGGACCAGCACGCCCGCGATCAGCAGGTCGTAGACGCAATCCGCAACATCCATGACGTCGCGCTCCAGAACGCCGGCCAGCCCGTGCAGGTCACGCTGCCCATCGACACGGGTCAGCACCTCCCATTGCGATGGTGCCAACCGCAACAACGGCAGGGACGTCGTGTGACTCTCGAGAAAGGCCGGAATAACTTCCGTATGCGGCACGCGATCGGCAATGCGAGCCCACCGTTCCGTGCGTCGCGCCGCCTCGACGAGGATCGGGTCCACCGCCAGGCGCATCCCCTGCCCCACAGGCACGGATGGCACACTTCCCGCCACGGCAGCCGCCGGCCAATCGGGGGTCGCCGACGCCTCGAAGCGGAACTGCCCGTCACGCCAGCGGAGGATTTCGAACAGCACGTGCTGGACATCGCGAATATCCGCAACCGTCCGCACGCCACGCGGCTCGACCTCATCCACCGTCCACATGCGGGCATCCGTGATGCTTCCCTGGGCGAACTCCACGCGCGCCCGCCGACCGACGACCGGCGCCTCAACCCTGAGCGTCCCGGACTTACGACCGAAGGAGAGCAACTGCAGCACCTCGTTGAGCGCGAGGTCACGCAGACGACCGTGGAGCGCCGTGTTTGGCATACGCCGAGTCAGGCCACGCCGCGCAGCGTCACCGCCGCCGTCGACGGATCCGCAGCATCAAGGGCGCGCGTCATCTCACGCCGCGCGCGCTGCGCCCACGGCTCCGCCTCGGGATTCATGGCCACCAGCGCCCAGCGGGCCACCGCGTCCCCTGCCCGCCCCTCCTGCACGAGCAGCACCCCGTCGAACCAGATTGCGGCCGCATTCTGCGGATCGAGGGCAATCAACCGATCCACGACCCGTCGCGCCTCCCCGTGACGCGCCTCCATCATCAACACATCGGCCAGGAGGGTGAGGGCCTCCAGACTGTCGGGGACGCGCGCGAGGAATCCGGCCAGTACGGCGCGCGCATCGGCAAGACGGGCGGCATCGACGTGCACTCGGGCCAATTCCACGACGGCATCGGCACGATGCGGCGCCACGGCCAAGGCCGCCACCAATTCCAGACGCGCGGCCATCAGATCACCGCGACGCCGGAGCATGCGAGCAATCGCCACCCGTGCCGACGGACGCGCCGGGTCGAGCGCCAAGGCGCGACGATAGAAGCCCAGCGCCAACGGCTCATCGTGAATGCGCTTCGCGACATCGCCGGCGTAATGCAGCAAGGCTGCGCTCACCCCATCCTGCAAAACCAGAGGACGCAGAACCATGCGAGCCGCCTGCATCCCCGGGAAACCACGCTCCGCCACGATCCCCGCCGCGGTATACGCGACCCATTCAGGGTCATCCGGCGCAGCGGCCCCCAGCTGACGCACGAGGGGCAAGGCGTCCCCGGCGCGATCAAGCAGGCAGAGCGCACGCACCTCGCCACGCGCAGCCTCACTCCAGAGCGCCGACTGTGGACCCGCCTCGTCACCCGCACAACACTCGCGCAGTTCGCGAAATGCCTCCGCGGCCTCGGTACGCCGCCCGGTCCGCAGCAACGTGTCCGCGTGCTCGAGGGTTACCGGCGCGTCCTGTTGCTCCCTATCCGCGCCGCGCGGAGCTTCCGGGACATCCAACAACTCCAGATGTACGACCGCAGCCTCAACGCGCTCGTCGACCGGCGCGACCGGCGCGACGGCATACGGTCGCAGCACCCGATCGCCAACCGCGGCGGGACATTCGCGCTGCAATTCGATGTGCAGCTCGAGCGGCCCGTCGCCCTGTTCCTCGAGCCGCTCGGCATTGGCGGACGCGACCGTCAACGTCACATCCAACTCGATCGCCCGCTTCACGGCATCGCGGGCCGCTGATCGATCGCCCGCGTCGGCCAGTGCGACCCCGAGATTGTTCCACGCCAGCGCCCCGCGGGGATCAAGGCGCAATGCACGTCGGTAGCTCTCGATGGCCGCCGTCACGTTCCCCGCGAGATGCAGCGCCACACCATGCTCCGTCCACCACCGCGGCTGATCCTGCTCGACCAGCAGCAGCTCGAGACGCGATTGCGCCATCTCGGCGTGCCCGTCGACCAGATCGAGCTCGGCGAGTGCGTGCAGCACACGCAACGGATCCTCACCCTGTTGCTGGGCCAGGTCAAACTCGCGACGCGCTTCGACGAGATACCCACGCTGACGGAACGCCAATCCGAGGTTGTAGTGCGTCAGTGTGTCGGCGGGCTGCACGGCACTGGCGGTCACCGGCGTCGGAACACCCGTCACATCGAGCGCGAGGTTCGCCTCGATCGTGTCCAACACCGGATTGAGCGCCATGGCAAGACGAGACGCAGCCTGTGCTTCCTCAAGGCGCCCCATGTCGCCGAGGATGAAGGCGCGGACCCGGTGTGCCTCCGCATGATCGAAGGCATGCGCCAGATGCCGATCCAGTTCGGCGAGCGCCTGCTCATTCTGCCCGCGTTGATACAGGACCTCGGCGAGGTACACGCGTGCATCGGCACGGCAATCACTGTCGACCGCACGGGTAAACCACTGCTCGGCCCGGCGCAGATCACCGTTCCGCTGCTCGATGAGCCCACGTTCGAACAGGGCGTCGCCATCCTCCGGATTCTCGGCAAGCAGGCCATCCAGCATGTGGATGGCGTCCGCCACATGACCGGTGACGCGATCCAGGCGCGCCCGCTCCAATCGGGCTCCTCGGTCTCGCGGATGGTAATCCAATCGCGCGGTCAGTTCCTCGAGGCGGCGCGCGATGGCGCCGGGGCAGGCCGACACGATTTCGAGATTGCGCATGGCAATGCGCAGGCGCGGATCCAGCGTCACCGCATGCAGCAAGACGTCGAGTGCTTCCGCGTACATCCCGCGCGAGGCGTAGAGCACGCCGAGATTGTTGAACGCCGCCGCATCCCGCGGATCCAGACGCTCCGCCATGGCGCGCAATGGCGCCGCGTCGGCACCGACACCGGCACCGGCACCGGCACCGGCACCGGAGAAATCCGTGGCGTTCGTCATCGTTCCGTATGTGGCGATGATCGAATCAACCGAGGCGCATCGCCTGCAGCATCCGCTGCAAGGCGTCCGGATCGGGGAGCAGCAGGAAGAAGCCTCGCAGCCCCGCGTCCTGCCCCACCAGTTGGAATTCGCTTTCCACGCACAACACAGAACGCGCCACGGATGGCTCACCGCCCAAGGTGCTGCGCAACACGGCCTTCGACATGTCGATGACGAGGCTTGGTGGTGATGGCAGCAGCGTCACGTCGAAGAGTTCGCTCAGCGCGTTCATGTAGGCGGCACTCAAGATGTTCCCCGCCTCCTTGATCGCCGAGGTCTCCAATTCCGTGAAGGTGACCGAGGAACCGAGAGGGCGACGCAACATCATCTCTGCCATCCGCATGACCGTCCGCTTGGGGAACACCAAGACGGTGGTGCCGGTAAGATCGCCAAGCATGGCCATCTGCACGGCGGCGACCGGCTCTTCGTCTTCGTTGATTCTGGCGGGGACGTCGCCCACACCGAGTACGCCAATGGACGGGACCTTGATCATGATCGTGGCGCCCATCATTTGCGACAGCGCCGTCGCGGCATGCCCGGCCCCAATATTGGCCGTTTCCCGTAGGGCGTCGGCCTGCAGCGTGTCGAGAGTAAGACCGTTCATGAAGCAGGCATCCTGTCGGGAAAGCGGAACAAACGCAAACGATTTACGATGGTCACAACACGCTGGCGATATCGACAATGAGGGCCGGTTGCCCATCCCCCAATACGGTCGCCCCGCTGAACCAGGGTGCTGCCCCACGCACCAAGTCCATCGGTTTCACGATGATGTCCTGCTGGCCACTCACGCGATCGACCAGCAATGCGCCACGGCGCCCCCCCGCGTCCACCACCACCAGATGGGGTTCCACGGGCACCGCGCGGCCATCAATCGGAGTATCGGCCGCGGCGTCAGCAAATCGACTGTGGAGGACCACGAGCGAAAGGGTTTCATCCCGTACCGTGACGGTGGCGGGGGGCTGGAGACCATCAACCGGCGCCGGATACTCCAGCGCCTCCAGCACATTGGCGACCGGCAGCGCGAACGGCATACCGCCCACGTCCACGATCAGCGCACGCAGGATCGCGAGTGACACCGGCAATCGCATCGTGAACGTGGTACCGCGACCCAGCTCCGACCGGACCTCGAGTTGTCCTCCCAGCGCCCGCACGCGCGTGTTCACGATGTCGACGCCGACGCCGCGGCCGGACAGTGCCGTCACCTCGGCCGCAGTGGAAAGCCCGGGATGCGCAAGCACCTGCAGCAACTGGTCATCCGAAAGGACGCCCTGATCAATGGCGACCAGCCCCATCGCCTTGGCCTTCTGCAGGACGCGGCGCTGATCGATCCCGCGTCCATCATCCTGCACCTGAATCAGGATGGCGGCGCGATCGCGGAGCGCCCGCAACACCAAGGTCCCGGTTGGAGACTTTCCCGCCAATCTGCGGGTCTCGGCATCCTCGATGCCGTGGTCGAGCGCATTGCGCAACAGATGCAGCACCGGATCACCGATCGCATCAAGCAGCGAACGATCGATCTCGATGTCGCGCCCTTCCGTGACGAGCGTCACCGACTTTCCCACATCCCGCGCCACATCGCGCACCACACGCGGGAACCGGTCAAACACCGTCGACACCGGCAGGAGACGCGCCTGCAGGATCTCCTCCTGCAAGACGCCAATCAGCCGCGCGGCATCACGCGCGGCCGACTCAGTGGCGCGATCGCGCGACGGAGCCGTTTCGATGGCACGGACCAGGCGGTCCCGCGTGATCACCAGTTCGCCCACGAGTTCAAGCAAGGAATCCAGGCGGCGCGCATCGAGCCGCACCGTACGCACTGGTGGGGTCGTCGCCGGCGGCGGCGCGTCATCATCCCGGACGCGAACCTGTGCGATTTCGCCAGCCGCACGGACGGCGGCGGTCAGCGCATCGACGGTGGCCGCGGTGTGCAAGACGATGCTGAACACGCCATCGAAGCGATCATCCTGCCACTTCTCGAGGGGAGGCACCGTACCGCGGATCGTGCCCAGCGCGGCCAGGCGGGCGTGTACCAGCATCGCCCGGACCCCTTTGAGCGGACAGTCGACCACCAGTCGAACATCCACCCGGCGATCGAGTGGCCCTGCAGGCGAGTCGCTCGCCACAGCGGGGACACCGACGATTGGTGTGCCGAGGGCCGGTGTGCCGAGGGCCGGTGTGCCGAGGGCTGCGAGTCCACGAATCGGCGTGGGCGTCGGGGTGAGTCGGACGGCCGGTGGCGACGCAGATAATGTCCCGGTCTCCGCCGCCGACAGATCGGACATCCGCCGCGCTCGAAGCCGCGCGAGCATCGCATCGACCGTGGCATTGGTCTCGGTGCGCCCCAGGGCCGCCGCATCGATCGCCACGCGCATCGCGTCGGTGCCGTCGAAGAGGAGCGTCAGCATCTCGGGGGTGAGCCGCTCCGAGCCGGCGCGGACCGGTTCACACCGCGACTCGAGGGCATGCGACAAGCGCTCGACCGCGGTATACCCCATCGCCGCGGCCATCCCCTTGATCGTGTGCATACCACGAAAGAGGGTGGCGATCAGCGTCGGTGCGTCGGAACCGTGCGGCGCCTGCTCGAGGGCCAGCAACGCGGCATCGAGTTCACCGAGGTGTTCGCGCGCCTCGCTCTGGAACAGCGCGGCGTAGCGGGCCGCGTCCATCGTGACTCCGCTTAGGCGGCGAGCACGCGCTGCACGGCTTCCAGCACGCGACTCGGCTGGAACGGCTTCACCACGAAGTCCTTGGCCCCGGCCTGCATCGCCTCAACCACCAGGGCCTGCTGCCCCATGGCGCTGCACATCAGGATGCGGGCGCTCGGGTCCTGGCGGACAATCTCGCGTACCGCATCGATACCGCCCATGTCCGGCATCACGATGTCCATCGTGACGAAATCCGGCTTGAGCGCCAGATACTGTTCGACGGCCTGCGCCCCCGTCTCCGCTTCACCGATCACGGTATAGCCGGCCTGACGGAGGATGTCGCCCACCATGGTGCGCATGAAGATGGCGTCGTCGCAGATCAGTACGGTCCGGCTCACGGGGCGGTCTCCTCGGGAAGGTGCAAGTGTCGCGCGCACAACGCGACGGCATTCAATGGCGCCACGCCATCCGCCAAGAGCGCAGCGGCATCGTCCGCATGAACGTCCAGAACGGCGTCCACCGCGAGGCCGACGGGGCGTGTGCCATGCTGCAACAGGACGATCGAGCCCGGGGCAACGGCACGCGGAGCGCCCCGTAGCGCCGCCAGATCCAGCACCGTGACGATGGCACCACGCACGTTGATGATCCCGGCCTGCTGATCCGGAGCCCCCGGCACGCGACGTATCGCGTGGGCGCGTACCACCTCCCGGACCTGCGGCACCGGAATCGCGAAGCGATCGCTCCCCGACTCCACCACCAGGCAGCGCGCAACCTCCTGCTCGGGCGCGCTGCCGGACTCAGTCCCGATGCTCGCCGGCGGGGAGGCCATCGTCGCCGGGGTTTTCATCGGTGTGGAAGAAACCGAAGGTCTCAAGGGGATCCTGCTGGGTCGCGAGTTCGGGCATGCCACTGAGGGCGGCGATCGATCGCCGCAAATCATCCGGCAAGGGTGACCGCAGATCCATCAGCGCACCGGAGATGGGATGACGGAAGCGCAGCCACGCTGCATGCAGAAAGTGACGCCTCGGCGGCAGCGCCGCGAGTCTCCGACCTCCGCCTCCCCCATAGGTGTCGTCCCCAATGACCGGATGGCCGATCGCGCTCAGGTGCACGCGAATCTGATGGGTACGCCCGGTATGCAGATGCGCGCGCAGCAGATCGACCGAATCAAAACGGGCCAGACGCACGAAGTCGGTACGGGCCGGCTTCCCCGCCGCGACCACCGCCATCCGTGTCCGATCGTTCGGATCGCGGGCGATGGGCTTCTCCACCGTGATGCGATCTTCACGCAAATGTCCCCAACTCACCACTACGTACCGCCGAGACACGCGCCGCGCTGCTAGGGCCACACTCAGCGTGCGATGCGCCAGATCGCTCTTCGCGACCACCAGCAACCCGGAGGTATCCCGATCGAGCCGATGGACGAGCCCCGCGCGCTCTTCCCCACCGCCCTCAGCCAGCGGCTCCCCTCGTCCCATCAGTGCGTTGACGAGCGTGCCCGTCCAGTTGCCGGGCGCCGGATGCACCACCATCCCGGCAGCCTTGTCCACCACCAGCAGATACTCATCCTCAAACACGATGTTGAGCGGAATCTGCTCCGGGACGATCTCCCGGCCAGGCGGCGGCGGAATTACCACGGCAACGGCATCGCCCCGCTCACCGCGGTAGGAGGCCTTCTCGCGGCGGCCGTTCACGGTCACGTGACCATTCGCGATCAACGTCGCGGCTTGGGTACGCGACAGATTGGCCTGACGCGCCACCAGCAAATCGAGCCGGTCGCCGACGCCGAGGTCGCTCGTGACGGAGAAGGCAACGGGCGTCCCATTGCCGGCGTCGGGACTTTCGGTGTGATCAGCGACCACGATGAGGCGCCTCGCTCGACGAGGCGGCCTCCTGCTTCGCGGCCTCCTGCAACGCCTTGTCCTGCGCCCAGAGTGCCGCCACCAGCAACCCGGCCCCAAGGGTGACGGCCGTGTCGGCGATGTTGAACGTCCAGAACCGCACGTCCCCTACGCCGATGTCGATGAAGTCGACCACACCGTCGCGCAGGCGAATGCGATCCAGAAGATTGCCGATGGCGCCACCGACCACGACGGGGACGCCCCATGACGCCGCGCGCGAGACGCGAGTCAGATCGGCGGTCGCCCGCAGGAGCACCGCCACGATGATCACGCTGAGCGCCGCGAAGATCCATCGGGAGGCCGGTCCCAGATGCATACCGAACGCCGCCCCCGGATTGTACGCAAGGGTGAACCGGAATACGTCGCCGATCACGGGATGCGGGATGTGACGAGGCGCCAACGCGTCAACCGCCCACGCCTTGGTCAGGAAATCGAAAGCCACGACGAGTATCACAAGGATCCAGAATCGTGGTGTCGCCATGGCGACCGGATCGTCACTCAACGTGACGGACGCGGCGGACCGGCGATGGGATTCGGAGGAATTCACGGCTGGGGATCGGGGGTCACGACCGGCGTCGATGCCATCGCATCGCGCTGGTCCTCATTCCACAATACCACGGCCAACAAGGCCGCCCCGGTCGTCACCGCGATGTCCGCCACATTGAACGTCGGCCATCGATGCGGGCCGACGCCCACGTCGATGAAATCGACGACGCCCAACTCGGAGCGGATCCGATCGATCACGTTGCCGACGGCGCCAGCCGCCACGAGGGTGACCGCCAGCACACGCCGGAAGTCCGACGCGGCCGCCTCGCGATACAAGCGGGAGAGGATCACGAGCGCGACGGCCGTCAGTGCCATGAAGATCCACCGCGAGAAGGCTCCCAGGTGCAACCCGAAGGCCGCACCGGGATTGTAGACCAGCGCGAATCGCACCCAGTCGCCAACGACGGTCTCCGGACGCCCCGACGGCGCCAACACCGACACGGCAACGGCCTTGGTGATCACATCGAGCAGCACCACCCCGGCAAAGACCGGGGCTGCAATGAGCAGCTTCACGTCACCCCTTCTTGGCGTCTTCCTCGCGCTGCTTGCAGGCAATGCAATAGCGCGCATTCGGCAAGGCATCGAGTCGCTCGAAAGCGATCTCCTCGCCACACTCGTGGCACTTGCCGAACGATGCCGGATCCTTATACAGACGACGGAGCGCCTGATCGATGTGCCACAGGAAGCGCCCTTCCTTCGAGGCGAACAGGAAGGCCTTTTCCCGCTCCATCGCGTCGGTACCCTGATCGGCCATATGGAACGAATAGGCACTGGAATCACCATCCGCCGCTTCGCCGTTCGGCCCCAGCGTATCGCTGTGATGCCCAAGTTCCTTGAGCACGCGCTTCCGCTCGTCGAGCAGCCGCTTCTCGAAGTATTGCAACTGTTTCTTCGGCATCGGCTTCGACTTCTTGCCGTCCTTCGGCGATGAGCTGGATCCGGCCATTACTCCCCGTCCTTGGTAAGCGCGAGGCGGATCGAATGCCCGTCGACATCCGCCACCTGCGACGCAGTCCACTGTGTCCCGTTCCCTTCGGCGGAGAACGGCGAATCTCCCGAAGCACCCAGCGTCAGGCGCACGGCGAGTACTTCCTCGGCGATACGCTCCCGATGCGCCGCCACGGCCGCCTCGAGTTCCGCATCCCCTGCCACGGCAAGAACAATACGATCCGACACGGCGAGTTGCGCCTCCTTGCGCAATCGCTGGACGCGACTCACCACTTCACGAGCGAGCCCTTCGGCCTTGAGCTGCGGGGTGATCGTCGCATCGAGGGCGACGCCATACCCCGCGTGTTCCTGGACCACGGCCGCCCCTGACGCGCGACGAATGATCGTCACATCGTCCGGGGCGATCTCGCGCTCCGTCCCGGCGACTTCCACCACGATCGACCGACCGGCTGCCAGTTCACGCAACCGATCATCCTGCATCGCGGCCACGACCTCCGCCACCTGCGGCGTCTCCTTGCCGAACTTCTTTCCCAGTGTTCGGAAATTCGGTTTGGCCTCCAGCGAGACCAGCCCATCCGTTGATGTCACGAACTCGACCAGCTTCACGTTGAGCTCGGCGGCCAATAGCTCGGCAAGTGCCGCGGCGGGAGCCGGGTCACCGGGCACCACGCACTGCATCGACGGGAGCGGCTGGCGCACCTTCACGTCCGCCACGTCGCGCGCGGCATGGCCGAGCCCGGCAAGCGTCCGCACATCCTCCATGGCGGTCTCGAGCACCGCATCAACGGGCGAAGGCTCCGTACGCACATAGCTGGCCAGATGCACCGAGGTCCCCGTCAGCGCCCGATGGACGGCATCCGTCATGAACGGCGCAAACGGCGCGAGCAGGCGGCACGTGACGGCAAGGACTTCGTGCAAGGTCGCGAACGCGGCCCGGTTATCGGACGAGGCCACGTCGTAGAAACGCGCGCGACTCTGCCGCACGTACCACTTGGAGACGTCGTCGTCCATGAACTGCATCACGCGACGGGCTGCCAGCGTGGCGTCATATGCCTCGAGGTGCGCATTGACCTCCTGCTCGACCCGCGTCAGGCGCGAGAGGATCCAGCGATCGAGCGCCGGGCGCTCTGCCACTGGGGGATCGGCCTCGCTCGGTGTCCACCCGAAGTTGGCGTACTGCGCAAAGATGCCATTGTAGACGTTGCGGAAGGTGAGCAGGAAGCGCCCGGCCGTTTCGCGAATAGCGTTCTCGTCGAAGCGCCGCGGGACCCACACCTGACTCGATGCCACCAGGAACAGGCGGATCGCATCCGCGCCGTGACGCTCAAGCACCTCCCACGGATTTACGACATTGCCGCGCGACTTGGACATTTTCTGTCCCTGCGCGTCGAGCACGAGATCGTTGACCACGACGCTACGATACGGCGCCGCCGAGGCGTCGCTGTTGTTCGGGAGCGCGTCGCCAAGACCCGTGGCAATTGCGATCAGCGAGTAGAACCACCCGCGCGTCTGGTCCACCCCTTCCGCGATGAAATCGGCCGGGAACTGCGCGGCCACCACGTCACGATTCTCGAAGGGATAATGCCACTGGGCAAACGGCATCGACCCGGAGTCGAACCAGGTATCGATCACCTCCGGGACGCGGCGCATGGTCCCCTTCCCGCTCTTCGCCGGCCACGTGTACTGGTCGATATGCGGCTTGTGCGGATCGAAATCATCCGGCAGCGCGCGTCCGATGCGCTTCGCCAGCTCCTCGTAACTGCCGATGACTTCGAGCTCGTCCGGGTTCTCGTCGTTGATCCAGACCGGCAGCGGTGTGCCCCAGTAGCGATCACGCGAGATCGCCCAGTCGACGTTGTTCGCGAGCCACTCGCCGAATCGCCCGCTCCCGACTTCCTCCGGATTCCAGTTCACCTGCGCGTTGCGCGCCATGAGCT
>Ga0315902_10007562_pt1 | contig 14813 bp, 16 predicted proteins | sample LakEriMetagenome_9_FD_203523 | JGI IMG/M metagenome (GOLD analysis project Ga0315902, IMG submission 203523) | Freshwater fungal communities from buoy surface, Lake Erie, Ohio, United States - Buoy 12 MA117 | ecosystem: Environmental > Aquatic > Freshwater > Lake > Lake biofilm | place: USA... | reverse complement strand
AGCACACGGCCCCCGTCCGCGATTCCGGCAGTTCCACGTTCGAGGAATTGCTGGTCGTAGCACGGGGAAATTCCTCCGAGGGCAAGGAGGGCAACAAGGCCAAGCGAACCCCTCACGACAGGGACCGGCAAGACACCGCCGATTCCAGGCTTCAAGACGCGCAGCGATTCATGGCGACACAGGCTCCGCAAATTCCGGCGGCTCAGCCGCCGCCACCCGCGCCGGCGACAGGTGAATTCGGAGACGCTCCAACGGATTTCGACACGACGTCTGCACGCGGAACAGAAGGCATGGCTAATGGCGCGGCCACGACGGGGACCGCGGATGAATCCGCATCGCCTGCGGGGTCTCGCGGCATGGCAGCAGATGCGTCCGAGCCCAACGGAAGTTCCAGCGAAGCGCACACGGCCACTTCAACCGCACTCGTTGGTACGGATGCAGCCACGCAGCAGGTAAACTCCGACTCTCCGGGGCCAAACAGGGACCGCCAGGACACCGCCGATTCCAGGCTTCAAGACGCGCAGCGATTCATGGCGACACAGGCTCCGCAAATTCCGGCGGCTCAGCCGCCGCCACCCACGCCGGCGACAGGTGAATTCGGAGACGCTCCAACGGATTTCGACACGACGTCTGCACGCGGAACAGAAGGCATGGCTAATGGCGCGGCCACGACGGGGACCGCGGATGAATCCGCATCGCCTGCGGGGTCTCGCGGCATGGCAGCAGATCCGTCCGAGCCCAACGGAAGTTCCAGCGAAGCGCACACGGCCACTTCAACCGCACTCGTTGGTACGAATGCAGCAACGCAGCAGGTAAATTCCGACTCTCCGGGGCCAAATCCATCGGCAAAGTCTTCCACCGCCACGGACGTGACGCCGCAGATTCTCGCAGCCGAAAAGACGAATTTCCCTCTAAATTCCAATGAAATCACCGCTGCGGCAGTGGATGGCACGCTCGTTGCTAGGGAACGCCGTGCCATGCCGGAACACCTGAACGAACCCCATTTGAAACCGAATCCCACTACCGATTCATCCATCGGAGACATCGTGAATGGAACGAAGCTTTCATCCGCGCAGGAAAAACTTGCCGTTCTGCGCAGGAGCGAACCCGAACAATCCACGGTGACAGTTTCTTCTGCTCCCACAACCAGCCTTTTGGAAATCCACGGCCAGCCTGCCGCACCGGGCATATTGCCGGGCGGGAACGAATCCACCGGCACGGCTGAGCTTCACTCCGTGGGTCAGATCATCGGCCACACGATGGAGCTTGCGGAACGGGTTAACTTAAAGGGCGGCAATCATGCCGAAGTCCAGATGCGCCTGCCCGACGGGAAGGAAGTCACCGTGTCACTGCATCTCACAAATGGAGAATGGAAACCGGTATTCAAGACCGACACGGAAGCACTTAGCCGGGCGTTGGAACAGGGTTGGCAGCAGACTGGCGCGCAGTCGCCGGCCCGCACCGTGCGTTTTGGCACTCCTGTTTTTGAATCCGCGCAGTCCCACACCGGTCTCAGCGGAGGTACGGATCAGCAGCCCGATGCCCAAAAGCGCTCCTTCACTCGCCGCGAGGAGGATAGCTTCTTCTCCACGGTTCCTAGCCGGAACCGCCGATCCTCAGCACCAATGTATCCCGCACACCTGCCGGTTTCCAACACAGTCCGCCTTTACGCGTAAAATCCTATGACTATCTCACCAATTACCTCCACCGCATCATCCGCCACGAATTCCCTCACCGGCACGGCGACGATACTTCCCAAGCAGAAGCTGGATCAGGGCGACTTCCTGAAACTGCTGACGACCCAGCTCTCGTATCAGGATCCGATGAATCCGATGACGGACACGCAGTTCATTTCCCAGATGGCGAACTTCAGTTCGCTGGAGCAGATGAGTTCGCTGTCGTCGAACTTCGAAAAATACAGCAGCGCGCAGAGTGTCTCCGCGGCCCAGATTCTCCTCGGCAGCACCGTCACGTTGGGATCGGACGGCGAGCAAGTCACCGGAATCGTCAGCGAAGTCAGAACCGAGAGCGGCTTGCCACGCCTGATAGTCAACGGAGGAAGTTACGATCCCGCCACGGTCACCAGCGTCCAGATGACCGGCACAACCGCGGCCTCCGCGAAATAGCTGCCAGCCGCCCCGGCCTTTCACCATCTGATTCTCACACAGTTCCTCAAATAAAGTCAAACTCACATATAACTCACACACCCCATGTCACTCACATCCTCACTCAACGCCGCAGTCAGTGCCCTGAATGCCTTTACCACCGGCCTTCAAGTCATCTCGAACAACATCTCAAACATCAACACTGTCGGCTATAAGAGTTCGCGGACGGACTACAGCGACAGCTTCTCCGACATCCTCCGGAAATCTGCGCCAGCACCCGCCTCAGGCTCCGGATCAAACACCGACCCATTGCAGGTCGGGAGCGGAGTAAAGGTCGGCGCCCTCAACAGCAACTTTTCGCAAGGCTCGCTCAATTCGACCGGAAAAAGCACAGACCTCTCCATTTCTGGCGCAGGGTTTTTCGTGGTGCGCGACAGTGCCAATGATCTCAACTATGCCACGCGGGCGGGAGACTTCCGTATTGATGACTCGGGTTACCTGGTCACCAACGGCGGATTCCGCGTGCAGGGCCTTTCCAATGGCGCAGCGACCTATTCTGCCATCAACGACAGTGGCGCCTTGCGCTACGTGATAACTGCCACGCCTCCCGCGGCAGTGGGCGACATCAAGGTGGATTTTAGCGTGAGCATCGGAAGTGGGCTGACTAATGATACTGCAGGCGCGTTCACCAATGCCCAAGTGGAAGCATCGAAGCCCACCGTGCGCTCGTTCACGGTGGATCAGCGCGGGGATGTGGTGATGAAGCTTTCCAACGGGGACAGCTTCAACCGGGGACGCGTATTGCTCCAGAATTTCAGCGACCCCAACGCCCTGACTCGCTCTGGCGACAATCTTTTCTTCGGCTTTGCTGACTCGGGACCCATCGGAGGTCTGGCGCTCAGCGATGCCAACAACGGAGCCGGAACCAATGGACTCGGGCAGATCATAAATGGCGCACTCGAGGTGTCTAATGTGGACCTTACCAAAGAGATGACAGACATGATCATCGTCCAGCGCAGTTTTCAATCCTCTTCCCGCATTGTGAGCGTCACGGACAGTTTGCTCGAAGAAATAACCAACCTCAAACGCTAACAACTTCTCCCCATGGCTAAAGCAGAACAAGAACCGCCTGAAGCTGCCGCGACACCGAAGCCCGCGAAAGCAGCAAGCGCATGGCCGCCGTTGATTGCCGTGCTCGTATTGATGCCGGCAGTCGCATACGCGACCACGCAGTTTCTCATCCTGCCGAAGATTCGCGGCGCGATGACAGAACAGAAACTGCATGCTGCCTCCGGAAAAGCGCCCGAGCAGCACGCGGACAAGGCGGCCAAATTCTCCTACGACTTTGACAACTTGGTCGTAAACCTTGCCGGTTCCATGGGCACAAAGTATCTGAAAGCCAGCTTCACGCTGTTAAGCTCGCACGAGAACCTGAAGAAGATTATTGATGAGAATAAGAAGAAACTCCTCGACACAGCCATCAATGTTCTCTCCAGCCACACCATGGTGGAGCTCGAGGCGGCAGGCGCCAAGAACGTGCTCCGCAACGCTCTAATTGCTAGCTTTAACCAGGCGCTCCACTCGGATCTCATCGAGCAGCTCTATTATTCGGATTTTGTCATCCAATGAGCACGGACGCTGCGTCGGACGATTCTCCTGCTGCATCTCCCGTCACACGCGACGCGGCGCCCGTCTTCCTCATGGACGGAACGCGCACGAGCAGCGCCAGCCGGAGAATCCTGCCGTATGACTTCCGCAATCCCGCGGCGATCTCGCAGTCCGATCTCCGGTTTTTCGAGACACTCTACAAAAAGTACGTCCAGAACCTCTCTGTGCGTCTCTCCACCACTCTCCGGATGGAGTGCTCGCTGAAGACCACTAAGCTGAACAGTGTTCTGTTTTCCGAGTTTTTCGAAGTGATTCCGAACCCTTCGTGCATCACCCTCTTTCGGCTTGAGGACATGCGAGGCGTCGGAGTCCTCGATGTCAGCCTGCCTGTGGCCCTGGCCATGGCGGACCGATTGCTCGGTGGCAAAGGCCAGACTCCCGCCACGGCACGCCAGCTTACGGAAATCGAAATGGCTCTCATGGAGGACGCCCTGCAGATCATCCTCTCGGGGTGGGAGGATCTATGGGCCTCGGGCACGCCTCGCTCCCTCCTGAAGATCATCGCCCACGAGACTAACACTCTCTGCCTGCCGATGACTTCCACGAGTGAGGTCTGTGTGATGCTGCAGGTGGAAATATCCCTCGGTGACACCAAAGGCCAGTTGAACCTGGGCGTTCCGTTTTCCATGGTCGGGCCATCGGTGCGGAGGATACAGGAGTCACACCATCACCTTTCTGATGCGGTGGCCCCGAAGCAAGTGCAGTGGCGCAGCCAGTATGCCGGAATCGCGGTGCCAGTCGTCGCTGAATGGAAAATCCGCGAGATGCCGCTCGCGGAGACGCTCCTCATCCGCATGGGCGACATTATTGAGTTGCCTGGTTCGCTCATCGACAATGCCAGTCTCCACCTTTCAAAAGTCGCGACATTCACCGGCACCGTCGGCATCCAGAATGGAAAAATCGCCGTCCAAATCAGCGGCCGCAGCAATAAGGAGTAGCACACTATGAGTAATCTTCTCCAAGAACAACGCCTCGAAACCGTACTAGGTGTGAAAGTGCAGCTCAGCGTGCGGCTCGGCTCCTGCCAGCTCATGATGCGCGACGTGCTCGAACTAACTCCGGGCTCCGTTGTCCAGCTCGATCAGCGGGCCAGTGACAGTGTCGGGCTCTATATCAATGACAAGCTGATCGCTCGCGGCGAAGTGGTGGTCATGGATGAGAACTTTGGCATCAAGATCACCGAACTCGTCGGCGATGAGGGTACCGGAAAATGAAGCTCACTTTGCTGGCAGGGCTCGCCCTGCTCTTAGTCACACTCGCAAGCGGCTACGCGGAAGATGCGCCCACCGCGCCCGTTGCCCCCGTCTCTCCAGTAACGCATCTCGGCGGCAGCACTTGGCAGATAGCTGCCTATCTCGCAGGCTTGGTCGTGCTCATCGCTGGCGGAGGGTGGCTGCTGAAAAATGGCATCCCATCCATGCAGCGTAACAAGGGCGAGCGGAAACTGAACATTAGTGAGACACGCGGCCTCGGTGCGCGGCAATTCCTCGTCGTCGCGGAATACGATAATCGCAAGATGCTCATCGGCGTGTGCCCGGGCCGGATCGAGTACCTTTGCACGCTGTCCGGTGCCGAACCCGAATTTCCGAAACTCGCACCGGAGAAACCGGAATGAGACTCGCCGGACTCATCTCACCGAGGCTGCGCCGCGCTGGCTGGTTCTTGCTTGTTCTGTTCCTGCTGGTGATGCCTGCGCCGGCGCAACAGCCGGACACGGCGTTGCCGTCCGTGAACATCAGCGTCGGCGGCGGCACCGAGGCGGGCAGCGTCTCCGCGATGATCCAGATCGTGGTGGTGATGACGCTGCTCACGCTCGCGCCGTCCATCATCATGCTGATGACGAGCTTCACTCGCATCGTGATCGTGCTCGGCTTCGTGCGCAGCGCCATCGGCGTGCAGGCCGCGCCGTCGAACCAAGTCATCATCGGCCTTTCGCTTTTCCTTACGCTCTTCATCATGGCCCCGGTCGGGACGCGGATGAACGACGAGGCGCTCAAGCCCTATCTCGCAAAACAGATCACCACCGAGCAGGCATTCGAGCGCGCGTCGGGGCCGTTGCGGCAGTTCATGGTGAAGCAAACGCACACTGCCGAGATTGATTTCTTCCTCGTCCTCTCGGGGCGCGGGCCGACCAAGATTGACAACGTTCCCCTCACCGTGATCGCACCCGCATTCATCGTCAGCGAACTGCGCACGGCGTTTCAAATGGGCTTCCTCGTATTCATTCCGTTCCTCGTCATTGATTTCCTTGTCGCGTCCACGCTGATGTCCATGGGGATGATGATGATGCCCCCGGTGATGATCTCGCTGCCCTTCAAGCTGCTGCTCTTCGTGCTCGTGGACGGCTGGCATCTCGTCGTGCGCTCGCTGGTGGAAAGTTTTACGCTATGAACATCGAACAGGCTGTGGAACTGCTGCGCGGTCTCATCACCATCGTACTGATGCTCATCAGTCCGATCCTGATCACCGCGGTGGTCGGGGGTCTGGTGGTCAGCCTCATTCAGTCCGCGACCAGCATCCAGGAGCAGACGCTGTCCTTTGTGCCGAAACTGCTCGCGGTGGCGCTGGTGCTCATCGTCTCTGCACCGTGGATTCTGCGGAACCTGATGCAGTTCACGACGAGCCACATCGCGCGGATGGCCGAAGTCACGAAGTAGCGCCGGAGGTAAAATGGGAACCGCGTTCCTCTATCTGTGGATGATGGCGTTCGTCCGCGCCGGCGGCGTGATCACGATGATCCCGGTGTTCTCCGGGCGGAATATTCCGATGCCGGTGCGCATCGCGCTCGCCGCGCTGCTCGCGCTGATCGGCTTGCAATCCGTGCGCGAAATCACGACGCCGCCGGACGACGTGTTTACGCTCGTCCTCGCAACGGCGCATGAACTCATCATTGGCCTGCTCATGGGCCTCGGTGTGCGCCTGATCTTTTTTGCCCTGGAGACAGCCGGGCAGATCATCGCGGCGGAAATGGGCCTCTCGGTCAGTGCGCAAATCGATCCCGTCTCGCAGAGCAATTCGACCCCGGTCGGCGTCGCGCTGACGATGTTCGGCACACTCCTGTTCCTGATCTCCGGCGCACATCACGCCGTCTTCGCGGCGTTCTCGCGCTCGTTTGCGCTCATGCCCGTCGGAGTCGCCAGCTTCGACCGCAGCGTGGGGGAAGTTTTTGTCCAGAGCACCGGCAGCATTTTCCTCCTCGCGGTGCAGATGGCCGCTCCGATGATGGCCGTGAATTTCGTCGTCACGCTCACCTTCGCCGTGCTGAGCAAGGCTGCACAGGGGCTGAACGCCTTTTCCGAGAGCTTTCCCGTCCGAATCGCGGCGGGATTCACGATGCTTTCCGTCGGTCTCGGGCTCACGGTACAGCTCGTGCTAAGCGGGCTACGCAGCTCACCTGAACTGATGCTGCGACTCATTCCTTAACCCAAAAATGTCTCACGACAACGGCAACAAAACCGAGCAGCCGACGGAGAAGCACCTGCGCGAAGCGTGGGATGAAGGACGCTTCGCGCGCACGCCGGATTTACAGGTCACCTTCGTGCTTGCAGCGGCGCTCGGCGTGCTCGCCACGAGCGGCCACGACTGGTGCGCAAAAATTGCCGGCATCACCGTGGGAATCCTCGGCCACCTGAACCGCCCCGCGTTCACCGCCGAAGCAATCGTCGAATGGACGAAGGTCGCAGCCACTACGATGCTCGGCCTCGCGCTGCCCATGGCGTTCGCGTGTGCGGGCGCGGCCGTGCTCGCGGGCGGATTGCAGAGCCGCTTCCGCGTTACGACAAAGGTGCTCTCGTTCAAACTCGATCGGCTAAGTCCGGCCGCGGGCTTTGCGCGCATGTTTTCCGCGCAGACGCTTACGAAGCTCGGCTTTGAAATCATGAAGCTCGTGCTGGTCGCTTGGGCCGTGTGGGGCGGCGTGCGCACGCTTTTGAAAGATCCGATTTTCGCAGTGCCAGTTGCCGCGAACCGGCTCGGCAGCTTCATCGAGGAATCGGCGACCATGCTGCTCGGACGCTGCCTGTTCGTGCTCGGTGGCGTCGCCGCGCTCAGCTATCTCTATCAAATCCGGAAGACGCGCGGCGACCTGATGATGACGCGCGAAGAAGTGAAGGAGGAAAACCGCCAGAACGACGGCGACCTGAAACTGAAGGCCGCGATGAAGCAAATGGCGCGGCGTCTTTTGCAAAGGCAGATGCTCGCCTCGGTGCCGACCGCCGATGTGATCATCACGAACCCGACGCACTTCGCCATCGCGCTGAAATACGAACGCAACTGCGACAAGGCGCCGATGATCCTCGCGAAGGGATACGGCGCATTTGCGCAGCGGATCAAGACGCTCGCCGGTGAGCACGACGTACCGATGGTCGAAAACAAGCCGGTCGCGCGGATGCTCTTCAAGCACGGCAAGGTCGGCCAGGTCATCCCGATCGGGCTCTACCAAGCCGTCGCGGACATCCTCGCGTTCGTTTACAAGACGCACCGCTACTACTTCCATAAGCTCAAGGAACGGAGGGCCGCGCAATGACCGCAACGACTGCACGCGTCTCGCCTTGGAATTTCCTCGCGCTGCTCAAGCGCGGCGATCTGCTCTTCGTCCTCGCGCTCTTCGGCACGATCATCCTGCTCGTCGTGCCGGTGCCGGCGGTGATGCTCGATCTGCTCCTCGCTGCGAGCATCGGCATCTCGCTGCTGATGCTGCTCATCATCATCTACGTGAAGGATCCGCCGGAGTTTTCCGCGTTCCCCACGCTGCTGCTCGCGGTGACGCTCTACCGCCTCGCGCTCAACGTCGCCTCCACGCGCCTCATCCTCACCGAAGGGCACGCGGGCGCGATCATCGAGGCGTTCGGTTCGTTCGTCGTGCGCGGGAACTACGTCATCGGCGCGGTCATCTTCCTCATTTTGATCGTCATCAATTTCATGGTCATCACGAAGGGCGCGGGCCGGATCGCGGAAGTCGCCGCACGCTTCACGCTCGACGCGCTGCCCGGCAAGCAGATGGCCATTGATGCGGAACTCAACGCCGGACTCATCAACGAGGCCACCGCGACGAAGCGCCGGATCAAGGTGCAAAAGGAGGCTGACTTTTACGGAGCGATGGACGGCTCGAGCAAGTTCGTCCGCGGCGATGCCATCGCGGGAATCCTCATCACGCTGATCAATATCGTCGGCGGATTTGCCATCGGCATCATGCAAAAAGGGATGCCGCTCATGGAGGCGTTGCAAAAGTACACGCTGCTCTCCATCGGCGACGGCCTCGTGGCGCAGGTGCCGGCGCTCGTCGTCAGCGTCGCGGCGGGCATCCTCGTCACGCGAGCCAGCGAAGATGCGAACCTCGGCGCTCACATTTCCAAGCAGCTCACGCTCTATCCGCGCGCGCTCGCCATCGCCGCCGGGATGCTCGGGATATTTGGCCTCATGCCCGGCATGCCGTTCTTTCCGTTCGCCACACTCGCGTTACTGACCGGCTTCACCGCGCGCGCGCTCAGTCATCAGCGCAAGGAAGAATCCATCGCAGCAGCAGCGCTGGACAAACCGGCGAAGCAGGAAGAGGCGAAGTCCAAGGGCAGCACTCCCAATGATCTTCGGAAGCTCATTGATGTGGACGTTCTCGCCATCGAACTCGGCAGCGGACTGCTCCATCTCGCGGAGAAAAAGAATGCCGGCGATTTGCTCGACCGCGTCACGGGCGTCCGCAAGACGCTCGCACGCGAGCGCGGCATCGTCATCCCGCCCATCGCGATTCGCGACAACCTCGAATTCGATTCGCAGGAATACCGCTTCCTCATGCGCGGCAAGGAACTCGCACGCGGACGCATCCTGCCCGGTCGCTGGCTCGCGATGAATGTCGCCGGCAGCACGACGACTCTGCGCGGCACGGAGACAACGGACCCGGTTTTTGGAATCCCAGCGACGTGGGTTTCCGACGAGGAAAAGCGCACGGCGGAAATCAACGGCTACACCGTCGTGGATCCCGGCTCGGTGCTCATCACGCATCTTTCCGAATCGCTGAAACGCTCCGCGTATCTCGTGCTCAGCCGGCAGGATGTGCAGGGCCTCATCGATCACCTCAAGGAATCTAACCCCACGCTCGTCGCGGAACTCATCCCGGATCTCGTCAACATCGGAATCATCCAGCGCGTCTTGCAAAATCTCCTACGTGAAGGCGTGCCGATCAAAAACCTCCCGGTGATCATGGAATGCGTCGCCGATTTCGCGGCGACGACAAAGAACCCCGACGATCTTGCCGAACAGGTGCGCCGCCGCCTCGGCGTTTACTTCGTGGCGGAATTTGAAAGTGAACCCGGCGTGATCAAAGCGCTCACGCTCGAGCCGCGCCTCGAACAACTCCTCTCGACCAAAGTCCAGCGCACGCAATTCGAGGCCGGCCTCATGCTCGACCCGGCGCTCGCGCAGCACCTTCTCCAGGAACTCACGCAGCGCATGACCGCGATGTCCGACCAGGGACTCCTGCCCGTGCTGCTCATCACCGCCGAGCTGCGCCTCGCGTTCAAACGCTTCTTCGAGCCGTCACTGCCGCGCCTCTCGGTGCTCTCCTACCAGGAGCTGCCGCCGCAGACGGAGATCCAGAATGTCGGCATCATTCACACCCTCGCCCGCATCGCCGATAAAGCCGCATGAACACCCCTGAGTCCTCACGTTTCCGTTTCGTAGTCCGCACCGCCGAGGAGGCCGTCACCGTCCTCCGCGAAAAGCTCGGACCTCGCGCCCGCGTCATCTCCGTGAAGCAGGTGCAAGGCAAGGGCCTCGCGCGATTCCTCAGCGCACCCAGCCTGGAAGTGATCGCCGAGGTCGCGCCCGAGGCCCCGGCACCCGCGCAGGAAAAACCGCAGCCGATCGCGGAAGCCGCACCGTCTACATCGTCGCCGGAGCCGGAATCCCAGCCCGCACCCACTTTGCTCTCCACGCCCGAATCCGCGCTCGCGTCGCTGCTTCGCGCCGGCGGTATTTCGGCCTCGGTCATCGGGCGGATGCAGAGCGACGCGGCATGGAAACGATGGGAGCAGATGCCTCCCGCCGAAGCCCTCACCCATGCCAGCCTCGGCCTGCGCGAGACGTGGAGGAAACGCGCGCCCCGCCCGCTCAGTCAGCGCGTCGCGTTTGTCGGAAGCCCCGGCGCGGGCAAGACCACCGCACTCTGCAAGCAGCTCGCCGCCGATGTCCTCGTGCGCCGACGGCAAGCCGTGGTGCTCAAGCTCGATCTCGAAAATGCAAACCCCGACGACGGCCTCGTGGTCTTCTGCACCGCGCTCGGCGTCCCCTTTGCGCGCGAAATCGCCGAAGTGCCGGAACTCGGACCGGGCCAGGTGCTCTACATTGATGTGCCTGGCGTCACGCCCCGCGACGTGTCGCAGACTGCGCAGCTTCGCGATGCGCTCGATTCCATCGGCACCGACAGCCGTGTGCTCGTCATGAACGCCGCTTACGATTCGGACATTCTGAAAAATTCGTGGGCATGGGGCGCGGACCTCGGCTGTTCGCACACCGCCTTCACGCACCTCGACGAACTCACGCACTGGGCAAAGCTGTGGGACTTGATGCTGCCACCCGCACCGACGCCATTGTTCCTCGGCACAGGCCAGAGCATCGCGGGCGATCTGGAGGAAAATGTTTTTGACGCCGTGCTTGCGCGCACGTTTCCCGCGCCCGTGAACCCGCTCCAGGCCGCCGCATGAAATACTTCCTGCTGCTCGGAGGCTTCTCAGGTTTCGTGCTGGGCTTGGCAGCCAGCCTGCTCGCGGGCAACCAGCCTGCGGACGTGCTCTTCACAGGCGCGGCATGTTGCGTCGCGGGCGCGCTGCTCCTGCGGGGACTCCATTTCATCCTGATGATCTGCCTTCACGCCCACATCGAGACTCTCGCCGCAGCGCGGAAAAAGGAGAATCCCGCGCCCTCCGCAGAACCTTCTACACGCGCCTAATATATGTTTGGAACACCCACACTGTCCGCACCGCTCGTCACCAGCATGGCCGCGCGCGCCTATCAGTCCGCGAGCAACGAGGACGCCCTCATCGCGCAGTATCTCCCCCTTGCAAAGACCACCGTGGATCGGATGCGCATCTATCTGCCGCCGACGCTCGACCTGGAGGATCTCTACAGCGTCGGAGTCACCGGGCTGATGACCGCGGCGCGGAAATTCGATCCCACGCGCAACACCGCCTTCCCCGCCTTCGCCTCGCTCCACATCCGCGGCGCCGTGCATGATGAACTGCGCCGCATGGACTGGCTGCCGCGCTCGCTCCGCGACAAGTCGAAGCAATTCCAGCAGAGCATCTCCGCGCTCGAGCAAAAGCTCGGACGTCCCGCCAGGGAGGACGAAATCTGCGCCGCACTCTCGCTCAGCCCCGCCGAATACGATGCGCTGCTCGACGAACTCAAACCCGCGAGCTTCGTGCCGCTCGACGGCGAAGCCTATTCCGAGGATTCCGACGCCATCACGCTGCACGAAATCATTCCCGATGATGCGCAGCCCGATGCATTGAGTGAACTGGAGCACAAAGACCTCGTGCAAGTTACGGTCGCTCGTCTCCAGCAGCTTCCCGACATGCAGAAAAAAGTGCTGACCATGTATTATTTCGAGGAAATGCGGCTCGCCGAAATCGCGGCTGCGCTCGGGCTCACCGAAGGCCGCATTTCGCAAATCCATACCCAAGCGGTGCAGGGCCTCCGCGCCTTTCTCCAGCGCAACGCCGCCTGAGTTGGGGCTAATTCGGGCTCGGGACATCCGGGCAAGCGCGACGGAATCATGCGGCACTTTTCACACCGCGCAGGGCATCGCGCCTTTCTCCAGTGTCGTTTGGGATCAGACGAAAATACTTCTAAAGCGCGGCGCTGAATCTGCCGATTTGGCTGGAGCGGCAGGTTCGGGCCTGAAGCCGGCGCAGGTCGTTTCAAAACATGCTTCTCATCATCGGATTCATTATCGTAGTCGCCGCCACGCTCGGTGGATTCATGATCGCCGGGGGCAATCCGCTGGTGCTGCTCCATGTCTCGGAATTCGTCACCATCGGAGGAATCGCCCTGGGCATTCTCATCATTTCCAGTTCCGGCAGGACGCTGAAGGCGGTCGTCCAAAAAACCATCGGCGCGATAAAGGGCTCGTCGCGCAAGAGCGACTATCTCGACCTGCTGAAGCTTCTCTATGAGGTGTTCGTGGTGGCGCGGAGGAGCGGTCTTGTGGCGCTCGAAGATCAGGTGCTCGAACCGAAGAACAGCCCGCTTTTTCAAAAGTACCCTTCCTTTCTCAACAATCGTGAACGCATCGACTTTCTCTGCGACAATCTCAAGCCGCTGATTGATGGCCGCATCAAGCCCGAACAGATTGGCGGATTACTGCATCAGGAGATCGCCGCGCGCGAGGAGGCGGACGAAGGCCCCGTCCACGTGCTCCAGCTCATCGGCGATTCGCTGCCCGGCGTCGGCATCATCGCGGCGGTCCTCGGCATCATCAATACGATGGCCGCGATCGCCGATGGTCCCGCGGCCGTGGGAGAAAGGGTCGCGGCGGCGCTGACGGGCACATTTCTCGGGATTCTGGGGGCGTATGGGTTCGTCAATCCGATCACCAGCCGCATCAAGCAGAACAACCAAATCGAGATTCAGTATTACAACGGAATCATGAAGGGACTCACCGGATTCACGGGAGGCATGGCGCCGCTGATGGCGGTCGAGATGGCACGCCGGTGCTTCGATCCTTCGGTGCAGCCCGGAGCAGAGGAAATGGAACTGGCCATCAAGGCGATTCCCGCCCCGAAATAAGCACGATGGCTAAGAAGAAGGAAGCACATCACGGCGGAGCTTGGAAGGTGGCCTACGCGGATTTCGTCACCGCGATGATGGCGCTTTTCATGGTCCTGTGGATCTGCGCGCAGGACAAACAGATCCTCATCGCGACGTCGCAGTATTTCAAACAGCCGTTCAATGCACTGACGGACCGTTCGGTCGGCGTGATGCAGGGCGAAGCCGGCGGTTCCAAAGGCAAGGACCAGACCCGGGACACCGCGGCGGCGGCGAACCTCGCATTCCTCAACGCGCTGGCCAGCGAACTGAACCGCATGCTGAACGTCCAGGACATCCCCGATGAAAAGCCCGTCCAGACGGAACTCACATCCGACGGACTGAAGCTCACGCTGTTCGATCGTGCAAACCACGCGGTGTTCAAGAAGGGCTCCGCGGAGCCCACGGAATGGGGGCGTTTCGTCCTGCAGAATCTCGCGTGGACCATTGAGCGGAATAACCTCAAGGCGTTCATCGAAGGCCATTCCGCGTCGGGATTCGTGCCGACCCGACCGGACTACGGGATGTGGGAATTGACAACCGACCGCGCGAACATGGCCCGCCGTTTGCTAGAGCAATACGCCGTTAACCCAAAAAAAATCGAACGCATCGCGGGCTTTGGCGACACGCAACCTATGCGCGGCCACAAGCCCGATGACGAATCGAACGAACGGATCAGCATCAGCCTCTCGACCCAACGCTAACATATAACATGGCCTTCCAACCTTTTCTCGCCAACCGCGACGCGGTCGTGGGCAGTTCGTCGCAATCCCCTGGCTCCGGCTCCTTCCAGCGTCTCTTTGACGGGACAGGACGTTCCGAATCCGGCGCGTCTCCGCAAGCGCGGCTGGATGCACCGAAAGTGGATGTGATCGAGGAGAATGGACGCGTGGCCAGCATCGTGGTCACTTGCAAATGCTGCGAGCGAATCGAGCTTGCGTGCCGGTACTGAGATTCCGTCCGCTCCTCCAGAAGCAAGCACTGGAGCGGGTTTGCGGGTGAAAAAAGACGGGCATGAGCGGCGAATTTTGCCGTCATGCCCGAAATTGGCCTGCTATAAAGTGGGGTCTTGAGCACAACAACATCGCCGACCGCCGACATCCTGCCGTTTCAATTGAGGTGGCCCCCGTTCTTCGGCCAGAGTTGATGGAAATTAAGCTATGGCGGAGAGGCGTGCGTTGGTGATGGATGAATGGGGTTTGGTGGTCAAGGAGGAAGGCGTGTCTGGCACGGGAGGCTCCG
>Ga0315902_10007560_pt1 | contig 14815 bp, 15 predicted proteins | sample LakEriMetagenome_9_FD_203523 | JGI IMG/M metagenome (GOLD analysis project Ga0315902, IMG submission 203523) | Freshwater fungal communities from buoy surface, Lake Erie, Ohio, United States - Buoy 12 MA117 | ecosystem: Environmental > Aquatic > Freshwater > Lake > Lake biofilm | place: USA... | reverse complement strand
TAAATGCGGGTGGCTGCGGGAAGCGCATTGTAGGTGGCTGTGTCCATTCCATTGCCATCAACGTTATTCGGATTTACCCAAACACGTACAGAGGCGCAAGGGTTGGTTCCGCCATTTCCGTAGTCAATCGATACAAGCACATCGCCGGGTTGTTGCAGGGAAAATCCGCCGGGAACGAATTTTGTTGTGGTGTGACCTCCGTTGGGACCGGTATTGGTAAGTTGTGTTCCAACAACAACTGGTGCGGTTCGGAAAATTTCAAAATCAATGTGCGAATCGCCGCTGGTATTGCGGGTGGTGGCGAAGGCATAACCCAGCAAGGGGCCGGGGGTGTTAGTGCCGAAATTATAGGCGCGGCGTAAGTGCCCACCCACATCAATCAAATCGTTCTTCTGGGGTACACCGGTAATACCGAGGCTCCAGGTGGCCGGGTTTGCACCGTTTTTATCGGTTCCGGCTGCAAATGCAGAACTGTCTACCGAATTTCCTGCGGTGTGGTTGTCACGAGCCGCAACCGCATCCAGGAGAAGATGCCCAGTGCTCGGAGTGATGAACCGCGGATAGATATTCGGGAATGCCATACGTTGTACATACGTCAGGTTGCGGCTGGAAGTAGCCAGCAACTCTGCCTTGAAGTCATCGGCCGACAATCCTGCCGGTACCGAAGTGGCCGCTGTGGTACCAATTACGCCGATCCCCAAGCCCGATAGGGAGCTTGATTCGAACCAGTCGTCGTTGATGCCCGTAAGTGTTCCAGGTTCATTGGCGTTGAGGTCGCCGTCAACACCGAAGTTTCCGAGGTTACTGGGGCTACTGCATACTACGGTCGGACATTGTCCGAAAACAGGATTCACCTGAGTCAGGGTCGCAAAGGCCATGACCAGGATCGGCAACAAGCACTTCCCGAAAATACTTTGGGAAGATTCAGACGCAGTCCCGGAAAGGTGCCCGGACGTACGCTGCCACTGGAACGTAAAATGTTTCATGTGTGTTGGTTTGGGTTGTGGTAAAGAGTTGAAATTATTTGGTGAATGATATCTTCTGGGGTGAACTTTTTACTTTTTAACACTGAATATGTTGTGACAAAAGGCCAATTCAACACTTCGGAACAAACCTGAGAACTTTGAATTTTTAATCCAAAACAAAGCAAATAAAATTGGTAAAGGGATTGAAAAAGTGGGTGAACGACTTAGTAACAAAGCAGTGTTCACGGCGGGAGATTCTGACTTCGCTTAAGGCTAATGTTCAGTAAATCAATTGTTTGTGTTTCAAATTCGCATCAAAACAGTTGTATATACAGACTATTTTGAAGACCACTACCTCAAAATTGGTCTTAATCCTGGGGTTTTGTTCATAAAAAAGGGCCCCAGAGAGGCCCTAAAACTGATGTTCCAGTGTGTTTTTAAAGAAAGTTAAGCCTATAGCGTAGCCAACCCGAAGCGAGCAAATAGAACTTTTGCTTGTTGGGTACTCGGATTCGCTGTTTGCGCACCGATTGAGCGGGCATACGCTTAATTTTTTTCAGAAGCGCGAGGTAATAGATGTACGCTACATATACCCCGAATCGGGCTTCAGCGGGTAATTGCAGGATTCCCTTATACGCTTCTTTAAAGTCCTGATCGATGTCGGCTTCTATGCTGCGTTTGGCCTCATCGTTGAAAATACTGAAGTCTACTCCTGGGAAATAAGTACGTCCGCGTTCATCGAAATCGCTCTTCATATCGCGAAGGAAGTTTACCTTCTGAAAAGCCGCCCCGAGTTTGCGTGCAGGCATACGCAGGCGCTCGTATTCTTTCTGGTCTCCGTTGCAGAAAACGTGTAAACACATCAATCCGACCACCTCGGCAGAACCATAGATATACTCGTTATAGGCGGCTTCCTGGTAATCGCGGTAGGTGAGATCCATTTCCATCGAGTGCAGAAAGGCTTCAATGAGATCGTGTCCGATATTGTATCTACGGACCACAATCTGAAAACTATGCAGAACCGGGTTGGTGCTGATTCCATCGTGGATAGCTTCCCACGTTTGTGTCTTGAAGCGCTCCAGCAAGACAGCTTTGTCGTGGTTGTGAAACGTGTCTACGATCTCATCGGCGAGTCGGACAAATCCGTAAATGGCATAAATAGGCGCATGAAGCTTCGTGTTCAGGGTCTGTATACCCAGGCTGAACGAAGTGCTGTATTTGCGCGTGATGCGTTTGCTCAGCTGGAAGCTGATGCCGTCATAAAGTTCCATCATCGTTCAGGATACGTTCTGCAGTTAGGCGTGAACCGATTACAACAATCGGGAGTCCGGTACCAGGAATGGTGCTGGCGCCAACATAGTACAGATTGGCAAATTGCTCGTCTTTGTTCGCGGGTCTGAATCCGCCAATTTGATTGAGTCCGTGTGCGAGTCCGAGACCACTTCCACGGTACAAATTGAATTTATCTTGCCAATCGGTCGGTGTCAAAACCGTGCGGGTAACTGTGTTGGCCTTGATGTCGAAGCCGATCCGTTCGCCCATGTCTTCTACGATGGTATCGGCAAGCGCTTCAGCATCGGACCAGTCGGGTTTGTAACGCAGGTCGGGTACCGGACATAGGATGAAAAGACTGTCGCAGCCTTCCGGTGCACTGTTGTCGTTCGATCGACTGCGGACATTCACGTAATAATATGGTTTCTTGGGGCTCACCGAGGTTTTGAAAATGGTATCGGCGTAGTCCTTGAAGTTGTTCCCAAGGAAGTAGTTGTGGTGATACAGGTTATCGAGCTTACGGTTCACACCCAGGTAAATGGTGAAAGGGGCAAGCGTCCATTCCATTTTGTCCAGTTTCGGAGCATCGAAGCGCTTTCGGTTCAGGACTTTCCCTCTGAAGGCCGCTGCATCCGCATTACAAACGATATGGTCAGCCGTGAAACGGCGTCCGTCGGTAGCGATGGCCGCTGTCACTTTTCCTCCAGAACTTTCGAGCGAGGCGATTTCGGTGTTGAAATGGAAGCGGGCTCCTTTTGAATCGAGGATGGACTTAATGGCTTCGACGATTTTGTACATGCCGCCCTGAACATTCCAGTAGCCGTCGTGCTGAAGCTCGGTGTAGTTCAGCAAACTGTAAACAGCCGGGGTTTGGAATGGAGTGGAGCCCAAGAAGAATGAAACAAGCGAGAAAATCACCTTGACCTCCTGCGAGTCGAAATTGCGTTCGAGTTCACTCCACATGGACCTGAACATTTTGGGTCCGTGTTTAAGCGGAACGCGAGCCAGCTGCATCATGTAATCGAGCCGCGAATCGAAGTTTTGACGGATCACGATGTTTTCTGTGTCGTGGAACAGTTTACCGGCTTCCTTAAGGTAACGGGTAGTCTTACCGACAAGATCGTTTTCAATGCCCTGAAACTCTCCAGCAAGTTTGTCCAGGTTCTTGTGAATCAGAAAAGGCTTGTTCCGCCCTTCGAAATAAACCGCATAAAGCGGATCTAGTTCGTTGAGAGTCAGCGGATTTTGGATGCCACAGTATTCGAATAGCTCTTTGAACTCATAGCTCATGCTGAAAAAAGAGGGGCCCATGTCAAAGCTGAACCCATCCTGCTCGATGAGGTTGAGGCGACCTCCCGGCAGATGATATTTTTCGACGAACTCGACTTGGTAGCCTTTGGACGCCAGTCGCATGCCGGTCGCCAATCCACCCAAGCCGGTGCCGATGACCAGTACGGTTTTCGGTTGTGGCATGCCGGTAAAACAGCTGAAAGGTAGGTAAGTTTATCGTGCGCACTAAAAACTTTTAACAAAGGATACAGGAATCGTGAAAAAACACAGCGTTGCCTGCATGAGTTTACAATGCAACCCAATGCCTACCTTTGCAGCCCGGATTGGGGACCGAACAATACAGCCCCGAATCTGTTATCAGTTAAACCGAAAACCATGGTTCTGCTCAGTACACCGGCCGATTACTTACCTGTAGCCATGATGTTCGTGGTGGCCATCGGATTCGTCCTATTTACAATGTTCGTCACCCACTTGCTGGGTCCACGACGGAAGTCCACCATCAAACTCGATACGTTCGAGTGTGGGATTGAGCCACAGGGGAATTCACGTTTACCCTTCTCCATCAAGTACTTTTTGATTGCCATTCTCTTCGTGCTGTTCGATGTGGAGGTCATATTCATGTATCCCTGGGCTGTGAATTTTGCCGAGTGGAGTCAGACCGGATTGGCGGCTTTCTTTGAAATGGTAGTTTTCCTCGGACTCCTGGTTCTGGGTCTTGTATACATCATCCGCAAAGGCGCCCTGAAGTGGGAATAATCGTTCACCTTATACATCAAACCCTTCATCCACACACACGATGAGTCAACACCCGGAGAAGCTGGAAGGATTCGAAGGTCCCGGATTTCTGGCCACCTCGCTTGATAAAGCGGTCGGACTTGCCCGCAAGAACTCGATTTGGCCACTGCCTTTTGCGACATCCTGCTGCGGCATTGAATTCATGGCCACCATGGCCTCTACATACGACCTTGCCCGTTTCGGGTCTGAGCGTTTGAGTTTCTCGCCCCGACAGGCCGACCTTTTAATGGTGATGGGGACCATCGCGAAGAAAATGGGTCCTGTCCTGCGGCAGGTGTATGAGCAAATGGCCGAACCGCGCTGGGTGATTGCCGTAGGTGCATGCGCTTCCACGGGTGGAATTTTCGACACCTACAGCGTCCTGCAGGGAATCGACCGGATCATTCCAGTGGATGTATATGTACCGGGATGTCCGCCCCGCCCGGAGCAAATTCTTGATGGCGTAATGAAGATTCAGGATCTGGTGGGCAGCGAGAGCCTGCGTCGCCGGGATTCTCAGGAGTATAAAGACCTGCTAGCATCCTACGGAATCGAATGAGCACTACTGAACTGACTCCCGAATTCATCCTTGCCCGGATCCAGTCCCTGGCCGGCGATGTGGTTTTGTCGTACGACATACCCTATGGAATGGCCACGATTGTTGTTCATCCGGACAACTACCATTCTTTGCTTCGTATCCTGAAGGAGGATCAGCAACTCGGATTCACCTTCCTCACTACGCTATGTGGCCTACACCAACCGGACACCGATACACCTTTCGGCGTGATGGTTCAATTGCACAACATGCCGGCCAATGTGCGTGTCCGCGTGAAGACCTTCAGTTCCGATTCGGAACCTGTTTTCCCGACGATTACCGATCTCTGGCCCGCGGCCAATTGGCTCGAACGGGAGACCTACGATTTTTACGGATACCGTTTTAACGGACACCCCGATTTGCGCCGTATTCTCAATATGGATTCGCTTGAAGGCTGGCCCTTGCGCAAAGAATATCCGCTGGAAGATCCCTTCCGCTTGGACAAAGACGATAAGATGTTCGGACGCTGATTCACACCTATTCTTCCATGAGCACAAGCAATCTAGCAGCGAATACGTCCGGCAACGGAGCAATACAGGGCAAGGAATACACTACCCTGAACCTGGGTCCGACGCACCCGGCAACGCACGGTATCTTTCAAAATGTGCTTAAGATGGATGGAGAGCTCATTGTTTCGGCCGAGCCCACCATCGGATACATCCACCGTGCGTTTGAGAAACTTGCCGAGCGCCGACCCTATTACCAGATAACTCCGATCACCGACCGCATGAACTATTGTTCATCGCCCATTAACAACATGGGATGGCACATGACGGTCGAGAAACTGGCCGGTATCGAGATACCCCAGCGTGTGCAGTATATGCGTGTTGTTATCATGGAACTGGCACGCATTGCAGATCATATCATTTGCAACTCGGTTATCGGTGTCGATAGTGGAGCCATGACCGGCTTCCTTTACGTGTTTCAGTGGCGCGAGTTCATTTATGAGATTTATGAGGAATTGTGTGGGGCTCGATTGACGACCAACATCGGTCGCATTGGCGGATTGGAGCGCGATTTTTCAGAGACAGCCTGGAATAAAATCCGCCATCTGCTGGCCGAACTTCCTGCCGGGCTGAAGGAATTTGAAAAACTGCTGGTACGCAACCGGATTTTCATGGATCGCACCATTGCCTGCGGCCCCATCAGTGGCGAACGCGCATTGCAATATGGATTCACTGGTCCTAATCTGCGCGCTGCGGGCATCGACTACGATGTACGTGTCATGAATCCGTATAGCAGCTACAACGAATTCGATTTCATCATCCCTGTGGGTACCAACGGTGATACCTATGATCGCTTCATGGTTCGCCAACGTGAAATGTGGGAGAGCCTTTCTATCATTCGTCAGGCGCTTGAAAAGCTTGATCGGTTGTCAGACAAGACCACCTTCCATGCTGATGTGCCTGAGTTCTATCTGCCTCCGAAGGAAGAAGTGTACAACTCGATGGAAGGCCTGATTTGGCATTTCAAGATCGTAATGGGCGAGACTACCATTCCAGCTGGCGAGGTATACCATTGCGTAGAAGGTGGAAACGGTGAGCTCGGTTTCTACCTCATCAGCGATGGAGGGCGTACACCTTACAGGTTGCACTTCCGTCGTCCTTGTTTCATTTATTACCAGGCCTATCCCGAAATGGTCAAGGGTGCCATGCTTAGCGACGCCATCCTGACCATGAGTTCCATGAATGTGATTGCCGGAGAACTAGACGCCTGAACCAGAACAACTATGAGTACGAACAATCCGATCCGATTCAGTGATGAGGCCCTTGGTCTCATCCGGAAAATCAAGACACGATATCCCGAGGGAAAACAGAAGTCAGCACTACTGCCGGTCCTGCATATCGCCCAAGCTGAGTCGGGTGGTTGGCTTAGCTCAGAGGTCATGGATTATGTGGCTTCACTTCTCGACATCCAGTCCATTGAAGTGTATGAGGTTGCGTCCTTTTACACCATGTTCAACTTGAAGCCTGTCGGCAAGTGCGTTGTCGAAGTTTGCCGCACCGGCCCCTGCTGGTTGATGGGTGCCGAAGACATTGTCAGGTATATGGAGCGTAAGCTCGGTATCCGCGAGGGTGAAACAACAGCCGATGGCATGTTCACCCTCAAGGCTGTCGAATGCCTGGCTTCCTGTGGTACTGCACCCATGATGCAAATTGGCGAGACCTATCACGAAAACCTAACCCCAGAGAAAGTCGATCAGATTCTGGATCACTGCCGCTCTACGGTACACGAACCGGTTTCACACTGGAGCCGTGAAAACATCAAGTCCTGATGCATATGGGAAAGAAACTTCTTACACAGCATATTGACGTTCCAGGAATCCGTTCGATCGATGTTTATCGTGCACACGGTGGTTATGATACCCTGCGAAAGTCGCTCGCAATGAAACCTGACGACATTGTCGAAGAGGTGAAGAAATCGGGACTGCGCGGACGGGGTGGAGCCGGCTTTCCTACCGGAATGAAGTGGAGTTTTCTGGCCAAGCCCGAAGGTGTTCCACGTCACTTGGTATGCAATGCCGACGAGAGCGAGCCCGGCACCTTCAAGGATCGCTACATGATGGAGCGATTGCCGCATCTACTTATTGAAGGGATGGCCATCGGTAGTTTCGCTTTGGGATGTAATACTTCTTACATCTACATCCGTGGCGAGTTGATGTACGTGTTCCACATACTGCAGCGAGCTATTGACGAAGCGTATGCAGCCGGATTTCTTGGTAAGAACGTCCTTGGTTCCGGCTGGGATTTCGATTTGCATGTGCACTGTGGAGGTGGAGCTTACATCTGCGGAGAAGAAACTGCGTTGATCGAATCGCTCGAAGGTAAACGTGGTAATCCGCGCATCAAGCCGCCTTTCCCGGCAGTGAAAGGTGTGTGGGATCGCCCGACTGTTGTAAACAATGTAGAATCCATCATGGCAGTCGTTCCCATCATCCGCGATGGTGGCGATGCTTACGCTGCCATTGGTGTGGGCAAAAGCACAGGTACCAAGTTGATTTCTGCCTGTGGACACATCAATAAACCCGGCGTGTACGAAATTGAACTGGGTGTGCCCGTGGAGGAATTCATTTATTCCGATCAGTATTGCGGGGGAATCCGCAATGGCAAACAACTGAAGGCCGTGGTTGCCGGTGGCTCCTCTGTACCCGTATTACCGGCCGAATTGATTTTGAAGACCGCAAACGGTGAGCCCCGCCTGATGACGTATGAGTCCCTCGCCGATGGTGGATTCGCCTCCGGCACCATGCTGGGTTCAGGCGGTTTTATTGTCATGGACGAGGATTCCAGCATCGTTAAAAATCTTTGGACGTTCACGCGCTTCTATCATCACGAAAGTTGCGGACAATGCAGTCCGTGCCGTGAAGGAACAGGGTGGATGGAGAAAATTTTGCACAAGATTCTCGACGGACATGGAACACTGGAGGATGTTGATCTGCTGTGGGATATTCAGTCCAAGATTGAAGGCAAAACCATTTGTCCTCTTGGCGATGCTGCCGCCTGGCCCGTCGCTTCCGCCATCCGACATTTCCGTTCCGAGTTTGAAGAATACGTAAAACGTCCGGCTTCCATTCCGCAGGATCATCACTATTATCGTCTCAATAACCTCAGTCCCGTCAACGCCTAAGCCCAGCGCCATGCCGAAAGTCACCATCGACGGACACAGCATAGAAGTACCTGAGGGTACCACCATTCTCCAGGCCGCGCGCATGATCGGCGGAGAGGTAACACCTCCGGCTATGTGCTATTATTCCAAGCTCAAAACGAGCGGGGGGTATTGCCGTACTTGCATCGTCAAAGTCACCAAGGGTTCCGAAAAGGACCCACGACCCATGCCCAAGCCCGTGGCCAGTTGCCGCACCACCGTCATGGACGGAATGGAGGTGCAGAATAACACGGCGCCCGATTTGCTGGAAGCCCGCAAGGGAGTGGTCGAATTTCTTCTCATCAACCACCCGCTCGACTGTCCGGTTTGCGACCAGGCCGGCGAGTGTCACCTGCAGGATCTCAGCTACGAGCATGGGATGTCGGCCTCTCGATACGATTTCAAACGACGTGAATTCGCTCCAACCGATATCGGGGATACCATTAAGCTACACATGAACCGCTGCATTCTTTGTTACCGGTGCGTGAAGGTGGCTGATCAGCTCTGCGATGGTCGTGTACACGGTGTAATCAATCGCGGTGACGTGGCGGAGATTAGCACGTACATCGAGAATTCCATCGATAAGGACTTCAGTGGAAACATGATCGATGTGTGTCCTGTCGGCGCACTTACCGACCGCACATTCCGTTTCAAAAGCCGCGTGTGGTTCACCAAGCCCGTCAGTGCGCACCGCAATTGCGATACCTGCTGTGGCCGCACAGTACTCTACATGAGCGGCAACGAGGTTTTGCGTGTATCGGCTCGCAAGGACAAATGGGGTGAAGTGGAAGATACCCCCGAAGGCAAGGCGGGTTGGATCTGCAATACGTGCCGCTTCGACAAGAAGCAAGCTGGTGACTGGATCATTGAAGGTCCCAGGCAGATCGACCGCCACTCGGTCATCTCCCAGAACCAGTATTACGGCAAAAAGAACCTCAGGATCGACGTTTCGAACCAGAAACAGATCGAGGAAAAAGCGCACAACTCCTGAACCTGAACCGAAGCCTACATGGAATTCATACTCGTAAAATTCGCGCTGGTCGTATTGGTCTTCCTGGTATCGCTGGGCATTGCCGCCTACAGCACCTATGCTGAGCGTAAGCTGGCCGCATTCCTTCAGGACCGCATCGGTCCCGACCGGGCGGGTCCGTTCGGTATACTGCAGCCCATAGCTGATGGTGTGAAAATGTTCATGAAAGAGGAGATCATTCCCAACAATGCCGACAAGGCCCTCTTCATACTCGGACCCTGCATCATGATGATGACCGCCTGTATGACGGGTGTAGTTATTCCATGGGGTGATACCTTGCTTATCAACGGGACCGAATACCCGCTGCAAATCACGGATGTGAACATCGGCATCCTGTATATTTTCGGAGTGGTCAGCATCGGCGTGTATGGTATCATGATCGGCGGTTGGGCCTCAAACAACAAATATTCCCTCATGGGCGCCATACGGGCTTCATCGCAGATGATCAGCTATGAGCTTGCCATGGGATTGTCCATCATCGCCCTGGTTATGACCACGGGCACGCTCAGTATTCGCGAGATTGTGGAACAGCAGGAAGGTTTCGCGTGGAATGTTTTCGCACAACCCCTCGGGTTTCTCCTGTTCATCATCTGCGCCTTCGCCGAATGTAACAGGACTCCATTCGATCTCCCTGAATGTGAAACCGAACTTGTGGGTGGCTACCACACCGAGTACAGCTCCATGAAACTCGGTTTTTACCTGTTTGCCGAGTATATCAACATGTTTATTTCTTCCGCCGTCATTGCCTCACTTTATTTCGGCGGATACAATTTCCCCTTCATCGATCAACTTGATCTTCCGCAAAACATACTGACACTGATAGGAACCGGAATTTTCTTCGCCAAGGTTTTCTTCTTCATCTTCTTCTTCATGTGGATTCGCTGGACTATTCCGCGTTTCCGCTATGACCAGTTGATGCACCTAGGCTGGCGCATCATGATTCCACTTGCCTTGGTCAATATCCTCCTGACCGCGGGTTATGTCTTGTGGAGGAACGGACAATTTGCCTGAAGTCAATAAGTCAAACACCATGTCACTCACCAACCGATCGCAGGTCGTAGTCGATAAAAAGATGTCCTTTTTGGAGCGGATGTATCTTCCGGCCATCCTCAGTGGACTCTCCATTACCATACGCCACCTGTTTCGCCGTAAGGCTACAGTGAAATACCCAGAGGAGCAGCGTCCGGTAGCGCCTGTATATCGTGGCTGGCATGTGCTCAAGCGCGACGAGCAGGGGCGTGAAAACTGTACGGCTTGCGGATTGTGCGCGGTGGCCTGTCCGGCAGAAGCCATCACTATGACTGCTGCTGAGCGTAAAAAAGGGGAGGAGCACCTTTTCCGTGAGGAAAAGTATGCCGCGGTTTATGAAATCAATATGCTTCGATGCATTTATTGCGGTTTGTGCGAAGAAGCCTGTCCGAAAGAAGCCATCTTCCTGACGGACCGTATGGTGCCTTCGGGTTTGCTGCGCAGTGAATTCATCTTTGGCAAAGACAAGCTGGTCGAGGGCATTTCGCCGGACGAGCGAATTGATATCAGTCAACGCTCCAAGGCGCATCGCAGCCTCTGATCATGCCCGTCTGGTCGCTCTTAAAACACTAATTTCGCCACGAACTCCACCGCCCGTTGAATCCACAACTTCCCTTCCTCGTACTTGCCGCCCTTTCGGTGTTCAGCGCGCTGATGGTCGTTTTTTCCAGAAAGCCGGTGCACAGTGTGTTGTACCTCATCCTCTGCTTCTTCAGCATTGGTGCGCATTACCTGCTACTCAATGCACAGTTCTTATTTGCGGTTCACATCATTGTGTATGCGGGAGCCATCATGGTATTGTTCCTCTTTACCATCATGTTCATCAATATGAACCGTGAATCGGAGGCGCAAAATAGCATCTTGGTGAAGTCTGCCGCTACCATAGTTGCCGGTACGCTCATGTTGTTGCTTGCCGGTGCCGCAGCCAGTACATCAAGTTTACCCTTACCCGCCGATGGTAGTGCGGATATCGGTACGGTTGCCAACTTGGGAAAATCACTGTACGGCGACTATGTACTTCCTTTCGAGCTGACATCCATTCTGCTCCTCGCCGCAATGGTGGGTGCGGTCCTGCTCGGTAAAAAACACAGCGAACAGTAATAGCCATGTCACCCATTTTACAAAGTGTCCCGATTGATTACTACGTGTTGTTGAGCGCAGTGCTGTTCAGCATCGGTGTTCTTGGTGTTATGATCCGCCGCAACGCTATCATCGTATTCATGTGCGTGGAACTCATGCTGAATGCTGTTAACTTATTGCTGACCGCTTTTTCGGCACTCCATGGTGATCCCGGAGGTCAGGTTATGGTGTTTTTCATCATGGCAGTCGCTGCGGCAGAGGTGGCAGTCGGTCTGGCTATTCTTGTTATGATTTACAACAACATCCGTTCGGTCGACATCCGCTCGCTGAAATCGCTCAAGTGGTAATTCTTATTCCGTAACGCGAAACGATATGCTCTCCCTCACCTGGCTGATTCCTGCGCTGCCCCTGCTCGGGTTCATTCTCATCGGACTGCTCAATAAACGGCTCAGCGTGAACCTTAGTGGTGGAATCGCCACTGCAACTGTGTTGGGCTCTTTTTTGATTTCACTCGGTATTTTCCCGGAGATTGCGGCCGATGGTTCTGTTCCGGAACGTATCCTGCTTTTTGACTGGATCAGTGCGGGCGATCTCTCCATCGATTTCTCTTTTCTGATTGACCGTCTTTCCGTCATTATGTTATTGGTGGTGACTGGAGTCGGTTCGCTGATTCATTTGTACTCTATCGGGTACATGCACCACGAGCATGACCATGCACGGTATTTCGCCTACCTCAATCTGTTCGTGTTTTTCATGTTGCTGCTGGTACTCGGCTCCAATTTCATAGTGATGTTTGCCGGATGGGAAGGTGTGGGTCTTGCATCGTATTTGCTCATCGGGTTTTGGTTCAAAAACACAGCATATGCGAATGCAGCGAAGAAGGCATTCATCATGAACCGCATCGGTGATTTAGGCTTTCTGCTGGGCGTGTTTTTGATTTTCCAGACGTTCGGTAGTGTCAGCTACAAAGAAGTTTTTGATGGTGCCCGGAATTTCGGAAGCGACCATCCCGCAATTGTGGCCATTTGCCTACTGCTCTTTGTCGGTGCGATGGGAAAGAGTGCCCAGATTCCGTTGTATACTTGGTTGCCAGATGCCATGGCCGGTCCGACACCGGTATCGGCCTTGATCCACGCAGCCACCATGGTAACCGCCGGCATTTATATGGTTGTGCGTTGCAATGTGTTGTTCGCACTGGCACCCTATGCATCCGAAATCGTTGCCATCATCGGGCTCGCCACGGCGTTTTTTGCTGCCACGATCGGACTCTACCAGAACGATATCAAGAAAGTACTGGCATACTCTACCGTGAGCCAGCTCGGTTATATGTTTGTGGCATTGGGCGCCGGTGCTTACGATACCGCACTGTTTCACGTTGTGACACACGCCTTTTTCAAGGCACTGTTGTTTTTGGGTGCGGGATCCGTCATACACGCCATGAGTGGGGAGCAGGACATCCGGAGGATGGGTGATTTGCGGAAAGCCCTTCCCGTTACACACCTGACCTTCCTGATCGGCACCCTTGCCATTGCCGGACTACCTCCCTTCGCTGGCTTTTTCAGCAAGGATGAAATCCTGGCTGCCGTTTACGGGCATTCACCTGTCATGTTTGTATTGCTGTCAATCACATCCGTATTGACAGCGGTTTACATGTTCAGACTATACTGGTTGGTTTTTCACGGCTCGTTCCGCGGTACGGAACAGCAAAAGAGTCATTTGCATGAATCTCCACTGACCATGACTTTGCCCTTGGTTGTACTCGCAGTTTTGAGCACAGTAGGAGGTTTTATTGGTATGCCAGAAGTTTTCCATGCGCCCCACTACCTGCGCGCCTTCCTTGAGCCCATCATCTGGAAATCACCGGATCATGCAGTTACCCATCAATTCGAGTGGATACTTATCGGTGTTTCACTGGTCGTATTACTGCTGATTGTGTATCTGACTTACCAGACGTATGTTAAGCGTTCGCAGGTTCCTGATGAAGACGATGCCTTGCCTGATGGATTGCCCCGATGGATTTCTGCGAAATACTACATCGATGAGCTCTATGCTGCTGCAGTTACACGGCCGGTTGATGCCCTTGGTGGTTTCCTTGAGCGGTTTGTAGAGCGCAGCGCAATTGATCGCCTGGTTGAATCAACCGGCCGCGGTGTACGTTCGCTTAGCGCGAGACTGCGTCAGATACAGACCGGCGATACCGGACAGTATATCATCTCCATGGTGATTGCCGTCATCTTCATGCTTGCCTTAACCCTTTACCTGAGCTGACCGATGCAGACACTGATCCTTCTGATCCTTCCGCTGCTGGCCGCCACCGGTGCCTTGGTTGTGCGAAACGGCCAACTACGGATATTCGCCCTCATCTCTTCACTCATTCAGCTTGTTGCAGCCGGTGCTGCCATGCAGTCGATGTCGGTTTCCGAAAATGGCATGCTGGTGTTCGATGCCGAATGGATTCCCGCTCTTGGCGTTCACCTGAAACTTCAGCTCGACGGACTCAGCGTGCTGATGGTCATGCTCACCAATGTGCTGGTGCCCTTGATTGTGTTGAGCACCTTCCGCTCTGGTCGACAAATTGAACCATCATTCGTTGCTCTTATTTTTCTGATGCAAGCCGCATTGAACGGCGTTTTCCTCGCAGCGGATGGATTTTTGTTCTATGTTTTCTGGGAACTTGCGCTTCTTCCCATCTGGTTTATTTGCCTGCGCTGGGGTGGTGCCGACCGGAACAGGATTACCTTGAAGTTCTTCCTGTACACCTTGGCTGGCTCCCTGCTTATGTTGATGGGATTCATTCTTTTGTATCTCGAAACACCTGTGCCGCACAGTTTCAGCCTTGAGGCTTTGTATGCGGTGCGTCCTGATGCTGAAACACAGTCACTCTTGTTCTGGTTGTTCTTCTTGGCCTTTGCAGTGAAGATTCCTGTTTTCCCTTTCCATACATGGCAGCCTGATACCTACACCGATGCGCCTGTTCAGGGTACCATGTTGCTCAGCGGAATCATGCTCAAGATGGGTATCTATGGCATCATGCGCTGGATGCTTCCGGTCATGCCTGACGGGATCGATCAATGGGGTTCGACCGCTTTACTACTTTGTGCCATCGGAATTGTATACGCATCGCTGATTGCCATA
>Ga0315902_10007559_pt1 | contig 14815 bp, 7 predicted proteins | sample LakEriMetagenome_9_FD_203523 | JGI IMG/M metagenome (GOLD analysis project Ga0315902, IMG submission 203523) | Freshwater fungal communities from buoy surface, Lake Erie, Ohio, United States - Buoy 12 MA117 | ecosystem: Environmental > Aquatic > Freshwater > Lake > Lake biofilm | place: USA... | reverse complement strand
CATCTTCCTGTCGCGCTACTCGCGCTACCGGGACGACCTCGGGCGTCGCGAAACGCCGGGCGAGGCCTTCACCCGGGTCATGGACATGCATCGCGCCCATTTCGCCGACCGGCTCGACCAGCCGGTAACCGGTTTCGGTGGACGCACCCTCCGCGCGCTGATCGATGAGACGGAAGCCGCGCTCCAGCGCCGGGCCATTCTCCCGTCGATGCGCTCCCTGCAGTTCGGCGGTCAGGCCATCGAGGCCAACAACGCGCGCATGTTCAACTGCGCCTTCACGCACATGAACCGGGTGGCCGCCTTTCAGGAGGCGTTCTTCCTCCTCATGTCCGGAACGGGCGTCGGCTTCAGTGTGCAGAAGCACCACGTGGCGCAGCTCCCGGCCTTCCCGATCCGCGGCCAGGAGAACGAGCTGCCGGTCGTGCACTACACCGTGGACGACACCCTCGAGGGATGGGCGGACGCGCTCGGCGCGCTCATCCGCAGCTACCTCGACGGCACCAAGATCGAGTTCAACTACAGCGCCATCCGCCGGCGCGGCGCCCCGCTCCGCACCTCCGGAGGGCGGGCCCCCGGACATCTCCCGCTCAAGAAGGCGCTCACCGCCGTGGAGCGGATGCTCGAGCAGGTATCGGGGCGCGCCCTGCGCCCGATCGAGGTGTACGACATCCTGATGCACGTGGCCGTCGCCGTCCTCTCGGGCGGCATCCGGCGCTCGGCCACCATCTGCCTCTTCTCCGCTGATGACGACGAGATGGCGGCGGCGAAGACGGGCAACTGGTTCGAGACCAACCCGCAGCGCGGCAAGTCGAACAACTCCGCCGTCCTGGTGCGGGACCGGCACACTCAAGCCGACTTCCGCAAGCTCTTCGAATTGCAGAAGGAGTTCGGTGAGCCGGGCTTCTATTTCGTGGATGACGTGGAGTACGGCGCCAACCCGTGCGTGGAGATCGGGCTCGCCCCCTTCGCCGTGGTGGACGAAGCGGCCCAGGCGAAGCTCGCCGAGTATGGCATGCCCGACGTGCCGCTCGGGTCCACGATCTCCGGCTGGCAGATGTGCAACCTGACGACCATCAACGCCAATGCGTGCGAGGATGAAGCCGGCTTCCTGGCCTGCTGCCGCGCCGCTGCGCTGCTGGGGACGCTGCAGGCGGCCTACACCACCATTCCGTACCTCGGCGCCGCCGCCCGCTTCATCAACGAGCGGGAGTCGCTGCTGGGCGTGAGCATCTGCGGCATCCTCGACCGCCCCGGGCTGCTCCTCAACCCGACGGTGCTGGAGCGCGGGGCGCAGGAGTGCCTCGATACCAACGCGGCGGTGGCCGCCCACCTGGGGATTCCGGCGGCTGCCCGCATCACCTGCGTGAAGCCGGAAGGGACGGCGAGCCTCGTGCTGGGCGCCGGGTCGGGGATCCACCCCCACCATGCCCGCCACTATTTCCGCCGGGTGCAGGCGGCGCGCACCGAGCCGCTCTACCAGTGGTTCAAGCTGCACAACCCGCACATGACGGAGACGTCGGCGTGGGACCCGGACACCACCGACGTGATCACCTTCCCCGTCACGGCGCCGGCTGACGCCATTCTGCGCAAGGACGTCGGGGGCGTGAAGTTCCTCGAGTACGTCAAGCTGGTGCAGCAGCACTGGGTTGTCCCCGGGCGCCGGCACGAGACGTACAACCCGGGGCTGCACCACAATGTCTCCAACACGGTGACCGTGCGTGACGACGAGTGGGATTCGGTGCAGCGCTTCATCTGGGACAACCGCCAGTACTTCACCGGCATCTCGCTGCTCCGCGAAACGGGCGACAAGGTCTACACCCAGGCCCCTCGCGAAGAGGTCACCACCGACACCGACATGGCCCGGTGGAACGCCCTCGCCTACCGCCACGTGGACTACACGATGCTCTTCGAGGGGACGGACCTTACCACGCTCGCCGATACCGTGGCCTGCGCCGGGGGCGCCTGCGAGATCATCTGATGGCGCCGTAACGTGAAGGGGCCCGCACCGAATCCCGGTGCGGGCCCCTTCACGTTCGGGTCAGCCGCGTGGAGGCCCGCCGTCAGGCTCAGTCAGGCTCACCACCGCCGCACCCCTCCTCCAACACTTCGAAGGCCTCGTGCAGTTTGGAGAGCGCCGTCTTGAGGGCCGCATCGTCCGCCTTGGCCTTCACCAACGCGGCCACCTTGCGCGTCTCCCCAGCCAGCCCGCTGCGGGCCGCCGCCAGCTCCGGCTTGGCACAGCGCCCCGGGGGAGTCGAGGTCCCCACCCGCTCGGCCGCCTGCACCATGGCCTCCGCCTGGCCGCGTATCGGGGCGAGATCGTTGCGATCCTTGGCCGGATGCCAGGTGGCCATCATGAGCTGATGATAGGCGTCCAGTTCCTTCCACGTAGCCGTCCCACCCCCACCATGCATCTTGGCATGGTCCATCGCGCCGTGGTCCATCTTGGCGTGGTCCATCTTGGCGTGGTCCATCTTGGCGTGGTCCATCTTGGCGTGGTCCATGGTGGCGGTATCGGCCTTGGCCGGCGCCTTTTTCGCGGGAGGCGCGCTCTGGGCAGCGAGTGGCGCCACTACGGCGGAGAGGAGCGCAAGGCTCGCGAAGACGCGGACAGGGCGAATCATGGCAGCGTGGTGTGGAGGGGGACCGGGAGCGCGGGACGCCGGTGAGGCCCCTTGAGCTTACCCAACGGCGTCCCGCTCCGCATCGTACTCCTCACGAGGCCAGCGCGTTCCGTTGGCCCCAGGCCCATCCGGCCCGCCCTGTCCCCTTTCCACCCGTCCCACCCATGCCTTCCCTGCGCCGCGCCCTCCGGCGGACGAGCACCCTCCTGGTGGCGGCTGCCCTGCCGCTCTCGCTGGCCGCCCAGCCCCGGACCACCCCCGAGCAGTTCTTCGGGCACCGGATCGGGGCGGACTACGAGCTCCCCAACTACACCAAGCTCCATCAGTGGTTCATCACCGTCGCCAACGAAAGTGATCGCGTGTCGCTGGACACGATCGGGCTCACGGAAGAGGGACGCCCGCAGATCATGGCCATCGTGACCAGCCCGGCCAACCACGCCAAGCTGGCCCGCTATCGCGAGATCTCGACCCGGCTGGCGAAGGCCGAGGGCATTGATTCCGCGACTGCCGCTGCGATGGCCAAAGAGGGAAAGGTGATCTTCTGGATCGACGGCGGGTTGCACGCGACCGAGGTCCTTGGCGCCCAGCAGCTCATGGAGACGCTGTGGCAGCTTTCCAGCCGTACCGATGACGAGACCCGCCGCATCCTCGATGACGTGGTCATCCTGATGACGCACGCCAATCCGGACGGCATGGAGCTCGTCACCAACTGGTACATGCAGGAGCCGGACAAGCTCAAGCGGAACATGAACATTCCGCGCCTCTACGAGAAATGGGCTGGCCACGACAACAATCGCGATGCCTACATGATGGCGCTCGCCGAGACGCGGAACATGTCGCGGCAGCTGTTCATCGAGTGGCACCCGCAGATCATGTACAACCACCACCAGACGGGGCCCACCGGGACGGTGATGGCCGCGCCCCCCTACCGGGACCCCGCCAACTACTGGTTCCACCCGGCCATGATCACCGGGCTCGATCTCGTGGGCGCGGCGCTCAACCACCGCTTCGTGCTGGAGCACAAGCCCGGGCTCACCTTCCGTGCGGGTTCCAATTACAGCACGTGGTGGAACGGTGGCATGCGCACGGTGGGCTACTATCACAACCAGATCGGCATTCTCACCGAAACGATCGGCAACCCGACCCCCATGCGCATCGCGCTGGTACCGGAGCGGCAGGTCCGCTCGGCCGGCCTGCCCGCGCCCATCGAGCCGCAGCCATGGCACTTCCGGCAGTCGATCGACTACTCGGTCTCGGCCAACTACGCCTTCCTCGATCTGGCCTCGCGCTATCGCGAAACGTTCCTCTTCAACCGCTGGGTGATGGGGCAGGACCAGATCAAGGCGGGACAGAAGGACACCTGGACCATCTCGCCCAAGCGGGTGGATGCCATGGTGGCGAAGATCACCGCCGACCGCGGGACCGGTGGCGGCGAGACGCGGGCCGGTGGACCGCGCGGCACGGGCATGGCGCCGTCGCTCGGCAGCGCCGTGGCAAATGAGCGGTACATGGCCGAACTCCGCAAGCCGGAGCATCGCGACCCGCGCGCGTACATCCTGAGCCGTGCGCAGACCGATTTCCCGACGGCCACCAAGTTCATCCGGGCGCTCCAGCTCTCCGGCGTTGACGTGCATCGGGCCACCGCGGCATTCACCGCCAACGGGAAGGCGTTCCCTGCCGGCTCGTGGGTGGTGTTTACCAATCAGGCGTTCCGCTCGCACGTGCTCGACATGTTCGAGCCGCAGGATCATCCGAACGACTTCCGCTACCCGGGTGGCCCGCCGATCCCGCCGTACGACAACGCCGGATGGACGCTGGCCTTTCAGATGGGGATCCCGTTCGAGCGCGTGCTCGACGGCCTCACGGGCCCGTTCGAAAAGGTCGCGGATCTCACGCTGGTCCCCGCTGGCACCGTGGCCAAGGGCACGGCAGGGTACTTCATCCATGCCGGCGTGAATGACGCCGCGCGCGTGGCGAACCGCCTGGCCAAGGCCAAGGTGAAGGTGAGCCGTCTACCGGAGGCGGTCACTGATGGCGGGACGACGTGGCCGGCGGGTTCCTGGTTCATTCCCGCCGGCGGCGCGGCCGATGGCGTCGTAGCGAAGGCCGCCACGGAGCTCGGCGTCTCGTTCGGCGCGGCCAGCCGCAAGCCCGCCGGCAGCCAGTCGGTCGTACCGCTCCGCATCGCGGTCGTGGACCGGTACGGCGGCAACATGCCGAGCGGCTGGACGCGTCTCATGCTCGAGACGTTCGAGTTTCCGTACACCACGATCTATCCGCGGGACCTCGACGCCGGAAACCTGCGGACCAGGTACGACGTCCTCGTCTTCACCGATGGGATGTACTCGGAGGCCGGCGGACGCGGCTTCGGTGGATCCCCGGACACCACGCTCATCCCGGCCGAGTTCCGTCCGTGGATCGGGCGCGTGAGCGCCGACCAGTCGGTGCCGTCCATCAAGGCGTTCCTCGAGGCGGGCGGCCGGGTGGTGGCCATCGGGTCATCCATCGGCCTCGGGCGCGCGCTCGGCCTCCCCATCGAAAACCACCTCACCGATGCGAACGGCCGGAGTTATCCGGGGGAGAAGTACTACATCCCCGGCTCCCTGCTCGATGTGGCGCTCGATACGTCCGCGACGATTGCCGCCGGGATGGCACCACGCCCGACCGTGATGTTCGACAACAGCCCCGTGATGAAGTTCGGCGCGGACGCCGCGGCGAAGGGCGTTCGGGCGCTCGCCACCTTTGATACCGCCACCCCGCTCCGCTCCGGCTGGGCGTGGGGGCAGGAGCTGCTGAAGGGCGGTGTGGCCATGGCGGAGGCGCCGGTGGGCAAAGGCACGATCTGGCTCTTCGGCCCCGAGATCCTCTTCCGCTCACAGCCGCACGGGACCTACAAGCTCTTCCTCAACGCGCTTAGCGGCGGCTTCCAGCGGCCGGCCAAGCCGCTGCAGTAACCACACAGCCGTTCAGCGGCGATAGACCACCCGCCCCCCCACCATCGTGAGCTGCACCTGCACGCGATCGATCGAGTCGGGGGGGATGCGGGTGAGGTCCCGGTCGAGGAGCACGAGGTCGGCGTACTTGCCGGGGACCAGCGTGCCAAGCGACGCCTCCTGGAAGCCGGCAAATGCCGAGCCGCTGGTGTAGGCGCGCAACGCGTCCTCCACCGTGATCTTCTCCTGCGGCTGCCAACCGTCGGGGTGGCGGCCATCGAGCGTTTGCCGCGTGACGGCAGCCTTGATCCCCTCGAGGGGCGTCGGGGGGGCTACGAACCAATCACTCCCGAAGGCGAGCCGCGTGCCGGCCTCCTGAAGCGACCGGAAGGCGTAGGTCCCCTTGGCCCGCTCGGGGCCGATCACCTGCTCCGCCCAGCGCCCGTCATCCGCTTCGTGATACGGCTGCATGCTCGCGATCACCGCCAGCCGAGCGAAGCGCGGGATGTCGGCCGGCGCGATATGCTGCGCATGCTCGATCCGGAAGCGCCGGTCCTTCGCACCATTTTCTCGCGCCACGCGATCGAAGATGTCCAGCTGCGTCCGGATGGCCTTGTCGCCAATGGCGTGCACGGCCACGTGGAGCCCGGCGGCATCGGCCCCCTTCACCCACGCATACAGGCTCTCCGGCGGCGTGACGTACAGCCCGGTATCGCGCGGGGCATCGCTGAACGGGGAGAGCATGGCGGCCGTGTGGGATCCGAGGGACCCGTCCACAAAGCCCTTGAGGAAACCGATGCGGAGCCAGTCGTCCCCGGTGCCGGTTGCCGCCACCGTATCACGCAGACGCGCCCACTCGGCGAGTGGCAGCGCCGCCACCATCCGCAGGCGGAGGGCCTTGGCGGTACGGGCCCGTCGCAGCGCGGCAAACTCGTCCCATGATCCGAGGCCAACCGCCCCCATGTGATGCACCGTGGTAACGCCCCGCGCCGCGACATGCGCCTGCGCCGTGTCGATCGCCCGGGCCCACTGCGCCGGGGTCGGCGGCGGCAGCGCCACGGACACGAGATCAGCCGCATTGTCCTTGAACACCCCCGTGGGGATACCTCGGGCGTCGCGGACGATCGCGCCACCCGGGACCTCCGGCACGGCATCGGTCAGACGGGCCGCGCGGATGGCCGCCGTGTTCGCCAGGATCATGTGGCCATCGAGCCGGTTCACCATGACGGGGTGGTTCGGCGTCACCGAGTCGATCCAGCCCCGCGTGGGGAGTTCGCCGCCCCAGAGGGTGTGATCCCAATCACCGCGCGTGATCCACGTGCCCGGCGGCTGCGTCTTGGCGTACTCGGCAATGCGGCGGATGAACTCGGCCTTCGTGGCCGCATCCCGCAGTTGCACCGAGGCCAGGCCGAAGCCGCCCCCCAAAAAGTGCACATGCGCATCGATGAAGCCGGGGGTGACCATGCCGCCGGCCGCATCGATGACGCTGGTGGCATCTCCTGACAGCGCACGGATTTCGTCCGTGGTGCCAATCGCCACGATCCGATCGTCGGCCACCGCGACGGCTTCCGCCCACGGGCGCTCGCGCTCCCCCGTCCAGACGCGGGCATTCACGATCACCGTGGTGGGACGTTGGGTACCCTCACCGGTACAGGCCGCCACGCTGGCGAAAAGGACCAGGAGGGAGCCCTGCAGGCAGCGCATGGCGGATCCGGTCGACCCATCGGGGCCGCGGAGGGTATGGAGAGGCATGGCTATATTGTCGCCCATGGGACTCACCTTTCGCGAGACCGCAACGCGCGCCTCACAATTGGTCGGCATGCTCCTCCCCATCGGGCTCGGGCTCGGCATCAGCCGGCTTGTCTCCCCGTATCTCCCCGAATTCTCGGCGTGGGTCCACACCTTGGGTCCGTTGGCCCCCATCGCGTTCGTGGCCGGCTACGTGGCCGTCTGCGTCTTCATGCTGCCGGCCTTCCTGCTCACGATGGCCGGTGGGGCCGTCTTCGGCGTCGTGCAGGGGACGCTCCTGGTCTTCGTGGGGTCCCTGCTGGGAGCCACCTCGGCCTTCCTGCTGGGGCGCACCGTACTCCGGACGTGGGTGGCCGCCCAGATGGCGCGGAACGCCACGCTGGTGGCCATGGATCGCCTCATCGGACAGGAGGGGCTCCGCCTCATGTTCCTGCTGCGCCTCTCCGGGATCGTGCCCTTTGTACTGACGAACTACGCAATGGGCGTCACCACCGTCACGCTGCGCGACTTCGTCCTGGCGCTGTTCGGCATCCTGCCCACGGTCATCACCTATGCCATGTTGGGGCAGGCCGGTGCCGCGACCGGTGAGGGATCCACGCCCCAGTGGGTCGTCTGGACGGCGATCAGCGCCGCCATCCTGTTGGCCGTGACGCTCACGCGCATGGCCCAGCGGGCCATCAGGGAAGCGGAAAGCCGAGCGGCAGCGTAAGCTGGGGGCATGCGCCCCCTCCCCTGCCCTCCCATTCGCAGCGCCCAGCTGGCGCTTTCCTTCCTCCTGCTGGTGGCAGCGGCCTGTCGTGCCGTGTCGTCCGGCGGCACGCCGACCCCGACCCCTCCGACGGCACCTCGGGTCGGGCCACCCACCGGATCCGTCGTGGTGGTCGGCGGTGGATCCCAAGGGCCGGAGATCTTCGCCAAGTTCATCGAACTGGCCGGTGGTCCTGACGCCCTGATCGTGGACGTGCCCACGGCGGGAGGTGACACCATCGACATGGGCGCCGCCGGACGCGGCCTGCGCGCGGCCGGCGCCCGCAACCTCGTGGTGTACCACACGACGGACCGCGCGGTGGCCGATGCCGATAGCTTCGTGGCGAAAATCGCGAATGCCAGGGGAGTCTGGTTTGACGGCGGACGGCACTACCGTCTCGTGAACAGCTACATGGGAACGAAGAGCCAGCGGGCCTTCGAGGCCGTTCTGGCCCGTGGCGGCGTGGTCGGCGGGTCGAGCGCCGGCGCGAGCATTTTGGGGAGCTACCTCGTACGCGGCGCCCCGTCGAGCGACAACCGGATCGTGAATCATCCGCAGTACCTGACCGGCTTCGGGTATCTGCGGAACACGGCGATCGATCAGCATGTGGTGGCGCGCGAGCGGCTGCCGGACCTGTACGATTCGCTCACCAGCCGGCGCCCCGACCTCCTCGCCATCTCCGAAGACGAAGGGACGGCATGGGTCGTGCGCGGCGATACGGCGGAGGTGATCGGGCGCAACAAGGGGTTTGTGTACAATGGCCGTGACGCCACCGACCCCGGCCGTCCGTTCCTGACGCTGCATGCGGGCGATCGCTATGACCTGGGGGCGCGCCGTCTGCTCTCGCGCGCGGGCGAAGGCACCGCGCTGACGCCGGCCTTCGTGGACTCCCTGCTGGCCCCGTGGGTGAATGGTGCGCGGGGTGGGGCGACGGTGCTTGTAGCCGAGGGCGATCGCGTGCTGGTGAACCGCGCGGTGGGCATTCCGGTGCAACCGCGCTACACCCCGGAGACCGCAGCCCCCAATCACCCGTTGGGTGGGCTCTCCGCCGTGCTCATGGCCAGCCTGCAACCGGAAGATGGCGGCCGGGTGACCGCGGCGGCCGCCCGCCGCATCCAGCAGATTGGCGGGATGCAGCGCGCGCGCTACGACAGCGTGCGCGGGGAGTGGCTGGCCAGCGTGGATGATCTCTACCGCTTCGAGCGCGGGCGCTTCCCCGTGCGCCCCGGCGCCCTTGATACGAACACCCCACCGGCCGCGTTCCGCACGCGGACCGTGGCCGGGCTCGTGGAGCACGCGGTATACGGCACCCCGGATGGGCGACGGCACGCGTGGGTCCGCTATCCGGGGCGTCGACTGGTGGTGCTGGTCGTCACGGGCGACTCCACCGCCGACGCCGAATCGCTCGCGCGGGCGCTGGCCTCACGCCAGCTCGGGCCGCTCCCCGCCGCGCGGGTGGCGCCGAGCCAGGCGTTCACGATGACGGAGGCCATGGTCCCGATGCGCGACGGCGTGAAGCTCTACACGCGCATCGTGCGCCCGCAGGGGGTGCAGGGGCCACTCCCCATCCTGCTCGTGCGCACACCGTACGGCATCGATGGCAACACCCCCGCTGCCGTGGCCAGCCAATGGGGGTTCATGGCGCAGGGGGCACAGGCGCCGGGGTATCTCTTCGTCTTCCAGGACATCCGCGGCAAGTTCCGCTCCGAGGGGGACTTCGTCATGCTGCGCCCCCGTCGGGCGGACCGGACCGATCGCCGCGCGGTCGACGAGGGGACAGATGCCTACGACACCATTGACTGGCTGCTCGCGAACGTCCCGGGCAACAACGGACGCGTGGGGATGACCGGCGTATCCTACCCGGGGTGGCTGACGGTGATGGCCATGCTCGACCCGCACCCGGCGCTCAAGGCCGCCTCACCGCAGGCGTCGCCCGCCGACATGTGGAAGGGGGACGACTTCCACCACAACGGCGCCTTCCGCCTGAGCTACGGCTTCGAGTACGCCACGCTCATGGAGACCGGGAAGACTACGCAGCCGTTCCGCATGGATGCCTTTGATTCGTACGACTGGTACCTCCGGCGGGGTCCGCTCGCCTCCGTGAACCGGGAGGTGCTCAAGGGGACGATCCCCACCTGGAACGACTTCGTGGCGCACCCGGATTTCGACGCCTTCTGGCAGCGCCAGTCGGTCACGGCGGCACTCGACCGGGTCGCCGTGCCAACGCTCAATGTGGCCGGCTGGTGGGATCAGGAGGACTTCTACGGCCCCATCACCATCTATCGTGCGCTCGAGCGGCACGACCGCGAGGGGAAGAATCGCCTCGTGGTGGGGCCATGGAATCACGGCGGCTGGATGCGTGGTGAGGGGGCCTCGCTTGGGCCCATCCAGTTCGGGCAGCCGACGGCGCGCTACTTCCGCGATTCGGTCATGGCACCCTTCTTTGCCGAATATCTGCACGATGCGCCGCGCGTGGCGCTCCCCGAGGCGCTGATCTTCGAGGCCGGGAGCAACGTGTGGAAACGGTATGACTCCTGGCCGCTGCAGGCCGCCGTCTCACCGCGCGCGCTCTACTTCCGCGAGGGCGGCGCCCTGAGCTGGGAGCCGCCGCCCCGGGCCAAGGCACCCGCCTTCGATGCGTACGTCGCCGACCCCGCGAAGCCGGTGCCCTACCGGGCCCGGCCCATCCAGGCCACCTATTCGGCGGGCTCCACCTGGTCCAGCTGGCTCACCGACGACCAGCGCTTTGCTCATAACCGACCCGACGTCCTGAGCTGGGAGCTTCCCGTGCTCACCGATGACCTCACCATTGCCGGTGACCTGGCCGTCACGCTGCACGCCGCCACCAGCGGGTCCGATGCCGACTTCGTGGTGAAGCTGATCGACGTCTATCCCGACACGGGACAGGCTGATCCCCGAATGAACGGCTACCAGTTCATGGTGGCCAATGAAGTGCTGCGGGGGCGCTACCGCACCAATGACACCGTGCCGCGCCCCTTCATCCCCAATGTGCCTGAGGCCGTCTCGATCGATCTCCACACCCAGGCCTACACCTTCAAGAAGGGGCACCGGGTGATGATCCAGGTGCAGAGCAGCTGGTTCCCGCTCATTGACCGCAACCCGCAGACGTTCGTGAAGAACATCTTCGAGGCCAGGGCCTCCGACTTCCGCGCGGCGACGCAGCGGATCTACCGGTCAGGCGCCCAGGCATCGAAGATCGTGCTGCCGGTGGTGACCGGGATCAAGCCCTGACCAGGTCACCCTTCATCGGCCAGGGGCTCGCGGCATGAATGATGTCACCCTGCCGTGCGGGACGGTGGCGCTGGCGGCCTCGGTGTACGGCCCTGCCGAAGCGCCGCCGGTGCTGCTGCTGCACGGGCTGGGGAATGCCCGCGATGTCTGGTTCCACTGGGCCATGCGGCTGGCCGATCGGTATCGCGTACTCGCACTGGACTTTCGTGGTCACGGGCATTCGGCGCGGGCCCCACGCTACGCGCTGACGGATTTCGTGGCGGACGCGGAGGCGGCGCTGGCCTGGCTGGGACGGCCGACGTGCGTCGTGGGCCATTCGCTCGGCGGTACCGTCGCCGGCGCGCTGTCGGTGGCGGGGCATCCGCTGGCAGCACGCGCCCTGCTGGTGGATCCGGCGTGGTATTTCGCGGAGCCTGAGGAATTCGCGCGTACCGTGTACCCGAAGCGATTCGCCATGCTCCAGGGCGCCGTGGAGCGGCTGCGCGCAGCGGACACACCGTTGGCTGCGTGGATGGAGATGATCGCCAACACGCCGCATCCCCGTGGAGGCACCTTCGCCGATGTGCTCCCGCAGCACCAGGTGGTGAGTCACGCCTCGGCCCTGCAGCGGCAGGACCCGGCGTGCTGGTCGGCCACGCCCTCCGAGATGTTCGGCGGGATCGACGTCGATGCCCCGTTTCGCGTACCCACCACGGTCATTCAGGCGGACAGCGCACTCGGTGCGGCCCTGCTCGACCATCAGGCGGAGCGGATGCAGCAGCACAACCGACCGGCAGCGCTCTGGCACTACATGGGCTCCGATCATTTCCCGCACCGGACCACCACGTTCGCGGATCGGTTCGGTGCGGACCTCGAGCGGTTTCTTCTGGGGTAACGCACGGCGTGGTGAGAAGCCGAGCCGCGCCTCCCGTCCCGTAGCGCCTCAGAATTCCCAGTTGAGCCCGATGGACGGCAGCAGCCCCAACCCCGTGCTCCGCTCCACCACGCGGGTGCGCGGATTCCACTGCGGCGGCAGTTCGTTGGCGCGCGCGGTGACGTTCTGGAGGTCGAGGAAGGCGATGAATTGCCGCCCGGCCAGCAGGAAGCGGCGGTCGATCCGGAGATCGGCCGCGAAATACGTGGAGAGTCGCTCGGCATTGTAGCGGCTGAAATCGAGCGAGCCGGCACGGGACCCCGTGGTCACGTATGGTGTAAGCGGCAGCCCGCTCGAACCGCGCAGGCGCGTGGCCACCTCCCACCGGTCCGTAGGGCGCCACCCCAGCACGGCATTGGCGAGGATCGGCGTATCGAAGGCCCCACGCGTGGCCACGCCGTTGAGCGCGGTGAAGCGCGTACGGTTCCAGCTGGCGCTCAGCTGCCCGTAGAAGGGGGTGGCCCCGAGCTTCTTCTGCAGGAACAGCTCGGCCCCGTACGCTACGCCGGTCCCCGTACTGCGGAGCGGCTCAAGACCGAACGGGATATCCGACGACGCATCGTCGAAGCCGGCCGGACTCAGCACCGCCTGTGGCCGCCAGACGCGCACCGGATAGTCGCCATAGCGCTTGCCGTAGACTTCCACCTGGACCTTGAGCTCGGTCCCCACCAGCCGCGTGATCCCGGCGACCATCTGATCCGCGCGGAAGGGACGGAGCTGCGTGGCGTTGCTCGGCGCCCCCACGAGCCAGATGAAGCTGGGCGCCTGCCAATACCGGCCACCCGCGACATTGAGTGTGGTGGCGTCATCCAGCTGCAGTGCGGCGCTGACGCGGGGCGACATCCGCAACGCGTTCCCGGCGAAGCCATACCAGTCCCCGCGCAGGCCGCCGGTCAGCCGCAGGCGCGGAGCGACCTGCCAGCTGGCCTGCGCATAGCTCCCGTTGCGCCACGCGCTGAAGGTGGTGTCGAGCCGGAAGGGCCGTGGGGCTCCCACGTCATCGCGCCGGACGAAGCCGGCCAGCGTGGCATCGAACCAGAGGCGGCTCGCATACTTGACGATGCTCCCCGCCTCGAGGGTCAGCCGCGGCGACGCGGCCCAGCGCAGATCACTGCGCAGCGTATTCTCCCCCTCCTGCGATCGGCTGCTGAACACCGGGGCCAGCAGCGTGTCGTTCTGCACGCTCTCGTACTGCGTCCAGGTGCGTCCCAGGGTGGTGGTGACCACGCCCCGCGAGATCAGACGTTTCCAGGTGACGCCGCTGAAGTACTGCGTTTGCGTGGGAGCCAGTACCTGTGCGTTGCTGATGCGGGCCGTGTCGTTGTCGTAGTTGAACGACACCGTCCCGCGCGCCCCGATCACCAGCGCACTCACGCTGTTCTTTGCATCGGGGCGCCAGACCGCTTTCACCGTGGCGTCGGTGTACTTCGGAATGAAACTCGCGCCAATGGCCTTGAAGAGGAGATCGAGGTAGCTCTGCCGTACATTGGCGAGGAACGACCCCTTGCTCCCCAGCGGCCCTTCCAACACGGCACCGTACTGCGAGGCCGCCACGTTGAGCTCACCGGCGAGCCGCTCCCGGTTCCCCTCGCGCAGCGAAATGGTGGTGGCCGATGAGGTACGGTCCCCGTAGCGCGCCCCGAAGCCGCCGGCCGAGAGGCTGGCGTTCTCCACGAAGCGGATATTGATCAGCGACAGCGGGCCGCCGGTGGAACCCTGCGATCCGAAGTGGTTGATGTTCGGGACTTCGATGTTGTCCACCACGAACAGGTTCTCGAAAGGTGCCCCGCCACGCACGATGATGTCGTTGCGCGCCGCGTTGGTCACGCCCACGCCGGGGGCCACGGAGATGGCCCGCAGCACATCCTCCTGGGCGCCGGGCTGCCGCCGCACTTCTTCGGCGTCATAAGTCTGCGTGGAGACCGGCGTCGACGGCGCAGGGAGCACCGGGAAGGCCTCCGGGCGCACGGTCACCGTCTGCAGCTGCACCTCGGCCTGGCGCAGGGCAATCAGCACTTCCGCCGGCTTGGCTGGCGACACGGCCAGATCGCCGCGCGTAATGGAGAGATAGAGGAGGCGGCGGATTTCGAGCGTGACGATGCCTGGACGGATGCCGCGGAGCACGAAGCGCCCGGCGTCGTCGGTCTGACCGGTGACCTCCTGGCCTACCACACGGACCGTGGCGCCAGCGACGGGGGCCTCGGTAATGGCCTCGATCACGCGGCCGGTGATGACGCCGGTGCGGGAGGCGGGGGGCTGAACGGCCTGCGTCGTTGCAACTGTGGGAGCAGGGAGAAGGGTATCCGGAGGCAGAGTGCGGATCTCCGCTGCACGGGAGCGCAGGGGGACGGCCGACAGAAAGGCCAGCGCAACGAGGAGAGACGAGGCGTTCATGAAGGGGAAAACGCAGACGGGCTCCCGGGAGTGCCGGGAGCCCGATGCTCGGACGTCGGGGAACGGGTGGTCCCTACCACTCCGGCTCGGGGGACGCCGCGTGAATGGCCGTGGCGGCGATGCGCAGTTCGCCGGCGGAGAGTTCCCCAAGGGGCAACGCCAGCAGCGCCGTGATCCGCGACTCGAGCGCTCGGTAGGTGGC